>Ga0137372_10005324_pt1 | contig 12565 bp, 14 predicted proteins | sample SagtaG_6_FD_104911 | JGI IMG/M metagenome (GOLD analysis project Ga0137372, IMG submission 104911) | Vadose zone soil microbial communities from Sagehorn Ranch, Mendocino, California, USA - Sage1_R_60_16 metaG | ecosystem: Environmental > Terrestrial > Soil > Vadose zone | place: USA...
AGCGGCTGCTCGCCCTCAACGCCTGCATCTGGCACAACTGGAACATCGGCGCGCCCGTCAAGCGTTCCCTGATCGCCTACGACCACGTGTGACCTGCCCACATTTCCCGGTCATCGATCTAGGAAAGGCACCACGATGAACCCACGCGAATCCGCCCTGCCCCGGCCGGTGGCCATGCGCCTGGCCGCCGCCGAGTACGGCCGCTGCGCCGAGATGTTCCGGTCCCTGAGCCCGGCCCAGTGGACCATGCCGACCGACTGCCCGGCCTGGGACGTCCGCCAGATGGCCGCCCACATGCTCGGCATGGCCGAGATGGCCGCCTCGATCAGGGAGAACCTCCGCCAGCAGCGCAAGGCGACCAAGGTGGCAGGGTCCGGCGGCGTCTACATCGACGCGCTCACTCAGCTCCAGGTGGATGAGCGCGCGGACTGGACACCGGAGCGGATTACCCGGCGTTTCGCCGCCCGCGGGCCGAAGGCCGCAGTCGGCCGCCGCCGCACCCCCGGCCTCATCCGCCGCCGCTCCATGCCGGTGCTCCAGGAGGTGAACGGGGTGCGGGAACCCTGGACGTTCGGCTACCTGATCGATGTGATCCTGACCCGTGACCCGTGGATGCACCGCCAGGACATCGCTGCGGCCACCGGCACGGAGCCGCGGCTGACCGCCGAGCACGACGGCGTGATCGTCGCCGACGTCGTGGCCGAGTGGGCCGACCGGCACGGCAAGGACTTCGAGCTGACGCTCACCGGGCCGGCCGGCGGGACCTGGCGGGCCGGTGCCAACGGCCCGAGCTGGACCCTGGACGCCGTGGACTTCTGCCGGGCCATCGCCCGGCGGCCGGCCAGCACCACCGTCGACGACCTGCTGAACACCGAGGTTCCGTACTAGACCTCGGCTTAGCGGATCAATTGCCGGGCGGTGCCGCGATACCGCGAAGCGCCGTGCTCCTTCCCGCCCACCCCCACGCCGACCGGACGGGTGCTGACCGGCCCGTCCTCGGTCGCGTGCGGGAAGGGGAGCGCGGGGGACACCCCGGGGCGGAACGTCCTCGTCGCTGGTACCGCGGCAAGCTCGACGGGCAGGGTGACCGTCTGCCCGGGGCGGCGGTCCGGGGGGTATCCGGTGCAGGTCCGCATGCCTGCCCCGCCCCAGCGCGCCGCACCACGAGCCTCTCCCGCCCGGCAAGATCCACAACGCTAGCCCAGCTAACGGTGGTGGCACCCGGGTGAAGACCATATGTAGTTCGTGTGGAGAGCGAGTCCGCTGAGGCTGCGCCACCAGCCTGGGCGTAAGTCTGGGCCGGTCAGGAGCCGCCGATCGCGGCGCTGATGATCTCGCGGGCCTGGTCCTGGATGGCGGCGAGGTGGTCCGGGCCGCGGAAGGATTCGGCGTACAGCTTGTAGACGTCCTCGGTGCCGGACGGGCGGGCGGCGAACCAGCCGGAGCCGGCGACCACCTTGAGCCCGCCGATCGGCGCGCCGTTCCCCGGCGCGGTCGTCAGCGCCGCGGTGATCGGCTCGCCCGCGAGCTCGGTCGCGGCGACCTGCTCGGGGGAGAGCCCGGCCAGCGCCTCCTTCTGCTCCCGGCTGGCCGCGGTGTCGATGCGCGCGTAGGCCGGGTCGCCGTACCGGGACGTCAGGTCTTGATAGAGCTCGGAAGGCGAGTGCCCGGTCACAGCGATGATCTCGGAGGCGAGCAGGGCCAGGATGATCCCGTCCTTGTCCGTGGTCCAGACCGAGCCGTCGCGCTGCAGGAACGAGGCCCCGGCGCTCTCCTCGCCGCCGAAGGCCACCGAACCGTCCAGCAGCCCGGGCACGAACCACTTGAACCCGACCGGGACCTCCAGCAGCTCCCGGTCCAGGCCCTCCGCCACTCGGTCGATCATCGAGGAGCTGACCAGCGTCTTCCCCACGGCGGCCGTAGCCGGCCAGCCGTCCCGGTGCCGGTACAGGTAATCGATGGCAACCGCGAGGTAGTGGTTGGGGTTGAGCAGCCCGGCGTCCGGCGTGACGATGCCGTGCCGGTCCGCGTCGGTGTCGTTTCCGGTCGCGACGGCGAACTCGTGCTGCCGGCCGATCAGCGCGGCCATGGCGTACGGCGAGGAGCAGTCCATCCGGATCTTGCCGTCCCAGTCCAGCGTCATGAACCGGAAGGTGGCGTCCACCATCGGGTTGACGACGGTCAGGTCGAGACCGTACCGGTCGCCGATCTCGCCCCAGTAGGCCACGCTCGCCCCGCCGAGCGGGTCGGCGCCGATGCGGACCCCGGCCGCCCTGATCGCGGCCAGATCCACCACCTGCCCGAGCGCGGCCACGTAGCTGTCGAGGAAATCGAACTTCCCGGCGGCGGACGCCGCCCTGGCCCAGGAGACACAGCGTACCCCCTTCAGCCCGTCCGCCAGCAGCTCGTTCGCCCGGTCCTGGATCTGCCGGGTGATGTCGGTTCCGGCCGGCCCGCCGTCGGGCGGGTTGTACTTGAAGCCGCCGTCCGGCGGCGGGTTATGCGACGGGGTGACCACGATCCCGTCGGCGCGCGGGCCCGTCCCCGCCGCGTTATGCGCCAGGATCGCGCGGGACACGGCCGGCGTCGGCGTGTACCCGCCGCGCGTGTCGACCATAACGCGGACCTCGTTAGCCGCGAGCACCTCCAGCGCGCTGACCTGCGCAGGCTCGGAGAGTGCATGCGTGTCGGCGCCCAGGTACAGCGGGCCGCCGATCCCCTGGCTGGCCCGGTACTCGCAGATCGCCTGGGTGGTGGCCAGGATATGGTCCTCGTTGAACGTCGCCGTGAAGGCCGACCCGCGATGCCCCGACGTGCCGAACGACACCCGCTGCACGGGATCGCCGGGATCGGGGTGCAGCGCGTAGTAGGCGGTGACCAGCTTCGCGACGTCTACCAGGTCTTCAGCGGCAGCGGGCTGCCCGGCGCGCGGGTCTGTCATACCGCCATCCTGGCACGCCGGGCAGACGCGCGGATCAACCGGGCAGGGCCCGGCGTACTCGCCGGCGGCAGCGGCCGGCCAGCACCCTGGCCAGGCTCCTGGTGTCCAGCTCGCGGACGACCTCCTCGGCGGTCTGGCCGCCCGCCCCGCCGGCGATGAAGGCGCCGAGCGTGGCGCGAACGGCGGCCTCGACGGGTACCATCAGCGGCGCAGACCCGTCGTCCACCGCCGGGTCCGGCTCGTCAGCCGCCGGGCCCGGCCCGCCGGCGGCCGGGTCCGGCTCGTCAGCGGGCAGTTTGCCCAGCGAGGCGATGTCGCCGACGATGTTCACGCCGAGTGCCTCGATGCCGGCGGCCATCTCGGCGCTGATCTCCGCGGCGCGGGCCAGTGCCCAGGACGGGGTCGCGATCCTCGGTTCGTCCGGCGACGGCCGGCGGGCCTCCTTCATGTGCTCGACCGCGCCGTAGCGCATGAACCTGCCGTAGTCGCGGTGCGGCCAGGCGCGTCGGCTGAATTCGGAGTTGAGCAGCCGGACGAGTTCGGCCTCCGCCGCGGTGAGGGACCGGTTCGCCGCCCTTTCCTCGGGCACGAGGAAGCCGCCGGGCAGGCCGAGCATCGATTCGAAGACGCGCAGCAGCATCAGCCGGTCTGATTCGTCGAGCACGATGACGGTGAGATTTTCCGGGCCGTTCTCAGCGGCCCAGCGGGTTACCAGGGCGTCATGCCTGTGACGGCGCCAGAAACCCGGCGTTGGTGTGCGCGGCGGGTCGCTGAGTATTCCTTCGAGCCATTCCAGGTACCGGAAATCAAAGCCATTTTGCAGATATTGCTGCCATTGCGACGGCAGGATCCGGGTGAGGGAGCGCAGCGTCACCACGACGTGCACCCGGGCTCCGCCCAGGTCCGCGATCACGCGACGGGCCGTGGCGTCGTCCGCCTCGGCGAAGAACTCGCTGCTCAGCACCACGCGCTGGTCGTCGGCCGCGCGAATGTCACGGACCAGGCTATCCCAGTAGGAGATCTCGGGGCGCGGCCCGCCGCGCAGGGCGGGCTGGCCGGTGACGGCGAGGATGGGCCACAGCGGCTGCCGGCCCCGGCCCGGGTAGACCACGCCCTCGGCGGCCAGTCGCTCCCTGGCCAGGTGCAGGGCGCCCTGGATGGCGGTGGTGCCGGTCTTGTGCGGGCCGATGTGCAGCAGGCGGGTACCCGGTCCCAGCAGCACCGCAGCCATGGTTCTCCCAGCTTGTTCGCGGCCCCGCGTGCAGGATTCTAGGGCCCCAGGGTGCAGCGGGAGGGCCAATCGCCGATCCTGGCGTGTCGCCCGTCCCCGCGCGCCTCCTTCCCAGTCGCCACTGGTGCTGGCGGTTTCAGCGTGATGGAAGTCCGCTTCCTCAGGTGGCGATGTCGGGGTAGGGGAGCGTGATGTGCTCCATGGCCCGGGCGTAGGCGATCTGGTACTCCAGCGGCCCGTGGTCACGCTCGAACATCGCGATGAACAGGGTCAGGGTCAGGAACGGGTGGGCGCCCATGCCGAACAGCGCCACGTGATCATGCGAACGCAGCGCCCGCCGCTCTTCCTCCGAGAACGCCAGCCAGGTCGACCTCTCCGCGCCATGGCAGTTGAGGATGGAGTTCGCGATCTCCCGCTCCCACCACTCCACAGTCCCCGCGGGATCCGAACGGTACCGCTCGACCAGGTCAGGATCGCGGTCCACCGTGTACAGGAACTTGTCCAGCAGGTACTTGCTCACGAAGACACAGCTCCTTCCGGGTACCAGGTGAAGTAGGCCTCCATGGTGTGGAACAGGTCCAGGCTGTCGGTGTAGTCGGCCTTCACGCCGTCGCCGGCCGCGCCCATCATCAGCATGAAGTCCATGAACCCGTGGGTGGCGTTGCCAGGAGCGTGCAGGCTGTCCAGGGTGACCTCACCCAGGCAGCCGTCGACGTCGCCGTTGGCGATCCAGGCCACCGCCTTGCGGTCGAACTCCGGGTCGGGCCCGTGCGGGCCGAACTGGCGCGGGCCGCCGAGCTCCAGCGACAGGTGCCCGGTGCCGATGATGGCCACCCGCTTGTCCGACGGCCACGCCTCGACCATCCGCCGCAGCGCCCGTCCCAGCTCGACGAACCGCGAAGGCCGGGGCATCGGCGGCGCGAAGATGTTGGTGTAGACCGGCACGATGGGCAGGTCGGCCTGCGGCCGCAGGGTGATGATCGGGCAGGTCACGCTGTGGTCGATCCGCAACTCGTTGCTGAAGGCCAGGTCGAACCCGGAGTCCAGGCCTTCCCGCAGCAAAAACCCGGCGAGCTCCTCGTCGCCCGCCAGCCGCATCCGCGGCAGGCCGAACTCGCGTTCCTCGTTGTACCAGTTCGCGTCGAAGAACGGCGCCTTGCCCACCAGGAACTGCGGCATGTTGTCCAGCCACAGCTGGTGAAAATGATCGCTGCCGACCATGACCAGGACGTCGGGCTCGGCCCGGGTGAGGGTCTGGCGGAACGCCTCGATCTTGGCCACCCACTCGTCGGCGAAGGGCGGCCGGTCCGGGCCGGCCGAGGTGCTGGCCCGGTAGTAGTACGGGTGGTGGGTCGAGGCGATAACCGCGGCGACGGTAGCCATGCGGCTGCTCCCTTCTCAGTCGGTCAAGGGTGTCAAGGGGTTCAAGGGTTGGGGTCGACGTAGACGGCGTTGCGGTCGACGGTCATGTACACGTCCATGCCGATCGGGCGGCGGCGCTCCTCGGCGATCTGCCCGAGCAGGCCGGCCGCGCGAGCCAGCAAGGCGAAGCCGCGGAGCAGTTCGACGGGCAGGCCGAGGTCGGCCAGCGCGGCGCCGCACACGCCCGCCCCGTTCAACGGCAACCTGCGGCCGAGCACCTGCTCGTGCACCCGGCCGATGGCCTCGAACAGCCGCAGGTGCGGCCCGCGCAGGCCCTCTTCCGACGCGATCTCGATCAGCACCGGAGTACGCGGATCGGTCACCTTGTGCACCGGATGCCCGAGCCCCGGGACGAAGCGCCCGGCCGCCTTGGTCTGCCGGACCGCTTCCAGCGCGATCGCGTCCCAGCCCTCGTCGGTGGACGGCAACGTGCCGCCCAGCCCCGAGAGCACGTCGTGCAGGTAGCGCCCGCAGTCCTCGGTCACGCCGAGGAACCGGGACCCGCCGCCCAGCAGCCCGGCGGCCAGCGCCCCCTGCAGCGAGTCCGGGGCGGACAGGTAGGTGACCCGCGCGGCGATCGCGGTCGGGGTGAACCCGTGGTCGGCCAGCGCCACCAGCACCGCCTCGAACACCCGGGTCTCGGACGGGGTCGGCCGCCGCAGCGTGACCAGCCAGAAGGCGAGCTCGCCGAAGCTGACCTTGCCCATCAGGTCGGCCGTCAGGTCCTCGCCGAGCAGCCTGATCTGGTCGGGCGTCGAGGTGCCGAGCGAGGTGGGGAAGGACAGTCCCGCCGAATCGCTCATCGGTCCGTCTCCTGGTCGCGGGCCGCGCCCTCCGGTTCGGCCAGCCAGCGGCGGATCTGTTCGCCGTGCTGGTCCAGGGACGGCGGCGGCAGCCGGTAGCTGGCGGGGGTCGCGGAGAACCTGATCGGGTGGCGCACCGACGGGATCGCCTCGTCGCCCTTGCCCACGACGACGACCGGATCGAGCCCCACCTCGTCGGCGAACGCCACGCCCTGGTCGATGGTGTTGATCGGCCCGCAGGGCACCCCGGCCGCGGTCAGCTCGCGGAACCACTCCATCTTGGGCCGGGTCCGCAGCCGCTCCACCAGCAGCGGCCGCAGCTCGTCCCGGTTGGCCGTGCGGTCCTCGTTGCGGCCGAACCGCGGGTCGTCGGGCAGTTCGGGCAGGCCGAGCGCCTCGGCCAGCTTGCGGAACTGGATGTCGTTGCCCGCGGTGATGATCAGCTCGCCGTCGGAGCACGGCAGCGGCTCGTACGGGAACAGGCTCGGGTGGCTGTTGCCCATCCGGAACGGCACCACCCCGCCCGCGACGAAGGCGCCGGTCTGGTTCACAAGACCGGACATGGCCGAGGCGAGCAGGCTGATCTCGACGTGCTGGCCGCGGCCGGTCTCGCGCCTGTGGTTGAGCGCGGCCAGGATCCCGATGGTGGCGTGCAGGCCCGAGATCACGTCGAACACCGCCACGCCGGCCCGGTACGGCTCGCCCTCCGGGTCTCCGGTCACGCTCATCAGCCCGGAGGTGGCCTGGACGATGAGGTCGTACCCGGGCAGCGCGGCGCCCCTGGGCCCGCTGCCGAAACCGCTGATCGAGGCGTATACGACGGCCGGGTTGGCGGCCGAGACGGAGTCGTAGTCGAGCTTGAAGCCGGCCAGGCCGCCCGGCTTGAAGTTCTCGATGACCACGTCGGCGCGCCGCGCGAGCTCGTGCGCCGCGGCCAGGTCGCCGGGATCGCGCAGGTCGAGCACTACCGAGCGCTTGTTGCGGTTGACGCTGAGGTAATAGGTCGAGATGCCGTCCCGGACCGGCGGCTGCCAGGTGCGGGTGTCGTCGCCGCCCGGGCCCTCGACCTTGACCACCTCCGCGCCCATGTCGGCCAGCAGCATCGTCGCGTACGGCCCGGCCAGGATCCGGGAGAAGTCCGCCACCAGCAGCCCGGCCAGCGGCCCTTCCGCCTGGTCCACCGTCATCGTATAATCGTCCTTTCGTCAGATTGTCCGTCATGCGGACAATCGTCCATGATCAGCGTACGGATCAGCCTAGGCCCGCGAAAGTGCCTGTCAAGGCCGACCACCAGGTGGGTGGCTTGACAGCCGTGCCGCCGCTGGCCGACAGTGACAATGGTTGGCCGAACGGTCGTATACGGACGCTTGTCCGTAGAGTGCGCGGAGGTTTCGATGGCGAATCCCGACGAGCTGGCAGCGGGCCGCCCGGTAGTGTTGCGCGGTGGCACGGTGCTCACCATGGACGACGCCCATACCATCGTCGCAGACGCGGACGTGCTGGTAACCGGCGACAGGATCGCCGCGGTGGGATCGCGGCTCGAGGCACCGGACAGCGCGCTCGAGATCGACGCGAGCGGCGGCATCGTGATGCCGGGGATGATCGATACGCACCGGCACATGTGGCAGACGGCGATGCGCGGCTACGGCGCGGACTGGACGCTGACCCAGTACTTCGTCTGGTACTACCTGGAGCACGGCCGGAAGTTCCGCCCCGAGGACATCTACGCGGGCAACCTCGTCTCCGCCTGGGAGTCCCTGGAGGCCGGCGTGACCACCACGGTCGACTGGTCGCACGGGCTGCAGACGGTGGACCACGCCGAGGCGGCGGTCGACGCGCTGCAGGCGGTGCCCGGCCGGTTCGTCCTGGCCTACGGCAACATCCAGGCCGGCCCGTGGGAGTGGGCCGGCGACCCCGCGGTCCGGTCGTTCTTCGAGCGGCGCCGGGCCGGCGCCGGTGACATGCTCGGCTTCCAGCTGGCCTTCGACGTCACCGGCGACCCGTCGTTCCCGGAAAAGGCGGCGTTCGAGGCAGCCCGCGAGCTGGGCCTGCCGGTGACCACCCACGCCGGCGTGTGGGGCGCCACCAACGACGACGGCATCCGGCTGATGCACGAGAACGGGTTCATGACCCCGGAGACGGTCTACGTGCACGCGGCCACCCTGAGCACCGACTCCTACCAGCGCATCGCCGCCACCGGCGGCGCCATCTCGGTGTCGACCGAGTCCGAGCAGAGCGCGGGCCAGGGCTACCCGCCCACATGGCAGGTGCGCCGCCACGACATCCCGGTCGCCCTGTCCATGGACACCAGCGTCTGGTGGAGCGGCGACCTGTTCTCGGCCATGCGCACCACGCTGGGCGCCGACCGCTCCCGCGAGCACCTCGAGGCGCACGTCAAGGGCGAGACGGTTACCCACACGCACCTGCGCGCCGAGCACGTGGTGGACTGGGCCACCCGAGGCGGTGCCCGCGCCCTGGGCCGCGACGACCTGGGCCGCCTAGAGCCGGGCCGCAAGGCCGACGTGGTGCTCATCAAGAACGACAGCTCGCCGGTCTCGTTCCCGCTGGTGAACCCCTACGGCCACGTTGCCTTCCAGGCGCAGCGCGGCGACGTGCACACGGTGCTGGTGGACGGCCGGGTGGTCAAGCACGAGAACCGGCTGGTCGGGGCCGACCTGACCGCGGTGCGGCGCACCGTCGAGGCCACCGTCGGCTACCTGCGATCGGAGCTCGGGGATGAGGCCTGGGCGGCCGGGATGAACCCTGACCTGCCGGGCACCGAGGTGCTGGACAACCCGTACCAGTACACCGGGTTCAAGTCCGAGTCGACGCACGGCGCGCGGGGCAGCATGTTCGGCGAGGACGGCTAGGGGAGCGGATGGCCGGGCGCGGCAAGGGGCCGGACTTCGTCGAGGCGCTGGCGCGCGGGCTGGACATCCTGGCCGCGTTCGGCGTAGATCGCCGCGGCATGTCGCTCAGCGAGGTGGCGGCCGCGGCGGGGCTGACCCGGCCCACCGCCCGCCGCCTGCTGCTGACCCTGGAGGAGCTGGGCTTCGTCCGGTCCTCCGGCGGGACCTTCGGGCTGACCCCGAAGGTGATGAGCCTGGGGATGGCGTACGTCAGCTCGCTGGGCCTGTGGGATATCGCCCGGCCGCACATGGAAGCGCTGGTGGCCCGCACCGGCGAGTCGTCGTCCATGGCCCAGCTCGACGGGTCCGACATCGTCTACGTGGCCCGCGTCTCGGTGCCCAAGCTGATCGCGCTGCGGGTGGAAATCGGCACTCACTTCCCGGCGGCGCAGACCTCGCAGGGCAAGGTGCTCCTCGCGGCCTTGCCCCCGGACCGGGTAGCGGTCGCGCTGGCCCAGCCCAGCCGGTCCGGGCTGCCCCCGTACATAGGCCGTTCGGCCGACCAGTTGCGGGACGAGCTGGCCGAGGTGCGGGCGCGGGGCTGGGCGCTGGCCGACGAGGAGCTCGCGCCCGGCGTCCGTTCGGTGGCCGTCCCGGTCCGGGACGGGACCGGGGCGGTCCGGGCCGCGATGAACGTCACCGTGCACGCGGCCGAGACGACCACGCAGCGACTGCTGAACGATCACCTGCCGCCGCTGCTGACCACGGCCGGCCAGATCAGCGCGGAATGGGCGATCTGGCTTTCCCGTCCGCACGTGGAAATCGGGCGGCGCGGCGAAGCCGGCCCGGCCACTGCGTGAACGGTGTTCGTACGCACAAATATTCGATAGGAATTGTCGTCGGATTATGGCCGGAAAGAGCCGCAAAGCACCGAGCGGAGTATTGATGACACGCCGTGCGACCTGGACATCTGTGATATTACGGCCACAAAGAGGGAGCATTAGCGCTGAGACGACAATCCTTTGCCAGGAAGGTCACGCCAATGCTCCCTGAGCCGACCCTACCAAAGCGGCGACGCGCCGCCCGGGGCCCTTCGACTCAGCCGCAGCCCGGGGCGATGACGCCGTTGTTCGCGGTGCCGGACAGCCCGGACATGATCGCGCCGTCCGGCCGCCAGGACACCCGCGCGCCCGCGCGCGGAGGCCGGCCGAATTCGCGCCCGGGCGGTCCCGGTAATCCCGCCAAGCCGCGTAAAGAACCGCCCGATTTGCTGACGGTCACCGCGGAACGGCTCCGGCGGGCGCTGGGACGCAGTTTCCTTCGCTACGGCGTCTCCGGCGACGTGGAGACCGCCGTACACGCCGCGATGAACGTCGTCGAGCCGGTCCTCGACGCACGGGACACCGAGATCCTGCGGCTCAGGCGCCTGATGGGCGGCAAGCTCCCAACCCGCTGAGCCTCAGCTCGCTTAGTGCGGCACGCCGGCCAGGGCGAAGAACTCGGCCCGGCTGGCCGGGTCGGCCCGCAGCGTGCCCAGCAGGGCCGAAGTGACCGTCTTGGCGCCGTGCGCCCGCACGCCGCGCAGCGTCATGCAGGAGTGCTCGGCCTCCAGCACGGTCTCCCGCAGGTCTTCGTGATCCACGTCAATCCCCAGCGCGGCCAGGAAACTGGCCGCCGCCCGTTCGGCCGCGTCGATGTCTACCCCCGTGTTGTCCCGCGCGATGTGCAGGGACGGTTCCGCCGTCATGCCCGGTCACCGCCGATCGCGACGCAGCACTGACCGGGCCGCGGGTCGAGGGCCGGATGCCAGCCGTCCGCGCCGACGCCCTCGACCAGCCCCTCCACCAGCGCCAGATTCATCCCGCAGACCAGCTCGCGGTGCTGCTCCGCGAGCTGGTGGAACGGGCAGTTCCGCAGCCTGATGACGCCGTCGGCGCCGCCGCAGGGCTCGTATCCCTGCTGGGTCAGCACGCCCTTCACGTCCCGCCCGGCCGCGTCCCCCTCGCCCGCGGCCGGGCGGAACGCGCTGCCCAGCTCGGTGCCGAGCTGGCGGGCCGCCTCGGCCAGCGCGGTCCGGCTGCGGTCGCTCGGATCGGCCTCGACCGCCTGCACGAGCAGCCGCGCGGCCAGTTCGTACTCCCGGGGCGGAACGGCAACCGCGAACTCGCGGTCCGACCGGGCGTACATCTTGGCGGGCCGGCCGGCCCCCGGCCCGCTCCGTCCGGGCGGCCTCTGGTAAGACGCGGTCAGCAGCCCGGACTCGACCAGCTTGTCGAGGTGGTACACGGCCAGCGCCCGGCCGATCCCGGCCGCCGAAGCCGCCTGGTCCCGGCTGACCGGATCGGGCTGGCTGGTGACGACCTCGTACAGGCGGCGGCGCAGCGGATCGTCCAGGCTGCTCAGCGAGGCTAGATCCGGGCCGCCGGGTGATAGGCTCATGGGCGAGACTCTATCACTAAAAATTCTTAGTTAAAGAAGCAAGGGAGTCCGTACATGACCGACCGTCCGCCACTACCGCCGTTCGACCGGGAAAGCGCCCTGACCAAGGTGCAGGCCGCCGAGGACGCCTGGAACACCCGCGACCCCGAGCGCGTCGCGGGCGCGTACACCGTGGACTCGGCCTGGCGCAACCGTGACGCCTTCTTCACCGGGCGGGCCGCGATCATCGAGTTCCTCACGGCCAAGTGGAACCGCGAGCTCGACTACGCCCTGCGCAAGAACCTGTGGGCGTTCGGCGATAACAGGATCGCGGTCCGGTTCCAGTACGAGTCCCACGACGCGCAGGGCCGGTGGTGGCGCAGCTACGGCAACGAGCTGTGGGAGTTCGACGAGCACGGCCTGATGCGCCGCCGGGAGGCGAGCATCAACGACGTCGCGATCACCGAATCCCAGCGCCGGATCTTCGGCCCCCGCCCGTCAGGAGAGCGTGGGACTGAGTTCCCGCTCCAGTAACCGCCACCGCCTCGCCGGGCAATGCCGCTCAGGCTAAGTCGATCATGGGCGGGCTGGCGCGGATTCTGGTGTTACTCCTGGTGCCCGTGCGCTCCCCGCCTACTCCCGTGACACCTGCTACCCGGTCCGCTGCCCCGTCCCGCCCGTTCGTACTGCATGGATGCCGCGATCATGCAGTTCCAGCGACATGGTTGGGGCAGCCATGCAGTAAGCCCTCGGCACGGGTGGTGCCGAAGGGGCTGACGCGATTACTGCGCCCGTGCGACACCCCCAGGGCCCATACGGCTGAGCGAGCGGCAGTGAGCTGGCAGCATAAAACGCGGCATCCACGGCAGGAGGCCCTGCGCCGGCGGTGCCGGAGTGACTG
>Ga0137372_10005327_pt1 | contig 12563 bp, 9 predicted proteins | sample SagtaG_6_FD_104911 | JGI IMG/M metagenome (GOLD analysis project Ga0137372, IMG submission 104911) | Vadose zone soil microbial communities from Sagehorn Ranch, Mendocino, California, USA - Sage1_R_60_16 metaG | ecosystem: Environmental > Terrestrial > Soil > Vadose zone | place: USA: California...
CGCCTCGGGTTGTGCGCGGAACCCGGGATGGGCCCGGAACGGAGGGGCGTGCCGTCCGGGCCCTTCAGGGTGATGGGGGGGTGATCACCCGTTTCCCCGGCGGCGCGTGAACCTGCGGCGCCGGCGTCCTCAGGCTGCGACCTCACACGGCTCTCCCGTAGGCGAGCCCCTCGCTCCAGCGGGGCCACGCCTGCGCGTCTGTTCCTTCGCGGCCCGCTGCTGCCGGACGGGTGCCGTCCAGCCGCGCTGGGTCGCCGTCAACCAACCGCGGGATCTCATCTGCCCAGCCGAAGCAGTCCGAGGCCAGGGAGCGCGTGCGGACGTGGGTAAGGAAGCTCGCGAGGATCTCGCGTTCACGCATTCGCAGTTCCTGATAGCCCTGGCCGGCGATGTTGATCGTCGGCGCGAAGTAGCGGAATGGCGGGAAGCCGTAAGCGTCGTCCGTATTGGTCATCAGTTGATCAAGCGCTGACGCGTGGTCGACGTCGCTGAGCCGGGGGATACCGCGCTCGATGATGAAGAGCTCTTTGACGCGGGTCGCGCTGGCCAGGCGGCACGGCACGAGACGGTCGACCGTGTACTTGGGCGGCGGGACGAGAATCTGGGTCAGCGCGTTGATCCCGATGATGGGGACGTTGAGCCGGCTGAGCGTGATGGCGAATGACCGGCCGGACTTGGAGTGCAGCCGACTCTGGAACGTGAGCCTGCGCCACTCCCCGGGCGTCAGATCGGACGCACTGACCGCACGCACGGTGTGCGCGCTGATCGTGAGCGGCTTCGGGAAGCAGGAAGCGTTGCCGGCCCCGTCGATGACCGTCATGTCGTCAGAGAGGAATCGACCGCCATGCTCGCGGAGCAGCCGCAGAACCGTCCCCGTCTTGCCGGTGTCGGTCAGCGCGGACAGCATGACACCGACGCCGTCAAGCTCCACGCAGGCCGAATGGAGCAGCATCCGGCCTCGCGAGACCATGACGAACCGGAGCAGCGCCTCGACGATGTTGGTGTAGACGACGTGTGGCGAGCGAGCCAGCAGGGGGCCTACGTCAACCATTATCGGGTCGCCGAGATGCACGCGGAAGTTGGCGCCCAAGCGGCCGAGGTGCTCCTCGTACCTTATGACGGCGGGATCCGCGAACTCGGTCATCGCCGCGCGCCTGCGCGGCCTGCTCCTGCCCACGTCGCCCACGCGCACCGCGATGTCCACATCCTCGTCGGCGATCCACTGGGCACGGAAGAACTCGAGTTCGGGAAGCATGATCTGTGAGCCGATCGTGACCACGCCGGTGATGTCGTACCGGTAGGTCAGGTAGCGCGGTCTTCTGCGCGCCAGCGACGCGCCGACGAGCGGCTCGTGGTTATCCACCGTCTCTCGCGTGCTGAGGTCGACCACAACGCGCACCGGGTCACGGCCCTTCTCCTGCGCCGCCGCGCCGAAGATTGCCCGGTCACTGACAATGAAACGGACCAGGAACAGCATGACGAGCGTGATGGCGTTCGCGATCAGGACTCCGGCACCCAGCGTGACCAAAACCTCAAGTACCGGCAGCCGCGCGACCAGCAGCAGGTTGTTCATTAGGAAGAACCGCGTCGCCCGGCCAGCACGAGTCCCGTTGCGTTGCTTTCTGTAGACGAGGGTGTCGACCAGAACGAAGTTCCATGTGGTGGACGCCTGAGTCGCCAGTGCGGCGCCGACCAGGTGGTTGATCCCCACCACGCGGTAGAAGAACCAGAGCACCGCGGTGTTCACCACGATACCGGTCGCACCGATGAACCCGAACGCGAGCATCCGCAGCACCTGGCGGATGCGGGCGTCGCGCGAGGGCGGCGCCTCGCGCAGTTGCTTCACCAGTCTGGCGCGGCGCAGCCTGCCGAGGTGGCGCAGGAAGGCGAGACCCTCGCGCAGCGACGCCTTGGACTCGCCAGCGTGACGCGGTGCGAAGCGATAGGAGACCTCTGCCACCCGCGCCACTGGGTGCTTCACAAGGACCTCGAGCAAGATCTTGAAACCCACCGGACGGAGCCGATCCAGGTCGATGGCCGCCGCGCGGAACGCGAACATCCCGCTCAGTGGATCGCTGACCATGGCCAGGCGCCTCGGGAACGCGCTTTTTGCCAACCGCGTGGCCCAGTTGGACACCAGCACCCGCCCCGTGCCATCGAGGCCGTCGCCCGACGAGCCGCGACCCGCGTAACGCGTGCCCACAACGATGTCAGAGTTGTGGCGCATGGCCGTGCTCGCGAGCGCGGCGGCCGACTCGGGCGGATGCTGCAAGTCGGCGTCCATCACGAGCACCCACGCACCGCGGGCGTACCTCACTCCCGCGATGACGGCGCCACTAAGGCCGCTTCTCCGTGCAATTAATGGCCGTCTCAGCAACCGAACCGGCACCGGGCACGTCCGCGCGCTATAGGCCAGTGCCTCCGCGGTTCCGTCATCGCTGTCATCGACAAAGACGATCTCGCCGCCAAGCGGCTGGACAGCGGGCCCAAGGCGCTCCAGCAGGAGAGCGACGTTGGCTTCCTCATTACGTGTCGGTACCACCACGGTGAGCTGTGGTGGTACGGCGACCGTGATGGTGTTGAGGTCGGCAATGCCACCTTGTGCGGCGCCTGCGCTGACATTGCGGTACTCGGCAGCGCCCGTCCGCTGCCCGGCCCCGTTTCCATTGTGAAGTGCAGATAGATGAGTATCGATGCGCATGAAATCCCCTGGACGCAAGCCAAAACCGCCCGCTCGTCACATCAGAACCGCGGTCGAGTTTGATCGTTATGTGACTGAAATAACCGCGGGCTTGTACACCTTCAGGAAGAAGGCAGGCACGCCACTGCCAGCCCATGACTGACGTAGCGGGGGAATGTCAGCGCCTGGTAAGTGTCAAGCTCCAGCGGACGCAACCACGACAGCTGTTCCCCTCCTCGACCGCGGTCACGCTGCTTAGGCCCCAATGGTCAGACGTGTGGTCACCGGCAGGACCCCTGCGACGAGGACCTTGTTCCCACCTTCTGGGCGTCCCTCCTCGATAGCGGGCGAGAGAGCCGACCAGCTTGTCTGTAGATCGACAGTAGACAAGCCTCACCTACTGCGCAATACATATGCATGTCAGACTTTGTTAGTTCTTTGTTAACCATATACTCAACGGCTAAAGATGCAGGTCACAGCCTCGGTCGGCCGGCTCGCTGCGGGTCAGACGGTGGGGGACACGACAGCGGCACGCCCGCCGGGCCCGATGACCGGCACGATTCGGCGGCATCGCCAAGATGCCGCTATGCTGACGGAGCCGTTACGTTCCCCTGGGTAGCGCTGAGTCACTCTGGCCCCGTCGTCTAGCGGCCCAGGACGCCGCCCTCTCAAGGCGGTAGCGCCGGTTCAAATCCGGTCGGGGCTACTGGTTGAAGTACCAGCTCAAGGGCCTGATCACTGATTGCGGTGGCCGGGCCCTTGATCATCCGTCCGTCATTTGTCCGTCAGTTCCGCTTTCCCCAGCGGCGCGGTGCGTTACGCCGCCGGAATATGGTCGGGTCTGCGAGCAGCGATCTGGCGAGCCGGATATGCGGGCACCGGGGAGGGGGATCCACGCTGTGCAGGCCAGCCTGTCGGACCCGTTCGGCACCGAAGAGCTGCGCCGCCGGGTGCTCGACGGCTGGGCGGCGTCGCCTGCGCGGTTCCGTGAGGACGCCAACGCGGAGGAGGACTACGCGCTCGGTGGCTACCGGGACCGCGTCGTCGTGGAGCTGGCCCAGAACGCGGCGGACGCGGCGGCGCGCGGGGGAGTGGCTGGCTGGCTGCGGCTGATATTGCGCGCCGGGACGCTGGTGGCCGCGAACACAGGTGCGCCGCTGGACGCGGCGGGCGTCGCGGCGCTGTCCACGCTGCGTGCCTCCAGCAAGCGGGCGTCCCGTGCGGACGACACAGCGCACGAGACAGCGGTCGGCAGGTTCGGTGTGGGTTTCGCCGCCGCTGTCGCGGTCAGCGACGAGCCGCGTATCTCCTCGCTCACCGGCGCGGTGAGCTGGTCGCGCAGCGCCACGCGTGACCTCGTCCGGCGGATTCCCGAGCTGGCCGCCGAGCTCGCCGCGCGGTCGGGTCACCTCCCCGTGCTGAGGCTGCCGTTCCCCGCGGACGGCGCGCCCCCCGAAGGCTTCGCAACCGCCGTCACGCTGCCGCTGCGGGACGAGACCGCCGGCCGGCTCGTCAAGCGGCTGCTCGCCGAGACCGGGCCCGCGCTCCTCCTCGCGCTGCCCGCCCTCGCCAACATCGAGATTGAGGTCGACGGCGCGACACGTACGCTCACCGCGGCGCATGACGGCGACGGCGTCACGATCACCGTCGACGGCGCCGCCAGCCGGTGGCGCACGGCGAGCGCGGGCGGCCGGGCCGATCCCCCGCTCCTGGCCGGCCGCCCAGCCGAGGAGCGTGCGCGCCCGTCGTGGTCGGTGCGCTGGGCGGTGCCTGTCACGCCGGGCGGCGAGAACGGCGACGCGCCGGCCGGTCGCCTGCCCGAGGGGGTCAGCGCTGTCGTGCACGCGCCGACGCCGACCGGCGAACCACTGGGCCTCCCGGCGCTGCTGCTCGCCTCGTTCCCGCTCAGTCCTGACCGCCGCCAAGTCGCGCCGTGCCCACTCACCGGTTTTCTTCTCGATCAGGCCGCCGAGGTCTACGCTCGCCTGCTGCCCAGCCTCGCTCCTGGGGCCCGACTGCTCGATCTGGTCCCGGGTCCGGTCGCGCAGGGCGAGCTGGACGCGCAGTTGCGTGGTGCGATCGTGGCGCGGCTCCAGGAGACCGCGTTCCTTCCCGCCGCCGAGCGGCCTGGCCCGCGGGTCCGGCCGCGTGACGCGGTCATCCTGGACGCGGCCCTCCCCGGCCTCGCCGGCTGCCTGGCACCGGTGCTGCCCGGCCTGGTCGCGGGGCCGGCGCGGCATCCCGCCTATGCGGTGCTCGGCGTCCGGCGGCTCCGGCTGGCCGACCTGGCTGACACGCTCGCCTCGCTTGACCGCGACCCGGCCTGGTGGTGGCGACTGTATGAGGCGCTGGCCGCCGCAGAGCCGGGCGAGCTTGGCGAGCTCGGCGCGCTGCCGGTGCCGCTCGCCGACGGGCGGATGGTGCGGGGCCCGCGTGGGCTGCTGCTACCCGGGCCGGATCTCGAGGGCCCCGGCCGGCTGGCGCCACTCGGCCTGCGCGTCGTGCATCCCGGCGCGGTGCATCCGTTGCTTGCCCGGCTGGGCGCGGTCGAGGCGACGCCCCGGGGTGTCCTCGCCGATCCGGCGGTGCGCGCAGCGGTTGCGGCCTCCTACGACGAGGAGGATCCCGGCCCGGTCGCCGACGCGGTGCTCAGCCTCGTCGCGGCCGCGCACCTGCGGCCGGGGGAGCAGCCCTGGCTCGCGGATCTGGCGTTGCTGGGCGTCGACGGCGAGTGGTATGCGGCGGGCGAACTGCTGCTCCCCGGCGGGCCGCTGGCCGAGGTGGTCGCGGCGGACACGCCGTTCGGCACGGTCGGCCCGGCGATACTCAACCGCTACGGCGCCGCGACGCTGGAGGCAGTCGGCGTGCTGTCGTCCTTCGGCCTGCTGGTCGCGGCCGACGTTGCCTTTGATGCGCCCGACCTCGACCTGGACGGGGCGCAGGAGTGGGCGGACGACATAAGTGCGCGGCTGCCCGGCGGTGACGTGCCGCCGGTGGCGGTGGAACTGCTGGCCGTCCGCGACCTTGAGCTCGTCGACCCGGCACGCTGGCCGCGGGCACTGGAGCTGCTCGCCGCGCCGTCCCTGCGGGCGGCGCTCGTCGAGCCTACCCGGGTGCTGCTCGCCGACGGCCGCCACGCGGACGTGCCCTCCTACACCGCCTGGTGGCTCCGCCGCCATCCCGTCCTCGGTGGCCATCGGCCGACCGACGTGCGCGCCGCCGGCACGGACCCGCTGCTCGCGGGCCTGTACGACGAGGCCACCCTGCCAGCGGACCGGGCGGTCGCCCGCGCGCTTGGCGTACGCACCGCGCTCGCCGAACTGCTCGCCGAGCCGGGCGGCCCGGACGAGTTGCTGGACCGGCTGGCCGACCCAGGGCGGCCGGTGACGCGGGCCCAGTTGCGCGCACTGTGGGCGGCGCTCGCGGCCGTCGATGAGGCCGCACCGCCGGACCGGGTGCGCGTGGTGTGCGGGGACGAGGTTGTCGTGTCCAACGCCGAGGATGCGCTGGTACTCGACGCCCCGGACCTGTGGCCGTTGGTGGCTGCACAGCCGCTCGTGCTGGCACCCTACGACCGGGCACTCCGGCTCGCTGACCTGCTGGACCTGCCGCTGGTCTCGGAGGAGGTCGTCGGCCGGGTCGAGTCGTCACCAGCATGCCAGCCGGTCCCCGCGATCGCGCGCGCCGTACTGCCTGATGCTCCCACGACCTACTACGCACATGACCGGCTCGTCGTGGACGGCGTTCCTGTGCCGTGGCGCTACACCTCCGGCGCCGTGCACGCCGCCGGACCCGGCGGCCTGGCCTCCGGGCTGGCCTGGGCGTCGGGCAGGTGGTCGGCCCGGCATCTGCTCGCCGCCCTGCTGGGAGACCCCGGCGCGTCCGCCCGCCTCCTCGCGGAGGCCGACCTGGACCCCGATCCACCACCCGAGCGGTAGGTCCGAATCACTCAATGGTCGCGGGTATAGACCTCGAGGTCGGTGGCTTTGACGGTGAGCCATACCTCGCTACCGCGGTGCAGCGACAGGTCTGCGACTGCTGCGGGAGTGACGTCAACGAGAGCCGGTGGCTGGCCGTCGAGGTCGAGCCTGACCCTGTCGGCGAGAAGGGTCAGGCCGACGACGCGTGCTGGCCAGGTGTTGCGTGCACTGCTGGACCGGGGTGGCTGGCTGCTGACGACGACCGCGGAGGGGCGGACTGCGACGAGCACGTCCCCATGCTGGCCGTGGTCGGGGATTATGAAGGACCCGCCCCCGGCAAGCGCCACGGCGGGGCCGTCGGCGTGGCCGGCGTACAGGTTGAGCCCAACGAGCTTGGCCACGTACTCCGTGGCGGGCTGGCGGGCGACGTGGGCGGGTGTGCCTTCCTGGACGATCCTGCCGTCTTCAAGGACGAGAAGCCGGTCGGCCAGTACGAGTGCCTGGAGGGGGTCGTGAGTGACCAGCAGGCACGGGCCGGTGAATTCCGACAGGTGCTGTCTTAGCTCGGCCTGCACGTCCAGGCGAGTGCGCGCGTCCAGGGCCGACAGGGGCTCGTCGAGGAGCAGCAGCGCGGGTTCTGCGGCCAGGGCCCGGGCGAGCGCGACCCGCTGCGCCTGCCCACCGGACAGAGTGGAGGGCCTGCGGTCGGCGAGGCCGGTGAGGCCGAGACGGTTGAGCCAGTGGTTGGCGGCCGACCTGGCGGCCCCTTTGCCGAGGCCGCGGGAGCGGGGCGAGAACGCCACGTTGTCGAGCACGCTCAGGTGCGGGAAAAGGCGGTAGTCCTGGAATACGAACCCGACGGGCCGCCCGGACGTCTCGATGAATGCGCCGGTGCCTGCATCGTCAATGACCTGCCCGGCCAGCGCGATACGACCATTGGCCACTGGGGTCAGGCCGGCCAGCGCACGCAGCAGGGTGGATTTCCCTGCCCCGTTGGGCCCCAACACGCCGAGCACCTGACCGGGCGCGGCGGTGAAGGCGGCGCTGAGCGTGAACCCGCCGCGCCTGACCTCTGCGTCGACGACGAGGCCGCCGCTGCGCTCACCGATCACTGGACCGACCCGCCCCGCAGCCAGCGGTCGCGGAGTGAGACAAGCACCGCCACGGAGACCAGCAACAGCACCAGGCTGAGCGCGATCGCGGCGTCGGGGTCGTTCTCCAGCGCGTAGTAGACGGCGATGGGCATCGTCTCGGTGCGCCCAGGAAAACTACCCGCGAATGTGATCGTCGCGCCGAACTCACCGAGCGCCCGCGCCCAGCACAACACGGCGCCAGCGCCTAGGGAAGGAGCGATCAGCGGCACGGTGACCCGGCGGAAAACCGTCATCCGGGTCGCGCCCAGCGTCGCGGCCGCTTCCTCGTATCCCTGGTTGGCCGACCGCAGCGCCCCTTCGACGGTGATGATCAGGAACGGCATCGCCACGAAGGTCTCGGCCATGATCACCGCAAGCGGGCTGAAAGGAATCGTCAGCCCGAACCAGGAGTCGAGATATCTGCCGATGAAGCCGGTTCGGCCGAACGCCAGCAGGAGCGCGACCCCACCGACCACCGGTGGCAGCACCAGCGGCAGGGTGACGAGCGCCCGCAGCAGCCGCTGTCCTGGGAAGTTCCCCCGGGCCAGTATCCACGCCAGCGGCACGCCAATGACCAGCGCGATCACTGTGGCCGCCGTCGCGGTCCATAGTGACAGCGTGAGGGCTTGGACCGCGTCAGAGCCACCCATGACCGGGCCGAGCCGACCCCAGGGAGCCCGGACGATCAGCCCGATCAGGGGCAGCACCAGGAACGCGACCGCCACCAGCGCCGGCGCGAGCAGCGGCGCGGGCGCCGATCTGGGACCACCGCCACGTGCGGTACGGCGGGCCCGCTCGCCGGCCGTCAGCCGCGAGGGCTTGACCTCGGTGCCTACCGTGTCAGCCGCGGGCATCCGTATCACCAGCCGGAAATCGGGTCAGGGCTTTTCGAATCCCGCGGCGGCTAGCACGCGCTGGCCTGGGGGAGACACGACGTAGTCGGTGAACGCCTTCGCCGTGGCCGGATTGCCGCTCTTGCTGACCGGGGCGATCGGGTATGCGGTCGATGCGTTTTCATCAGCCTGGATCACGACGCCCTTGACCTTCGCGCCCGCGGCCTTCACGTCGGTCACGTAGACCACGCCTGCGTCGACATTGCCGATCTCGACCTGGGTCAGCACCGATTTCACATCCGGCTGCAGCGTGACCGGCTTGACGGTGATCTTGGCATTCTTGAACACCCTCGCCGCCGTGGATCCGCATGGCACCTGCGGCTGGCACAACGCGACCTTCACCGACGACTTCGCCAGATCGGCCACCGAGGCGACATGCGCCGGATTCGCCGGTGGGGTGGCGACCTCCATCATGTTGCTGGCGAACGTCACCGGATTCGACGCGTCACCGGCGGTGACGACCTGCTGCATGTTCTTCGGGCTGGCTGAGGCGAACACGTCAGCGGGCGCGCCGGAGGTGATCTGGGTCGCAAGGGCGGAGCTCGCCCCGAAGCTGAACGTCACCTTCACCCCGGGATGGGCCGCCTCGAACTGCGTGCCGATTGTGGTGAAGGCCTCCTTGAGCGAGGCAGCTGCGAATACGGTGATCGACCCGGACACCGACGACGACACGGAACTGCTCGCACTCGGTGACGCCGAGCTTCCAGAACCGCTGCCTGACCCGCAACCGGCCACGGTAAGCGCTGCGATCCCAGCGGCGGCGAAGCTGATGGCGATACGGCGCACGGTGCTCTCCTCGATTGAGTCTCGCCAAAGCGAGATCAGCGGATCTTCGGGATCTCGATGGAAACATTCGTCGCCTTAACGGCCGCCACAGCGAGCATGCCCGGCTCCAGGCCGAGCTCGTCGGCGGCCTCGCGGCTCAGCAGCGATACGAACCTGTGCGGCCCCGCCTGGATCTCCACCTGGGCCATCACCGTGTCGCGAACCACGCGGGTGACCAGACCGCTGAACCGGTTCCGCAGCGACTGAGCCGCCGCCAGGTCGTCCCGGCGACCCGCCGACTCGGCCCGCTCCTGCGCAAACCGGGCCAGCACGACGCCATCCACGGCGAGCCGCCCGGAGGCGTCGGTGGTTGGTTCGATCCGGCCCCCCTCGGCCCAGCGGCGCACCGTGTCATAGCTGACCCCAAGCAGGTCCGCGGCTTCCTTGATCCTAAATGTCGGCACCCAAGTGACTTTAACGCAAATTCGGCGAGTATGACGTTCCAACTGGTGCATACGCCTCAGTTACATCACGCAGGGTGACGCACTTGAGTCCGGCCGTGGTCTCGCCGGACGTCAGTCACCGGTCGCCAGAGCCACGCCTGACGCCTTGATACGACAGGGCGGCGGCCTGTCCGGCGATGATGAGCTATTGCTGCGGGCGCGAGGATACTGTTACGGTGCCCTGCGTGATGGCGCGTGGAAGCCCGGTGAGAGTCCGGCACGGTCGCGCCACTGTGAACAGCGCCGGTTGAGGTGCCTGTGAGTCAGATCTTCCGCCATCGCGACGGTCAATCGATCAAGGGACGCTGGATCCCTAAAGGAGGCTCATCGTGAGCGACGTACCTGCAGCCCGTAGTGCATCGACGCCGGTTGTGCTGCCCATCCCGAGGGCCGCGCTCTGGCTGGCCGGCACGGTGATTCTCGCGCTGGCGGTGTATTACTTCATCGGCGTCGACCAGGGCGCGATCTCGGTGTCAGGCCACAACTACTACATTCACGAGTTCATGCACGACGGTCGTCACTTCTTCGGCTTCCCCTGCCACTGATCCGGCAGCGCGGGCATCCGGACGTGGAGAAGAAGCTCGTCCTTCGCGGGCTGCTCGCCGGCGCCGTCGGTGGGCTGCTCGCGTTTGTGTTCGCGCGGATCTTCGCCGAGCCGGCTATCAACGCCGCGATCCACTACCAGTCGGGCCGCGACGCTGCCCAAGCCGCGCTCGACAAGGCCGCCGGGTTGCCCGTCGAGTCGGCCGGGCCGGACATCTTCAGTCGCACGATTCAGGCGAACGTTGGCCTGGGGGTCGGGATGATCGCCTTCGGTGCGGCGATGGGCGCGCTGTTCGCGGTCGCCTACGCCGTCTGCCTCGGGCGGGTCGGCCGCCTACGTCCCCGCAACCTCGCGATGCTGGTAGCAGTCGGCGGCTTCGTCGGCATCTACCTCGTCCCGTTCATCAAGTACCCGGCCAACCCGCCAGCGATCGGGCACCCGGAGACCATCAGGCAACGCGGCGGGATGTACCTGCTGATGTTGGTGTGCTCGGTGGTATTTCTGGCCGCTGCCGTGTGGCTCGGCCAGCGGCTTAAGCCACGCTTCGGAAACTGGAACGCCAGCCTGCTCGCGGGCGCGGCGTTCGCCGCAGCGACCTGGGCCGTGATGGTGATCTTGCCGCAGCTCGGCGAGTTGCCCGCCAACGTCGCGGTCTACGGGCATCACGCCACAGAAACCCCGCTGCCACTGGTCAACGCCAAGGGCGCGATCGTCTACCCCGGGTTCCCCGCCGACGTGCTGTTCAACTTCCGGCTGTACTCCGTCGCCGCTCAGCTGATCCTGTGGGCCACGATCGGTCTCGTGTTCGCGCCGATGGCCGAAAGGCTCCTGGCCCCGAATGCGGCGACAGCGGTACCCAGGCAGCCGCAAGACACAGCCCAGGTGTGACCCGCAGGGACCGACGTTTGTCCGGCGCGCTACCGCCCTGGTCGGCTAGCGAGGACCATGCCCGAATATCCACCGACATGGTGCGGGCGCCGAAAAATGTCGGTGGGTCGTTGTAGTGTCGAACTGGTGGTCGATCCCGAGCCGTGACCTGTGATGGGAGGTTTCCGCGGTGTGCAGCCCATGTGAACCCCCGGCGCCCGCCAGCGCCGGTGAGGCACTGGCCATGGCCCACGCCGCCATGGACTATCTCAACCACGCGGACTCGGCGGATCTGGGCATCCAGGCGCAGGCCGAGTCGCTGGCCGCCTTGGAGCAGCTAGCAGCCAAGCAGGCGGCGGCGCAGGCGCGGGTGTTGACCGCGTTCGCGGCGGCGCGTGGGCATGAGGCGGATGGGCAGTTTTCGCCCAAGACGTGGCTGCGCTATCAGACCCGCATCACCCGCGGCGCGGCCGGGGCAGCCGTTGCCGCGGCGCGGCGGCTAGCCGCCCATCCCGCGGTGGCGGCTGCGCTGGCCGACGGGGCGGTGTCGGCATCTTTCGCGCGGCAGGTCTGTGACTGGACCGCCAAGCTGCCCGAACGGCACCGGCCGGCAGCGGACGAGATCTTGATGACAGCCGCCCGCCGGGGCGCGGACCTGCAGGCACTCGCGCAGATCGCGGCCGAGATCTACCACCGGGTCGGCCCGGGCGACCCGGACGGCACCGACCCGGCGCGGGACCGGTATGTCCGGCTCGAGAACACCTTCGGCGGCGTGGCCCGGCTGGATGGCGACCTGACCCCCGACGCGGCCGGGGCGGTGAGCGCTGTGCTGGACGCGCTCGGCGGCAAAGCCGGCCCGGAAGACACGAGAACCGTCGGGCAGCGACGTCATGACGCCCTGGCCGAGGCGTGCCGTCGGCTGCTCGCGGCGGGTCTATTGCCCGGCCGGACCGGTGGGGACACCCGCGCCGAAGTGGTGATCGGGCTGCGGGACCTGCGCGCCCTGCCCGGCGCCGCGCAGCTAGAACAGGACTGGATCGCCAGGGCAGCGGCCGCTGCGGCCGCCGTGCCCGCCCTGGCCGGGCCCGCGGCCCACGCCGCGGCGTGCGCCGCCACCCTTGTGCCGGTCGTCACCGTGAGCTGCCCTACGTTTTCCGGACAGGGAAATTGCGGTTATTTCACGCTACAGCCTGCCCGTTCAGATACTCGTCCATGACCTCTTGCGGGGTCCGGTAACCGAGCGCCGAATGAAGACGAG
>Ga0137372_10005329_pt1 | contig 12561 bp, 10 predicted proteins | sample SagtaG_6_FD_104911 | JGI IMG/M metagenome (GOLD analysis project Ga0137372, IMG submission 104911) | Vadose zone soil microbial communities from Sagehorn Ranch, Mendocino, California, USA - Sage1_R_60_16 metaG | ecosystem: Environmental > Terrestrial > Soil > Vadose zone | place: USA...
AGCATCGAGCCGCCGGCGCGAAGATCGTCGTACGAGCTCGCGATCGACTGCGACGACAAGCGGGTGGAGCGTTGGGTGAACAGGTCGCTCGACGATGTGCTGGCTCTGCAGCTCGCGGCTGGTGACGACCGCTACCTCGGCGCCGGGCCGCCCTGGTACCTCACGCTGTTCGGCCGCGACTCGCTGATCTCGTCCGGCATGCTGATCCCGGTGGACCCCGAGCTCGCCGCGGGAACGCTACGGGCGCTGGCCGCCTGGCAGGGCACGAAGGTCGACCCGGAGTCGGCCGAGCAGCCCGGCAAGATCCCGCACGAGCTGCGCGCCGAGGTCGCCGATCACGGCGGCGGAATGGTCCTGCCCGCCACGTATTACGGCACGCACGACGCGACGCAGCTCTGGATCACCACCCTGCACAAGGCCTGGCGCTGGGGCATGCCCGCCGACCAGGTCCGCGATCTCCTGCCGAACCTCCGCCGCGCACTCACCTGGGTGAAGGAGTACGGCGATCCTGACGGTGACGGCTTCCTTGAGTACATCGACGAGTCCGGCCATGGACTGGCGAACCAGGGATGGAAGGACTCGGCCGACGCGGTGCAATGGCCGGACGGCACGCTCGCGGTCGCACCCATCGCGTTGTGTGAGGTGCAGGGGTACGCCTACGCGGCCGCCGTCAAGGGAGCCGAGCTGCTCGAGGCACACGGCGAGTCGGGCGACGAGTGGCGCGAGTGGGCGGCCGCATTGCAGGAGCGGTTCCGCAGTGCCTTCTGGGTGGACGGTTATCCGGCTATTGCTCTCGACGGCGCGAAGAACCCGGTCGCTGGTCGCACGTCCAACATGGGCCATCTGCTCGACACCGGACTGCTCGACGCCGACGAGGAGCAGACGGTCGCGGACGTCCTGGCCGGCGCGGATCTCGACAGCGGCCTCGGCCTGAGAACGTTGTCTACGGCAATGACCCGCTTCAACCCACTCGGCTATCACACCGGCAGTGTCTGGCCGCACGACACCGCGATGGCAATCCAAGGGCTGTACGCGACCGGGCACGCCGCGGTCGCGACGTCGTACGCAGAAGGCCTGATCCGTGCGGCGGAGAGCTTCGGCTATCGGCTGCCGGAGTTGTACGGCGGTCGTGGGACGACTCACGAGAGCACGCCAACGCCGTACCCGCTGTCATGTCGTCCACAAGCCTGGGCGGCGGCATCGGCGATCGCTGTGATCGTCGCGGCGCTGGGCATCGAGCCGGATGTTCCTGGGCAGACGATCACGATCACTCCTGCTGAGTCCCTGCCCTGGAAGCGACTCGAGCTCCGCGGACTTCGGCTGGGCGACGAGGTCTTGTCCGTGCGTCTGGAGGACGGTGAGCTGACTGTCCTGCAGGCGCCTCAGAGGGTGCTGATGACTGCGAACGCCGCCAGCCCGAGATAGACGCAAGCGACGAGCCGGTTGCGCCGGCGGCTCGTCGTACGGGTCGACCGCATCCGGCGACCGATGGCGTCCGCGCCGACTGCGTAGCAGAGATCGAGCGACATACCGATGATCAACGCGCCCGCGCCGAGCAGCAGCATCTCGTTGCGCAGTTGGTCCGATCCCGCGCCGCGGCTCGTGAACTGGGGAAGGAAGGCCAGGAAGAACAGCGCCGCCTTCGGGTTGAGCAGGTTCACCAGCACACCGTCGCGGAACACTTTGCCGAGCGGCGCGGACTGAACGCCGCCGGCCTGATCGGCTGTGGTTGCCCTGAGCATCTTTATGCCGAGGAACGCGAGGTAGAGCGCGCCCGCGAGCGTGATCGCGGTGAACAACGCAGGCGATGCCTGGACCAGCGTCGCCAGGCCCATCGCGGCGACCACGACGTAGACCAGCGTGCCCGTCTCGACCGCCAATGCCGAGACCACTCCGGCGCGGCGTCCCTGGGTCAGGCTGCGCAGCGAGATGTAAAGGTTGTTCGGCCCCGGCATCCCGACCAGCACCACCGTCGTACCGGCGAACCCCAGCACCTGCCCGATCCCCATGAAGTCGTCTCCCTCTCCAACTGGACTGCTTGCACGCACTAGCCTGGCGGCGTGAGAAGCAGTCCACCCGAGCCAATAGGGGGAGAAGTGGACCGTTCTGGAGACGCCGGCGCACTTGCGGACCTGATCGGCAACCGGCTGACCGGAACCGGCGGCCTTTACCGCCGCGTGGCCGACGCCATCGCCGCGCTGATCGGATCAGCCGAACTCCCGGTCGGCGCACGGCTGCCCGCCGAACGCCGTCTCGCGGAAGCCCTCGCGATCAGCCGGTCCACCGTCGTTGCGGCGTACGACGAACTCCGCGCGCGTGGACTGGTCGAGAGCCGCCGGGGGAGCGGTACGACGGTCGCCCGCGCCGCCAGCCGCGGGCGTTCACGAGCGGACAAGCGGATGCCGCCGGGGTACGGCGAGTCGCTGTTCCACCGGATCGCGGTCGGCCCCGGCGAGGTCATCTCGATGACGTACGCCGTCGACCCCGGCATCCCCGAACTGGCCGACGAGTTGGTCGATCTCGCGACCGGAGACCTTCCCGCGCTGCTCGGCGATGTCGGCTACCACCCGCGCGGCCTGCTCGTACTACGTGAGCGGATCGCCGAGCACTTCACGGAGTCTGGCCTGCCGACTTCGCCCGACGAGATCGTCGTCACCACCGGTGCGCATCAGGCGATCGCGCTGGTGACGCAGATGTACCTACGCAGTGGGGCCGCAGTCGTCATCGAGCAACCCAGTTGGCCCGGGTGCTTCGATCTGTTCGGTGCGGCCGGTGGGCGAGTGGTCGGCGTACCACTGGATGATGCCGGGATCCGGCCGGACCTGCTGACGGCTGCGTTCGCCGAGCACGAGCCGGCAATGCTGTTCGTGATGCCGACATTCCACAACCCGACCGGGAGGCTGATGTCGGCGAACCGGCGACGGCAGGTGGCGGAACTGTCCGCGAAGTACGGCGTGGTGGTCGTCGAGGACAACGCGTATTCGGCCTGGGATCCGGCCGGGCCGTCGATCCCACCGCCGCTGGCTGCGTACGCCCCGGACGGGAGCGAGGTGCTGACGATCGGGTCGGTGTCGAAGGCGGTGTGGGGTGGGCTGCGGATCGGGTGGATCCGGGCGTCGCGACCGCTTGCCGAGCGACTGGCCCGGCACAAGGCTTTGGCGGATCTCGGCAGTCCGGTGATCGATCAGGCACTGACGGCGCGGTTGCTGCCGCGGCTGGCCTCGTTGACCTCGGCGCGGGCGCGGGTTGCGACCGCGCGGAAGAAGCTGATGGGTCAGTTGCTGACCGAACGACTTCCCGAATGGGAATGGTCCGAACCCGACGGTGGATCCGCGTTGTGGATCCGGCTGCCGGACACCGATGCCCGCGTGTTTGCCCAGGTGGCGCTGCGCCACGGCGTTGAGGTGGTGGCGGGACGGGCGATGGATCCGACGGGTGAGCACGACGACCATCTGCGGGTGCCGTTCGCGTATGCGGAGCCGGTGCTCGAGGACGCGGTTGATCGGCTGGCTCGAGCTTGGCGCGAGTTGCGCCGTCACGGCCCGGCTCCCGCCGTACCTGTCATCTGAACGACTGATGGCGGCCACCCTGTCCGGGTGACCGCCATCGGTGAAGTCTCTATGACTTTGGCGCCGCCGTTGGCGCGTTTATGAGACCAGGCTTACTGCTCGTCCTCCGTCGCGATGGCGGGGGTGGCGTCGAGCCGGCCCGTCTCGTCGTGGATGGTGATCGCGATGTTGCGCAGCTTCTCCGCGTGCTCCCGGCTGTGGTGGGCGCAGAAGAGCAGCTCTCCACCGGACGTCAGGGTGACGCGAACGTAGGCCTGCGCGCCGCAGCGGTCACAACGGTCCGCAGCCGACAGAGTCGAGCTCGGGGCGAGTGCTGTAGTCATTGAGGCCTCATCTCATCTAGTTCCGTACTCACCAGATAGCAACATCCTGACATGCGGATCGCTTCCCGGTAGGTGCAGCGTGTCCGTATGTGAGACGAACCACCTGTTCCCTTATGACGCATCTTTGCGAGGAATCGTTTCGGATGCGGTCGAATTCTTGTTTCCAGCTGGTGTCGGGCGTGTCTTCTTTCACTGTGCGCCATGACCCGATCACGATGCGCTGAAGATCGGAGTGTCGTACGCCACTTGCGACCGAGTCCGGATCGATATCTGCCGGAACACCTTTTTCTGTTCAGTTGTGAGTGCGTCTGCTGTACCCCGGCCGAGACGTCGGCACACTGCTTCGGCCCCTGGTGGTCAAAGGCCCCGCCTGCCGGGTTTTGGGGGTGCGGGCGCATAGGCTGTCAACATGCGTTCGGTACCTGCCCGGTGCCGGACGCGGCGCAGTTCGCTTGTGAACCAGTGAAGGAGCCCAGTGGCCGCCCCGACGCCTCGCAGTACCGAGCTCGACCCGACGTACAACGCCCGCCATCTGCTCGTCCTCGAGGGACTCGAGGCGGTCCGCAAGCGGCCTGGCATGTACATCGGGTCCACCGACAGCCGCGGCCTGATGCACTGCCTGTGGGAGATCATCGACAACGCGGTCGACGAGGCCCTGGCCGGACACGGCGAGCGGATCGACGTCGTGCTGTACAAGGACGGCTCGGTCGAGGTGCGGGACCGTGCCCGCGGTATCCCGGTCGACATCGAGCCGAAGACCAAGCTGAGCGGTGTCGAGGTCGTGTTCACCAAGCTGCACGCCGGCGGCAAGTTCGGCGGCGGCTCGTACAACGCGTCCGGTGGTCTGCACGGTGTCGGCGCCTCGGTGGTGAACGCGCTGTCCGCGCGGCTGGACGTCGAGGTCGACCGCGGTGGGGTGGTCTGGACCACCTCGTTCCGGCGCGGGGTGGCCGGCGAGTTCGACAGCGAAGGCGCGAACGCGAGCTTCACGCCGGCGAAGGGCCTGCGCAAGGCCGGCCGGGCGAAGAGGGGCGTCACCGGGACGCGGATCCGGTACTGGGCGGACCGGCAGATCTTCACCCGGGACGCCACCTTCAACTACGACGAACTGGTCACCCGGGCGCGGCAGACATCGTTCCTGGTGCCGGGGCTCGAGCTGGTGATCCGCGACGAGCGCGGCGACGAGGTCACAGAGGAGCACTTCAAGCACGACGGCGGGATCAGCGAGTTCTGCGAGTTCCTGGCCACCGACCAGTCGGTCTCCGACGTCGTCCGGCTGACCGGGACCGGCCACTTCACCGAGACCGTGCCGATGCTCGACGACGCGGGGCACATGACGCCGACCGATGTCGAGCGCGACCTGGAGGTCGACATCGCGGTCCGCTGGGGCGACGGGTACGAGACCGAGGTTCGCTCGTTCGTGAACATCGTGGCCACGCCGAAGGGCGGCACACACGTGGCCGGCTTCGAGCGAGCCCTGGCCAAGACGTTCACCAGCGTGCTCGACGGCACCCGCCTGCTGAAGAGCGGCGAGGAGATCATCAAGGACGACGTACTCGAAGGTCTCACCGCTGTGGTGACGGTCCGGCTGGCCGAGCCGCAGTTCGACGGCCAGACCAAGGAGGTGCTCGGCACGCCGGCCGCGTCGCGGATCGTCGCGAAGGTCGTGCAGAACGAGTTGGAGGCATTCCTCACCTCCAACAAGCGTGAGCACAAGGCGCAGGCGCGTGCCGTGCTGGAGAAGGTCGTCGCGGCGTCGCGCACGCGAGTGGCTGCGCGTCAGCACCGTGAGTTGCAGCGGCGCAAGACTGCGCTGGAGTCGTCGGCGCTGCCGGCCAAGCTGGCGGACTGCCGCAGCAATGATGTGGACAAATCCGAGCTGTTCATCGTCGAGGGTGATTCGGCCCTCGGTACGGCGAAACTCGCGCGGAGCTCGGAGTTCCAGGCCCTGCTGCCGATCCGGGGCAAGATCCTGAACGTGCAGAAGGCGTCGGTCGGCGACATGCTGAAGAACGCCGAGTGCGCGTCGATCATCCAGGTGGTCGGTGCCGGGTCGGGCCGGACGTTCGACCTCGAGCAGGTCCGCTACGGCAAGATCATCTTCATGGCCGACGCCGACTCGGACGGCGCGCACATCCGTTGCCTGCTGGCGACGCTGTTCTTCCGCTACATGCGGCCGCTGGTCGACGCGGGTCGCGTCTACACCGCCGTACCGCCGCTGCACCGGTTCGAGCTGACGAACCCGAAGAAGGGCCAGGACAAGTACCTGTACACCTACAGCGACGCGGAGTACCAGCGGAAGACGGCCGAGCTGATGAAGAAGGGCGTGCGGTGGAAGGAGCCACCGCAGCGCTACAAGGGCCTCGGTGAGATGGACGCGGACCAGTTGGCCGAAACCACGATGGACCCCCGTCACCGAACCCTGCGCCGGATCACCGTCGACGACGGCGAAGCCGCCGCCCAGGTCTTCGACCTCCTGATGGGCAACGACGTCGCCCCCCGCAAGGAGTTCCTGGTCCAAGGCGCCTACGAACTGGACGAAAACCGCATCGATGTCTGACCCCCGTCTGGCTTGTTTTGATCTGGACAACACGTTGATCGATCGGGACGGGGCGTTTCTGGCGTGGGCCGAGTGGTGGGTCGATCGTTGTGGCCTCGGGGACGACGCGGTCGCCTGGTTGCTTGCCCATGACAACGGTGGGTTCACGCCGCGGGCGGAGCTGTTCGCGGGGCTGAGGGAGCGCTTCGGGCTGACGGCATCGGTCGAGGAATTGGTGGATGCCTACGGCCACGAGCATCCGTCGTTCACCTGGGTGGAGCAGTCGGTGCTGGACGGCCTTGCTTCCTTGCGTACGGCGGGATGGCGCGTCGCCGTGGTGACGAACGGCGGTGTGGTGCAGCAGAGCTGGAAGCTCGAGCACACCAAGATCGCCGGCGCGGTCGACTACTGCTGCATCTCGCAGGCGGCCGGCGTGCGCAAGCCCGACCGCCGGATCTTCGAGATCGTCGCCGACCACACCAGCGCCACTCTGGACGACGGCTGGATGGTCGGCGACCACCCGTCGTATGACGTTGCCGGTGGCAAGAACGCCGGCCTCAACACCATCCGCATCGGTGACAAGCACCCCGTCGACACCCCTGTTGCGGACCATCACTTCGCGTCGGTGCTGGACGCCTTCCCGACCATCGTTGCCGGCTGACGTCCGCACCTCAGTTCTACAGTGCGGTCGCCTGCGCGCGGCATCTGTCGCGGTCCAGGGGGCGGCCGACCTCGGCGAACCGGTCCGCAGCCTCCTGCCAGAATGCTCTCGCGCGCTCGTCGTCGCCGTGGGCATGCCGCAGTACGGCGCGCGCCTCCCAGACGGCCGCGTGCGCGGCGCCGCCGGGCCACAGGCCGGCCATTCGCTCCGCATCGTCCAGCCTGCGCTGGGACTGTGGGAGGGCGCCGGCACGAGCGAACGCCTTGGACGCGGCGACGAGGTATCCGAGCGAGCACGGCGGGCAGACGCTGGTGCCCTCGAGTTCGCGGTCAGCGGTCTCGACTCGTTGCACCGCGTCCTCCGGCTCGTCGCTGGTGTCGACCAGGAGGGCGTGAGTGCGTACGACGAGGTGGGGGCCGAGCCAGGTCGCGTGCGCCATCGGCAGCATGACGTGCAGCAATCGGGTGGCCTGACCCCGTTCCCCGGCCAGGACGGCGACCTCTGCCAGTCGCTGCATCGACAGCACCCTTCCTGACGTCGCGCCGGCGTTCTCGTACAGCTGTAGCGCTTTGGTGAGCCGGCTCCGGGCTTCCTCGAGCCGGCCGGAGAACAGTGCGATCTCGCCGGCGAGAAGCTCGCCGATCGCTTCGCCCTGGACGGATCGGTGGTGCTGGGCAGACGAGGACAGCTCGGTGGCGAGGCCGGCGAACTGCTCGTGGCCGTTGGGGCCGCACAGTGAGAACTCCGCGAGGCAGGTGTGCGCGTCGAAGACGAAGGAAGCGAGCTGGGGTTCGCGTCTGACCGAGTCCTCGAAGTCGGCCCGGAACGCCTCGCGCCATTCTCCGCGCATGTTCGCCAGGATCCCGAGGATGGCGCTGGCCTCGCCTGCTTCGCGGCCGAGGTGAGCATCGATCGCCAGCGATCGTGCTCGACCCGCCGTACGTGCCGAGTCCTGGAGTTGGCCGGAGTTGAGCTGGACGAGGGCTCGTGCGAGCAGGCTCTGGGTGATCTCTGCCGGACTGGGCGGGGCACCCGGGCTCAGGGCGAGGGCCTTCTCGTACAGCGTGATGGAGGCGCGGTCCGGGCCGACCCCGAGGTCGGCTCGCAACCGGTGCCGCAACAGCTCGAACTGCCGAACGACGGCGCTCCTGTCCCCGGCGTCGAGCGCCTGTTGCATGAGACCGCGATGTGCCCGCTCGTCAGCGGGGTCGATGTCGAGCACCTCGTGCCACAGCCCGGCTGCCCGCAGCAGGTCCAGGTGGAGTCCCCGTAGCCGATCGCGGTACTCCTCGGCCCATAACGCGTACCGGTCCTCCGGAAGCAGGTCACCCGGGTAGCGTGCCGCGGCCGTCCCGTAGTCGGCGTGCGCGGCCAATGCCCGGCGTGCGGTCCGCTCGAACACATCGGCATCGACGACGACACCCGCCGGGAAGAGCTCCATCCAGCCGCCGTGGTCTGCGATCGACGCCGGTGAGCCGAGTGCCTGCCGGGCGTAGTAGAGCGCCTTTCTCAGGTTGCCCGACGCCGCGGCCGGGTCGAGGTCGGGCCAGAGCAGTTCCATGGCCTGTTCCCTGAGCAACCGGTGACCGTCGGCGAGCGCCAGTACCTTGACCAGTTGCGCCGCGCGTGTGTGGCGCCAAACGTGTTCCGGGATCGCCTGGCCGTCGACTCGCACCGCGAAGCGCCCCAGCACCGAGATCTCGCACACCGCCACGCTGTCACGGTAGGACGATGAGGAACGCCCGGGGAACACGCCCTGCCTACCGTCGGGTGCATCAGGCCACGGAGAGAGGAAGTGTGCGATGGCCGAGCACTACGCGTCAGGCAGCTGGCAGGTCAGGGCAGGACTCGAACAGGAGTTCGTGGAACGGTGGACCGAGTTCCTCCAGTGGACTCGCAAAGATCACCCGGCGATGCTGGCCGCGACCCTGCTCCGGGATCGAAGTGTGCCGGGACACTTCGTGTCCTTCGCCGAGTGGGCGGACGAGCAGTCCCGGAGCGATTGGAAGCAGTCGCCCGATTTCGCGACCCGCTTCGCGGCGTGCCGCACGCTGTGCGAGCACATGACGGGCTCCGACTACGACCGCGAGGCGAGCGTCTGACCGACGCCGCCGGCGCGCGAGCGCCGTACTCACCACCCCATCGACGGCGGGGAGTGAGCGCTATCTGAAGCGTGCAGTATTCGTCCGTGGGAGGCGGACTGGCGGTCAAGGAGCGGATTAAGGTGGGCCAATGGACCAGGAGACCGCTCGGGACTGGCTCGACCGGTACGTCGAGGCGTGGATGTCCTACGATCCGGGCGACATTTCAAGGCTGTTCAGCGAGAGCGTCGCGTACCGCTACACCAGCTGACACCGGCCGCCGCACTCGATCTCTTGTACGACCACTCTGAAGCCACCGGCCCACCCCTGCCGGAGGCGGGGTTGCGTCCGGCTGTTGCCGGCCACCAGTTAGCGCTAGGCGTTCGTCGGTTCATCGACATCGCGCGGTAGCAGATGGCGTTGAAAGAAGCGCGCTGCTTCGCTGGCGACGTTGTGCCAGACCTGCCCCTCATAGCGCGCGTGTGGATCACGGCGAAGGTTGTGGTGTCCGCCGGCGATCGAAAGCAGCTGCGTGTCGGCGCCCCGCGCACGCAGCGCGCGGTGCAGATGCTCGGCTTGTTCGTAGGGGACGGTTTCGTCAGATGTGCCATGGATGATCAGGAACGGCGGGCTGCCGGCAGCAACGTGAGCAAGCGGGCTGGCAGCGCGCAGCTGTTCGAGGTGCGTGCTCATATCGCCGCCGACCAACGCGGTGACTGGGGATGGCCGATCGATCTGCATGGCACCACCCGGTCGAGCGAGGTCGCTCGGCCCGCTGATGGTGACGACCGCCTGGACGTCATCTCGGGGCGTGCCTTGACGCGGGGTTCGGCCCGCGCCAAGGGCGGTCAGGCCGACCAAGGCCGCCAGGTGCCCGCCGGCGGAGTGTCCCCAGACACCTATGTGGTCAGGATCGACAGGAAGGCCGAGCGGGTTGAGTCGTAGCCACCTCAGGGCGGCTTCGACGTCACGCAGCTGCGCGGGAAAGATTGCTTGCCCGCTGTGCCGAACGGAGATCGCGACGGTCAAGAAGCCTGCTCGGGCCAGCGCGGGATTCGCAAACGGCAGCAGTGCCGATGAGCGATCGCCAGGTCCCCAGCCTGGGCAGCCATCGATCCGCACAATGGTCGGCAGCGGAGATGCGGGTAATGGTGCCGGACCAAGCACGTCTAGGTACAGGTCAACGCCATCAGGACTCGCGTAGCGAATGTCCAGGAGACGGGTGAGGTCTGAAGATGGTCGTGCAGCAGGCATCGCTCCTAACCTCCTCACGCGGGAGCGGACGAGCCGAACCGTCGCACTGCCTCGAGGACGAGGTCCAGAGCAAGTGAGCAACTATGTCTCGCGCCGAGGCCGACCCGGTCCCACTCCCTCGCCTCAGAAACTGTTGCATCAAACGCAACGTTGATGCGTCCTGCCAGAGGGTGGTGTCGTGCACTGCTCAGAAGTCGATACGCATGACGGCGCGGCGTTGGCCCGGCCGGCTGACCTCGGCGAATCCGGCATCGGCGAACATGGCGAGCGTGCCGACGGACCCGCCGTCCACGAAGTCCGGGTAGCCCTCCACGGCGCAGGCGCCGCGGTCACGGGCGAACCCGACGGCGGCGCGGGCGAGTGCGCGGCTGACCCCTCGGCGCCGGTAGCCGGCGCGGGTGACGAAGCAGGTCACGGCCCAGACGGTGGTGTCGGCCTTGTCCTGGTTGCGGCCGAGCCAGGGGACGCGGTAGTCGCGTAGCAGCCTCGGGTGGTCCGCCCGCGGCGCGATGGCGCACCAGCCGACGGGTTCGCCGTCGAGATACGCGACCAGGCCGCTCGTCGCCCGTGCCTTTCGGTTTCCGCAGGCGGTCTGGTCGCGGAGCCTGGCGGCGAGCTCTTCGGGACCTTCAGACGCCCATGACTCCTTGGGCAGCATCCGGAACCGCTGGCACCAGCACCGTGCGGTGTCGCCGCTCGTGCCGAAGACCGCCCGCAGGTCCTCCCAAGCCGCCTGGTTGGCCGGAACGATCGTGAGCTGCTCGGCGGTGATCGGCTCCCGGGAGCCCGTCGAGCGGGGAACGGGCACCCGCTTGGCCGGAGGCAGCTTCTGCTTACGGGGCAGCGCGTCGAACGTGAGCCGAACGTCTACCGCGTCGCCTGCGTCCAGTCCTTCGGGTTTGCGCACGGCGTCCTTCAGCGGGAGCAGGTAGCCACCGTCCTTCGGCATCAGCGACGTCTTCCACTCGGTGCTGCCGATCCGAGCGCGGATCGGGAGCATCCCCCAGCCGTAGCTGGCGGCCGCGGCCGCGGCCCGCAGCGCGACACTTTCCTGCTCCGGCACAGGGACGAAGTAGTACGGCGCCGGACCGCGCCACTCGATGACCTCGCCGCTGAATTCTTGATCCATGGCCATGGCCAGATGCTAGGCCCCATTCCGGACGTGCCGCTTCCGGATTCACCGCCACGCCTGGCCACGTGCCACCGCCAGGTACGACCGGATCGATCTGCCCGATCAACTTCTGAAACAGGCTCTAGGAGACTTGCCCACACTGAGGCCGCCAGGAGGCGCCGTCATGGGCCGAACCCCTTCAGGGCACCACCACCGGGCACGGGGTTGCGCCGGTGGTCGTACAGGTGACGCGGCCCTGGATGGCCGGCGCGACCGGGCTGTTGGCCCCGACGTGGTCGGCGACCACCTGGTCCATCACGTCGCGGGTGGTGGCGCGGGAGAAGAAGTTCGGATAGCCGTCGCCGCCGCTCGCCATGAAGTCGTTCTCCGCGATCGCGTACGACGACGCCGCCGTCAGGTCGACGGCCGCACCGGTGCACGAGCCGTCGGCCGCCTGCCGGACCGCGGACAGGACCCGTGAACCCGCCGGTGCCGAGATGTCGTAGCTGAAGCACAATCCCGACACCTGCGGGAAGCGCCCGGCGACGGCGGGCATCTGCGACACGCCGTTCTCCAGCATCGTCTTCAGCTCGGCGCCGTTCACCTGCAGGGTGGTGACGACGTTCCCGAACGGCAGCACGGTCAGTACCTGGCCGCGGCTGATCGGGTACGGCGGTGGTGTGTACGGCGGGCAGAAGTCACTCGGATTGTCCGTGGTCGGACAGGTCAGCGCATCGCGCAGGCCGCCGGAGTTCGTGATCGCGAAGTCCACGCCGTACGTCTGCCGCATCGCGTCGGTGACCACGTTCCCGACCAGCGACTCGCAGGTCCGGCCGGCCGTGTTGCCGCAGGCGTCGGTGCGCGGGACGAACTGGGTCGAGCTGCCGATCACGGTGCCGAGGAACGGCGCCAGCTGCGCGTTCAGCTCGTCGATGCGCTGCTGGATCGCCGCGTCGGGGCTGACGCCGATGTCCCACGGCTTGTGGAAGTCGGCGGTCTTGTAGACGACCTGCTTGGTCGAGG
>Ga0137372_10005332_pt1 | contig 12556 bp, 9 predicted proteins | sample SagtaG_6_FD_104911 | JGI IMG/M metagenome (GOLD analysis project Ga0137372, IMG submission 104911) | Vadose zone soil microbial communities from Sagehorn Ranch, Mendocino, California, USA - Sage1_R_60_16 metaG | ecosystem: Environmental > Terrestrial > Soil > Vadose zone | place: USA: California...
AGCTTTCTCGCCTCAATTTTTGTGTCGATGCCAAGTCTTGACCTACGTCTGAATCCGATCGTAACTAGCTCTCCGGTCATCGCAGACGTCTGTGTCCGTCGCCATGGAATGGAAGCTTTTTAACGGAATGTCAGGTATCTGACAGACTCTTCAAGCGATTTTGAGTTATGCCTCGGTCATTTCGATCGAACCCGCGGATTTACACGGAAACGAAGAGTGACCGCTCGGATGACAATCATGGAGGTCCGATCCTTCATTGCTCGGGCAAGAAACGTTTGACAGTCGTTCACGTAAGCTGGAGCCAACCACCCCTATGGTTAATGTCGATGCGAAAGTTCTTAAACAGCTCAAGAATCTCTCGCGCCTATCGGCCTCTCAATTAGATAAGCTCGCCAGAAATCTGACCGTAAGGACTTTCAAAAAAGACGAAATTGTTTTCGGTCAGGATGAGCAGGCCCGGCTCGTTTACCTCCTCATCTCGGGAGTCGCCAAGGTCTCCTACAATAGTTATGAGCGACAGACAATTGTCAGCCTGCTTCCGCCGGGAGAATTTTTCGGCCTCGACTCGCTCATGCCCGAATCGTGCCACCCTTTCAGGTGCGATGCCTTTGAGACCTCGACAATAGGCTCCATCAAACCGCGTGTTTTTGTCGAGACCGTTCTCGGCACCTCGTACGAAAATTTTTTCTCAGGATTCGCCACGACACTGCATTTGAGCAGACAATCGTACATCCACTGCATCCGCGGCATCGGTCTTGACGTGCGAAGACGGATAGCTCTTGAGCTTTCGAATTTGGCTGATCATTTTGGATCGGCCGACTCGCGTGGAACGTTGATTACCTTGGCCATCAGTCACGAGACGCTCGCCAACATCGTCGGCGCCTCGCGCCAGCAGGTAACGGAATATCTGAATGAATTCGACCGCGAGAAGATTATTTTGAGGGAAGGGCGACGCATCATCCTCAACCCTAAAAACCTTCGCAAGGTCATCGAGAGCAGGCCTTAATGGTTCGTTTTCGGAGTTGATCGACGCTCGGCCTGCTAATGTTTGACGATAGTATGCGCCTTCGTTATGGAGCTAAGAAAGCACCCGCGCATGAGGTGTCTGGGCCGCGTCACCTGGCCTCCCGAGTGGCAGGGGCCATACGGCCCGGACAATCCGCTGCCCCATGGCGAAGTGGGCATTCTCATACGAGTGGAGTCTCCGTCCAGCATCCTGACAACTCCGCATTGCATCATTATTATTCAGTGGAACGATCAAGAATATTTAGGTTCCTTGTACTTTGACGACGAAGACTTTTTGCGAGAAATCGTCGGGCTTCTCCAAAGTTGTCTCGGTCAGCCGATCGCGGAAATCGGCAGCCTCGATATTCCTCTGATATCAACGGCAAAATAACTGACAATGCCGTAGCCTAATCGAAACTCAACCCTGTCTGCCGGCAGTATTCATTTAAACGTCCCACACGTTGACTTTGCCCCTTGCGACCAAGGGTAGTATATAGATACGCGGTTAGAGCCAGCGAAACTCATTCGATTACGCACGAAGGAGGCGGAAATGAGTAAGGCAAAAGCGTTGCACTTAGCGATGGCGATCTGCGGCGTCACCGCGATTATCGCGGCGTGCGCGATGCAAATGGCTGGTGAGCAAAGCACCGGCGCGGCGGTGCGCATCGACAACGACGACATCGGCGGCGTGGTGACGAGCACTAAGGGACCGGAGGCCGGCGTCTGGGTGATCGCGGAAACCACCGACTTGCCTACCAGGTTTAGCAGGAGCGTCGTCACTGACGATCAAGGACGTTACGTGTTGCCCGACTTGCCTACGGCCAGCTACAGCATTTGGGTGCGTGGCTACGGGCTCGTCGATTCGCCTAAGGTCAAAGCTACTCCGGGCAACATCGTAAATCTAACCGCGGTGACAGCGCCGAACGAGGCGGCCGCGGCGCAATATTATCCGGCAATCTATTGGTATTCGATGATGAAGATTCCGGACAAGAGCGAGTTCGGCGGCAAGGGAAAAATTCCCGCGAAGCTGACGCAGAATGAATATCTCAACCTGATGAAATCGAACGGCTGCGCCAACTGCCATTCGCAGGGCGTGCTCGCCATGCGTACGTTTCCGCAGAACGTGCCGCATCCCTTCCCATCTTTCAAAAATTCCGAGGAGGCGTGGTTTCGCCGCATCCAGTCGGGACAGGGGGGAGTACCTATGTTTGCGACCGCCGTCAAAGAGCTCGGCGGAGCACCTATCCGGTATTTAGCCGACTGGACGGACCGCATCGCCAAGGGGGAATTGCCCCATGCGAAGCCGCCGCGCCCGCAAGGCGTCGAGCGCAACATCGTCGTCACCACGTGGGATTGGCTCGATGACAAGCATTACTTGCACGACTTGATCGCGTCGGACCGGCGCTTTCCGACGGTCAATGCCTACGGGCCGGTCTATGGCTCCACTGAGTTGAGCGTCGACATTATTCCGATCCTCGATCCAAAAACGCACGCGGTTAAGAATTTTCCGACTCCCGTGCGCGATCCCGATACGCCTGTCTCGATGGAAGAAAAGCCCATGCAGCCGTCCCCTTACTGGGGCAACGAACAGGTCTGGACGAGCAAGGCGAACAACCACAACGGCATGTTCGACCGCAAGGGGCGCGTGTGGTTCGCCGCGGCGATCCGCGGTCCGAACAATCCGGCCTTCTGCAAGAAAGGCTCCGACCATCCTTCCGCCAAGGCCTTCCCGGTGGAACGCGCGAACCGCCACCTGACGATGCTCGATCCAAAGACCATGAAGTACACATTCATCGACACCTGCTTCGGGACGCATCATTTGCAGTTCGATGCCGACGACAGACTGTGGACCAGCGGCGGCGGTCAAGTCGTCGGTTGGCTCGACATGAAGATCTACGACGAGACCGGCGACGCAGCCAAAGCGCAGGGCTGGACACCGATGATCCTCGACACCAACGGCAACGGCAAGCGCGACGCGTACGTCGAGCCGAACCAGCCTATGGATCCGACGAAAGACAAGCGCATCTCGGCGGGCTTCTATGCAGTCATGCCGAGCCCGGCCGACGGCTCGGTCTGGGGCTCGGTTCGAACTTTTCCAGGCGCGGTCGTGCGCATCGCGCCGGGGCCAAATCCCTCCGAGACCGCCCTTGCGGAAATTTACAACATACCGCTGCCGGGCTTCGGCATCCGCGGCGCCGACATCGACAAGCACGGCGTCGTGTGGGCGTCGCTGGCGAGCGGCCATCTTGCCAGCTTCGACCGGAAAAAATGCAAAGGTCCGCTTAACGGACCGAAGGCGACCGGCGATCATTGCCCCGAGGGTTGGACGTTCCACCAATATCCGGGGCCCGGATTCCAGGGGATCGGACAGAACAGCGCAGAGTCGAGCTACTATTCCTGGGTCGACCAGCATAACACCTTCGGCCTAGGTGAGGACGTGCCGATGTCCACCGCCAACTTGCACCATGGCCTGGTTGCGTTGAAAGACGGCAAGATGATCCTTTTGACCGTGCCCTACCCGTTGGGGTTTTACGCGAAAGGCTTCGACGGGCGCATCGACGATCCGAAAGCCGGCTGGAAGGGCCGCGGCTTGTGGAGCTCGAGCGGCGACCGCGCGCCGTGGCTGATGGAGAACGGCAAAGGCTCCAAGCCGCTCGCCGTGCACTTCCAGCTGCGACCCGATCCACTGGCGAAGTAGACTGCGCGTGAATAATCCTCACGGGCCAGGCTCTTGGTAATTTCGAAACACTTGGCCCGGCGTTTTTAGCGTCAACTAAAAGATGCGAAACAGTGAGAAAAGCGCACTGCTAGAGAAAATTGAATTTTTCATTGATTTAACCCTGCGGAAAAAAATTTTACGATTCGGCTATTCGGTTGCACGGCCGACTCAACGAGGTCCGATACGAAGCGTTACCGTGGCCAAATAGATTTCGCGCAGAAACCACACCAGGCCCAGAAAGAAAGTCGACATTGCCGCGACGAACAGCAGCGCCACAGAGATTGTGGCGTCAAAGCGAAAAAAGGCGCTCAGGAATAAGGCCGCGATAACGGTACAAACGAGCAGCGCCGTCGTCGTGCAAAGCGTAATAGCGCGGCTGATGAGCTTTGCCCGCCGCGAAAGAATCCCGAGATCAGCGCGTAGTGTAGCGAGAATAGCCGAAGCTCCATCCAACTTTTCCTCCAAGACCCGAGCACGGTCGATGATTCTTCCCAACCTATTGGTCATGACCACTAGTATCGCGCCGATACCTGAGAGAAGAAAAACCGGCGCAACAGCCAGTTGGATTGCGTGCGCTACGGCGACGTCCGAAAACTCCAGCACAAATTAATTCCAATCAACATTATCCACGCCACATCGGCGACGATTTCTCGGATCCTCATTTTTTAATACCAAGCCGAAAAGGAGAAGTCAGTACGCATTGCAGTCTAAATACCAGGATGTAGCACTGGCGGGTTCATAGCCGAGCCAGGTCACGGTGCCTAGCCGGCATTGAAATCAATGTCATCGTGTTTTCGCTTCTCCCACTGCCATTTCTTTATTCATTCCGTTTGCGTGTCTCAATAATTGACAGCCCGTCCGCATCTTGATATCCGGCCGTTGGAGGATTCCAATGGCTGAACAAGAAATTGCTTTGATTGTCGGCGCCGGGCCAGGGCTCAGCGCCTCGCTGGCGAGGCTTTTTAAGAAGGAAGGTATGAAGGTGGCGTTGGCCGCGCGCGATGCCAAGAAACTGGACGGCTTAGTCATAGAGATCGATGGCCGCGCCTATCCGTGCGATGCGAGCAGCCCAAAGGATGTGGAAAATTTATTCGATTCGGTGGCGAAAGACATCGGCGAACCCAATTTGGTTGTCTATAACGCGAGCGCTCGCGTGCGCGGCCCTATCACCGAATTGGATACCGAAGAGGTGCGCAAAACGGTGCTGGTTACGTGTTACGGCGGATTCCTCGTCGGACAGGCAGCCACCAAGCGAATGATCAAAGCCGGAAACGGAACGATATTGTTCACGGGCGCTTCCGCAAGCGTCAAAGGATATGCAAACTCTGTGGCCTTCGCCATGGGCAAGTTCGGTTTGACCGGACTAGTACAAAGCATGGCGCGCGAGCTTCAACCGCAGAATATCCACGTCGCCCAAGTCGTAATCGACGGTGGCATCTGCGAGCCGACGCGCCGCCCGGAGCGTCTTACGTCGCGCGGTCCAGATGGCTGCCTCGACCCTGACGCGATCGCTCTCACTTATCTCCAGCTGCACCGCCAGCATCGTAGTGCGTGGGCATCTCACATTGAGTTGCGCCCATGGTTGGAAAAATTCTAACGAGCTACGAAAAATCTTGCGACAAATTTCAAAGGAGAACTCCTATGGCTAAAAAGAAAGAATATACCTGCGTGCTCGTCGAAACCGACGACGAAGGGATTACGTGGATCACGTTCAATCGACCGGAGAAGCGCAACGCGATGAACCCGACGCTTCTTGTCGAGATGGAGCAGATTTTGTACGAGCTGGAGACCGAGGAAGAAACTAAAGTCATCGTGATCACCGGCGCGGGCAACAGTTGGAGCGCGGGGATGGATTTGAAACAGTATTTTCGCGAGACGGATAAGGACCCTGTGGCGCGCTTCCGGGCCATGACGGCGCATCGGCGCTGGGCAACGGAGTTGCTTACCTGGTCGCGGAAGCCAAGCATCGCCATGGTCAACGGCTATTGTTACGGCGGCGCGTTCATCTCTCTCGCGGCTTGCGATATCGTGATCGCGGCGGAAAGCGCGACCTTCGGTTTGTCGGAAGTTAACTGGGGCATTATTCCCGGCGGCAACGTGAGCAAGGTCTTCGGCGACATGGTGTCGTATCGAAACGCCTTGTTCTATGCGATGACCGGGCGCACAATCGACGGCCGCAAAGCCGTAGAGTTGGGCATCGCCACGCTGGCGGTTCCGGCGGAGAAACTGCGCGAGGAAACGGTAGCCGTCGCGCGCGAGCTAATGGCGAAGAGCCCGATGGTTTTGGCCTACACAAAGCAAGCGATCCGTGCCGTGCGCGGCATGGACATGGATCAAGCTTACGAATATTTGGGGGCGAAGAGCTTGGCGCTTCGCGCCGCGGATCCGGAACAGACACGCGCACGCGGCATGCGCGAGTTCTTGGACGAGAAAAAGTTCCGACCCGGACTGGAACCGCTGAAACGACCTGCGGGCGAAAGATAAGTAACACTTTTGGGTAGTGCAGCAAGAATGCGATGCTCTCGCAAAGGCGCAAAGCACGCCAAGTGGGGGAGCGTCGGCCCATCATCCCGAACAAATGCGAGGGATCTAAGAAAGATTTCTCCCTCCGGTCGAAATGACAAGGCACGTAACCTGGCGCTCTTAGGATCTCGGCGCTATGAACTTCTTTGAAATCGTTCGGTTCAACAATTAAAGGGGAAGGACCTAACAACTTCGACCTCCTGAGGAGAACGCATGGATCTGCAGCTGCAGGGCAAGAAAGCAATCGTTACGGGTGGCAGCCGTGGCATGGGTAAGGCGATAGCGCGACAATTGGCGCGCGAGGGCTGCGATGTTGCGATTGGCGCCAGGACCGAGGGGATGCTGCGCCAGGCTGCCGCGGAGATCACTCAAGAAACAGGCCGCATGATCGTTCCACTGGTCTTGGACACGCTTAGCGGGGAATCGATTAAGGCATTCGTCCGACGAGCGGCCGGGACTCTGGGCGGAGTTCATATCCTCGCTAATTGCGCCGCACGCGTCGGCGGCACCATCCCTGACAACATGGATGTGATTAGCGACGAGCAGATCGTCAAAGACTTCGAAGAAAAATTCCTCGGCTACTTCCGCTGCGCGCGCGAGGCTGCGCCGTACATGAAGCAAGCCGGTTGGGGCCGAATCATCAATCTAAGCGGCGGCGCCGGACGCACCCCCGGTACCGCTGTCAGCACGCCAGCCCGCAATATCTCCTGCGTCGCCTTGACGAAATCCCTGGCGAATACACTCGGCCCGTTCGGCATCAATGTGAATGCGATCTATCCCGGTACGACGCTCACCGAAGCAGTTTTAGAACGCTATCGCGCGCAGGCCGAGCGTCAGGGTAAAACGCTTGACGCTTATTCTGGAGGAATTACGGCAGCGTAGTCTCATCCGCCATTTAGTTACTGCAGAGGATATTGCCTATGTAGTGACGTTCCTGTGTTCGCCGCTGGCCCTAAGTATTACCGGCGAGGCATTCTCGGTGTCCGGCGGCGTCAATGCGGATATGCATTACTAGAACGCAACGGGACATTGACCTAGAGCTTGACCCTGCCGTCGCAGTTGACCTATACCGAACGGTGCAGGGGCCGATGATCGAGAATGGGGGATCGAGGATGGCGATCTTCTATCCTCTATCGTCAATTATCGACCATTAAAGCGCAGGTGAATTATTTAAAGGTGCTAACGCTAGTAGGAGGGATGAATGAAGCTCTTATTCTTCGATGATTTCAAGCTGGGCATGTTGAAGGGCGATACCGTGGTGGACGTGTCGCAGGCGGTGCGCGAGATCCCGCACACGGGGCCGCACAATCTCATCAGCGGTCTGATCGAGCGCTTTGCGGATTACCGCGCCGCGCTGGAGAAAGCGACCGTTGACGGCAAGGGCACGCCGATCAACAAAGTTCGAATCCGGCCGCCGTTGCCCAAGCCAGTCAACATCGACGCCATGGCGGTAAACTACATGGAGGACGGCACGCGCAAGGAGCCGGCGCCGATCAACGCGTTCCACAAGTCACCTGGTTGCGTTATCGGCGATAATGACACAATGATTCTGCCCGACGTGCCCGCCACGATCTTCGAGGGTGAGGCGGAGCTCGCGCTGGTGATCGGCAAACGCGCAGCCAACGTGGCCGCGGCGAACGCAATGGAATACGTTTTCGGCTACGTTAACTTTATCGACGGATCGGCGCGCGGGTTGCCGCCTTCGGGCAATACGTTCTATCAGATGAAGTCGCGCGACACCTTTGCGCCGATGGGCCCGTATCTCGTGACGGCCGACGAGGTGAAGGACCCGCACAACCTCCAGGTGCGGCTGTGGGTCAACGGCACGTTGATGCAGAATTACAACACGAGCGACATGGCGCACAAAATCCCGCGTTGTATAGAATGGGTCAGCTCGATCCATCCACTCGAGCCCGGCGATGTGCTCGCGTTGGGGACCAATCACCGTGGCCTGAATCCATTCCAGGACGGAGACTTGGTGGAGCTCGAAACCGCGCCGATGGGCCGGCTGCGCGTGAAGATCCGCGATGATCTAAAGCGCACGTGGGCGAGGGAGACGCGGTTGCAACGCCAGGAAAAAGGATTGGAAGTTCCCACGCCGCAGCTCACCGGCAAGTACGCCAAAGCAACGGGGTAACCGTCGGATGTTGTTCAAAATGTTCAAATCGTTCAAACGCTAACGCTCCGTTCAATCCCCTTCCTTCATCCTCCCCCGCGTCGCGGGGGAGGAAAGAGGTGGGGGCTGGAACAGCTTGAACGGATTGAACGGTTGGAACAGTTTGAGGCGCCCACAATATCATAAGGAGGGGAGACGCGGTGAAAACAACAGTTGCTAGGAGCACACACCATACGCATAATCGACAGTCCAACAAATCGCGAATTGACCGGCCACAGAATCTGGGAAAGCCGCAAATGAAGTGGGGCAGCGATGTCGTTGCCGAAGTGACCCGACGGCTCGACCTCAAGTATATCGCCCTGGTGCCCGGCGCGAGCTATCGCGGATTCCACGACAGCATCGTCAATTATCTCGGCAACAGCAATCCGCAAATGGTTATCTGCCTGCATGAAGAACACGCAGTCTCAATCGCCGACGGGTACGGCAAGGTCACAGAGGAGCCGATGGCGGCGGCGCTGCATGCCAACGTCGGTCTGATGCACGCGAGCATGCCGATCTTCAACGCCTGGTGCGACCGCACTCCGATGATTATCTTCGGCGCCACCGGCCCCGTGGATGCTCATCGGCGCCGTCCGTGGATCGACTGGATCCACACGTCGAAGGATCAAGCATCGATTATTCGTGATTACACCAAATGGGATGATCAGCCGGCCTCACCGCAGGCGGCGGTGGAATCGGTGCTGAGGGCCAACCAGATCACGCGGAGCGCGCCGTACGGACCGGTTTATATTTGCCTCGATGCCGGTCTTCAGGAGTCGCCGCTGACGGAAGAGGTCTCGATTCCGAATGCGGCGCGTTTTGCCCCGGCGCCTTCTCCCGCGGCGCCACGCGCAACCGTGCTGAAGACGTTAAAAGCGATTGACAAAGCGAAGTTTCCTTTAATCCTCATGGGCCGCGTCTCGCGCAAGCAGGCAGACTGGGATCGGCGCGTGCGATTTGCCGAGGCGATCGGCGCCGCGGTGTTGACCAGCAGCAACGACCCATCGGCGTTTCCGACTACGCATCGGCAACATTTTGCCGCGCCATGCTTGCGACCGAGCAAAGCCGCCACAGCGCTGATCGAAAAAGCGGACCTGATTATGAGCCTCGATTGCTTGGATCTTGCCGGCGTATTTCGCCTGAGCCTCGGCATCGCACAAACGCAGGTTCCCGCAGATAAGACGATCATCCATTGTTCCGTCGATAGCATCCGCATGAATGGATGGAGCATGGACCATCAGGCGCTTCCGGCTGTCGACATTCCGATCTTTGCAGACCCCGATCAGTTCGTCGCGCAGCTGCTCGACGAGATGGACCTTAAGAAGGCTCCAAAAGTCAAACCACGACCAGAAATGAAAAGTCTCGCGCATTGGAATGACGCGACCTTGACCAAGTCGTCGACAACTCGCGGGCAGCCGATGACGTTGTGGGACATGGCAATGACCGTGCGCGAATTTGCCAAGGGGCGGTCCGTGACGTTCGCCCGTCTGCCGATTGGCTGGCCCGGTGAAGCCTATGAATTCGACGGTCCGCTTTCGTTTATGGGAAATGATGGTGGTGGCGCCGTCGGCACCGGACCGGGGCACACCATCGGCGCTGCGTTGGCGCTCAAGGACTCGGATCGGCTCACCATCGGCATCCTCGGGGATGGCGACTATCTCATGGGAGTGAGCGCGCTCTGGACGGCTTCCCACTTTGAGATTCCCGTGATGATCGTGGTCGCCGACAACCGTTCGTATTACAACGATGAGATGCATCAGGAGCGCGTCGCTCAAATGCGCGGCCGTCCGCCGCAAAACCGCTGGATCGGTCAGCGCATCGACGATCCGCGGGTGGATTTGGTCGCGATGGCACGCGCCCAGGGCTTTGAGAGTGAAGACCCGGTCTCGACGACGGAGGCGTTGGCTAAGGCGCTCAAACGAGGCGCCGAGATCGTCGCTAAAGGCGGGCGGTATTTCATTGATTCACTGGTGCAGCCGGGCTATGCGGATAGCGGTCCGGATCAGCGCGCTGGCGATGGGAAAAAAAGTTGAGCGAATTTCTTGCTTGACCCGAGCAACTTGCAAATGCTAAGGGGGGCTAACATTGCTGAGTCTTCAGGGTAAATCTCGAGTCGATTTCAAGAGGTGTCCGATGTTGAAAAACACTTTTCTGGCAATAGCCATCGCAGGTGCCGCGGTAACGATATTATTTTGCGCGCCATCCAATTTCGTTGGAGCTGCAAGCTCGGCCGATGTCGCGTTGACGGGGCAGATTAGCTCCCAGGAAGAAGGCCGCATGGAAGGAGTGTTGGTCAGCGCCAAGCGAGACGGCTCGACAATCACAACCACTGTGGTGAGCGATGCTCAGGGACGGTACAGTTTCCCGAACTCTAGGCTGGAGCCAGGGCGTTATACTCTACGCATTCGCGCGGCGGGATATGAGTTGGAAAATGCTCAGTCAGCAGACGTCACAGCGCAAAAGACAACTCAGCTTGATCTAAGGCTCCGTAAGGCGCAGGACCTCGCGTCTCAGCTCTCTAATGGGGAGTGGTTGCTCAGCATGCCGGGAACCGTTGAGCAGAAACAGGGTTTCCTCGGCTGCGTAAGCTGTCACACGGTGGAACGCATCGCCCGCTCACGTTACAACGCCGAGGAGTTCGTGCAGGTGCTAACGCGGATGAGAAACTACGCGCAGGGAAGCACACCGCTGCGCCCGCAGCTACGACCCGGCGGTCGTGAGTCTAATCCAAACCAGCTTCAGCAAATGACTAAGTTCGCCGAGTACATGAGCACGGTCAATCTCAGCAAGGTTTCCAAATGGGAATATTCTTTAAAGACGCTGCCCCGGCCTAAGGGCAAGGCAACCCGTGTGATTATCACCGAATATGACCTGCCGCGTCCGGAGGCGATGCCGCACGACGCCGTCGTCGATGCCGAAGGCATGGTTTGGTATTCCGATTTCGGTTCCCAATATCTGGGGAAGCTTGATCCCAAGACGGCTAAAGCAGTCGAGTATTCCGTTCCGGTAACCAAACCCGGGGCGCCTGCCGGCGCTCTCGACCTCGGATTTGATCCGGACGGAAACGTTTGGTTGGGTATGATGTACCAGGGAGGCATCGCGAAATTCGACCGCAAGGCGGAAAAATTCCAGACCTGGAACGCGCCGAAATTCATGGAAAACAATGAGGCCCGGCTTGCGATGGTCGATGCCAGAAACTTCCATCTCGACGGCAAGGTGTGGATCGGCGGCGATAACGAGTATCAGCTCGATGTGAAAACCGGCGAATGGTACACCGTCGATTATTCGAAGGGGTTGCCGAAGGATGGCCCGCGGGCAGATCGGCTTAGCTCATACGGCGTCATCTCCGACTCGAAGAACAATTTTTACGGCACGAACCTCAACGGGCAATACATCATCAGGGTGGACGGCAAGAGCCGAGACGTCACTCCCTTCCCGACCCCGACTCCCAATTCGGGTCCCCGGCGAGGCCACATGGATCCGCAGGACCGGCTGTGGTTTGCCGAATTTCGCGGCAACATGATCGGGATGTTCGATACCAAGATCGAGAGAACTCGGGAGTGGGCGGTCCCTATCCCTTGGACCAATCCTTACGACGCGGTTGTCGACAAGAACGGATTTGCGTGGACGGGCGGAATGACCAATGACTATGTCGCCCGGCTGAACACCAAGACAGACGAGTTTGTCGGATATTTACTGCCGCGGACCACCAACATTCGCCGGGTGAATGTCGATAACTCGACGAGCCAGCCGACATTTTGGGTAGGCAACAATCTCGGTGCGGCGATCATCAAGATCGAACCTCTGGAATAGCGCTTCCGCACGTTTTATCACTAAACCCTCATACGGCGCTCTTGAAAGTCAGGCAGCGTCCGCGGACGCTGCAATAACTCGGCAATTAACTGTAGCCGGGCTGCGCAACAGCCGGGCGAAGGAAATCCTTGGCGCCTACGGCCGTCTCACGCGAGCGAATGAAATCAGCGAGCATAGAAGGGGGGTTCCAATGAAGTCGACCATGCTTGAATATACAGCAGAGGAAATATCCCGGCTCTCCGATGATCGTCTGGAGGATGCCTGGAAGCGCTATATGGCTTTTTCCAACGAAAGACAGCGCCTGCGCGAGGACGTCCAGAGAATGATGCGCAAGAAATCTC
>Ga0137372_10005333_pt1 | contig 12554 bp, 11 predicted proteins | sample SagtaG_6_FD_104911 | JGI IMG/M metagenome (GOLD analysis project Ga0137372, IMG submission 104911) | Vadose zone soil microbial communities from Sagehorn Ranch, Mendocino, California, USA - Sage1_R_60_16 metaG | ecosystem: Environmental > Terrestrial > Soil > Vadose zone | place: USA...
TACGTCCGAGCGTTTCGCGGATGCTGTCGTGTGGGTCGCCCTCGGGCCGAGGCGCGGCGGCCGGACGTCCGAGTGCCGGTGCGTCCTCGCGGAAGAAGACGGCGACGCGGTCGAGGCCCGCCCCGACCCAAACGACCTCCCCGGACGCACAGAGCTGATCGAGCTGGCCGGGATTGAACCCGGGGACGCGGCGTGGCAGCACCTCGGACTCCCACAGCGACACCGGCAACGACAGTCCCTGCAGCGGCACGAGCGCTTCGCGCAACGTCGCGCGGCGGTCGATCCCGTGCCAGTGCGGCAGGAAGCGGCCGAACGCCGCCTGCTCCGCGGGCTCGACCTCCTTGCGCAACGCCGCGAGTGACGCGCGGCGCAGACGCCGAAGGACGTCCGGGTCGCACCACTCCCGCTCGGTTCCACCGGGGCGGAGCTCGCCGCGTAGGAGCTTCTCGTGCCGCTCGAGCTGCCGGAGCAACGGCTCGACGTCGCGGCCGAACCGCTCGTTCGCCTGCGCGGTCGTAAACGGCCCGCGTCCGCGCGCATAACGCGACACGACTTGCTCGAGAGATTCTGGGCCGCCCTCGAGAAAGACTTCCGGCAGACCGCCCGGCGGCATGACGCCGAGGGCATCGCGGTAGCGGCCCGCATCCTCAGCGGCGATCAGCCGCTCTTCGCCGGCGAAGCGCACGAGCAGCGCGCGGCGTTCGCGTAGAAGCGTTTGCGCAAAGCCCTCGTCGTATTCGCCTTCGCGCAGGTCTCCGCGCAGGCGGAGCTGGTCGTGAAGCTGGTCTGCGTTGCGCGGGTTGCCGCGCAGCTGCGCCTCGACCTCCTCGACCGCATCTGCGTCGAGCAGGTCGCGTAGCTCCTCCTGGCCGAGCAGCTCGCGCAGGAGATCTCGGTCGAGGGACAATGCCTGCGCCCGCCGCTCGGCAGGAGGCGTGTCGTCCTCGTACATGTACGTCGCGATGTAGTCGAAGAGCAGCGACGCGGAATACGGCGATGCCGACGCGGTCTCGACGTCGACGAGATCGAGCTCGCGGGTGCGCAGCCCCTGTAGCAGCCGCTTCAGCGCCGGCAGGTCGAAGACGTCTTGCAGGCACTCGCGGTAGGTCTCGAGGATGACCGGGAACGAGCCGTAGCGGCGTGCGACCTGCAGCAGGCCCTGCGCCTTGAGGCGCTGCTGCCACAACGGCGTACGCTGGTCGGGACGGCGGCGCGGGATCAGGAGCGCACGGGCTGCGTTCTCGCGGAAGCGGGCGCCGAAGAGCGCGCTCTGCCCCACTTCCTGTACGACGAGCTCCTCGATCTCGTCCGGCGCGATCGCGATCTCGTCGATCGGCGGCGGCGAATCGGCGTCCGGCAGATGCAGCGCGATGCCGTCGTCCGACCAGATCGACTGCACCTCGAGCCCGAGCGACTCACGGAAACGTGCGGCGAGCGCGAGCGCCCACGGCGCGTGCACGCGCGCGCCGAACGGGGTCAGGATGCAGAGCCGCCAGTCGCCGATCTCGTCACGGAAGCGCTCGACGACGACCGTCCGGTCCGACGGCACGGCGCCGGTCGCGGCGGCTTGCTCGTTCAGGAACAGCAGGAGGTTGTTCGCGGCCCACTCGTCGAGGCGGTGCTCTTCGATCAATCGCTTCTGCGCGACTTTGTGGCTCTGAGCCACTAACTCGCGCGACGCCCTGCCGATCGCCTCCCCGAGCTCGTACGGGCGGCCGACGCCCTCGCCCTTCCAGAACGGAACTGCTCCCGGCACACCCGGCGCCGGTGAGACGAGGACGCGGTCACGCGTGATCTCCTCGATGCGCCAGGTCGAGGCGCCGAGCAGGAAGGTCTGGCCCGCCCGCGCTTCGTAGACCATCTCCTCATCGAGCTCGCCCACCCGGCCGCCGCCGTCGATCAGATACACGCCGAAGAGACCGCGATCCGGAATCGTTCCGGCGTTCGTCACTGCCAACCGACGCACGCCGCTGCGCCCGCGAATGACGCCGGCGGTGCGATCCCAGACGATGCGCGGCCTGAGCTCCGCGAACTCGTCAGACGGATAACGGCCGGCGAGCATGTCGAGCACGTTCTCGAGCTGAGTCCGTGAGAGGTCGGAGAACGGGTACGCGCCGCGCACGAGCTCGTGCAGGTCGTCGACGGAGATCTCTTCGTCTGCCGCGATCGCGACGATCTGCTGCGCGAGCACGTCGAGAGGATTGCGCGGGATGACAGTCTCCTCGATTGCGCCGTCGAGCATGCGTTGCACAACGACCGCCGACTCGAGCAGGTCGGCGCGGAATTTCGGGAAGATGCGTCCCTTCGACACGGCGCCGAGCTCGTGCCCGGCGCGGCCGACGCGCTGCAGGCCGCGGGCAACGGACTTCGGCGACTCGACCTGGATGACGAGGTCGACCGCGCCCATGTCTATACCGAGCTCGAGCGACGATGTCGCGACCAGGCATGGGATCTGCCCGACCTTCAAGAGCTCCTCGATCTCGACGCGCTGCTCGCGGGCGAGCGAGCCGTGGTGTGCGCGCGCAACTTCCTTCTCTGCGAGCTCGTTCAGTCGGAGCGCAAGCCGTTCAGCGAGCCGGCGGTTGTTGACGAAGACGATCGTCGAGCGATGCTCTTCGACGAGCTTCAGGATCTCGGGGTAGATGGAGGGCCAGATCGAGCTCTGTGATCCTTCCGAGCCAATGTCCTGCGAGGCGCCGGGCTCGCGCATGTCCTCGACAGGCACGACCACCTTCAGGTCGAGCTCCTTCGCGACGCCGGCGTCGACGAGCTGGATGTCGCGCGCGCCCGAGACAAAGCGCCCGATCTCCTCCATCGGCCTTTGTGTCGCGGAAAGCCCGATGCGCTGGAAAGGCTCGTCGGTCAGCCGACGCAGGCGTTCGACGGAGAGCGCCAGGTGGGCGCCACGCTTCGTGCCGGCAACGGCATGGACCTCGTCGAGGATCAACGTGCGGACTCCTTTGAGGTTCTCACGCGCCCGCGACGTGAGCAGCAGGTAGAGCGACTCCGGCGTAGTGATCAGGATGTCGGGCGGATTTCGCAGCATCGCCGCTCGCTCTTTCTGCGGCGTATCTCCTGTGCGCACGCCGACCCGCAACTCGGACTGCAACCCGGCGAGCGGGCCGCGCAGGTTGCGCTCGATGTCGTAGTTCAGCGCCTTGAGCGGCGAGACGTAGATCAGCCGCAGCCCCTCACCCGGCTCGGAGTTGAGCTTGTCGATCCCGTAGAGGAAGGCGGCGAGTGTCTTGCCGGAGCCCGTGGGCGCCTGGATCAGTGTGTCCCGGCCGCTGGCGATCGCGGGCCACCCGAGCTTCTGGGCCGGGGTCGGCGCGGTGAAGGCTTCCTCGAACCACGCCTTCGTCTCGGGGCTGAAAACGGCAAGCGGGTCCACCCGCCCAGGGTACTTGCGCGAGGGCGTTCTGAGGCAGAGGATCGACCGTGCTGTGGCCTACTGCGTCGGCGGGTCGTATTTCGAGAGCTGCAACTGCGATCCGATCTGCCCCTGCCGAATGGTCGACGGTGTCAAGGGTGGCCGCTCCACGCACGGCATCTGCTTCGGGGCGCTTGCGTGGCTGGTCGAGGACGGACGCATCGGGGGCGTCGATGTCAGTGGCCTCGCCGCAGTCCTCGTCGTTCGCTACGACGACGACGAGCCCGGCTCGCCGTGGACGATCGTCCTCCACGTCGATGCCGCAGGAGACGACCGGCAGCGGGCCGCGCTCGCCGACGTCTTCCTCGGCAAGCTCGGCGGGCCCAAGGTCGGCGTGCTGCCATGGGTGCGGAAGGCGCGGCATCTGCTGGAGGTGCGCACCGATGCGATCGAGCTCGTGGCGGACGGCGACAGCTACGTTCTGCGTGTGGGCGAAGCCGTCCGTGCGCGCGCCACCCGGCCGGCACCGTCCGGCTCAGACGTGCGCTGCGTGATCCCCGGCTACGAGGAGCCCGGCCGGGAGCTCGTCGCCGACGAATTGGTCGTGAGCGACGATCCGCTCAGCTGGGAGCTCACACAGAACTGCGCGTTCGCGAGCCGGTTCGCGTACGCGTCGGAGTGAGCCGCTACTTCCCGCCGTAGACGAAATACAGGGTCAACGCGATCGCGAGCAGGATCACGAAGATCACGCCCAGGAAGAGCGCGATGCCGGTGACCGCGATCAGCGGCGTCCGCGCACTGACGCCCTCCTCGGCCTCGCGCTCGAGCGCCTTCGCCGTCTCGACGGGGTGCTCGACCGCGTGGACGACGTCCTTCGCCTTGTCGGAGGGATCGGTCATGACCCCCACCTACCCTAGATGGCTGCCGGCTACGCACGTCTAGGATCCAAGGCATGGCCGAGGCCCTGCACTTCACCGGCGACGACGAGGCGGACGCGCTGCTCGGCGAGGAGCCGCTGGCCCTGCTGATCGGCTTCGCGCTCGACCAGCAGGTCACCGTGCCGACTGCGTTCGTGGGACCTCTGAAGCTGAAGCAACGGTTCGGCACGCTCGACGCGCGGGAGATTGCACAGGCCGACCCGGGTCGCCTCGAGGCGATCTTCCGCGAGAAGCCGGCGATCCACCGCTACCCCGGTTCGATGGCGAAGCGCGTCCAGGAGCTCGCCGCGGTGATCGACGACGAGTACGACGGGCGCGCCGAGCGCGTGTGGACCGACGCCGCGGACGGCGACGACCTGCGCCGGCGCATCGGCGCGCTCCCCGGTTTCGGAAAGATGAAGGTGACGTCGCTCGGCGCCGTGCTGGCGAAGCGGTTCGGAGTCGAGGCGGCACAGGATCTCGTCCCGAACCATCCGACGCTCGGCGACGTCGACTCGCTCGAGGCGCTCGAGGACTACCAGGCGAAGAAGCGGGCGCACAAAGCCGAGATGCGCGCGAAGCAGTCTTCCTGACGGTACGCCTCTGCCGGTCGGGGCCCTGCTGTGAAAGTCACCGCGGACGCCGCCCGGCGCTTCCTCGTCGCACGCCACCTGCTCGCGCCGGCACGCTCTCTCGACGGAGGACCCGACGCGGTTCTGGAAGTCTTCCGCCGCCTCGGGTCGGTCCAGTTCGACCCGCTGGCCGTCGCGGGCCGGAACCACGACCTCGTGCTGCACGCGCGGGTCGCCGACTACGACCCCGGCTGGTGCGACCGGCTTTACGCACGCCGCGAGATCTTCGAGGCGTATAACAAGGGTCTCTCCCTTGTACCGACGAGCGAGTTCGCGTGGTTCCGCGGGACCTTGAGCCGTAACGCGCCGCGAACCCTCGCCGAGAACGGCGACGTGGCCGGGCGCGTGCTCGAGCGGATCCGCGCGGACGGCCCGCTGTCGGCGCTCGACTTCGAGCGCGAGCGCGGGACAACGACCGACTGGTTCGGGATCGCGACAAACGCCGTACGCGCCGTGCTCGAGGCGTATGCCCTCACGGGTGTGCTCGGCCTCGCACGGCGCGACGGGAACCGCAGGTACTACGACCTGCTCGAACGGCTGGTACCTGCCGACGTGCTTGCCGCCAAACCCCCGCTGGAAGAACAACTCCGGCACAAGCTCCTGTCCCGGTACCGCGCGCACGGTCTGCTCGGTGTCGGCGGTGGCGGAGATGTTTTCGGCGGTCTCGGGCCTGCGAAGCCGGACGCGCGGTGGCCGGGGTACCCGGGACGGAACGCTCTACGCGAAGAGCTCGTCGAGCGCGGAGACCTCGTTTCCGTCGAGGTGGAGGGCGTCCGCGGAAAACGCCTTCTCGTCAGTGAGGACGTCAAACTGCTGGAAGCGCCCCCGAACCCGCCGCCCTCCGTCGCGTTCGTTCCGCCATTCGATCCAATCGTCTGGGATCGCGGCCTCCTCGGGAGCCTGTTCGAGTTCGAGTACGTATGGGAGCTCTTCCTCCCACCGGCCAAGCGCCGTTGGGGCTGGTACGTGCTGCCAATCGTCTTCCGGGACCGCTTCGTCGGCCGGATCGAGCCGCGGATCGACCGGGCCGAGGCTCGCGTGCAGGTGCTCGATGTCTGGTGGGAGGACGGGTTCTCGCCACGCCGCGCTGACGGTTTCGTCGACGCGATGCGCGACGCGCTGCACTCGTACCTCGGCTTCGCGGGCGCCGAACGGCTCGCGTGGGCGCCGCACCTCGGCACCGAGAAGCGGCTGTTTCTGAGTCGGCCGTAACCCGCCTTGTCGAGCGGTCGCTGCCATCTTCCTCGGCCTCACCACAAAGCAACAGGGCGGATACAGCTACCGCAAGGCCGACACGCCGAGCGCCGGCGTCGGCTAGTCCAGCTATGACTCGCGCGGCGGGCGTCTGCGTCCGCCGCGCGCAGTCGCACAAGGCTGCGATGCGCGCTGGCGCCCTCAGCGGCAGTAGTCGCGAACCTGCTCCGGAAATTCAGCGACGCTGATCGGCTTTTCGAGATACCCGTCGAAGCCGGCTTCGCGGAACGACTTCTCGTTCGCCGTCAACGACGTCAGCGCGACCACGGGGATGCCGGCGGTGCGGATGTCGTCCTTGAGCCGGCGCGCGGCCTCGGTCCCTTCCATGTCGGGAAGCCGGATATCCATCAGGATCACGTCAGGCTGATGCTCGAACGCGAGGGCGAGCGCCTCGCCGCCGCTGCCGGCTTCGAGCGTCCGGAATCCGGCGAGGCGCAGCACGTCGCGCGCAAGCTTCGCGTTCTTCGCGTTGTCGTCGACGATCAGGACGAGCTCGTTCGCCACTCGGTCATCATCGTCGACCCGAGGGGCCCCGCGTAGACGTCTGGTCTAGAGACGTGGCCCATCCGGCCTTATCCTGGTTGGTGTGTCGATTCGTCTCGTGCTCGCCGAGGATCACTACCTCGTTCGCGAGGGCGTGCGGCGCCTGCTCGAGACGCACCCCGGGGTCGAGGTGGTCGCCACTTGCGGCGACCTCGAGTCGCTGCTCGCGGCCGTCGACGCGGAGCATCCGGACGTCGTCATCACCGACATCCGCATGCCGCCGACTGGCTCCGACGAGGGAATCCAAGCGGCAAGCCGGCTTCGAGAGACGAACCCGGAGATCGGGGTCGTCATCCTCAGCCAGTACGCGGATCCGAGGTTCGCGCTCGCGCTGCTCGATGCGGGCACGGAAGGGCGCGCCTACTTGCTCAAGGAGCGTGTCGAGGATCTCGACCAGCTCGTCGGCGCGATTCAGACCGTCGCTGCCGGCGGCTCGGTGATCGATCCCAAGGTCGTCGAGGCGCTCGTCGCGCAGAGGACGCGTCCTGACGAGTCACCGCTCGCGCAGCTCACGCCACGAGAGCAAGACGTTCTGCGCGAGATGGCCGAGGGGAAGAACAACGCCGCGATCGCGCAGTCGCTCTTCCTCACCGAGCCTTCGGTCGAGAAGGTGATCCACTCGATCTTCCTCAAGCTCGGAATCAGCTGGGAGCCCACGGTTCACAAGCGCGTCAAGGCCGTCATCCTCTATCTGGCCGAGGCCGACTAGTAGCTACGGGGATGGCTGCATCGAGGCGCGTGCCGGCTTCGGGCCCCAGCGCGATCGTGAGGCTTCCAGCCAGCGCCTCGACGCGGTCGCGTAACTCTGTCAGGTCCGATTCGGCGAGGTCCGAGCTTCCTCCGCCATCGGCAATCTCGAAGTGGAGCGCGTGGTCCGCCTCCCAGACGCGAAGGATCGACCGCGCTCCGAGCGCCGCCGCGACCTTCAGCGCCTCCCGGCAGCAGAAGTAAATAGCTCCTTCGAGCTCCGGCGGATACCGCGCGAGCTCGTTCGCCTCGATGCGCACCGCAACCCCGCTCGCCGCCGCGGCTCCGCGCACCGCCTCTGCAAGACCGCGCGCCGCGAGGACGGAGGGATAGATCTCGTCCGAGACCGCGCGCACACCGTCGAGCGCGTCGCGTACTTCTTGCTCGATCTCGTCGAGCAGGCTCTGCGCGGCTGTTGGCTCGGAGTGTGCGAGGCGCCGTGCAAGCTGCAGCTTGACCGCGATCGCCACGAGCTCCTGCTGGATGCCGTCGTGCAGCACGCGCTCGATCGCGCGGCGCTCGGCATCGGCGTTCAGAAGCAGCCTTGCGCGCGATGCGCGAAGCTGTGCCTCGATCGACGCGTCGCCATCCTGCATGACGTCGATTTGTCCTTCATTCGCTCGTTCGGGTCAAGCAGGCTGCCTTCTCTCGAAGGCGCATGCCAGCACCCCCGCGATGACCGTGCTGGCTGGATAGGCAGCGTGTCCGCCGGCTCGTAGCCTCGGCGGCAGTGGAGAAAAGCGTTCCGGAAGGAGTGAGAGATGAATGTCATGCGGAGGCACGTGCTTGCCGTGGCGATTGCGATCACAGCCGTCGCCTTTACGGGAATAGCCGGGACCGCGCAGAATGCGGCTGCGGCCTTGCCGCCGGGGAACGCGATCGAGCAGTGGAACAAGATCGCAGAGAACACGGTGGTCGGTTCGGGTGCGTTCCAGAACGAGGGCCTGATCTACATGGCCTACGAATCGGCTGCGGTCTACGACGCCGTTGTCGCGATCGAGGGCGACTACGCGCCGTACGGCGCTCCCATCGCGGCTGCAGCCGGCGCGTCTGCCAACGCGGCGGTGGTGGAGGCCGGGTATCGGACGCTCGTGAACTACTTCCCGACTCAGGCCGCGACGCTGGACGCGCAATACGCTGAGGCGCTCGCATTGATTCCCGACGGGACCGCGAAGAACGACGGGAAGACGGTCGGCCTGGCGGCTGCAAACCAGAACATCAACCTGCGGAACGGTGATGGACGCGTGACGCCGATCGGCCTGAGCACGTCCTTTTCGACGGTCGCGCAGGCTCCAGGGGTATGGCGTCTGACGCCGCCGTTCGCGCTGCCGCAGACCCCGTGGGTCGGCAACGTGCGGCCGTTCATCCTGGGCAGCGCCGATCAGGTCCTGCCGGACTCGCCTCCGTCGCTGCAAAGCAGCGATTGGGTTGAGGGATTCAACGAGATCAAGAGCTACGGCGCGGCAAACAGCAGCATGCGCACGACTGACCAAACGAACGTCGCGAGGTTCTGGTCGGCGAACGTGATCCGTCAGTACAACGGGCTTGCCCGTGACGTCGCGGACGCATGCGGTCTCGACCTGGTGCGAACCGCACGACTGGCGGCGATGGTCAACGTCGTCGCCGCGGACGCGCAGATCTCGGTGATGCACGCGAAGTACCACTATCTCTTCTGGCGCCCGGTCACGGCGATCAACGGCGGCCTCGATGCGACGGCGGTCACGAGTGACGGGTTCGGTCCGGTGCCCGGCTACGGCGATGGCAACGCGGCTACGGCGGAGCAGGCCGGCTGGCGGCCGTTGTTGACGACCCCGAACCATCCCGAGTATCCCGCGGCGCACGGTTCGGTCTCCTCGGCGATGGCGGAGGTGTTCAGCACCTTCCTCGGCACGAGCCGGATCGACGTCGGCATCCATGGCTTCGACCCGTCGGGCGCGGCCGGGAACCTGAGCGCGGTTCGTCATTTCGACACCGCGCAAGATCTGCGCGAGGAGATCGTCGACGCCCGCGTGTGGGCCGGACTGCACTACCGCTTCTCGGGCGTCGCCGGTGTGGTTCTGGGCCGAAAGGTCGCCAAGTACGACCTTCGGCGCGCGTTCCAGCCGGTCGGGTGAGCCGGCTCTAGGCAATCAGCGGCGGGTGTGTGATGCTCAAAAGCGGCCCGAGCTAGAGGAGGTAGTGATGAAGAAGGTTCTGACGATCGCGGCGCTCGTGGGGCTGGTGCTCGCCGTGAGCGCCTACGGGGCCCGAAGTGACAGCTCGGGCACAAACGTCCAGAAGCAAGCCGCTCTCTACCAGATCGATCGGATCGAGATGATCTGGCACAAGGCGGCGTCCAAGAAAGATCTCGATTTGATGATGTCGATCTGGGCGCCCAACGCAACGGCAACCTTCCCGGGAAAGACGGTGACCGGGAAAGCGGACATCCGCGCGCTCTTTGCGAAGGCTGGTCCGTTCCAGCCTCAGAATCACTGGATCTCCGACACACCGGCGTACAAGATCCGAACGACGGTGAACGGCAACAAAGGCACGCTCTACTTCGAGTGCCACTACATCGACGTCGATACCGGCAAGGTTGCAAGCGCCGTCGGCGCCGACCAGCAGGTGCAGAAGCTCAATGGAAAGTGGCTGATCACCAACATGGCGGCTTCATCGGTCACGCTCACGCCGTAAACCCTTGGCGCAGGCCCACGCAACGGTTCCGGCTTCGCCTCCGGCAGCCGTCGGCGGGAAACGCCGACGGCTGCTGAGTCGTGCGGACAACCCCCTCGTTCGTGCCGTAGCCAAACTCCCCGGGAAAGTACGGACGAAGCTCCTCGTCGCGTTCCTCGGAATTGCTGCGCTGCTCGTCTTGGTCGCATTGCTCGGACTGCGGGTTCTTGGTCAGGCGAACTCGCGCGCCGAGCGTCTCGGTGCGTTGCAGGTACGGGTCGCCGGCTACCAGGCGCTCGAAGCCGACGCGGCCACCCTACGCCAGGTGCTCGCACTTTGCACGGGCACGCCCGACTACGCGAAGTGGCTGAACGGGGGCAAACCTGCGCAAGGATCGGCGCCGACGTGCCTGCGAACGATACGCCAACCGGTTGACGCGGTGCTCGCGCTGCTCGGCACAGCGACCCAGCTCGAGTTCAAGCCGACGAGCGACGAAGTCGTCGCCTTCGGGCACATCAAGAAGGATTACGCAAATCTGAAAGGGCTCGTCGGAAAGATCGCCGGCTCGAGCGCGCATGCGTTCCCGTTGCACGCGCGCGCCGAAAACCTGTCCGTCGACCTCGAAGTCGCCGCTCGGAGGCTGGCCGAGTCGACGACCGTCAAGACGAACGCGCTGGTCGCCGAAAACCGCCGCGCGTATGTCAGCTCCCGCAACCTCTTCATCGGAGTCGGCGCAGGAACCGTCTTCCTCGCCTTGTTCCTGGGCTTCGTCCTCTCGTGGTCCCTCATCTGGCCAATCCAACGAATCGGCGGGCGGCTCGCGGCGATCGCTTCAGGCGATTTCTCCGGACGCGTCGACGTGGCGAACCGCGACGAGCTCGGCACGCTCGCAACGAACGTGAATCGAATGAACGACGAGCTCCGCCGTGTCTATCGCGAGCTCGAAAGCGCCAGCCGCCACAAGAGCGAGTTCCTCGCGAACATGTCGCACGAGCTGCGGACACCGCTCAACGCAATCATCGGCTTCTCACAGGTACTGCGCGAAAGGATGTTCGGGGAGATCCACGAGAAGCAACGGGAGTACCTCGAGGACATCCTCTCCTCCGGTAATCACCTGCTTTCGCTGATCAACGACGTGCTGGACCTGTCGAAGGTCGAAGCGGGTCAGATCGAGTTGGAGATCAACCGGTTCTCGTTGCGCGAGGCGCTCGAGCGCGGCCTGGTGATGGTCCGGGAGCGTGCGACGAAGGACGGCGTGCAGCTGGTCCTCGAGCTCGATCCGGCTGCCGAGGTCGTCGAGGGGGACGAGCGACGAATCCGGCAGGTGATCTTCAACCTGCTCTCGAACGCGGTGAAGTTCACGCCGCCGGGAGGGCGTGTCGAGCTCAAGTCTGCGCGGCACGACGGAGAGGTCCGAGTGTCGGTCACGGACACGGGGCCGGGTATCGCGGCCGAGGATCAGGAGCGGATCTTCGAGGAGTTCCAGCAAACGGAGGCGGGCGCAGGGCAGCGCGAGGGGACGGGTCTCGGGCTCGCGCTCTCGAAGCGGCTCGTCGAGCTGCACGGCGGGCGAATCTGGGTCGACAGCGAGCCAGGCGAAGGTAGCGCTTTCGTCTTTACGCTGCCGTCGAGGGCGGCCTCGACGTGACGGGCGCGCAGGTCCTCGTCGTCGAGGACAACGAGAAGAACATGAAGCTCTTCCGCGATGTCCTCCAAGCATCCGGCTACCGCCTGCTCGAAGCGACGACCGGCGAGCGGGCGATGGAGCTGGCGGCCGAGCACCAGCCGAATCTGGTGCTGATGGACATCCAGCTGCCGGACATCGACGGGGTCGACGCGCTCGGCCGTCTGCGCGCAAACGCGCGGACGGCGTCGATTCCGGTCGTGGCGCTGACCGCCCAGGCCATGCACGGGGATCGTGAACGGTTCCTCGACGCCGGCTTCGACGCCTACATCTCGAAGCCAGTGGACGTCGTGGAATTCGTCAAGACGGTGAAGGAGCACTGCGGAGAAGCGGACCGTGAGTGACTACGAGGCACGGATCCTCGTCGTGGACGACGTTCCCGGGAACGTACGCCTGCTCGAGGCGGTGCTCACCGCAGGTGCGTACGACGTCATCTCCGCCACGAATGGCGCTTCCGCGCTCGAAGCCGCCAAGTCCGAAAGACCGGATCTCATTCTCCTCGACATCGTGATGCCGGACATCGACGGCTACACCGTCTGCCGACGGCTTCGCGCGGATGACGAGACCGCGATGCTCCCTGTGATCATGGTCACCTCGAGCGTCGGCGCCGAGAAGAAGAGAGCGATCGAAGCCGGTGCCGACGACTTCATTCCGAAACCGTTCAACCACGACGAGCTCCTTGTGCGCGTTCGTTCGCTCCTTCGCATCAAGCGGTACCACGACACGATCAAGGCCCAGGCTGCCGAGCTGCACGA
>Ga0137372_10005337_pt1 | contig 12550 bp, 11 predicted proteins | sample SagtaG_6_FD_104911 | JGI IMG/M metagenome (GOLD analysis project Ga0137372, IMG submission 104911) | Vadose zone soil microbial communities from Sagehorn Ranch, Mendocino, California, USA - Sage1_R_60_16 metaG | ecosystem: Environmental > Terrestrial > Soil > Vadose zone | place: USA...
AGCAAATCATCCTCGACGACCCGTCGGGCAATCCGGTTGAACTGTTCGAGCCCACCCGCCGCGAAGCGCGCCTGGCCGACCAGTAATGCACCGGCACTAGAGCCGGAGCAACGGTCAGGCGGCGAGGTCGCGGATCCGTTCGATCAGGCGCACGCGCTCGAGGTGCGTCCCCGCGATCGGGGTGACATTGAGCGTGGTGACACCCGCTTGTCTCATCGCGGCGAGCCGCTCGCGCACATGTGACTCCGGCCCGGTTAGAGACGTCCCGGCGAGCAGTTCGCGCGGGACGAGCGCTGCCGCCTCCTCCTTCTTGCCGTCCAGGTACAGGTCCTGGATCTGCCTCGCCTCGCTGACGAAGCCGTATCTACAGGCCAGGTCGTGGTAAAAATTGCGGCCCCGCGCACCCATCCCGCCAATGTAAAGCGCCAGCATAGGCCGCATGAGGTCGAGCACGCCGTCGGCATTTTCGCCGAGTGCCAGCGGCGCTTGCGCGATGACATCGAGGGGGCCGAGAGCGGGATCTCGCTTCGCGCGCCCGGTCGCGAGGGCCTCGCCCCAAACTCCATTCGCCTTTTCTGGAAAGAAAAATATCGGTTCCCAACCCTCCGCCAGCTCGGCCGTCATCGCCACGTTCTTCGGGCCGATCGCGGCGACGACGATAGGAATTCGCTCCCGTACCGGATGGTTGATCAGCTTGAGCGGCTTTCCGAGCCCTGTTCCTTCCGAAGCTGGCAGCGGGATTGTGTAGTGCTTGCCCGTATGCTCCAGCCGCTCGCGGCGCCACACGGCTCGGCAGATCTCAATAATCTCCCTCGTGCGCCCAAGTGGCGCGTCGTAACGGACGCCATGCCAGCCCTCGATGACCTGCGGCCCGGAGGCACCGATGCCGAGCACGAACCGGCCACCGGACACGTAATCCAGACCGGCCGCCGTCATCGCGGTCAGCGTCGGCGTCCTCGAATACAGCTGCAAGATCCCGGACGCAAGCTGGATTCGATTGGTCTTGGCCGCGAGATAGCCAAGCTGGCTAACCGCGTCGAAACTGTAGGCCTCGGGCACGAAGACGATCTCCACGCCTGCCTTCTCGAAATCGGCCAGCTCGTCAACGGTTTCGGCGAAACCACCCGCGTAGCCCAAGGGCATCCCGATTCGCACCTGCCGCACCTTTCCTTACACCCCGCACCAGCGTAAGCCGTTCGGCTAACTACTGAAGAGTAACTGGCGCGGGCGGGGGCACGGGTTGGGCGGGCGTGGGGACGGGCGGGTGCGGCACGTAACGGCGGGGCATGGGGATGGGCGGGTGTAGCGCAGGCGGGCGCGGCACGTAAGGGCGGGGCGCGGGCGCGGCACGTAAGGGCGGGGCGCGGGCCCGTCCGTCACTCCGTCTGGCCGACCAGCGTCGCGATCGCCCGCAATGCCAGCTCGTACGACATCAGCCCGAACCCGGCGATCGTACCGTCGGCTACAGCCGATATCACCGACGTGTGCCGGAACGCCTCCCTGGCTGCCGGATTGGAGATATGAACCTCAATGAGCGGCGCGGTCCGCTGGTCGAGCGCGTCCCGCAGCGCATACGAGTAATGCGTAAACGCCGCGGGGTTGAGCACCACCGGCAGGCGCGCGTCGGCTGCTTCGTGCGCCCAGCGCACCAGCTCGGCCTCGTCGTCGGTCTGGCGCACCTCGACGTGCAGGCCAAATGACCGCCCGGTGGCGCGGCAGACCGCGGCGAGCTCCTCGAAGGACGCCGTGCCGTAGACCTCTGGCTCCCGCGAGCCGAGCCGGGACAGGTTCGGCCCGTTCAACACGAGCACCCGCGTCATGACCCGCTGACCTCCGCGTAGGCGTCCGCGAGCAGCTCCTCCGGCGGATCATCAAGCACTGCGGGCTGGGCCAGCGCATCTAGAACGACGAAGCGCAGGCGCGCGCCGCGCACCTTCTTGTCCACCGCCATGGCCGTCCGCACCCGCGGCCATGCGCCGGCCCGGTAAGCCGTGGGCAACCCGACCGCGGCCAGCAGCGAGGCGTGCCGTGCCGCCGTCCGGCCGTCGAGGCGGCCGGCCATGCGGGCGAGCGTCGCCGCGTACACCATGCCGATGGCGACGGCTTCACCGTGCCGGAACCGGTACTGCTCGGCCTGCTCGATCGCGTGGCCGAGGGTGTGCCCGTAGTTCAGGATCTCGCGTGGGCCCGATTCGCGGAGATCCGCGGAAACGACCCGCGCCTTCATCCGGACGGCCCGTTCTATGAGTTCCCTGGTATGAGGGCCGGCCGCCGTGCATGCGCCCTCCGGGTCGTCCTCGATCAGGTCCAGGATGACCGGGTCGGCGATGAACCCAGCCTTGATCACCTCGGCGAGGCCGCTCACGTAATCGGCGCGGGGCAGCGAGACGAGCGTCGTGAGGTCGCACAGGACCCCAGCCGGCGGGTGGAAGGCGCCGACAAGGTTCTTCCCGGCCGGGATATTCACCGCGGCCTTGCCACCGATCGCGGCGTCCACCATGCCAAGCAGGGTGGTCGGAAGGAACACCACCCGCACGCCCCGCAGCCAGGTGGCCGCCACGAACCCGGCGAGGTCGGTGACCGCCCCCCCGCCCACGGCCACAATGGCATCGCTGCGGGTGACGCCGCTTTCCGCCAGCCCTGACCAGAGGGTGGCAGCCACCTCGATCTGCTTGGCCGCCTCGCCATCCGGCACCGCGAGCGGGTGAACGCGAAAGCCCGCGGACTCGCACGCGGCACGCACGGGCCGGGCAACCTCACCGAGACCCGCGGCGTGTATGAGCGCGACCGACCTTGTGGCCTCACCCACCATGGCCGGGAGTTCGCCGAGCACGCCCGCGCCGATCACGACGGCGTAGGGCGCGGCGCCGCCGACCTGGACACGGGTGCTCATGGCTGCGGCCCACGTCCTCCTGGCGCAGCGGCGAGCCCAGCGGCGACCTCGTCAACGATCTCCTCCGGGGCGTAGTCATCCGTCCGCACCGTGATCACGGCCAGCTCTTCGTAGATGGGCAGGCGCTCCTCGAGCAGCTGCCTGAGCCTGGCTCGCGGATTGCCGAGCAGCAGGGGTCTCGGCCTGTCCATCCCGGTGCGCTGCAGCGCCACCGCGAAACCGGTCTCCAGGTAAACGACTGCGTGCCCGGCGAGCAGGGTTCGTGTACCCGGATCGAGCACCGCACCCGCGCCGAGCCCCAGCACGCCAGCATGCTCACGCAGCGCAGCGGTGACCGCGGCGCGCTCAAGCACGCGGAAGGCAGGCTCACCGTCCTGGATGAAGATGTCGCCTATCGGTTTGCGCGCGACGACCTCGATGTCAGCGTCGGTGTCGCGGAAATCCACCCCGAGCTGTTGGGCCAGCAGGCGGCCCACCGTGGTTTTTCCGGCGCCCGGCGGGCCGATCAGCGCCGCTATTGGGCGGCTCACCGCATCTCCAGCGAGGACAGATAGCCGCGCAGGTTACGCGCCGTCTCGTCGACCGAGTCGCCGCCGAACTTCTCGAGCGCCGCGCCTGCCACTACGAGCGCCACCATCGACTCAGCCACCACGCCCGCCGCGGGCACGGCGGTGATGTCGCTGCGCTGGTTGATCGCCTTGGCTGGTTCGCCGGTGTGGAGGTCGACCGTGTCAAGGGCCCGTGGCACGGTGGAGATCGGCTTCATCGCAGCGCGCACGCGGATCACCTCGCCGGTGCTGATGCCACCCTCGATCCCGCCGGCCCGGTTGGTGCGCCGCCGAAGGCCGCCGCCGGGCCGGCTCTCGATCTCATCGTGCGCGCCCGACCCTCGGCGGCGGGCCGTGGCGAACCCGTCGCCGACCTCGACACCCTTGATCGCCTGGATGCTCATCAAGGCGGCCGCCAGCCGGCCGTCCAGGCGCCGGTCCCAGTGCACATGGCTGCCGAGCCCGGGCGGCACGCCGTATCCGGCCACCTCCACCACGCCGCCAAGCGTGTCGCCGTCCTTGCGGGCCGCATCGATCTCGGCGACCATTGCCGCACTCGTCGCCGGATCGGCGCAGCGCACCGGATCGGCGTCCACCCGCTCCACGTCTTTCGGGCCCGGAAGGATCCCCTCGGGCACCCGCACCGCGCCAAGAGCGATGACATGGCTGACGATCTCTATCCCAGCCACCTGGCGGAGGAAGGCGCGGGCGACCTCACCGAGCGCGACACGCGCCGCGGTCTCTCTCGCGCTCGCACGCTCCAGGATGGGCCGCGCGTCCGTCGCCGCGTACTTCTGCATGCCAGCTAGGTCGGCATGCCCGGGGCGCGGCCGCGAGAGCGGGGCACTGCGAGCCTGGTTGGCCAGCGCCTCCTGGTCAACTGGATCGGCCGCCATCACCAGCTGCCATTTAGGCCACTCGGTGTTACCGATACGCACCGCGACCGGGCTGCCGAGGGTGCGACCGTGCCGCACTCCCCCCGTGATCTCCACCTCGTCCTGCTCGAACTTCATCCGCGCGCCACGGCCGTAACCTGCGCGGCGCCGCAGCAGCGCGGCGACAATATCCGTGCTGGTTATCCGCACCCCCGCGGGCATGCCCTCCAAGATCGCGACGAGCGCGGGGCCATGTGACTCACCCGCGGTCAGCCAGCGCAACATGGTCTCGATCCTGCCACGCCAGCGCGGGTGGCGCCTGCGCCTCCGGGGAGCCGTCTACCCGCAGCCGCCAGGTGGTGCCGGCCCGACCGCAACCTCGATCCCGCGCCGGAACCGGTTGCCAAGGACGCCCATGATCGCGGTGGCCGCGCGCCGCGCCGCCTGGTGTTCCAGCTCTCCGCCCGCACCGGCGAGCACGAGCCGCACCCTGAGGTCCGTATCACGGCCTTGGGCCAGCAGGCAGGCCCCTGCGATCCGCGGATCCCCGGCCACGGCCGTCTCCACTGCGGCGCGAACGTCTGGGTCCTCGGCGGGCAGCGGTGGTGTGACGCCCGATGCGAGCGCGGAAAGCCTGGCGCCCTCGAGGACCACAGGCACCGGGCCGGCGACGTCAAGGACCACCGCTGCGCGGTTCGGCGGCACCGTCATCGTCGCTGAACCGCTGATCCGGCATGATCAGACCGGGCATGCGGCCCAGCTTACGGCGGCGGCGATGCGCGGGAAGCGCCGTCCGGCGCGGCGCCGTCCCGCGCGTCGCCGTCCGCTGCGCTATCTCAGGGCAGCGGCACCTTGGCCGTGTAGATCTCCTGATCGTTGGCCGGGCTGAAGTTCACCCCGGCGCCGGTGCACACCGTGGGCGGGTTGCCGGGTGTGCCTGTCCCTGGGCAAAGGAACAAGTCCTCCGCCCGGGTGTCGGACCAGACCGGGTAGGCGGTGCTTCCTGCGACCGCGAGCTGAGCGTAGTCGCCGTAGAAGGTACCGTTGAACTCGGTCGCCGGCGGCATGCTCGTTGTGGTCACGCGCTGGCTGGTGCCGAAACTCGTCAGGTTCTTCGAGGTCAGGACCGAAATATCAGAGAAGCCGGTCGCCTCGTCGGTGCCATAGGACCGGTCGTAGGAACCGGTGACCAGATCGCCCGACGGCGCGAACGCCGTGCCCTGGAAGAACTGGTCGGTGCTGCGCTGGGCGGCAGTGGCTTCCGCGACCGGCAGCGCCCGAACATCGGCGTTCGTTCCGGTGAAGCTGGCGCCGCCGTTGCGGGACACCGACAGTGCGATCGCGTTGTGGCAGGCACCCACCGTCTTGACGCCGGTAAACAGGTTCTGCCCGGTCGTACCGCTGACCCCGGCCGGCACGCAGCCGTTCGCCCCCCTGGAGTTGGTGTTGATGTATGAGGCGTAGGTCACCGCGACGGTGCCGGGATGCTGCGGATCGACGGCACCATAGGGGTAGTTGGCAGCACGGAATATCGACGCCGCGGTGGCGCCCTTCTCGGGGACGCACGCAGCCCCGAGGTCCGCGCCACCCTGGTAGGTAGCGCAGTCCGGCAGGTCGTAGAAGTCGCCGACCTTGACCGGCGCGGAGAACGTCGCACCGCCGTCGGTGGAGCGCGCGACCAGCACCTGGCTGTGGTTGTCGGTAGCGCTGCTGTGCGCGTTGTTGTAGTTGTCGAAGACCACATACAGCGTGCCGTCCGGCGCGGAGAACGGCTGCGAGAACTGGTTGTTGTCGCAGCTGCCGAGCGGGTGGGTCGACGACAGCGGGCGCGGGCACAGCGCGCTGTTTTTGCTCACGAGCACCGCGGCGCTGAAGTGCTCACCGTAGTCGGCGGAATGCGCTTCGTAGATGTAGACCGTGCCATCCGCGGCGTAGGTGGTCCACGTCACATAGATGCGGTCGCGGAACGGGCTGCCCGTCCCGTCGTCCACGCTCATCAACGGCTTGTCAAGCAGAAAGTCGCCGGCACCCGCGACATCGTTGTGCTCCGCTACCGGCCGGCCGGTGAAGTTCCACGAGGCGCCCTTGGTGCCGGTTGACCGGTACACGTAGAAGGCGCTGGACTGGTCGGCGTCTTCGGTAACACCCGCGCCCCGCTTGAACTGCAGGCACGTGTAGTAGGCATTGCCACGGGTATCCCAGGCCACCGACGGGTCGCCGCTTCCCTCCATGTACTCGCGCGGTTTGTTGCCGTAGGCGGTGCCGCGCACGAAGCCGTTGGGCATCGTGGCATCGGCCCAGGTCGTGCCGCCGTTGGTGGAGTAGGAGATCCCGCAGGTCGAATCGCCACGGCGGTAGTCGTTGTACCCGGCGACGATGTTGTGTGAGTTCAGCGGGTCGGCGGCGACGTAGGTCTCGTTCTGCGCCTGGCCGCGGCCCTGCAGATCGCTGTCGGTGACGTTGAGGCAGTTCTGGTTGACCTTGATGTCGCTGCCCAGGTTCACGTCGCACGCGGGCGGGGTCACGGTGGCCAGCGAGCGTGCGGCGGGTGCGGCCGTCCGCACGCCCGCGCGGCCCAGCTCGACGGAAAGCAGGCCGGACACGTGCCTCTTCTGGGCCGGGGTGAGCTTGCCGTAGCCGAACGGCTGCGCGCTCGCTCCCGTCGCCGCGGCGAACTGGCTCGCGGCGAGCAGCAGCGCCGCGGTAGCGAGGATCGGTACCGTTCTCCGTAAACGCATGGTGCCTCCAGGCTTTTGCGTTGGCGCTGCGTGCCGGACAGTACCGCCCGTGCATGGCACGGCCAGGCACGCGACGTCCCGTGGACACTGGGGACGCTACGCCGACGCCCGCGGCATTTCGACGGACATGCGGAAGCGGTTGAGACGATTTTTCCGGTATGGGATCCTTCTTGACCTCACTGCAGTCCTGACTCCAGGGAGCACCGTGTCGCAGGGTGGGGATCAGGCCGGGCCGGTCGAGCCGGGAATACCGATGCAAAAGGTGATCCCGCCACGGCTTGTGCAGCCATACCTCAACGGCCAGCGCACCGTGATCGCGGGGTTTGTGTACCGGGCCCAGGACAGCGCCCTACAGCATCCCGCCGAACTCTTTGAGGCGCTGGACCTCGGCTTCGAGGGATCGGAGTTCAGCAGGGACATGCCCGAGGTGTATGTGCTGCGATGGCTGGCCAGAGACCTAGATGGCTATATGGTCCCGTATTCCATTCAGATGGGTGGAGACTGGAACGACAAGCCACCTTTCAGCGGATCAGGCTTTACATCCTCCCGTCGGCATGTCGTAGCCGAGTTCTATACCGGGCCGATGTGCGTGCCGGTGGGTGCCGAGATGTACCGGATCACCGCTGCCGGGGAAGAATTCATCGCCCAGTACGACGGACGAACGTGGCTACGCCCGCCGAAGGAGGGCTGAGCTTAGCTATGGAATACCGGCTCATGGCGACCTACCGCGGAACCCCGTACGAGGCTGGTGTGGGCCCAACCGACTCCGATGTCGTCTTGTTCGCCGCTTCTCCGCCAGCCGACGAGCTTGGCTTCGAGCCCGGCGCGGGACAGTGGCGTAAGCGCGTCAGCCGCGACGACATCGACGCGCTCTGGGAATCCAAGCCCGTTGGCCGGTACAGGTCACAGCCCTGCCTGGTGCTCGACGAGATTGGCGATCGGCTGCACATCACCCACCTCGGTCATGACGCCTATCAGGCGGAGCGGCTCGGCTACTGGCAGGTCGACCGCGGGATCTACGAGGTCGTGGTGCCGCGCGACGAGGTTACCGACCTCACCGTGGAACGAGTCGAGCATCCCGTTCGCCGCGGCCACACCGGTGTGGCTCGTGGCTCTGCCGGTCATGAAGGCTGGAATGGCGACGCGCGGACTCCGGACCACGTGGCGTCCCCTAATGGCTCGGCCGGGCCAGAGCGGACAGCGCCGTGCGGCGGTGAACAACGCTCCGCGGAGGACGACGCGCCCTCGCGGCCACACGACGAGGTTTCTGGCGGCGCGTGGATGGACGCACTGGACAGGCTCCCCCCGCCGCGACCGCTGCCGAAGCGGCGCAGGCCCACCCCGGCCACCCGCCAGAGCGCATCATCCACGGTGACGGAGGAGCAGCCTGCCGCCGATGCGGCTGCGGCCGCTCCGCATGGCCCGGAGACGCCCACCGCGGGGCCAGGCGCTGCCGTGCCAGGCCCCGCGGTGCCCGGGGCGGCCGTGGGCGTCTCCGCCGCAGGCGGCCCCGCGGTAGGCGGCCCCGCGGTAGGCGGCCCTGCGGTAGGCGATCCCGCGGTGCCCGGCGGCGCCGTGGGCGGCCGGCGACGCCGCGCCCGGGTGGAAACGCGCTGGGTCTTCCGTGACCTCGTCGATTTGGCCGCCATCCCCCATGGGGCATACGCCGTCGACGAGGAAGTCGATGGCGCGTTGTGCCTGATAAAGACCGACGATGGTTACGAGGTCTTCAGCGCCGTTGATGGCACCAAGCACGAGGTGCATTTCTTCGAGGACGAGGAGGCCGCGTACTTCTACCTGTTTGGCGTGCTGGCCGCCGAGGCGGTGCGCAGCGGAAGGCTGGCGCCGAATCCCGGCTGAGCACGACGGCGGGCCCAGGACGGGGCCATCAGGTGGTGGGATCAGCGGCGTCCATTTCGTCGAGCCAGGCCTGCACCCTGGGGTCATGCTGGCCGAGCAGCGGCGGCGGCGCGTGCGCACCCGGCTCCGGCTCGTCAAACCGCAGAGCGGGGCCGGGCAGTTCGATGCTGCCGAGTATCGGATGCTCGACCGTGATGACCAGGCCCTGTGAGCGGGTCTGTTCCCATTCGTAGACCTCGTCAATGGTGCGGATCGCGCCGACTGGGACTCCCGCCTGCGCGAACTGGGCGAGCCAGTGGTGCCCGCCCGCCCGGGCGAGCCGTTGTTCGATCTCGGCCGTCAGCTCATCCCGGTGTGCGACGCGCGCATGGTTGACGGCGAACCGCTCGTCGCCGGATTCGATCCCCGCGACGGCCGCGAACCGCTGCCACTGCTGTTCGTTCGCGATGCCAAGCTGAATCAGGCCGTCGGCGCACCGGAACGCACCGTACGGCGCGATCGACGGGTGATGGTTTCCTGTCATATGCGGTACCTGGCGGGCCACGGTCCAGCGGGTGCCCTGAAAGGCATGCGCGCCCACCATCGCGGCGAGCAGCGAGGTACGAACCACCCGTCCGCGGCCTGTCCGCTCCCGTTCAACGAGGGCAGCGACCGCGCCGACGGCGGCGTTCAGTCCCGCCAGCACATCCGCGATAGACAGACCGGCCTTGACCGGGTGATCGCGATCCTGCCCCGTGACGCTCATCAGCCCGGCCTCGCCCTGGACGATCTGGTCATACCCCGGCCGTTCAGCCTCCGGCCCATCATGGCCGAACCCGCTGATGGAGCAGATCACCAGGCGGGGGTTGAGCTCATGCAGCCGGGCGCAGCCGAATCCCGCCGCGTCTAGGACCCCGGGCCGGAAGTTCTCGAGCAGGACATCGCAGTGCCTGACCAGGCGGGACAGGAACGTCCGGCCCGCGGCGGTCTTGAGATCACAGGTGACCGACTCCTTGTTCCTGTTGCAGGACAGGAAATAGGTGCTCACCTGATCTCCGGCTGGCCCGGCGAACGGCGGCCCCCAATGCCTGGACTCATCGCCCGTGACGGGATGCTCTACCTTGATGACCCTGGCACCTAGGTCACCTAGCAGCATGGCGGCATGCGGCCCGGCGAGCGCACGCGTCAGGTCGGCGACGACAATGCCCGTCAGAGGTCCGGTCACAGGTCCCGTCAGAGGTCCGGTCACAAGAGGTCTCCCAGCTCGACAATGGCCCGCAAACATCTTGCCTGGCCGGGCACGGCGCGTGGTAGCACGGCCAGATGATCTGCTAGCACTGTTCCCGAGTTGGCCCACATGAGCCACCCCGGACGGGTTAAGGTGCAAAAAGCCGGCGGGGTTGACGGTCCCCCGCTCCCCAAGCAGCCCCGTCGGCCCCTACGTTCACCGCCGCGCCGGAACGTCATGAACCGTCGGCGAACTCGGCCCGAACTCCGAGCAGCCGCACCGGGCGCCGGGTGGTGAACCTGTCGAGTGCCGCGATGGCGGCCAGCTCTATCGCCTCAGCGTCGGCGGTTGGCGCCGCGAGCGGATAGCCGCGGGTCTGGGTGACGAAGGGGGCGTAGCGGACCTTGACCACCACACGTACGGCCAGCCGGTCCTCACCGGCGACGTCGGCGGCCACCAGCTGCGCAAGCCGCACCACCTCGCGGCACACCTCGTCCCAGTCGCGGATGTCCTGCTGAAAGGTGTTCTCGCGGCTGCGGGAGCGGGCGACGTAAGGGGCTGCGGTCACCTGCGAGCTGCCATGGCCGCGGGCGAGCAGGATCAGCCACGGCCCGGTCACCGGCCCAAGCTGGCTGGCCAGCGCTTGCGGGTCGGCGGCGGCGAGGTCCTTGACGGTGTTGATGCGCAGGCCAGCGAGCCGGCGAGCGGTCTTGGCACCGATCCCCCACAGCACGTCGGTCGGCCGGTCACCGAGCACCTCGAACCAGGTCTGGTAGGTCAGCGTGAAGGTGCCCGCGGGCTTGCCGAAGCCGGTGGCCAGCTTGGCCTGCAACTTGTTCTCCCCTATCCCGACCGTGCAGTCCAGCTGAGTCGCAGCGCGGACACGTTGCTGGATCTGGCGGGCGCTCGCCTCCGGGTCGTCGGTGTCGACGGCGAGAAAGGCCTCGTCCCAGCCCATCACCTCCACGACCGCGTCAAGTTCGGCCAGCGTCGCCATCACCGCTGCCGAGGCCGCCTCGTACGTCTCCCGGTCGACGGGAAGAAACACGGCCTGCGGGCAGCGCCGCGCGGCGGTGCGCAGTGGCAGGCCTGAATGCACGCCGAAGGCACGCGCCTCGTAGGACGCCGTACTGACCACGCCACGCTTGGTGGGATCGCCGTCACCGCCGACGACGACCGGACGTCCGCGTAGCTCGGGACGCCGCAGCACCTCAACAGCGGCGATGAACTGGTCGAGGTCCACATGCAGCACCCAGAGGGTCATGCTCCAGTGTGCCGCGCGGGCCAGCCGAGCCGGCGAGCGCATCGGCACAGCGACCGTTGCACCGGGAAAATGTGCCCAAGCGATGAGTTCTGCGCCTCGCGGCGGTCGTAACGTAATGACCTGCGGTACACAGAGAAAGGAGCACCGGATGGCCGGGATTCGGGTACTGGTCGGTACACGTAAGGGCGCATTCGTCCTCACGTCGGACGACGGGCGCGGCAGGTGGGACATCAGCGGCCCCCACTTTCCCGGGTGGGAGATGTACCACGTCGCCGGATCTCCCGCGGATCCCGCTCGGCTGTATGCATCGCAGTCCACCGGCTGGTTCGGGCAGCTTATCCAGCGGTCCGATGACGGTGGCAGGACATGGGAGCCGATGGGCAACAAATTCGAGTACGAGGGTGTCCCAGGAACCCACCAGTGGTACGACGGCACGCCGCATCCCTGGGAGTTCGCACGTGTCTGGCATCTCGAACCGTCGCTGACCGACCCCGACACCGTTTACGCGGGGGTCGAAGACGCGGCCCTCTTCCGCTCGATCGACGGCGGGCAGACATGGCGCGAACTCCCCGGGCTGCGCTGTCACGATTCGGCCCCGTCCTGGCAGCCCGGCGCGGGCGGCATGTGCCTGCACACCATCGTGCTGGATCCGGACGACCCAGCGCGAATCTTCGCCGCCATCTCGGCCGCCGGTGTGTTCCGCTCCGACGACGCGGGAAAAACCTGGCAGCCAGCGAACCGCGGCCTGCAGTCGCAAGGAATCCCTGCCTCCGAAGCCGAGGTCGGCCACTGCGTTCACCGCATCGCCAGCCACCCGTCGCGCCCCCATGTGCTGTTCATGCAGAAGCACTGGGATGTCATGCGCAGCGACGACGCGGGCGAGTCGTGGCGGGAGATCAGCGGCAACCTGCCGACCGACTTCGGGTTCACCATCGGTGTTCACGCACACGAGCCGGAGACGGTGTACGTCGTTCCCATCAAGAGCGACTCCGAGCACTACCCGCTCGACGGGAAGCTGCGCGTGTACCGCAGCAGGACCGGAGGAAACGAGTGGGAGGCGCTCACCAAGGGCCTGCCGCAGCGCGACTGTTACGTCAACGTGCTGCGTGACGCCATGGCTACCGACTCGCTGGATCCGTGCGGTGTCTACTTCGGTACCACCGGC
>Ga0137372_10005339_pt1 | contig 12548 bp, 18 predicted proteins | sample SagtaG_6_FD_104911 | JGI IMG/M metagenome (GOLD analysis project Ga0137372, IMG submission 104911) | Vadose zone soil microbial communities from Sagehorn Ranch, Mendocino, California, USA - Sage1_R_60_16 metaG | ecosystem: Environmental > Terrestrial > Soil > Vadose zone | place: USA...
CGCGCCTTCGCCACTTCTGCTGTGTTCTGCTGTTCTCTGTTTTGAGTCTCCCAGCTTTAGCCGCCAAGATCCCAGTCGGTGTGATGAGATATGAAGGACAAACTCCGGACGGTTCAGGTGTCTTTCGTATTCTTTTGAACCCGCCCGCCGGAGTAACGTTTGACAAGCTCACGCCGTCATTTTTCGTCGACCGAATTGGGCGCAGCTTCGTTCTTCCCCCGCCCCATTTTCGTTTGATACCGCCTAGCTGCTGTGCTCTGATTCAAGCAGGGCTATCAGTTCTTCAAAAGACCACACGTGATCCGTAATCCCTGCTTCCATCGCGGGAGTCACGCGAAGGGTCTTATGAATCCGAATGAAGTTGTAATGAAAAAAGTATAGCGCCACCATGTGGCCGTGATTTTCCAATTTCTTACTGAATCCATTTGTGAGCCGAGTAAAACGGCGCATCCCCATACGCATCGAAAGATTGCTGCGCTCAACAAATGATGTGCTGATATGGTTCGGGTCGGGATCGCCAGTCACTACGGCAGTTTTGCAGCCGATGCAAGTTGCTGGACTGTAGCGGCGCATCTCGGCATCACTCGGAGCACCGTAAATTTTCTGAAGCATCGCGTAATCAATATCCGCGCCAAAGGCATCTTCCACGGCATCCACGTAAACGTGATGACCGTCTGTAGTGAGTTGCACGCGATTGGTGATCCGCGCTGCCACATCTTGCATGAACGCCGTGGCTGTTTTGGCTCCGCGATCTCCGAGCGCGTAGGAGATGATTAGCTTCGTATTCGCATCAATGGCGGTCCACGTCCAAACGTCGCCAGCGCCAGATTTCATTTGTTCTTCTGTGACGTTCTTTTGCTTCGCGTAGATGAACGCCCAAATCTCATCACATTGCACACGGCGCACGCGGAGATTGCGAACTTGAGAATCGTGGTAAGCGGCAGCGGCACAGCCGAGGTCTTTCAGGAGCTTCAGAACAGTATGCTTGGCAACTCCGGTCATGCGGCACGTGGCATTGATAGAATTGCCCCCCACGAGGGCTGCTACTACGCTTGCCTTGCGTTCGGCCTTCAAGCAATTCATAGAATCACCTTGCAATATAACAAAATTGTAATATACTTTCGTAACGCTTGCAATATAATTTTTTTGGTATATTATGTCGAAAGTAGTCCAGCTCCCCGGACCGCCGTACTTGCGCCTCAGGCAGGTTGCAGCAGCCGACGGAGCGGGCGTTATTACGAAATGGCTCAAGCAATATCCAGCGGCACGGGCAAGATTCCGCGTGAGGGTGGAATATTTGGCGAAGTTTCCGGATACAGAATGGAACATCAAACAGTTCAAACGACTAGGCGGAGGTCTTAGCGAGATCAAATGGGAAGCCGACAAACCATTTCGGGCCTTAGGCTTCTACAAGGGCGGCTATTTTGTCATGGTTTTGGGATGTACTCACAAGCAAGACGTTTACGATCCATCGAATTGTATCGAGACAGCGAAGAAGCGAATGAAGGAGGCGAAAGATGGCAAATGGAACATCGTTGATTATGACCTCCTCCCCCCGCGAGAACCTAATTCAGGAGTTGCGTGATCGCGCCTACAGGAGCGCGTTCGTTCAAGCTCATGCTGGTGACAGCATAGCGTTCCAGTTAAAGGCGATGAGATTGGCACGATGCATGGAGCAGAGGGATGTTGCCGCCTTACTTGGCAATCCGAAACTTCAGCCGATGATTTCTCGGTATGAAAATCCCGATTATGGCAAGTATTCAGTCAATACACTGTTGGAGTTGGCAGATGCCTTCGATGTTGCTCTGATCATTCACTTCGCGCCTTTCAGTGAGCTTGTGGATTGGGACGAGAATCCATCATCCGACAAGCTGTGCCCGCCATCGTTCGATAGAGACGAAGGTTTGTGGGGAGAAGGGGCAACATCAACATCCATGCTAGTGCTAGACACAGAAACTTCTTTGTCTGGCCATGATCTTGAGGCCGACGGGGGCCCCGTCAGTACCACGGGTCTCGCCGCATCCGAAACTCAAGAATCAATCAATGTTGCAAGCGAAGCGACGGTAATGGAGGAAGCAGCGTGACTCGCAAAAATCAATTGGCAGAGTCTGTGGAGCAGAAGTCAGAAGCTACAGAAGTTAAACGTGCCAAAACTAATTGGGTGAGGCCAGACAGCCCTGTGCCGAGCATTTACGCCAACCAGGTCGAACTTCACGCCACCAACTGGGATTTCAGATTTCGATTCGGAGAAGCGTTTGACGTTCAAACCGAGAACGCCACTGTAATGGAGCGCACGCGCGTCATAATGTCTCCCCAGCACGCAAAAGCTTTTCTCAATGTACTTTCTGATAATGTGCGCAAATATGAAGCAGCGTTCGGTGAGATACGCTTTAATCCTAAAGAAAAAGAAGCAGCGGGTAAACTGTCGAAGCCTCAGTGATTCTCGGTAGCTTCCCTCACGATCCGGGCAGCGGCTTGGCTGGCGTCCTCGCGGCATTTGTGCTCCCTGAATTTCTTAAGCATGTCGGGTTCTGTAAACTTATGCCCACATGCAGTGCATTCGCCGGGTAATTTTGGATCGCGAGGAACCCGCAAAAGTCTCTCTTGTTTTTCCATGCCCACAGTTTCCCACAGGCCGCATACCATTGCCAGCCCTGTGGATTTCAAACTGCACCACTACCAAGTTTTGTGCGGACTGGACGAATCGTGCTAACCTGCGTAACATCTCATACTTACGAAACGGAGAAGGCGCGTTCTCTGCCGAGGAACAGGCCGAGAATTTCCCGAACGCTCCACTTTCGGAAGCGTCATACGAGATCAGGTTCGACCCGAAGTTGCGCATTCCTTCTGAAATTTGGAAAGTGCAAGAGATGGTAGGTTCTGAGTGCCCGAATTTCTCGATGGAGAATCTCGTCGCCATCGGCGGCAACCTGATGACGTCCCTCACATTCGCCAGCGCGGATCGAACGCGACAGATCAGGGCGTCTCAACAAAACCTCGGCATCGTGATGACCTCGTATCCGGGTTTTGCGGCGTTCCACAAGAAAGTCGTGGAATGGACTCAAGATTTCTGTATTACAGCGCTGATCGCGGCTCACGTGCATACCCCAGCACCGCATCCGTAGCCGTTCTGCCGATCACAGGTCTGCTCACGCATCGCGATTCGCTGTTGGGTTTCCTTTTTGGCGGAACCTCGATCACGGGATTCCGGGCTGCATTTCGCCAAGCGCTCCGCGACCCCAGTGTCAGCGCGATCATTTTCGACGTGGATTCTCCTGGCGGAACAATTGATGGCGTGCCAGAACTCGCCGATGAGATTTTTGCTGCACGCGGCAGGAAGCCAATGGTTGCGGTCGCCAATACGCAGATGGCCTCAGCCGCTTACTGGATCGCCAGCGCTGCAGATGAGATTGTGGTCACGCCCAGCGGCAGCGTCGGCTCCATCGGTGTACTCACGGCGCGTGAGGATTTGTCGCGGGCAACGCAAATGGCCGGCATCAAGCAGGCATCGGGATTCGCGGGCAACATACTGGCGGGCATCTTCGCCCACTCTGGCGCACTGGATTACTAGCTTCTGTTTCTTTTCGGCGAACTCGTTTTTCGCCCAGGTTAGCTTGTTGAACCGCCGCAAGGCGCTGGCGTAGCGTTCGTGCTTCATGAGATCAACCTTGCTTGGCTCGATCCCCATCGCTTCATCCTGCTTTTTCTTGCTCATGTTCTCTCCTTTTGTGCTCGTTGACTATGGTTTAAATTCTGCTTCTGGTGCCGAAAGATCACGCCACAAGTCCAGGCGGCCAATCGAGTCCAAGTATTTTTTCCAGTCCAAAACGCCAAAGCGATCAGGGTCGTCTGACCAAGCCCGCCACAGCCTCACACGCTCAGCCCGTTCAGCCGCCTTGCGGGCTTGTTCTGGCTTGGCCCGCTCCCTGGCGGCGGCGCGCTCCGCGCGACTCATCGCGATAATGTCCTTCTCCGGCAGGTCGGTCCGTAGCACAGTGTCCATAACGTCATTCCAATCGATGCCTTTTCGGCTGCCACGCTTCTGCCGCTTCTTACCCTGCATCAGTCGGCCTCCGGCTTGTACAAGCTTTCGATGTCCAACTGCAAAGCCGCCATGTGCTCGCGGAAATTCTTGCTCTCCGCCGTCATTAGGGCATACGCAGGATGGCGCGATGGCTGCTTAAACCGGTTCGGAATGACCATGCCATCTTTCTGCAAGATGTTTTCCAGCGTTCGCAGCCGCGTGAGGCTGCGGCAGGCATTGGCCAGATGCGTCAGCGCCGCCCTATCGTCCATCTCCCATCTTTCCACGCAATCGGTCCAGAGCTTTTGCGCCGACGGACACAAGTCACTTGGCATTTTCACCGATTCGTCCTTTTCAGCCTTTTTCAAAATTCCCCACTTTGCCATCAAAATAGGCCTTACGTTCCCACCGCTTTTCCGCCCATTTCTGCCCGTTTTTGCCCCAAAACACCTCTTGTCATAGGGTAATAGCTAACCGTAAGTCATTGAAAATACGCATGTAACATGTTTAAAAATTGGTCGCTGAGAAGTGAGATTTTTTCGTATTCAGGGCCGGCGGCCTCCGAAGGCGCGAATCCATAGAGATTCCCACCCCATACCCACGCCGTCCCTCAAGGCCTTTTTTTCGCCCTTTCGTCCCACTTTCTATCGCCCGCTTTCGGTTCGCCGTTCGTTCGCTTTCGGTAAAATTCCATTCGCGTTCCGTCCGCTATCGCTTCCGCTTCGTCACGAAATCTGCTCGACTACCGTTACGAGGTGACGTCTTAAGTCTTCTTCTTCCGCAGCGCTCATGAACTCCGGCAGATCGAGCGTCACTAGAACGCCCGGCTTGTCTGGCCCGAGATCGTCGGTCAAGCCACCAACAGAATCGCTTGCTACGGCTCTGAGCGATTCGATCACGATCAGCTCATCGATTTGATCGAAATCGCGAATCTGCTCCAAGACTGATGTGAGAAATGCTGGGGAAGCCATCGACATCTGTTGGCGCAAGTTTTCTCTGACAGCGTTCGTGAAAGGCGCAAGATCGATCAGCACCCCGTCTATGGCCACTGTCTATGCACTCCTTCTCCTCATCTCTTGCGTGTTACTTTGTCCCCAGCTAGCGCATAGCTCCTGCTGTCCGCAAGCTGCTCATGTCCTAGACGCGAACTCAACTGCGCCGCAGTCATTTCAGCGACGGGAGCCTTGCCGTAGGCTTCGCAGAAATCGCGCTGCAGGAAGGGAAAAGTTTTATCCTCCAAGCGATGATTAAACGTGGCCAGACCGCCACAGTGCCGAACCGCGTACTGCACTCTCCGTGTGAGAGATCGAACGCCGGCCTCTATCCCGTTTCGCTCCAAGTGGCGGATGACGGATTGAAAAGCGGCATAAGCCTCGACCGCATTGCATTCCTCTTGTTTCGCAACTCCAGCGAGATCGCGCAGTTCAGAAATTTTCGGGAAAAATTTCAGCTCAGTACGTGCCCGCCTAAATGCGACCTCAAGCTGTCGCTGGTCTAGATCCGCAAGGTCACTGGCATAGATTTGAAGGCGCTGCGGTGAGACTTTCTCGCCACCCTCCCCAAACGCTTCAGCCAGCACGGTTAGTTGATCGACGAGCCATAATTCCTTGTCGAGCGGCATCTCGGTTTGCGAGCAAGCCAGCTTGTCGGTTTCCATTTCCGTTGCCGTTTCCATAATTCCCTCCGTTTTGTTCCCACGTCCTTACTGCCGCCTTCCAATCCTTCATCGGATTGCGACCTACCCTCCATCCGTTCGAAACGTAGTGATCGAACCATCGTTGAGGATTGACTCGATTTCCACGCTCGCGGCAGTAGGTGCTCACCTGTTCGAGCGTGGGATAATGCACAGATACTCTTGACGGTTCTAATGACGGTTCTTGACGGTTCTTCCTTATTGCGTTGTCGCAAATTGCAGGGTTTTGCGCACTGGATTGCAGGGTTTCTGTCGCAGATTTCACTGAATTGGGTTTCACTGAATCCGGTTTCACTGAAATGGACTTCAGGCTTTCGGGGTGAATGCGGTAACGGTTCGATATTCCCCGCCCCCCGCCCTTTTGAATCGAGATCACGCCATCGTTTTTCAGATCGCGGATGATGTTATGCACCTGGCGCTCCCCCAAGCGCGCCTTCTTGGCGATCGAAGCGATATTCGGCCAACACTCGCCCTCATCGTTCGCGTAGTCGCCAAGCGCGAGCAATGTAATCAGAGTTCCGCCGTCATACGGCGCGTGCTCCCAGATCGCGGACATGATGCGAATGCTCATCGTTTAATCGGGGTACGGATGAATCCTCTCGGGTAGTGTGAACAGCAGACCTGATCCCGTGGCCGGGAGTGCCGGCGCGACGGTCGTTTTGTCTTTGAGTTCCGTTGACGAGTGGCGCGGCTTTGGGTTTGTCAGGCTCCCGGGCGTGGCCAGCCGGAAGTAGCCGTGTTTTACGCCGTCGCGAACTTCAACCTTATTGGCGATCTGCCAACCTTTCTTTCTAAGCGAATGGATTCTCGCCCCGTATTGCAGCGAAATTTGAGAAAGCACTGGCGCTGGCGTCCACTCTGGCCAGGCTGAGTGGAGCAAGCAGAGAATCCGCTGCGCTTGTGATCTGCCCGCCACTAGTTTGCCGCCGCCTGCTTTCGTTGCCGTCCCGATCGTTGCCGTCCCGAAGGCAGAGGCAAGCCTTGCTGTTCAATGCGCAAGATTTCGCTCAGCAACACCAAACGGCGACCCCCCAACATGATCGTTCGCAGAATTCCCGCCGTTGCCAGCCGCTTTGCGGCGTCCTTACTCACGCCGAACATACTGGCGAACTCTCCCAGCCCGAAAGCCCGACGCTGTTCCCTTGTCGAGATCACCTGTTTTAACCCTCCTTAATTCGCTTGCAGTGCGATTGTGCTTGACAAATCGGGGTTTGAGTTTAAGAATCTTTGAGAGCTTTAGTTAACACATATGCGTCGCTCAAGGAAGCAACCTGATTACTTCCCGTACCGGAGCCGCTCCGAGTCGCTTGTCGTAACTGGCAAATTTCTCGCTGGCTGGCTAAATAGCGATGATGGATGGGGCTACCCCAAAGAGACCCAAGCTCAGTTGATAAAGCTCGTGGAACGGTTTCGCGACATGCGAGAGAAGGCCCTAGCCGGCACCAAAATTCAGAAAGAGGAGTTTGGGCCGATAAACGCGGAGCTAGAGCTACACCCGTGGGTACTTCGACTCGTGGGTTTTACTAGCACAGGGACTCCGCAGTTTTTTAATCGGTACCCTGGCGGAGTGACTGAGCAGGGGCAAACATGGGCCGAAATGATCCTCACGATAGCGCGCGCAGGACTCATCGATCGGCTGCGACTCTGCAAACAATGCAAGCTGTGGTTTTTCGCTCGCAGACCCGAGTCCGAATCCTGCTCGAAGAAGTGTCGCCAGGACTACTATCGCTCAAAGCCAGAAAAGAAGGCACGCCATCGGAATCAGGCCAGCAAGCACTACAGAGAGCATCTGTCGCCCTACAGTCGTTATTATCGGAAAGGCCTCTCACCAAAACAGGTAATGAAGCTCTTGAAAGCGAAAGGCAGAAGGAGGAAACATGGCCACTAGAAGGCGGCACGGGCTGTATCAGCGCGAAGGTGACATCTATGCATTTCGGTACAAGGACCGCAATAGTCGCTGGCGCGAGAAGTCCACGGGAAAAACCAATTTCCATGATGCACGAAATTTCAAGGCAGATTTTGAACGGGAACTAAAAGAAAACACTCTGCCGACTGAGAAATCAGCATGGACAGTCGCGCAGGCCTGCACTCGCTGGGTGGAGCAGCACTCCGCTCACTTAGGATCAGCCAAAGCGAAACGCAATGAGTATTCGCTTCTGCGACAAGTTCACAGACGTCTGGGAGACCGGAAGCTGAAGAGCATCACCCTCGACGACATTAAGACCTATCAGGCTGACCGGCATCAGGAGGTCGGTGAGCGCACCGTGAATCTTGAGCTGCGCATACTCGTGAACACGATGAAGGAAGCCAATCTCTGGAACGCTATAGAAAAGCATTACAAGCGACTGAAGGAGCGCGAGAGCGACATCGGCCGCGCACTGAGCCTCGTAGAACTCCGCAGGCTGGAGATCGCAGCAGCGAGCAACGAATCCTGGCTAGTGGCCTATAATGCCGAGCTCCTAGCGGCAAACACAGGAGTACGCGGAATCGAGATTAAGCGACTGCAACTTGGCGATATCAGTCTCGAAGAGCGGCGCCTGCGCATTCGCCGCAAAGGAACCAAGAGTGATGCCGGAGCGCGCCTCATCGAACTAAATCAGACTGCGACTCAAGCCGTTGCACGTCTCTATATGCGCGCGCAGACATTTGGTGCCGCAGAGCCAGATCACTACCTGCTTCCCGCCGAACTTTCACGTCACGCCAAGGAAGGAGATCCGCTAAAGGGTAGTCTCGGATTCGATGCGACCCAGCACCAAAACTCTTGGCGCAGTGCGTGGCGTAGTCTGCTGAAAGCCGCGGGGCTGCAAGGGCTTCGCTTCCATGATCTCCGCCATTCTTTCATTACCCTCATGGCAGAGCGGGGAGTACCCCTCCCGGTTGTGCAAAGCATGGCCGGCCACATGAGCGCGAAGATGACGCGGTACTACACTCACATCTCCAGTCAGGCAGCACGGCAAGCGGTCGAATTGCTGGATCAGCCCCCCTTTGTGGGGAAATTTGTGGGGAACGCGAAAACCGAGAACGCTAAGTTATTGAATTAGATGGTGGGCAGTGCAGGACTCGAACCTGCGACCTCCTGCTTGTAAGGCAGGCGCTCTAACCAACTGAGCTAACCGCCCTCAAGGTGCTTTCAGCCGTCAGCCATCAGCTCTCAGCAAAATCTCCCACAGCACAGGCCTGCCGATTGCTGAACCAACTCTGAGAAGGGCTTGGTTGCAGTATAGGGTGGGCGGGAAACGCGGGTCAAACCCTGCCTCTAGCTTCCCTGCTAAACTCTCCCTTCGTGCGCCGCCTGATCGTTAATGCGGATGACTTTGGTTTGACCCCGGGCGTGAATCGGGCGATCGTCGAATGCCATGCGCATGGAATTGTGACCTCCGCGACGTTGATGGCCAATGCAGCCGGATTCAGCGATGCTGTAGGGCTGTCCCAATCCACACTGCGACTGGGCGTCGGCTGCCATGTTGTGCTGGTGGATGGAACTCCCGTGCTTAGTGCCACAGAGATTTCCAGCTTAGTGACTCGAGCGAATGGCGGCAGTTTTCGCGACGGACTCACCGCCTTCGCATTACGTGCTCTGCGTCACCAACTAGATCCTGAAGAGATCGAGGCAGAAGCTACTGCGCAGATTCGCAAGCTGTGCGCAGCAGGGATTGCGGTCACGCATCTCGACACGCACAAGCACACGCACGTCTTCCCTCGCGTGTTGGAATCTCTGGTGCGTGCAGCCAAGAACTGTGGCATACGAGCGATACGGAATCCGTTTGGTCCGTTGGGGATGATGAAAGTGGTGGATCGGCCGGTGCTGTGGATGCGATGGTTCAAGGTCGCGGCCCTACAGGGACTGGCAGAGAAATTTCGGGCTTTGGTAAAGAGCGCGGGCATGGTCACGCCTGATGGGACGGTGGGCATTATCTCCACCGGTGCGCTGGATGAACGTTTGTTCCGTTCTTTTATCGAGCGGCTACCGGAGGGAACATGGGAGCTGGTTTGTCATCCTGGCTACAATGATGCTGATTTGCGCGGGATTCGAACCCGGCTGCGGGACTCACGTGAGCGCGAGCTGCGAATTTTGACTTCCGGCACCAGTCGCGACCTGATCGCGCGCCGCGGCGCTGAGCTGATCTCCTATCGCGATTTAGTGAGTGTATCGCAATAACACTTGTCTGGCGCACAAGCGCAACTACCTTGGTAATACGTTGCGTGGGCTAGTCGCGGTTATCATATTGCGAACATTTTGCAGGATACGTCTGCATGGAGCATCAAACAGAAACTAGCTTAAAGCTCGACCTGCTGGTTCGAATCTGGGGGATGGCCGAGGGCCGCCCATTTTTCCAAAATGTCCACACCCAGCAGATCAGCCGCCGTGGCGCCAAACTCTCCGGCATTGAGCATCACTTGGCTCCAGGCGATGTGATCGGGGTGCAACTCGGAGATAAGAAATCGCGCGTCAAGGTAATGTGGGTGATTGATGCCGGGCAGCCGCAGAAAATCGATGCGGGAATAGAAATCCTTGAAGCGCAACCTTGTCCCTGGGAGCAGGAATTGGCGAAGCAGGAACAGCCTGCGGCGGTTGCGCAGCCGGATTTGCGCCCACGAGATTTGCGTCGATTTCACCGTCACAGAGTTCCTTTTCCTATCGAGATTGTTGAGGCACCCAGCGGGTCGCGCATGCGAACTCAGGCCACTGACATAAGCGGACGGGGATGTTATGTGGAGACATTATTGCCGTTGGCCAAAAGTACGGAGTTAAGCATTAGCTTCTGGATTGAGTCGGAGAAGATCACCACGCCCGCGATTGTGCGGGCGTCTGATGGCGGCGTGGGCATGGGAATTGAATTTACTGGTCTGAGTGAAGATGTCCAGAAGCGCCTTCAGCAGGTGGTCGAGAAAATGGATAAGCAATCCGGCTCTGCGATAAACGCCAAGGGCACTTGCTAGCTGGAACTACATCTCGCAAACGGACTGGCTGGTGGTTGCTGGGGAAATGGCGATATTTCGCCACCTATTCGTGTCAGTCCGGCGAATCCATCACTGCTCCACATCTTGCCAACGTCAGGCGCTAACCGATATAGTGACCGCCAAGCATTTCACATGGATTTCCAGACGACGTGGCACGCGCAGTGCGCGGCACCCCCGCACGATTCGCAACCGGTTCGGTGCGCTCGTACTTGCTTGCTTGCTGAGTGGTTTCAGTTCTGCGTTCGCACAGAATCCTGTGCCTTTCGTCAATCAGCCACTCGTCCCAGCGGCCGTCGCGCCCGGGGGTCCGGGATTTACTCTGACCATTCACGGGACAGGGTTCGTCTTGGGTGCTTCGGTCAGATGGAACGGCACGCTGCTCACCACCACTTTTGTTTCGAGTTCGCAATTGACGGCAACCGTTCCCGCAGCGAACATCGCCACCGCCGGCACGACATCCATGACGGTGGTCAACCCCGGCACGAGCGCGGCCTCCAATGTGGTCTTCTTGTCGATCATAGCCCCGAGTCCTAATGTGTTTTATTCCAACGCGCCCGGCTCGCCGATCTACTTAGGAGGAACAGGAGTCGCAACAAATGAACCGTTATCGATGGCGGCGGGGGACTTCAACGGGGACGGAAAGCTGGACCTTGCCTTGGGAATCCAGGAGGACGGTAACCCAGGCTACGTGAGTGTTCTCCTGGGCAATGGCGACGGAACCTTCACGCCTGTTTCTTCGTCTCCGGCTACGGGGCACTGTCCGTGTTCCATGGCGGTGGGAGACATTAATGGCGACGGAAAGCTGCTGATCTTCTGTGCTACTGTCTCGGCATGGGAAATCCAGCAGGAGTTCGCCGGGACTTCGTAGGGTTGGAACAGCGCCGCCGTGAGGCGGCCGAACTGTTGCGGCAGGGCGTACACCAAGCGGAAGTGGCTCGCCGCGTCCGTGCTCATCGACAATCCGTCAGTCGCTGGGCGCAGCAGTTGGAGGAAGGCGGACTGCGGGGGCTGAAGCGGGCCGGACGAGCGGGACGCAAAGCCCGCCTGCGGCCGGAAGACCTGCGGCGCATCGAACGCGGCCTCAAGCGAGGGCCGCAAGCTCTGGGCTACGAGAGCGGCCTGTGGACGTCGGCGCGGGTCGCCCACCTGATCGAGAAAGAATGCGGGGTCCGCTACCACGCCGGCCATGCGTGGCGGATCCTGCGACAACTGGGATGGAGCTGCCAACGGCCTAGCGGACGGGCGCTGGAGCGGGACGAAGAGAAGATCCGGCGATGGAAGCAGAAGCGCTGGCCGGAGTTAAAAAAAAGGCCAAAAACGAGGGCCACACGATCGTCTTCATCGACGAAAGCGGACTGAGCCAAAGGCCACACCGCTGCCGAACCTGGGCGCCACGCGGACAAACGCCGGTGCTGCAATATCACTTCAACTGGAAGACGCTGTCGGCGATGGCGGGCGTGACCTGGTGGAACTTCTATTTTCGCCTCTATCCCGGCACGATTCGCAGCCCGCAGGTGATCGAGTTCCTCACCCACCTGCTACGCCATCTGCCCGGCAAGCTGCTGATCGTCTGGGATGGCCTGCGGAGTCACCGCAGCCGAATGGTGTGGGACTTCGTGCGCCAGCAGCGCGGGCGCTTGTGGTTGGAGTTTCTGCCGGCCTACGCTCCGGAACTGAACCCGGTCGAGTACCTGTGGGCGCACTGGAAGCACCATGAGCTGCCCAACTTCTGTCCCGACAGCTACGGGGAACTTAGTTACCACGCTCGCCAAGCACTACGGCGGATGCGCCGCCGGCCCATGCTGGTCTGCGCGTTTTGGCAGCAGGCAGAGCTGTTTCCTCTGTAACTATATTATGTGATACTCAATA
>Ga0137372_10005340_pt1 | contig 12547 bp, 10 predicted proteins | sample SagtaG_6_FD_104911 | JGI IMG/M metagenome (GOLD analysis project Ga0137372, IMG submission 104911) | Vadose zone soil microbial communities from Sagehorn Ranch, Mendocino, California, USA - Sage1_R_60_16 metaG | ecosystem: Environmental > Terrestrial > Soil > Vadose zone | place: USA...
AAATCCCGCCAACAGCGCGGGATTCCCACTTTCCCACAACCCCGGCTGCGGCTGGTTAACTAACAACCGGACACTTCACATGCTACAAAAAGCGGACATTTTAACTTGCTAACAACATATGCTGACGAACAATGTTGGAGGATTTCTCTGCGAAGGCGGATAATCCTTGCCCGCTGAGTCTGCCGAACTGGCGCGAAGGGCGCGGAGAAATTACGCGTTTCTATTTGTTCACTGAGCGAATGCGTATAATGCTGCCTCGTTGAGTGCCGCTGCTAGTCCAGCGACCAGCATTAAGGCAGGCCGGAGGCTATACATGGGCCGAAGCTCCACGATTTGCTCTCGCAGCCGTAGAAACTTTCTTGCGGCCTCCGGCGGACTGATTGCCGCGGCCGCGGCCCGAAACACATCAGCGTTTGGTGCCGTAGCCGCTCAGGAGTCCGGCTCGCGTCCATTATCCCCGGGGGCAGCACGGAAGATTCCGATCGGAGTTTTCGATCCTGCGTTCCCAGACATGCCCCTCGATCAGATGATCGAAAAATTTGCCGGCTGGGGCGTGGAGGCGGTCGAGATTGGGACGGGCGGCTATCCGGGATCGAAACATTGTCCCGTGGAAGAGCTCTTGGCTGATCCAGCCAAGCTGCGCGCGTGGAATAAAAAATTTGAGGACCGCAATATTCGCGTGATGACACTGAGCTGTCACGGGAACCCGGTTCATCCTGATGGGAAGATTGCTGAGCGCGATTGGCAGACCTTTCAACGAACGGTGCTGCTGGCGGAGCGATTAGGAGTGAGCGTAATCGTGGGCTTCTCGGGATGTCCCGGTGGCAGCCCAACCGACACCGTGCCGAACTGGGTTACGTATCGTTGGCCTCCGGAATATGCGCAGATACAGGACTGGCAGTGGAAAGGAAAAGTCATTCCTTATTGGGAGCAAGCAGCCAAATTCGCGCGCGAGCACGGCATTCACAAAATCGCTTTGGAGATGCACCCCAATTTCGTGGTCTATAACCCCAGGACGTTGCTGAAGCTGCGCGACGCTGTTGGCGAGGAAATTGGGGCCAACTGCGATCTAAGCCATCTTTTCTGGCAGCAGTGCGATGCGGTTGAAGTAATTCATATGCTGGGCAAGCAGGGCGCGATTTTTCACGCTCACATGAAGGACACTACCTTTTACAAAGAGAACGTCGACCGCTACGGCGTGCTCAATTTCGCGTTCGAGAAGAAAGACCTGCCGCTGGCCTCGGAAACTTTCCGCGCGGTCGGATATGGCCACAGTGCGGGCACCTGGAAGGAAATCATGCGGGCATATATGGAGGTTGGATATCAGGGAATGTTCAGCGTGGAAAATGAAGATCCTATTCTGTCCGGCGAAGTTGGAGTAGAGCGCGCCCTGTACGTGCTGAAAAACGTTCGGAGTGAACTGCTGGGCACGAGCTAGCTATCAATGGATCGTCGTCGATTTGCGAAAACTGCCGCCGCCGCTCTGGGAGCGGCGGCGATCCCATCACTGCTCTCTTCTGCGCAGCCCAGTGGCTCCAACTCGCTCCCGTTCAACCTTTCCGTAATGCTATGGACTGTCTACAAGGATCTTCCATTCGAGCAGCGCCTGGAAAAAGTAGCAGAAGCTGGTTATCAAGCAGTTGAGTTGGTTAAGGAATTCGAAAACTGGACGGATGCAGATTTTCGGCGCGCGAACTCCAAGAAACGTTCGCTTGGGATTACTTTCGATGCTACCGCCGGAGTGTGGACAGGCACCGCCGACCCAGCCGCTCGCGATAAGTTCGTTGCCGATCTGAAGAATTTTTTGCCAATCGCCGAAAAGCTGGAGTGCCCCGCTATTATTGTGCTCTCGGGCAATCGTGTCGAGGGACTCTCCCACGATGCGCATCATGAGGCATGCATTGAGGCGCTCAAGCGCGGGGCAGACCTCGCGGCAAAACAAAAAGCCGCACTGCTGCTAGAGAATATCGATCAGGAAGAAAATCCGAAGTACTATCTGACCTCTGTAGCGGAGGGATTTGAAATCGTTCGCAAAGTTAACCATCCCAACGTGAAGTTTCTGTACGACTTCTACCATGAGCAGATTGCAGAGGGGAATCTGATAGAGAAGTTGGAGAAGAACATCGATCTGGTCGGGCTGGTACACATCGCCGACGTGCCCGGACGGCACGAGCCCGGGACCGGGGAAATTAATTACGCGAACATCTTCCGCAAGTTCGCCCAACTCAAGTACGACCGCTATGCCGCCATGGAGTTTGAGCCGGCCGGCGATCCGGTCGCGGCGTTACGTTCTGCGCGCGAGCTAGTGACACGCTCGGTTCGACGTTGACCGCATTTCCGCCCTGAAGTAAGCTGGCAATCCAAGCATGTCAAACCAGGCACGTCAGGAGCAAACATGCAACGGCGTGAAGCCCTCAGGCTGCTAGCTGCGACTGCCGCTCTCCCAATCCTCTCGCGTGACGCATTTTCGCTTTTTCGCGAAGTGCACGAGCAATTGGCTAAAGCCCCCGCGCTGAAGACGCTGAACCCGCACCAGAACGCGACGGTGACAGCGATCAGCGAGCTCATCGTCCCTCAGACCGATACCCCGGGAGCGAAAGCCGTACGGGTGAATGAGTTCATCGATCTCATTCTCACCGAGTGGTATGAGGGCGATGAGAAAGCGCGTTTTCTGGCGGGTCTGGACGACGTTGATCTCCGCAGCCGGGATGTATTCGGAAAGAGCTTCATCGACTGTTCGGAAAAACAACAAATCCAGATTCTCGGTAGTTTCGACGAGGAGCTGGCGGGAATCCGGCAGCCGCTGGATCTGCATCGCGAGGGAAGATTTGCTCCGACCGAAAAGCAATTTTTTTACATGTTGAAGCGCCTTACTTTGGTTGGCTATTACACCTCCCAGGCTGGATTTGAGCAGGAGCTACACGAGCAGATCATTCCGTCCAGCCATGCCGGATGCGTTCCCGTCGAAGAAGAGGCGGCAAAATAACAATGCCAACCAAGGTCTATGACGCAATTGTCGTCGGTTCCGGTATAACCGGCGGCTGGGCTGCCAAAGAACTAAGCGAGAAGGGTCTCGAAACGCTGGTGTTGGAGGCTGGCCGCCCGATTGATCCTGATACGGACTACGTGGAGCACGTTCCCGTCTGGGAGAAGCGATTCCGCGGTCTGGGCGATCGCAAGCGCTTCGATGACGATCAGCCGATTCAGCAGACGTGCAGTGGAGTGGATGAATGGAATTGCAAGTTCTTCGTCAATGATCGTGAGAACCCGTATACCACCGATCCAGGTAAGCCGTTCTTGTGGATTCGCGGCCGCCATGTGGGCGGGCGATCCATCATGTGGGGCAGACAGTCGTATCGCTGGAGCGATCTCGATTTCGAAGCCAACCTGCGCGAGGGAATCGCGGTCGATTGGCCGATTCGCTATCAGGACATTGCGCCGTGGTACGACTATGTCGAGGATTTCATCGGAGTCACCGGCCAGGCAGAGGGACTACCGCAGCTTCCGGATGGAAAATTTCTGCCTCCAATGGAGATGACGTGCGCTGAGGTGGTCGTAAAGGATGCGATCGCGAAGAGCTTTCCAAACGAACGCATGATGACGATCGGTCGCGCGGCGGTTCTGACGAAGCGGCATCGCGGGCGCGCTGCTTGCCATTATTGCGGGCCGTGCTCGCGCGGCTGCATTACGCGCTCTTATTTCAGTAGTCTGAATTCGACGCTTCCGGCTGCGCAGGCCACGGGGAAAGTTACGATCCGTCCGCACAGCGTAGTACACAGCGTCATCTTTGATTCTAATACTCGAAAAGCAGCCGGCGTGCGTGTGATTGACGGGCAAACGCGCGAGGCTCTCGAGTTCCGTGGCCGCATTTTATTTCTATGCGCTTCGGCGTTGGAATCTGCTCGCATTCTGCTGAATTCATCGACCACAGAATTTCCCAATGGGCTTGCCAATTCCAGTGGCCAGTTGGGCCATAACTTGATGGACCATTGCATGGGTGGCGGAGCTACGGGGCTTATCCCTGGGCATGAAGATAAGATTGCGCTCGGGCATCGCCCTAACGGCATCTATGTTCCGCGCTTCCGTAATGTCAAGCAAAAGCATTCGGGCTTGCTTCGTGGATACGGTTTCCAAGGTGGGGGATCGCGGCAAAACTGGGAACGAGGCGCGTGGATGACGGGTTTTGGAGCAGACTTCAAGCGCATGCTGAGCCGCCCCGGTCCGTGGATGTTCACGTTTTATGGATTCGGCGAGTGCCTGCCCAATCGCGAAAATTACATCGAGCTGGATAAAGAAAAAGCCGATGCGTGGGGAATTCCCGCGCTGAAGATTCATTGCGCGTGGAGAGAAAATGAGCGTGCCCTGCTGCACGATATGACGGTAACTGCCTCGGAAATGCTTTCGGCCGCTGGCGCAAAGCAGATCGAGCCATTTCTTGAAGACAATGCGCCGGGCCTGACGATTCATGAAATGGGCACAGCACGCATGGGGCGTGATCCCAAGAACTCAGTGCTGAACGCTCACAATCAGGCACACGATGTGAAGAATCTGTTCGTAACTGATGGCGCATGCATGACGTCTTCAGCCTGTGTCAATCCCTCTCTCACCTACATGGCGCTGACCGCGCGTGCTTGCGACTTTGCTGTCGATCAAATGAAGCGAGGAGAACTGTAAATGGATCGGCGAAGCTTTCTGGGAACCGTGACAGCTGCAAGTCTGCTGACCCGGCGATTGGGCTGGGCTGCGGACGATCACAAAATCGACAGAATTGGCGTACAGCTCTACACGGTGCGCTCGGAGATCGCGAAAGATTTTGAAGGGTCACTCGCCAAAGTCGCGTCCATCGGCTACAAAGAAGTCGAGCTCGCCGGATTCAAGATGAAAGATGGGAAAGTCTCATACTTTGATCGGTCCCCGCAGGAGATGCGCTCAGCCCTTGATCGACATGGCTTGACTGCGCCCTCCACGCACGTGGATTACAAGGCTCTAAGCGAGGACAATTTTCCAAAGGTGATTGAGGCCAGCAAAATAATCGGCCACCAATACATTGTAAATCCCTGGATTGATGACGATGTTCGCAAGCAGCCGGATGGCTTCAAGCGTGCTACGGAAACATTCAATCGCGCGGGAAAAGCCAGCAAGCAAGCGGGAATGCACTTTGCCTATCACAATCACTGGTTTGAATACCTCCCGGTGAACGGAAAACTTCCTTACGACATTCTGCTGGAAGAATGCGACCCCGATTTGGTGAAGATGGAGTTGGACCTGTGCTGGATCACGCTCGGCGGCCAGGATCCGGTGAAATATTTTGATCGCTATCCAGGTCGTTTCCCGCTCGTGCATGTGAAGGATCTGACGAGCGTCCCTCCGATCACCGCAGCGGGCGAGCAGAATTTTGGCGACTCCATGAAGGAGATGACGGAAGTCGGCAGCGGCGTGATCGATTGGAAGCGCATCTTCGCGCATTCTGAGAAAGCAGGAATCAAGCATTATTTCGTCGAGCACGATAATCCCAAGGCGCCGTTTGATAGCATTCGCACAAGCTATCAATATCTGGAACGATTGCGGTTCTGATCAATATCGATAGAGCTGCGGGCGTCCTCGCCCGCAGGATGGCGCGCATTATAATTACTCTCTTCTGGGAGACCACTAATGCCCCAGGTCGTTCGTTCGCCCAAGCCTTACGACGTCTGCATCATCGGATCAGGCGCCGGTGGCGGCACCGCTGCAAAGATTTTGACCGAAGGCGGGCTGAACGTTGTCATGCTCGAGGCCGGCCCGCCGCTCAATCCTGAAAAAGATTACAAAGAACACCTCTGGCCTTACGATCTGCCGCACCGTGGTATTGGCGTTGGCGGCAAACTTCGCCGCGAAATCAACGACGAATTTACGGCGCCGAACGGCGCATGGGAGATCGATGGCGAACCTTACACCTCGGCGCCGGGATCGCGCTTTCGCTGGTTTCGGTCTCGCATCGTCGGTGGCCGCACCAATCACTGGGGACGCATCGCGCTGCGATTTGCTCCTATAGATTTCAAATCGCGTTCCACCGACGGGATGGGCGATGACTGGCCAATTACCTATGACGAACTCGCTCCTTATTACGACAAGGTTGAATCCTATATCGGCGTTTTTGGCACCAAGGAGAACATTCCCAGCGCACCGGATGGAATCTTCATGCCACCACCTCCGGCGCGCTGCACAGAAACGGTCGTCAAGAAGGCCTGCGACAAGCTGAATGTGCTTTGCATTCCGTCGCGCATGGCCATCATCACCAAGCCGCTGAACGGCCGCGCAGCTTGTCACTACTGTGGACAGTGCGATCGCGGATGTTTGACCGCGTCGAATTTCAGTTCCAGCCAGGTCATGATTCCGCCTGCGCAGGCAACCGGCCGGTTAACACTGATCCCAAATGCCATGGCCCGCGAGATCGTCGTCGGCAAAGACGGAAAGGCCCATGCAGTTTCATACATAGACAAAACCACGCGCATAGAAAAAAGAGTCAACGCGAAAGCGTTCGTTGTGGCAGCAAGCGCGTGCGAATCGGCACGCCTGCTTCTGAATTCCAAGTCCGCGCTGTTTCCTGACGGGCTGGCAAACTCCTCGGGAGCGGTGGGCCGATATCTCACTGACAGCGTCGGCACCTCAGGCGGAGGATATTTTCCCCAGCTCGAAAAAATGCCGCCGCATAACCACGACGGAGTCGGCGGGATGCACATGTACATTCCGTGGTGGAAGTTCGATCGCAAGAATGATTTCTTGCGGGGATATCACATCGAGATGTATGGCGGCCGCGGAATGCCGGGGGTGGGGGAATTTGATGGTGTGTGTGAAGAGTTTGAAGGCTACGGCCTCACCCTCAAGCACACTTGCCGCAGCATGTATGGCACATACATCGGCCTCGAAGGTCGGGGCGAAATGATCCCCAACCCGCAAAGCTATTGCGATATCGATCCGGTCACCGTCGATCAATGGGGAATCCCCGTGCTGCGCTTTCATTGGCAGTGGAGCGATAACGAGATCAAGATGGCGAAGGATATGCAGGAGACGTTTCGCTCCATTGTTGAGGCCGCGGGCGGAATTTATACCACGAAGGCAAGCCCTGACGCGCCACGGCCCTACGGAATCGCCGATGGCGGCGTGATCATTCATGAACTCGGCACCGCGCGAATGGGAGTGAATCCGAAGACTTCGGTATTGAACAAATATTGCCAGGCGCACGATGTGAGGAATTTGTTCGTTGCTGATGCGGCGCCCTTTGTCACCAATGCGGACAAAAATCCGACGCTCACGATTATGGCGCTTTCGTGGCGAACCTCGGATTACTTGCTCGATCAGGCGAAGAAAGGAAATCTGTGAATTCCAATCGCGCCTGTGACTGAGAACTAAGAACTGGGAACTGGTGACTGCGGAATCGAGAAATGGTTTCCTTCCACTTGGCCTGATATTGATTTTGCGGAGATCTGGTTTTTATTCCAAGAATCCAGTTCTCAGTTTTTAGTTCTCAGTTCTCGGTGTGAATTGTTCAAAAAAGGGACGGAGTTAGCACATGGCAAAATCTATCTCCCGCCGCGACGTGCTAAGGACGCTTGGAATGGGCGCGATGGCAGGCTCAGTCCTGCGAGTTATTCCCATGCAAGCCGCCGAGTACGCGCACAACATGGTGCAGGCTGAGAAGGCGTCGGCAGCCGGCGGATACACTCCGAAGTTCTTTCCGCCGCATCAATACAAGATTCTTCAGGCGCTCTGCGAAACCATTATTCCTGCCGAAGACGGGACGGGTGGCGCAATCGAAGCGGGCGCGCCTGAGTTCATTGACCTGCTCACCAGCGAGAATCCGGAGTATCAGCTCAAGCTGGGTGGTGGTTTGATGTGGCTGGATTCAACCTGTACAGATCGTTACGGCAAGGTCTTTCTCGAATGCGCTTCCGAGCAGCAGAAACAAATACTTGATCAGATCGCCTATCGGAGGAATGCCCTCAGCGATCCCAGCCTGAGCCAAGGCGTCGATTTCTTTTCCTTTTTGCGGATGATGACCGTAGATGGATTCTTCACCAGTGAAATCGGTATAAAGTATCTCGGCTACATCGGGAACAAATACATGAAGAGTTTTGCCGGCTGTCCGCCGGTACCCGAAGCATAAGATTAGCCGAATGGATGTTCTAATGACGTGCTCTGTGGCGTGAATAACTCTGCGCCGTTTTCCGTGATGTGCATATCATCTTCTAACCGGATGCCAAACTCGCCACGAAGATAAATTCCCGGTTCATCGCTGAAAGTCATGTTAGGCGCCAGCTTCGTAGCGTTCCCGCGGAGCAGATACGGCCACTCATGGCCGTCCATGCCCATGCCGTGACCCAGGCGATGAGTGAAGAACTTGTAATCGGGGCCATAGCCAGCATCTGTGATCACTTTGCGAGCAGCGGCATCTACAGCTTGGCACTCCAGCCCAGGCCGTGGCGTTTTCAGAGCCTCGGTCTGTGCGCGGTGCACGATTTCGAATACTTTGCGCATCTTGCCGGAGGGCTTTCCGAGAACGAACGTGCGCGTGATGTCGGAGCTGTAGCCTTCCACTTTGCATCCGCCATCCATTAACACAATCGTGCCTTCCCGAATTACCTGCGCAGCCACTGATCCGTGCGGGAATGCCGAGTACTCACCGACCTGCACGTCGGCGCCACCGCTGAAACCGAGCTGCTTGTGAGCGGCCTCGATCAGGTCTTCAAACTGTTGCTGCGTCATTCCCTCGTTCAGCGCATGGTATGCAGCTTCATACGCCGCGAGCGTGACCTTGCTGGCCAACCGCATCAGAGCGATTTCATGATCGCTCTTGATCATGCGACATCCAGCAGTAACCGGAGTGGCGGAGGCGATTTTCACTTGACCAGCAGCTTTGGCAATCCCTTCGGTGAAGACAAAGCGCACTGTTTCTTCCATTCCGATGGATCCAGTGGCGATGCCGCGATCCTTAAAGCCCTCCGCAACCCGCTGATAAGGACTTTCATCTTCCTGCCACACGCGGACGTCACCCTGCTCACCTTCCCGAGCGTTTGCGATTTGTTCACGCGCGCGCCCTTCCTCGAATGCGGGGCAAACATAAAATGCCATTCCTTTCGCCGGCAGAACCATGGCGAACAGCCGCTCGCCGCCGTGCCACTGGATTCCAGTGAAGTAGGAAAGGGAGGTGCCTTCCATGAGCAGAATGGCGTCGAGGCTGTTTGCCTCCATCAATTGCCGAGCTCTCTCCTCGCGATCCCGTCTTTCGTCTCGAGTGATCGGGGTGGCATGATCCTTCATGGATTTCAGCCCCGCAATGGATGGCGGCAGTGGTGTGCACTTCTCCTCTGCAAAGGCGGGATGTGCGGCGAGCGCTGCGCCACTGGCGATCGTTCCAGCCTGAATGAAGCGACGTCGTGAAAGCATCAGTCCTCCTGGAGTAAGAGGCTGTCATTATAGAAGCGACCGGAATAGGGACCGAACAAGGAAGAGCTTCGTCGCAAACCGTGGAAACTCGTTTCTACCCGCTCCACGCCGGAGTTCTTCACCGGCAGTTCTGGGAGTGCTATTCTTTTCGTCACGCCTATGCCCCCAAGGTATGCAGCACTATCGCTCACGCTATTAGCTTTGCTCCCGGTTTCAGCATTCGCTCGCAAGCAAGAAACCGGCTTCCTCGACCGCGCCATCACCGTGAGCGGCGAAACCTATCGCTACCAGGTCTTTGTTCCTTACAACTGGGATAAACATAAAAAGTGGCCCGTAATCCTGTTTCTGCACGGCGCTGGAGAACGTGGGGAGAATGGGCTGCTTCAAACCGATGTGGGGCTAGCCCATGCGATACGCGAGCACGCTGGCAATTTCCCTTTCGTTGTCGTAATGCCGCAATGTCCTAAAGGCAAGCTCTGGACTGAGCCGGAAATGGAAACGCAGGCCTTCGCCGCGCTCGATCGCAGCATGAAAGAGTTCGACGGCGACTCAGAGCGCATTTATTTGACTGGAATCTCAATGGGCGGATACGGGACTTGGGATTTAGCCGCCAAGTATCCGCATCGCTTCGCGGCCTACGTGCCAATTTGCGGAGGAATTTATGGTCCGCCGAATTTCAAACAAATCGAAGTAAGCCTGGCGAAGGATGCGCAAGTTGCGGATCCGTATGCCGAGACCGCACGCCGGGTCGGAAAGACTCCAGTATGGATTTTCCACGGCGACGCGGATGATTCCGTGCCGGTGGAGGAATCGCGCAAGATGTGCGCGGCGCTCCAAGCAGCCGGGGCCAACGTCCGATACACGGAGTATCCCGGCGTAGGCCACAATTCGTGGGATAAAGCCTACGCCGGGCCCGATCTGATGCCGTGGCTGTTGAACCAGCACTTGCTCCACTGATTCTCAACCAAAACGCTGATCACTGCACCGTCAACGTAGCTGAGTTCGTTACCCCTCCCGAGTTCCCGCCGATTGTGGCGGTTCCTGAGCCGTTAGCGGTAGCCAATCCGCCTATGCTCGGAGCATTTGCAATAGTCGCAACACTGGCCGAAGAGGAACTCCAATGCGTGGTCAACGTAATGTCCTGAGTTGTGCCATCGTTGAAGGAACCAGTGGCCGTGAATTGCTGCGTACTGCCCACTGTCACGCTCGGAGTTGCGGGGGTAATCGCCAGCGAGACCAATGTTCCGGTCCCGACGGTTAAAGTCGCGGTACCGGTCAGGCCCGATGCGGTGGCGAAAATTGTTACTGCGCCACTCTTCTTTCCGTGCGCGAGGCCTGAGCTGCGAATAGAAGCAATATTCGGCTTGGAAGATTTCCAGCTCAATCCGCTCAGGTTCGTGGCGGTGCTGCCGTCACTGAAAGTCCCCGTAGCGGTGAACTTCAGCGATGTGCCCTTCGCAATTCTTGGATTTGCCGGACTGATCGTGATCAACGTCAGGTGCGCGATCAAAACCGTCAACTGAGTGGACCCGCTGACCGAACCCAACGCCGCCGTAATCGTGGTTGTGCCGGTCGCAACACTGGTGGCGGCTCCCTGGTTATTGATTGTCGCTGTGGCGGCACTGGACGAGCTCCACAAGACTGAAGACGTAATATCCTGCGCGCTGGTGTCGCTGTAAGTCCCGGTCGCGGTGAACTGCTTTGTGGTTCCAACCGCCATACTGGAGTTTGCCGGGATCACTGCGATTGAGACCAGCGTTGCAGCGCTGACCGTTAGAGAAGCGCTCCCCGTGACTCCGCCAGAACTCGCCGTTATTGTCGTGCTTCCAGTTCCGACTGCCGTTGCCAAACCTGAGGAGCTGATTGAGGCAACGCTCGCTGCCGATGAAGACCACGTGACCGAGATCAACAACTGCGTGCTGCCGTCATCGAAAGTCCCGACCGCACTGAACTGCTGCGTGGTACCAACCGCTATCGAGGGAGTTGCAGGGCTGACCGCAATCGAAAGCAGATGAGCGGCAACAACGGTTAAGGTTGAAGAGTCGGAAAATGATCCAACGGTGGCCGTAATTGTCGTAGTGCCTGCGCCCACGGTTGTTACCAGGCCAGAGTTATTCACCGTGGCCACCGAGGTTGTCGAAGAACTCCAGGTCACTCCATTTACGAGATCCTGGCTTGACCCGTCGCTATATGTCGCTGTTGCGGTGTACTGTTGATTGATGCCAATGCCGAGGGTTAAGCCGACTGGGGTCACAGAAATCGAGCTGATAGTTGGCGCGGTGACCGTGAGGCTCGTCGAATTGCTAATGCTGCCCAGAGTAGCGGAAATGTTCGTCGAGCCTGCCGCGACTGCCGTAACCAAGCCATTCGCGTCCACAGTGGCAACTGCCGTCGAAGATGAACCCCAGGTCACGAGTGCCGTCAGATCACGGCTGCTGCCGTCGCTGTAGTTTCCGGTCGCAGTAAATTGCTGCGTGGTGTTAACCGGAACAGAGGCTGCGGCTGGAGACAGCGTAATCCCCGTCAGATTTGTGCCGGCGTTGGTGACGTTTAGCGTCGCGCCACCTTGCATCGCTCCAAATTGAGCCGTCACCGTCACCACACCCACGACAACGCCTGTTGCCAATCCCCCGTTGTTAACAGAGGCAACGCTGGTGTCGGAAGAACTCCAAAGCACCGAGCTAGTCAGATCTTTCGAACTGCCGTCGGAGTACTTGCCGGTCGCACTGAACTGCTGAGTCGAGCTGGCGGCCACTGAGGCGTTCCCCGGCGTCACCTGCAAAAACGTCAGTGACGCGGTTGGTGGAGGCGGTACATTGGGGCCGCTACCAGAAGTCGTGGAGGAACTTCCTCCTCCGCCGCATGAGCACAGTAACGAAATAGTGAAAACAATAAGAAGCAACGACGCAGTTTTCACAGCAAGTCTCCCGAAGCAAGATTTTCTAGACATTCCTAATTTTTTCTGGGGAGTGTTTCGTGGGGATGCGCAATTCTAATCGGGAATGGCCCATTTTTGTGCAACAGTGGGCTTACGTTGGTAACTGGCTAAGAGAAGAACTGCCCAGGTTTGGCAAATCGCGGACGGGCGCCAGTGAGAAAGCCTGAACGAATCAAGCACTTAGCT
>Ga0137372_10005341_pt1 | contig 12546 bp, 10 predicted proteins | sample SagtaG_6_FD_104911 | JGI IMG/M metagenome (GOLD analysis project Ga0137372, IMG submission 104911) | Vadose zone soil microbial communities from Sagehorn Ranch, Mendocino, California, USA - Sage1_R_60_16 metaG | ecosystem: Environmental > Terrestrial > Soil > Vadose zone | place: USA...
CGAAGCGATCCAGGTCATCTCGCGGGCCATCCGCCGCAGCCGGGCGGGCCTCAAGGATCCCAAGCGTCCCATCGGCTCCTTCATCTTCAGCGGCCCCACGGGCGTCGGCAAAACCGAATTGGCGCGGGCGCTCGCGCGGTTCCTGTTCGCGGATGCCCAGGCGCTGATTCGCGTCGACATGTCGGAGTACATGGAGAAGTTCTCGGTGAGCCGGCTGATCGGCGCGCCGCCGGGATACGTCGGCTATGAAGACTCCGGCACGCTCACCAAGGCCGTGCGGCGCAAGCCGTACTCCGTCGTGCTGCTCGACGAGATCGAGAAGGCGCATCCCGACGTGTTCAATATCCTGCTGCAGGTGCTCGACGAGGGCCACCTGACGGACAACTACGGCCGCGTGATCGACTTCAAGAACACCGTCGTGATCATGACCTCGAACGTCGGCGCGCGCGACGTCGTGAAGGGGAAGGCCCTCGGCTTCGCCCAGCAGGACGCGAAGAGCGACTTCGAGCGGATGTCCGAGAAAGTCAAGGAAGAGGTCAACAAGGTCTTCAATCCCGAGTTCCTGAACCGGCTGGATGACGTGATCGTCTTCCACTCGCTCAATCGGGAGCATATTGCGCTGATCGTGGCCATTCTGGCGCGCGATGTGCAGAAGCGGTTGGGGGAAGAGGAGCTGACGCTGCGGCTGACGCAGGGCGCGACCGACTTCCTCGTCGATCACGGATACGATGAACACTTCGGTGCGCGGCCGCTCAAGCGCGCGATTCAGAAATACGTCGAGGACCCGCTGTCGGAGAAGATCCTCGTCGGAGATTTCGCCAAGGGCGACGAGATCGAGGTGGACGTCGCCCCCGACAAGGAGCGCCTGGCGTTTCGGGCACTCTCCGGCTCGAAGGCGTGATCCGCCGGCTCACACTTCCATTCTGCTTCAGTCTCGCCGCTGTCGCCCCGGGTCTGTGCGCTGCACAGGCCGGCGGGGCGACGGGGGCGGGTGCCGCGCCCGTCACCGCCCAGACGCCCGTCCCCGATTCGATCGCGGTGCTCGGCGCCCAGCGCAATAGCACCATCAGCATCATCCAGATCAGCGGCCTGGTTCCGGGCCGCGCCATCAACTATCGCGACGTACAGCGCGCCATTCAGGCGCTCTACACGAGCGCGCAGTTCGACGCGGTGGCGGTGACGCAGACGACGGCGGCGGGCAAGAACGTGCTCGTGATTCACGTGCACGAGCGGCCCCTGCTGGTCAAGTGGGCGATCCGGGGCGTGGCGCGCGTCCCCGAGCACAGCGTGCGCGACAAGGTGGCGCTCGCCGAGGGCCGCCCGCTCGATCTGGCGAACGTCGCGCGCGCGCGGGCCCGCATCGATTCGCTGTATCACGCCAAGGGATACTATCTCGCGCGCACCAAGCCGCTCTTTGTGTATGAGCGCGATTCGTCGAGTGTCCGCGTGATCTTCGACATCGACGAAGGGCGCCGCGTCGCGATCGCCCGCGTCGATTTCCAGGGGAATACACATTTCAGCGACGAGCAGCTCGCGGCCCAGATGCACTCGCGCTCCGAGGGGTTCTGGTGGTTCCGCTCGGGCGAATACAACGACGAGAAGATCGGCGAGGATCTGCACCAGACTCTGCCGTCGTTCTACGGGAAACAGGGTTTCGTCGACTTCCAGGTGCTCGACGACACCCTGATCGTCCACGAAGGGACGGGCAAGGCGACGCTGGTCGTGACCGTCAGCGAGGGCGAGCCGTACCGCATCGGCTCGTTCGAGATCGTCGGCAACCGGCGGTTCTCGACCGACGAGCTGCAGACGTTCTATCCCTTCACCGGCGAGCAGCGCACCGGACTACTGGGCCTCGGCGGCAGGCGCCACATCGTGAATTTCGATGACCAGCTCTGGCAGGACGCCACGCGCAAGCTGCAGACGCTGTACTACAACAACGGCTACATCTACGTCACCGTGCGCAACGACGTGCTGCGGCGGATCGGGCCCGACGGCAAGCCCGTCGTCGACCTCCGGTGGGTGATCGCGGAAGGCCAGCCGGCGATCGTCAGCCACGTGGAGATCCGCGGCAACGACGTCACGCACGACCGCGTGATCCGCGAGGCGATCGTGATGGTCCCGGGCGACGTGTTCCGGCAGGACGCGCTCATCGCCTCCTATCAGCGCGTGTCGAACCTCGGCTTCTTCAATCAGCCGATGCCGTTCCCGGACACCAAGCCGGCCAACGAGCAGGGCGACATCGACGTGGTGTTCCGCGTCTCCGAGAAGCGCACCGGCAACATCAACTTCGGCGCGTCGGTGGGGCAGGGGACGGGGGTCGGCGGCTTCCTCGGCCTCGACGAGCCCAATCTGTTCGGGCAGGGGAAGCGGGGCCGGTTCCAGTGGCAGTTCGGCAAGAACATCAACGACTTCGACGTCTCCTTCACCGATCCGGCGGTGCGCGAATCGCGCATCTCGGCGACGGTCGGCGTGCACAATACGCGCGTCCGCTACGTCATTGCGAACGTCGGCCGCCTGCGGCGGCGCGGCGCCAGCCTGCAGCTGGGCTTCCCGGTGTTCGGCGACAACTATACGCGGCTGTACGCGTCCTACGGGATCGATCAGCAGAGCTTCACCGGTTCGACGACCAACCTGGCGTTCTCCAGCGCGTTCCGCTGCAACGATTGCGTGCGCTCGTCCCTCGGGCTGTCGCTGATGCGCGATACGCGGGTCGATCTGCCGTTCCCGACCGCGGGGACGATGGTCCAGTTCGGCCTGTCGCAGAGCGGCGGCCTGCTCGGCGGATCGGGCAACTTCCAGCGCGCCGATATCGAGGGACATTTCTACGCGCCGATCGGCACGCTCGGCAATGGGGCGTCGAACGCCAAGTTCGTGCTCGGATTCTCGACCCGGTCGGGCTTTGTGTTCGGCGACTCGCCATTCTTCGAGCAGCTGTTTACGCTCGGCGGCACGCAGTTCTTCATTCCGTTGCGTGGCTATGACGAGGCCTCGATCACGCCGTTCGGCTACGACCCGAACGCCAGCGCCAGCGGCGCGAGCCCCAACGCGTTCGGCAAGGCGTTCTACACGATGACCGGCGAGTTCGGGATCCGGCTGTCGCAGATGCTCTATCTCTCGACGTTCTTCGACGCCGGCAACGTCTGGTCGCGGCCCGCCCAGTTCAACCCCACGCGGCTCTTCCGGGGGGCGGGCATCGGCGCCGCGGTCATCTCGCCACTCGGACCGCTCGGGATCGACTACGCGTACGGGTTCGATAAGATCGATGCCTTCGGCCGGCCCGCGCCAGGTTGGAAGCTGCACTTCAAGCTCGGCAATTTCTTCTAAGCCACACCCACGTCCTACTTCGGGAGTTTCCGCTTTATGCAGCGTCTCGTGCTCAGTTCGCTCGCCGCCGTCGCCGTGTTCGCCACGGCACCGACCGCCTTGCTCGGACAGGGGGGGGGACCGCCGCCGGCTCCGGGGCCGCTCAAGATCGCGTTCATCAGCTCGCAGGAGATCCTGAGAGCGACACCGGGCTACGCCGTGGCGGAGTCCACGTACCGGCGTGAATTCCAGGCGTCGCAGGTCGAGGTGCAGAAGCTGCAGCACCAGCTCGATTCGGCGGTCCAGGTCTTCGACCAGCAGTCGCTCGTGCTGTCGCCCGCGGCCCGGCAGGCCAGGCAGAAAGACCTGCAGACGATGCAGCAGCACATGGAACAGCGCTCCAGCGAGCTGCAGGACCACCTGCAGCAGCGGGAGCAGGAGCTGCTCGGCCCGCTCCGCGCGCGCATCACGTCCGTGATTCAAGGGATCCGCGCGGAGATGAACTACGCGCTGATTCTCGATGCCGACGCCGCCGGCGGATTCGTGGCCGCCTGGGATCCGGCGCTGAACATCACGCCCCGGGTGCTGCAGCGCCTCACGCAGGCGCAGTAACTCACCACGCGTACACTCTCCGCGAGTGAGATTGCTGCGCTCACCGGCGGCAAGCTGGTGGGTCCAGGAACTACCACGGTCGCCGGGGTCGCGCCGCTCGAGCGCGCAGGTCCCGGCGACCTCTCTTTTCTTGCCTCGCCCCGCTACGTCCCCTACTTTGAGCGCACCAGCGCCTCGGTCGTGCTCGTCGCGCCGGCGTTCGAGTCGGCCGGGGGTGGGGAGGGCGGAGGGCCAGGGACGCGCATCGTCGTACCCGATCCGTACGCCGCGCTGCTGGTCGTGCTTCCCGTGCTCTATCCGCAGGCCGTCTGGGAAGCGGGCATCCATCCGACGGCGGTGGTGGGCCGCGGCGCCACATGGCAGGAGCCGGTCGCCATCGGTCCGCATGCGGTGCTCGGCCACGCGGTGCAGCTCGGCAAGAACGTGCGCATCGGCGCGGGGTGCGTGCTCGGCGACGGCGTGGCCGTCGGCGACGACACGCAGCTCTTTCCGGGCGTCACCCTCTACTCGGGGACCGCACTCGGCAAGCGGGTGATCGTGCATGCCGGCGCCGTGCTCGGCAGCGACGGGTTCGGGTACATCCCCGGCAAGGATGGTGAGGCGCACCGCAAGATCCCGCACGTCGGGCGGTGCCTCATCGGAGACGACATCGAGATCGGCGCGAACACGTGCATCGACCGGGGCAGCGTGGACGACACCGTGATCGGTTCCGGCACGAAGATCGACAATCTCGTCCACATCGCCCATAACGTGCGGATCGGCGCGCGCTGCCTCATCATGGCGGAGGCGGGGATCGCGGGCAGCTGCCAGGTGGAGGACGACGTGATCATCGCGGGGCAGACCGGCATTGGGGACCACATCACGATCGGACGTGGCGCGCGGCTGCTCGTGCAGTCGGGCATCATCGCCGACGTGCCCGCCGGGGTCACCGTCTCCGGGTATCCCGCGCGCCCGCACCGTGAGCTGCTGCGCGCGCAGGCCGCGATGTACCGCCTCGCAAAGATCGTTGACGAGCTCGAAGCCCTCGTGCAACCCAACCCCGAGCCTCCCCCTGCCGCCACCGAGCGCTAGGCGCTCGATCACGCGCCCCGCGGGCGTTCGCGGCACGGGGCTGCATACCGGCGCCGAGACGGAAGCGACATTCCTCCCGGCGCCGGCCGGCCAGGGGATCGTGTTCCGGCGGATCGATCTCGCGGGGAAGCCCGAGGTCCCGGCGCGGCTGACGGAGGTCGAGGCGGTCGAGCGACGCACGGCGATCGGGCACGGTGCGGCGACGATTCACACCGTCGAGCACGTGCTGGCGGCCGTGGCCGCCCATGTGATCGACGATCTGACGATCGAGCTCACGGGCCCCGAGCCGCCGATCCTCGACGGCAGCGTGCTGCCGTATTTCGACGCGCTCACGCAAGCGGGGCCGGCCGCGGTGGGTGGCGAGCCCTCGGTGCTCACCGTCACGGCACCCTTCACCGTGACCGACAAGGACGCGTCGTACGTGGTGGCGCCGGCGAAGGGGTTGCGTCTGACGGTGTCGATCGAGTGGCCGCATCCGTTGATCGGGCGGCAGGCGGGCACCTATGACGTGACGCCGGAGAGTTTCGCCGCGGAGCTCGCGCCGGCGCGGACATTCGGCTTCACGCACGAGGTCGCCGAGCTGCAGGCGCGCGGGCTGATCAAAGGCGCGTCCGAGGCGAACGCGATCGTATTGGACGAGCGGGGTGTCGTGAACGGCGGGACGCTGCGCTGGCCCGACGAGTTCGTGCGGCACAAAGCCGCGGACATCGTGGGGGACCTGGCGCTCACCGGCGCCCGGATTCAGGCTCATGTGGTGGCGACGCGGCCCAGCCACGGCGGCAACATCGCGCTGGCCCGGGCGCTCGCTCGCGCAGGGAGGCGCACCGGAATGCCGGCGATGGATATCGCGAAAATCATGGACTATTTGCCGCACCGCTACCCATTCCTGCTCGTGGACCGGATCCTGGAAGTGGAGGGCAACAAGCGGATTGTCGGGATCAAGAACGTCACGATCAACGAGCCGTTCTTTCAGGGCCACTTCCCGGGCCATCCCATCATGCCGGGCGTGCTCATCATCGAAGCGATGGCGCAGGTCGGCGGGATGCTGCTGATGACCCACTTCGAGGGGCAGGATACGGCGAACAAAGTCGTGTACTTCATGTCACTCGACAACGTGAAGTTCCGCCGTCCGGTCGTCCCGGGCGACCAGATCCGCTTCGAGCTCGAGATGCTGCAGTTCCGCGGCAAGACGTGCCGCATGAAGGGCGCCGGATTCGTTGACGGGCAGATCGTCGCCGAAGCGGAGATGATGGCCATGGTGGTCGATAAGTGATCCATCGCACGGCGCTGATCGATCCGACGGCCGAGCTCGGCGGCGACGTCTCCGTCGGCCCCTACTGCGTGATTGGTCCCAAGGTCACCGTGGGGGAGCGCTGCAGCATCGCGGCGCACGCCGTGCTCGAGCGCAACACGCGCATAGGCGACGGTGTGAAAATCGGCTACGGCGCCGTCATCGGCAACGACCCGCAGGACCTCAAGTACAAGGGCGAAGAAACCTGGGTGGAAATCGGGAGTGGCACGATCATCCGCGAGTACTCGACGGTCAACCGCGGGAGCACGGCGACGGGCAAGACGACGGTGGGCGAGCGCTGTTTCCTCATGACCTACGTGCACATCGCCCACGATTGCGTTATCGGCAACGACGTCATCATCGCCAACGCGGTGCAGATGGCCGGTCACGTCACCGTCCACGAGCGCGCGATCATCAGCGGCCTCGTGCCGATCCATCAATTCGTCCGCATCGGCACCTATTCGTTCGTGGGCGGGGGGTCGCGCGTCAATCAGGACGTGCCGCCGTTCACGAAAGCGGCGGGGAATCCCGTCCACCTCTACGGGCTCAATTCGGTGGGCCTGCAGCGCGCCGGCTTCTCGCCGGAATTGAAGCTCGCGCTGAAACGCGCCTACCGCCTCGTGTTCAACTCCGATCTCACGGTGAGCCAGGGGATCGCCCGTGCCCGCACCGAGCTGCCGCAGATCGCGGAGGTCGAAACGTTCCTGCAGTTCATCGAGGCCTCGCAGCGCGGGGTCATGGTGTGACGCCGCGCGTCCGGCCGGTGAAAGTGGGCGTGGTCGGCGCAGGCGCCCTCGGTTTCCACCATATCCGGCTGCTGAAAAAGATCGATGGCGCGGACGTCGTCGGCTTCTACGACCACAATGCGCCCCGGGCCGCGCAGGTGGCCAAGGACCTCGAGACCACCGCCTTCCCCTCACTCGAGGCGCTGCTGGAGCGGGTCGAGGCGATCACCGTCGTCGTGCCGACCCCGGCGCACGTGGACGTAGGGCAGGCGGTGCTCGAGCGCGGCCTGCACGCGCTGATCGAGAAGCCGCTCGCGGACACCGTGCCCGGCGCCGAGCAGCTGGTGCAGCTCGCGCGCGAGCGCGGGGCCTGTCTCCAGGTGGGGCACGTGGAGCGATTCAATCGCGCGGTGCGTGCCGCGACACCCTATCTCGACGAGCCCCGCTTTCTCCAGACCGAGCGGTTGGCGCCGTTTCAGCCGCGCGGCACCGATGTCGCCGTGATCCTGGACCTGATGATTCACGATCTCGATCTGGTGCTGGAGCTCGTGCGATCGGACGTCGGCGAGGTGCGGGCCACCGGCGTGCCGATTCTGTCGCCGCACGTCGACATCGCCAACGCGCGCGTCGAGTTCGCCAATGGCGCCGTGGCGATCATCACGGCGAGCCGCGTGTCGCGCGAGCGGACGCGCAAGCTGCGGATTTTTCAGCCGACGGGATACTTCTCCCTGGACCTCGCGCAGGGGGACGGCCATTTCTACCGGCTGAAATCGGGATGGCAGGGGGCCCACGCCACCCGGATGGAAGACATCGTGGAGCATGTGAAGCTCGAGGCCCCCGAGGCGGAGCCGCTCAAGCTCGAGCTGGAGAGTTTCCTGCGCGCGGTCCGCGGTGACGGCGACGTCGTGGTCACCGGTGCCGCGGGGCTGCAGGCACTGAACCTCGCCTATCGCGTCGCCGACGCCATCAGCGCCTCGCCGCTCGCCGCGGCGCGGCCGTGACCAGGATCTACATCTCGGCAGGGGAGCCGTCGGCGGACGCACACGCCGCCGCGGTCGCCACCGCGTTGCGGCGCCGCCTGCCCGGCCTCGAGCTCGAGGCCCTGGGCGGGCCGCTGCTCGAGCGCGCGGGTGCCCGCCTGCTCGACCGGATGGAATCGTACTCCGTCGTCGGGTTCGTCGAGGCCATCGCCAAGATTCCGGCGCACTACCGCTTGCTCAACCGGATCAAGCAGTCGTTCGCGGCCAAGCGCTACGATCTCGTGATCCTCGTCGATTACCCCGGTTATCACCTCCGTGCCGCTGCTGCCGCCGCCGCTTCGGGCATTCCGGTGCTCTACTACATCGCGCCGCAGATGTGGGCGTGGGGGCCGAAGCGCGTCCGCAAGCTCGCGCCCGTGAATCAGCTCGCGGTCATTCTGCCGTTCGAGGAAGCGTTTTTTCGCGAGCGGGGAGTCGCCGCGACGTTCGTCGGACATCCGCTCAAAGACCGGCCGGCCCCGCCGGCGCGCCCGGATGCGCGTCGCGCCATCGGCCTCGATCCGGGCCGGCCAACACTGGGCCTGTTCCCGGGGAGCCGGCGGCAAGAGGTCCAGCGTCACTGGCCCATCTTCCGCGCGGCCGCGGCGCGCGTCGCCGCCGCGCGCCCCGACATCCAGATCGTCGCCGCGGGTACCCGGGACGCGCAGTATCCCGACCCGGGCGCGATCACGGTGCATCTGGGCGATCCCTTGCTGGTGTTTGCGGCGGCGGACGCGGGGATCTGCAAGTCGGGCACCACGACGCTCGAGGCGGCCATCGCCGACCTGCCGATGGTCATCACCTATCGCGTCCATCCGATCTCTTCCTTCATCGCGTTCCGGCTACTCCGCGTGCCGTGGGTCGGTCTGGTCAACCTCGTGGCGGGCTACGAGGTCGCCCCCGAGTTCCTGCAGCGGCGCGCGACCGCCGACGCGCTCGCGGGCGGCGTGTTGCCGCTGCTCGACACCACGAACCCCGCGACGCAGCGCCAGCGGGAAGGGCTGCAGCTGGTCCGCGACCGCCTGGGAGCGCCGGGCGCCGCGGATCGGGTCGCCGAGCTGGCCGCTCGCTTGATCCGATGAAGCTGCGCTGGGCGGAGCCGATCGCGCAGGCGCTGGGGCCACCCGCGATCAAAACCCTCGCGGCCACGTGGCGCTTTCGGGAAAGCGGGCTCGAGCAGTGGAAACCTCCCTTCATCTTTGTCCTCTGGCACTCGCGGATCCTGCCGCTGTTGGCGCTCCACAAGCGTGAAGGGGTGGTGCTGCTGATCAGCCGGCATCGCGACGGAGAATATCTCGCCGATCTCGCGCAGGGGTGGGGCTACCGCTCGGTCCGCGGATCCACGCAGCGCGGCGGCGAGGTCGGCCTGCTGGGCATCGTCCGGGCGCTGCAGGGAGGCGCGGTGGTGGCAATCACGCCCGACGGTCCCCGGGGACCGCGCGAGCGGGTGCAGCCGGGCGCGATCGCCGCCGCGCAGCACGCCGGCGTGCCGCTCATCGCGGCTGGCGCGCGCACCGCCTCCGCGTGGTATCTCGGCTCCTGGGATCGCATCTGCATCCCGAAGCCGTTCGCCGCGGTCGATGTGCGCTATAGCGCGCCGATTCGGATCGGGCCTGGGAAAGACGGCTTGCGGCAGGGCATCGCGGTGGTCGAACGCAGCCTGCACGATGTCACGGGGACCGGGTGAGCGCGCAGCGTATCGCGCACTGGATCTGGTGGAGCGGCGCGGCCCCCGCGCGCGCGGCACGGGGCATGTTGCTGCCGTTTGCGTTCGTGTATCGCACGATCATGAGCGCGCGGGCGAAGGCCTACGCCCGCGGCTGGCTGCGCCAGCGGCCCCTGCCGCTGCCGGCAGTCGCGATCGGCAATCTGGCCGTTGGCGGAGCCGGAAAGACGCCGCTCGCGGCCTGGACGGCGGCGTTCTTCGCTCGGCGCGGCGTGAAGCCGGGAATCCTGCTGCGGGGCTATCGCGGCGACGAGCAGGCCGTGCATCAACGCCTGGTGCCCGGGGCGATCGTCGTGCCCGATGCCGATCGGCTGGCGGGCGCCGAGAAAGCGCGCGCGCAAGGCGCGCGCGTCCTTGTCCTCGACGATGCCTATCAGCGGCTGAATGTCGAGCGCGACGTCAACGTTGCGGTCGTGAGCACGGAGAGCTCGCCGCCGCGCCACGTTGCCTGGCCGCTGCCGGCGGGTCCCTGGCGCGAGGACTGGGGCGCCCTGGGCCGGGCAGACGTCATCGTCGTCACGCGCCGGCGGGCGGCAGTGGCCGAGTCACGCGCACTCGCGGGCCGGATCGCGGCCCGCTGGCCGGAAGCGGTGGTCGCGAGTGTCCAGCTCGCGCTCGACGGTTTGGTCGGGCTCCGCACGGGCCGGCGGGTGGAGTTGGCGGCGCTCGCCCACGCCCGGGTCATCGTCGCCGCCGGGATCGCCGATCCCGTGAGCTTCGCCGCGCAAATCCGCGCCTTGGGCGCGAGTGTGCAACTCATGGCATATCAAGATCATCACGCCTATCCGCCGAGCGATGTCGCCCGGCTCGCGCGGGCCGCACAAGACGCCGATTATCTTGTAGTCACCGAGAAGGACGCGGTGAAGCTGCGCAGCCGTTGGCCTGCCGATGCACCGGAGCCCCTCGTGGCCGAGCTCGCGCTGCGATGGGAGCTCAATGGCGCCGCCGTCGAACGAGTCCTGGAAGGGGTCCTGAAAACGGTCGTATGAGCGAACCAGCGATTATTCGTCCCGACAAGCAAACCTTTCTCGCCGAGGAGAATCCCTTCGAGGCGATGATGGAGCGGTTTGACCACGCCGCGAAGCTGCTCAATCTCGATCGCGGCTTGTACAAGGTTCTACGGAATCCCGAGAAACAAATCATCGTGTCGGTCCCGATTTTTCGCGACAACGGCGAAGTCGAGGTCTATACCGGCTACCGCGTGCTCTACAATACGTCCCGCGGCCCGGCCAAAGGCGGCATCCGCTTCGATCTCAACGTGACGCTCGAGGAAGTGAAGGCGCTGGCCGCGTGGATGACATGGAAGTGCGCCCTGGTGAACATCCCGTTCGGCGGCTCGAAGGGCGGCGTCGTGTGTGATCCGACCACGATGTCGATGGCGGAGCTGGAAAGAGTGACGCGCCGCTACACCTCCAGCATCATCGAGGTCCTGGGGCCCGACTCCGACGTTCCCGCGCCCGACGTCAATACCAACGAGCGGGTGATGGCGTGGATCATGGACACCTATTCCATGCACAAGCGCCACACCGTGACCGCGGTCGTGACCGGCAAGCCCGTGGAGATGGGCGGGTCGCTCGGGCGGCGGGAGGCGACGGGGCGCGGCTGCATGATCGTGACCCGCGAAGCGCTGGCGAAGTTGGGGATGAGCCTCAAGGGTACACGCGTCGCGGTGCAGGGCTTCGGCAACGTGGGCTCCGTGGCCGCCGACCTCATGGCCAAGGAAGGGGCCGTCATCGTCGCCGTCTCGGACAAGTCCACCGCGCTCCACAATCCCAAAGGCTTGGATGTCCAGGATTTGATCAAGTGGGTGAAGGAGCAGCGCCAGCTCGCGGGGTACACGAGGGCCGAAACGATCACGCACGAGCAAGTCTTGACCGTCGACTGCGACGTGTTGATCCCCGCCGCAACCGAGAATGTCATCACCCGCAAAAACGCTCCCCACATCAAGGCCAAGATCATCTGTGAGGGCGCGAATGGACCCACCAGTGCTGCGGCCGACAAGATCCTCGAGGATAAAGGCGTGTTCGTGATTCCCGACATCCTCGCGAATGCGGGCGGCGTCACCGTGAGTTACTTCGAATGGGTGCAGGACCGCGGCGGCTATTTCTGGGACGAGGAGACGGTGAATCGCCGGCTCGAAGCGATTCTGGTGCGTTCCTTCGGCGAGGTGATAGCGATGGCGTCGAAGCACAAGGTCGCCAACCGGATCGCGTCCTACATCGTGGCCGTGGATCGCGTGGCCGCGATGCACCGGTTGCGCGGCATGTATGCCTGATGCGCTATCGGCTCGTTGCCGTGGGGCGCATGAAGAACGCGGCGCTCCGTGCAGCGTGTGACGACTATCTCGATCGGCTGCGGCATTATACGAAGGTGGAAGAACAGGAAGTCAAAGACGAGGCGCGGGTTCTCGGGGCGGTGCCCGAGGGTACGCGCCTCGTGGCGTTGACCCGCCGCGGCGAGGAATGGACGTCTGGTCAGCTCGCGGAATGGGCGGGGCGGTGGGAAATGGATGGGCGCGACGTCACGTTTGCGATCGGCGGCTCGGAGACCCTGCCGGACGACGTCCTGCGCAAGGCCGAGCGTCTGTGGAGTCTCGGCCGGCTGACGCTGCCGCATGAATTGGCGCGCGTCGTCGTCTACGAGCAGCTCTACCGGGCGCACACGATCCGGCGCGGAGAGCCGTACCATCGCGGATCCTGAGCTGACGGCTGCCGATCGCGCCGCGCTGCTCGCGCTGGCGCGTGGCGCCATCGCGGCGGCGCTCGCCGGCCGCTCCCCTCCCGAACTGCCCGCTGTACC
>Ga0137372_10005342_pt1 | contig 12544 bp, 7 predicted proteins | sample SagtaG_6_FD_104911 | JGI IMG/M metagenome (GOLD analysis project Ga0137372, IMG submission 104911) | Vadose zone soil microbial communities from Sagehorn Ranch, Mendocino, California, USA - Sage1_R_60_16 metaG | ecosystem: Environmental > Terrestrial > Soil > Vadose zone | place: USA: California...
CGCCTCTTGCGGCCGGCCGAATTGGGCCGGAAGGATTGCGGCGATGGCGCCGATACCTGCGCCTTCGGCCAGTGCGCCGGCGCCAAGCCGCGCCTGGCCCCGCTGGTACCACGCCTGCGCTTCCCGGGTGCGGCCGACCTGGAACAGTTGCACGCTGATACCGCCGACCGCGGTGAGGTAGTCGCCGAGCTCTAGCCAACGCTCGTGGTCGATGAGTGCCCGCATCCACGCCTGGCTGTCGTCGGCGCCGCTGATGAACGTGGCTGCGCCGCGTCTCCACTCGACGTGCGCGCCGGTGACGGGGTCGCCGAGCTCGGCGGCGAGGGCTGTTGCTCGGTCGAAGATCCGGCGCGCCACCAGCCGTAGGCCAGCGAGCTCAGCGACGAGCCCGAAGCCGGCCATATGTCGGATGTACTCGCTACTCGGACCGACCCGGTTGATGGGGTACAACGCTCGAAGCGACATGATCGGGCGCATCCGCAGGCGCATGGTCATCGTCGACGCGTGCGCGGCGGCATCGTAGAAGACGGCTTCCAGTCGGTGTCGGTCGCGATTCGCGTCGCGCGCGCCGCCGAAGCCGATCCTGGTGACGCCGACGGCGAGCCCGACAAGGAACGACGCGAGGGTGGTCAGCAGCAGTCTGAGGCGGCCGCGGGGGAGCGGTCGGCCCAGTTCGGCGAGTCCCCGACAGGCGGTGTCGAACGCTCGGCCCGGGTTCCACGCGCTCAGGTGCACCGAGGCGATCTGGGCGAGCACGTTGGCCCGCCACAGCCGGTCCGGTTTGCCCCGCAGGGCCTTGTCGAGGTGCTCGAGGGCTTCGGTGAACCGGCCGGTACGGCTGCAGCTCACTCCGAGGGCGAAGTGGAGGTCGGCGTCGGGGGCGCGGCCCGCTTTGCGGGCTGCATCGGCTGCTGTCTGCAAAAAGCCGAGGGCCTCTTCGGGGGCGTGTTCGGTGAGCGCGAGCCGGCCGGCGGCGAGGCTAGTCGCGGACACTTTGTCCGGGGTGCGGTCGGCATCGCCGAGCATGTAGTGCCGCGCGGTTGCGTAGACGTGGCGGGGATCGGTCGGCGCAGCGGCCTCGAGGACCTCGGCGATGCGCTGGTGCAGCCGGCGCAACGCGGCGGGTTTCAGGTCGGCCAGCAGCGCCTCCCGGATGCGGTCGTGCGGGAAGGCATACCAGCCCGAGCCGGATCTGGTGACCAGGCGCCGCGCCTGCGCCTCGGCGAGGGCGTTGCGGCTGCGCTGCAGGTCGATGTCGCAGGCAGCGGCGACCAGATCTGGTTGGAAGCGCCGCCCGGTTGCCGCGCCGGCCGCGAGCAGCCGCCGCGTCTGCGGGCCGAGCCCGTCGATGCGCTGCAGCACTAGGTCCAGGACGTCGCCGGACAACTCCAATCGGTTCAGCGCTGCCAGGTCCAGCCGCCAGCTACCCCATCGCGGTGTGATCAGCCCGGCGTCGGTAATCGTCCGGACGTATTCGACGACGGTGAATGGGTCGCCGCCGACCCGGGCGACCAACTCGTCGGTGATCTTACGGGACAGGCGGACGCCGCCCAGGTGCAGTGTGACCAGGTCGGCGACCGCGTCTGGGTTCAGCGGCGCCAAGGCTATGCGGGTGTCGAGAGCCCGGCCCAGGTCGGCAGCGAACCGGGCCAGTGCGGGCAGGTTGTCGGCGTCGTCGCGGCCGGTCGCTACCAACAGCAGCGGCGCGTCGGGTAGCCGGGCGGCCATCTGTTGGAGCACCCGTCGTGTGGCGCCGTCGAGCCACTGCACGTCGTCGAGGTGCAGCACCGCTCCGCCGAAATCGGTGGCCAGGTTGATCAGGAATGCCGCCACGGCGTTGATGAACTGCTCGTGGCGGTCTTTCTCCCCGAGGTCGGGCGCCTGCACGAATTCGGCGAGCATGGGCGAGAGGGCTCGTAGCAGCGAACCGCCCGGTCCGGCGGCCCGGCGCAGCTTGGCGACGGCGAGGTCACGCTGGGCCGGCGGCAGCCGGTCGAGGGTCTGCAGGTACCTCTCCACCGCGGTGCGGAGCGGGGCGAGCGGCACCGGGTCGTCAGCCACGCATTTGCCGTAGAGGACGAGGCCGCCGTTGGCGGGCGGCGTTGTGGTGAGTTCGGCGACCAGGCGGCTCTTGCCGACGCCGGCTGGGCCTTGGACGAGGGCCGCACCGCCGCGACCGTCGCGGGCCGTTGCCCATCGGGTGCCCAGGAGCTTCACTTCCGTCTCGCGGCCTATCAGCACGCCGGGGTCGGTTGGCTGGGAGTCGCGGAGGTGCCTGCCCACGTCGAACACCGTGCCCGGCTGGGCACAGAGTCGCTCCAGGTCGGTGAGGAGGTTATCCCCGCTCTGATACCGGTCGTCGGGATCCTTGGCGATCAGCCTGCCGATGATCGCGGCAAGCGTCGGCGACAACTCCGGGCGGATCGCTCGTGGATCAGGCACCGGCGCCGTGGCGTGTAGCGCGATCAGCTCGCCCGCGTCGGGGGAATGGTACGGCCTGTGCCCAGTCACGCTTTCGAACAGCATCACGCCGAGCGCGTATAGATCGGACCGGCCGTCCACCGGGCGCTTGAGCATCCCGGTCTGCTCGGGGGCGCTGTAGAGCAATGTGCCAGCCACCCGATCGTCGTAGGCACCGCCCCGCACGGCCAGGCCGAAGTCGATCAGCCGGGCGGTGCCGTTCGGGCCGACGATGACGTTGTCGGGCTTGACGTCGCGGTGCACCAGCCCGGCCCGGTGCGCCGCCGCGAGCGGGCCGACCACGTCGATGGCCAGCCGTAGCGCCGAAGTCTCGTCGAGAGGTCCGGCGCGGAGTATTTCCGATAGCGGGCGCCCGTCGATGTACTCCAGCACCAGGTAAGGCGTCCCGTCCACTTGGCCCACCTCGAAGATCCGAGGCAGCAACGGATGACCGACGCAGGCAAGAAGCGCAGCCTCCCGCCGCACCGCGTTCAGCGATCTTTCGGCGTCACCGCTAGTCCGGGTCAGCAGCTTGAGCGCGTACTCGGCGTCTCGCCGACGGACCCGGTAAACAACCGTCTCCGCGCCGCGGCCGATTTCCTCAAGCACCTCAAGATCGGGGAACGCGCCAGGCGTTATCCCGAGTTGCACCGTCAACGTGGCCTTCCAATCTCCCTGAAGCTCGAAGCACGCACGCCTGAGCCCGTCAATGTCACCACCCGGGTCCGCGCCCCAGACGTGCTCCTGGTCGGCTCGTCGCCACCCGCATGGCTGCGGATGCCATCCCACGGCCGTATCCCTGGAGCGTTTCGCAGGCAGGCCGACACCGAGCTGGTGGCGTTTCGTTTCCAGTCGGGCGGCTGCTCAGTCGCTGTCCGCCGCTTGCCAGCGGCCGCCCACCCGTGCCACGGCACGAGGCACGACCTCACGAGTGCGCCCGCACGATGCGGTCGTCTAACTCGATCGTGATGACTCCGGCATCGAGCCCCAAGGCCAATAGCCCGACGACCTCGGCGCAGGCCAAAGCCCCATGGTGGACCGGTACGGACAGCAGGCACGCGCCATTAGCAGGGTCCCAAATCCGTACCGTCCGGTCGTTGCTGGCGGAGGCGAGCAGGGTACTGCCGGCCAAGGTCACCGGGCACACGGCGGTAACCCAGCCGGCATGGCCCTCCAAAACGCCCTGCCGCTGACCGGTGGCCGGATCCCAGATCCGCACCGTCCGGTCGTTGCTGGCGGAGGCGAGCAGGGTACGGCCGCTTATAATCACCGGGCACACCGCCGTCACCCAGCGGGCGTGGCCGTCCAGGATGCCGTGCGGCCGGCCGACGCGCGGATCCCACAGCCGGACCTCGCCGTCGATACCGGCGGAAGCGAGCAGGGTGTGTCCGGCCACGACGACAGAGCACAGGGCGTGGATCGAGCCGGTGTGGCCGTGCAGGACGTGACGTGGTTGTCCGGTGGCGGGGTCCCAGGTTCGTAGCGTCCCGTCGTCGCCGCCGGAGGCGAGCATGGTGCGCCCGGCCACGGTCACTGAGCAGACGGCGCGGACGCAGTCCATGTGGCCTTGCAGGACACGGTTCAGTTGGCCGGTCGCCGGGTTCCATAATCGGACCTCGCCGTCGATACCGGCGGACACGAGCAGGGTGTGTCCGGCCACGACGACAGAGCACAGGGCCTGGATTGAGCCGGTGTGGCCGTGCAGGACATAGTGTGGCTGTCCGGTGGCGGGGTCCCAGGTTCGTACCGTCGCGTCGTCGCCGCCGGAGGCGAGCAGGGTGCGCCCTGTCACCGTTATCGAACAGACCGCGCGGACGGAGTTCAATAGGCCCGTAACGACGTGGTCCGGCTGGCTGGCGGTCGGGTCCCACAGACGCACCGCTCCGTCGCCCCCCGCCGAGGCGAGCAGATCACGCCCGTGGACGTCGAGCGAGCACACGCCCCGCGCCGAATCCGTATTTTCGCCGATGATGCGCTGCACTCGGTCGCCGGTCGGATCCCAGAGTCGAACCGTCCCGTCGATGCCGGCGGTGGCCAGCAGCGTGCGCCCGGCGGTGCTGATCGAGCAAACGCCGTAGACGGAGTCGGTGTGGCCTTTCAGAACGCGTTGGAGTTCCCCGGTCAGCGGATCCCACAGCCGCACGGTGCCGTCAACACTGGCGGAGGCGAGCTCGACGCGCCCAGCCGCTTCCACCGAGCACACGCTGCGCACCGCGCCGGTATGCCCGTGGATGATGCGCTGCGCTCGGTCGCTAGCCGGGTCCCAGAGTCGAATCGTGCCGTCGGCGCAGGCGCTGGCGAGCAGGGTGTGTCCGGCGGTGGTGATCGAGCAGACGCCGTAGACGGAGTCGGTGTGGTCTTCCAGGATGTGTTGGAGTTCCCCGGTCAGCGGGTCCCACAGCCGCACGGTGCGGTCGATGCCGGCGGTGGCGAGCAGCGTGTGTCCGGCGGTGGTGACCGAGCAGACGCCGTAGACGGAGTCGGTGTGGCCTTCCAGGATGTGTTGGAGTTCCCCGGTGAGCGGGTCCCACAGCCGCACCGTGCGGTCGATGCCGGTGGTGGCGAGCAGCGTGTGTCCGGCAGTAGTGATCGAGCAGACGCCGCGGACGGAGTCGGTGTGGCCTTCCAGGACGCGTTGGAGTTCCCCGGTCAGCGGGTCCCACAGCCGCACCGTGCGGTCGATGCCAGCGGAGGCGAGCAGTGTGCGCCCGGCGGTGGTAATCGAGCAAACGGCGTAGACCGAGCCGATGTGGCCATCCAGGGCCATCCGCTCCTCCCGCCCGGCGACCGCGGCCCACCTGGCCCGGTACGGCGCGGACCGGTGGGGTGCAAACCGCGACCCATTGCCGTGCATCGCCTGGGCGACGCTGAACAGCGCAACCCGCTCATCCGGCGTGGCCACGATGGCCTGCGGGATCCACTGCAGCAACCGGGCCCGGCCGCGGCCCTCCCTACTTCGGGCGCTGTCCACAAAGGGGGTCACGCTGCGCAGGTCGGCGTGTAGAAGGTAATCGTCGTCGCGCAACAGCTCGTCGATCAGGCCGGCCAGATCCGCGTGAGCTGGCAGGGCGCGCAGCAGGTATCCGATCGACGAGGTCCAGCCGGCAGCACGGCCATACGCAATCAACCCCTCGGCCAGCGCCCGCTCGTCGGCCGACCGAAGGCCCACCTCTTCCCGGACCCGCAGCAGAGCCTCGTTGAGCGCATGGTGGAACAGGCGGAACACTCGAGACGAACCGTCGGCCGACTCCACGAGGAAACAGCCCGCCGAGGAGCGGGTAAAGCGGATCAAGTCGCGTTCGCTCACCGGCGTCTGCAGCGCGTCCAACGTCAGCCGCCACACATCGATCGGCATCCCCTGCATGTCCGCATACGCCAGTGCGGTCAGCACGCTCTGCGCGGACTGCCCGCCGACCGGCGCCAGCGCACCAAGGTAGCTGCCGAGGGCGGCGTCGACGGTGGGCGCCAGCGCCAACCTTCCGACATCCGCCGGCCGGGCATCGTGCAGGCCGTGAAAGCGGGCCGTCAACCCGGCGATGAGGAAGTTGCGCTCGGACAGCTCGGCGATACGAGCAGCTACCGGTTCGGCGACGGCCTCGTCCGCGTAGGGGCTGTCAGGCCGTTCGTCACCCGCAAGCTGGAGTGTCGCGCGGGCATAGGCAACGAGGTCCGCGTCGATAAAGAAGTGGTCGGCATCGAGATCCACAATGTCCGCGCCGCCCGCGAAGGCAGCCACCAGGTCTCCGTCGCGGTCACGGCGTCGGGTAGCCAGCAACACCTGGGCACCCACCTCGGCGCAGGTCTGCGCGACTGGCAGCACCACACCGGTTGCGATCTCGCGCGTCTGTGTCGGGCTGGCCGCCTCGTCCAACGCGTCGATGACCACGTTGAACCGGTGGCCGCGTCGCTCCTCCAATGCCCGGCGTAGCGCGGGCGCCAGATCGTCCGCCCGCTCCGGTGGCGGGGCCGAGGCCGCCCGCGCGATCTCGCCCGCTACATCCAATGCGGTCTTACCCTTGGCGTGGACCGCGCATGCCACACTGCCTAACCGAGCGCGCACGGCGTCATCGTCGCTCGGCAGCACGGTACGGGTCCGGGCGTCGGCGGTAGTCACCACCCGGCCCAACACCGCCGACTTGCCTGCCCCAGGCGAGCCGGTTATCACCAGCACCCGCCGATCCGACCGCGGCCTGTCCAGCCAGCCCACGATCAACTGCAACGCTGCGGCACGTCCCCGGAACCGGTAGCCCTGCTCGCTGTCGATCCCGACACCGCGTGCGCGCGGGAGCCAATGCCGAATCGCCTCCGGATCCGCGCTCAGCGTCCAACGCCACCCCGAAGGCGTCTCGTCACCGGCCGGCCGCGCCGCTTCCCGCACTAAAATACGTACCTGGTCGAGTTCGGCGTCGCGACCTGTCAACGCGCCTGGCGACGGGCCCACCAACTCGCCATCGAAGGTGCTCCCGCCGTCAGATTCCGGCGAAGGGCGAGTGGGCGACGGCTCGCCGCGGTAGGAAAATGGTCCCTCATCGCCACTGATTCCCCGCCCCGGATGTAGGCCGCCCGGGTGTGCACGTTCAACCCGCCGTTCGACTGGGGACCGTTTTAGCTGCTCGGCGTAGAACGCCGCTAGCCGAAGGTCCTCCTCAGACGCGTTGAGCGCGCCCGCGACCGCGACCACGGCGTCCCGGCTGGGCCGTCCCGCGCCGTTGATCACGTCGCGGACGTGACTGGGCACATAGCCGGATCGCCTGGCGATTTGTCGCAGCGACAATGGCTTGCCGGTGGTGGGATCCCTCCCCGATGTCATCTTCAGGCGTTGGAACAGACATGCGAGTTCGCCCGCCCAGCCGCTCGGGCGATGCTCGGCTTCTGCGCGGCCCATGATTCACTCCGAGGAGGACGCGATCACACATCGTTACACTGCAACGTCGCCGAGCGTAACGGTGGCCCTCGTTCCGCCCAAGACATTTCGGCGGGTGTTCGGCAGAGATCACCGAACAGACACCTGTTTTTCCTGGTCAGGGCCGTCCTGCCAACCGGAGTGTCCGCTGATTGACAGTTCCGGCGATGCGATCACCGACGGTAGTCGCGATCCCGGAGGCCACTGGCGGCACGGGATGTCGCGAGACTGGGAGGAAGATCATGAGAAGCCGGCAACAATCACGCACGATGGGACACGCAGTAGCCCTCGTCTGTGGCGCCGCTACGGCGGTGGCTCTCGTGAGGGCCCCAGGTGTAGGAGCAAGGCGGGGCCTGCAGGCCGGCGACGGCCGCGAGACGATCCACCTCCAGCTGACTGCATCCGCTCTGCTCCGGCTGGGCGAGAAGGTTGCGTGGCCGGGTCCGACCGTGGATGCGCCGAGATCGACGACCGAGTCCAGCGGAGATGCGCATGGCAATACAGGCGGTGAGACGAAGGCACTGGCTGTTTCCCTGACGCTCGTACGTCGACACATCCGCAAGGTCACCTGCAGTCTGTCGGCTCTAGTCTGGCGGATCCATGCGCGGCTGGCGAAGACCGGCTACCAAGGCAGGCACCGACCCAAGCGGCGTTATCCGTAGAAGGAATTACAGCAGAGCTGTTCGGATTCGGGTGGTCCGCGCTTGCGGGCCCGATCGACCTTCGTGCAACCGGTGTACCAAGGTCGATGTGTTCTGGACCGACAGGCTCCCTCGCACGGTCCGATTCGCTGGTAGCCGGTGGATCGGCCGATAACGCTGTCGGCCTGTCCACCGCCTACCCGTTGTCAACGCCGGACGCCATATTTGAGCCCGACAGGTCACCGTTGAGGTTGCGGGGATTCGAGGGGTGTTTAGTCGGCTTCCTGGATGGTGACTGCGATGGGGAAGTGGTCGGAGAAGCCGTTCTGGTTTACGGGTTTTCCCATCCCGCCGAAGGCGACTGGGGCGGGGTAGGTGCCGGTACTGATCATCGCCGGGAGGCGGATGATCTCGACGCTGTCGGTGATCGCTCGGATCGGCGAGGCTTCGGTGGCCATGTTCCGGTCGATCAGGAACTGGTCGAGCACGTTGGCGAAGTTGTCGAAGTAGAGCGTGCCCTCGCCGGTGCCGGTGACCCGCCACATGAGATTCCATAGCCGCGGGATGTCGGCGCGCAGCACCTTGGTGCGTTGTCGGGTGCTCAGCGCATGTTGCACGAGGGACAGGTCGAACGGCTCGTCGTTGAAGTCGCCCATGGCCAGTGCGGGTGTCTGGTCGCCGTGGACCTCCCAGACCCGCTGGTGGAAGTAGGCCAGGGTCTCACCGGCGATCGCGCGGTAGCCGGCCGACTCGAGCTGTCCGCCGCTGCGCGACGGCCAGTGGTTACCGAAGATTGCCCAGGTGCGGCCTCGATGGGTCTGGAAGTTGACCTGGAAGATTTCGCGGGTGGCGGTGCGGCGCATGACGATGTGCTGGAAGCGTTCGTCGGCGGGTGCGGTGAACAAGGCGGGATCGTGCAGGAAGGCGATGTCGATCCCGCGCTGGTCGGTGGTGTCGGCGTGCACCACCTGATAGTTGCGGGCCGGCAGCAGTCCGTTGACGGCGTTGGCGAGGCGGCCCACCACGAATTCGTTCTCGACCTCACAGATGCCGAGCAGATCCGGGCCGGCACCGGCGTTCAGTTGGGCGACCACGGACGCCAGCTGGTCGATCTTGCGGTCGCGTAGCGCGGGGGTCCATCCGGCGATGGACGAGCCGAGCGCGCGGGCGACCTTGTCGGTGCGGCGGGCGGAGTTCTCCTCGTCGAAGAGGTTCTCCACGTTCCACCAGGCCAGGTAGTAGGTCGATGGCATGGCCTGCTTCCCCCTGTCATCGCGGGTGAGCTGGTTTCGGGGAACCGGAATGCCCAGGGCGGGCGTTGATGGGCGGAATGTGTGGCGTTGACCCGCGAGATTTCGCCGCACTCCAGCCGTAACACATGGAGGTGTCCCGTTCGCCGCCGACCCGGGTTGCCGGCGGGACCCGGAAGCCGAGCGCGTTGCCCGAGCCGGCGTTGAGCCACGCCGCGTCGGCGTCATCGCGGTCGCTTTCGCTCCGACCCAGCGGGATCTGCCGTCCTGATCTGACCACGTGCGCGGCGGCACCGAGCCGATTTGTCACCAACGCGACCGGACACCAGGGCCGTCCCGACGACATGCGATCTGGGGCTACAGACTTGTCGCCGTACCTGGCCATCTGCCGCAGCTGGGTGCGGCTGTGAGTCCGGACTTCGCACGCCGCATCGGTGCCCGCCGGATCTTGGGTGATCCGTTACCTGATGTGAGCGGTGTAGCCGCGCCTGTTACTCGATAACCTCTCTCGACGATTGTCTGGTCAAAGGGCCGGTCGCATCCCAGATGGGAGGCGACCGACTCCGTCGACTTGCACGTCGAACAGTGGGCCGGGGCTACGTCGCGCTGCCGGCCAGGTCGACCAGCGCGGTGGCGGCGCGGAAGAATTTGTTGCGCCCGAGGTCGCCGATCGTTTTGATGTTGAACGCGTCGGCGAGCAGCTTGGCGTCGCCATCGCTAATGCCGGACAGCGCCGCCACCGGCGCGTCCACGAGCTCGGCGAGGGTCTTGTCTTCGTACGCCTTGTCCAAGAGCTTGGCCAGATCGGCGGTAACCGCCATTGGTCCTCCATCCGTCGACGAAAGCCGCCCGACGGTTGCGTCGGGCGTGCCCGTCCACCCTCGCACACCGGCTGCGGTAACCCCGGCAGGGGCCCGGCTCACTGGCGCGATCTCCCATGTCGCGTCGGGTCACCACCGCGGTAACGCTCCCGTGATCCCTTCGTTGAAGTCGGTACCGGTCCTGCGCATTTCGCGCCGCGATCCGGTGACGGGCGGGGCGTTCACCCGTCACAGGCATGGTCGGTATTGATCTCGCTCATCAGCAAGGGCCCGCGGTCGAGGTCTTGGACGCGGGCGGGTGGCGGTGCGTCCGGGCACTGGCGTGGTGCGCGGGGTTCGTGGTTGTGAAAGTTGTTCATGGGTTCGGTAGACTCCGGCGAAGTCTCACGCGACGGGGGAGCCGCGGGTGTCGTATTTGCCTGATCTGGACAGTGCCGAGCAGTGGGTGGATGACTGGCAGGCCCGCATCCATGAGAAAGCCGCGCAGGCGCGGGAGTTGAGCGCCCGGGTGAGCGGGCTGCGGGTGACGGTGGAGAGCCGCGACGGTGCGGTGCGGGTGACGGTGGACAGCACCGGGGTGCCGGCGGAGATCGTGCTGGCGGATGCGGTGGTGGGGTGGCGGCCGGACCGGATCGCTGCCGAGATCATGGCGACGATGCGGCGGGCGCAGCGGCGGTTGACGGTGGCGGTGGCGCAGGCGGCCGAGGCGACGGTCGGCGCGGACAGCGAGACCGGCCGGGCGGTGCTGGACAGCTACGACACCCGGTTTGCGGGCGAGCCCGCCGACGAGCCGGCCGAGGGGCGGCGGGCGTGAGGCCGGCGGATGCCGGCACGTCGGGCGCCGATGTTCGGGTCACTCCGGACGAGTTGCGCCGGCACTCGGCGCATGTGTGGAGCGTCGCCGATGAGATCACCGCGGTGGCGTCGGCGGCCGGGTCGGTGAGCATGAGCCACGACGCGTTCGGGCTGCTGATCGGGTTCGTCGGCGGCTGGTTTCAGGACAAGGAGCAGGACCTGGCGGCCAAGTTCGAGCAGACCAACCGGGATCTGCACGACGACGCGCTGCATCTGCGCGGGGCGGCGGGCCGCTACGAGGAGGCCGACCAGCGCTCGGCGCAGCGCTGCGACGCGGTCGGCGGGGGACTGTCGTGGCTGGAGCTGCCGCTGTGAGCGAGCCGACCATGAGCGCCGCGCCGATCGTCGCCCCGCGGGTGGACAGCACCCGCTGGTACAGCGGCTCGTCGATCGCGTTGGACATCCGCGACGTGGCCGACGGCATCACCAACCGCAACTGGGTCGAGGGCGGCATCGGGGCCCTCGGCGTGGGAGCGGAGGCCGCCGGCCTGGTCGTCGACCCGATCGGCACGCTCGCCAGCTGGGGCGTCGGGTGGGCGCTGGAGCATGTCAAGCCGCTATCGCAGGTGCTGGACATGCTGGCAGGCGACCCCGACCAGGTGGCCGCCTACCGGCAGTCGTGGCACAACATGACCACCGTCACCGGCAGCTGCGCCGAGCTGTACCAGGACTATGCGCGCGGCGACATCGCCGCCTGGCTGGACAGCGCGGGCGAGCGGTACCGGGCGGTGGCCGCGACCCGGTTGGACACCCTGCATGGGCTGACCGCGGCCGCGGAGGGCATGGCCGGGCTGACCGAGGCGCTACACATGGTGGTCAACGCCGTCCGCGCCGGGGTGCGAGCACTGATCTCGTTTCTGGTCGGCAAGCTGATCAGCTGGGCGATCGAGCTCGGCGCGACCGCGGGGGTGGCCACGCCGCTGGTGATCGAGCAGGCGATGGTGGCCATCGGCCAGACCACGGTCAAGGTCACCAAGATGCTCAAAGACCTGTTCGCCAGCCTCAAACAGCTGCACGAGGCGCCGCAAAAGTACAAGAAACTCATCCTGGCCCTGCGCGTGGGCACCGGAGTCGCCGCCGGCCGCTACACCTACCAGCCCTACCATGACTAAACCCCAGGCCCGCGATCGGGAGGCGACCGCGATGGAGCAGCCAAGCCGCGTCTACCGCGGACAGCCCCGCAACACCATCCTCGCCGGGGCGTTCGGGTGCGGGGCCGCGTTCTTCGCCGCCGTCGCCGCGGCCAGCCGCCCATCGATCGGCGCGATGGTCGGGTTCGGGCTGCTCGCCGCGCTGATGCTGTACGTGTCGGTGCGCTGCGCGCTGATGAAGGCCGTCGCCACCCCCACCGGCCTGGCCCTGCACGGCCCGTTCTGGACCGTGCGGATCCCGTGGGCCGACATCGCCAAAATCGAAGGCGGCGACACCGAAACCGACGCCCGCCTCTTCGCCGTGCGCGCACCCGTGCTGGTCCTCACCCGCGGCCGCCGGGTCAAGCTCATCATGGCCTCCTCCTACGACCTGTCCCCAACGAACGGCGCGACCACCAACGCCGACCGGATCGCCACCGAGCTGGAATCCCTACGCGCCACCCACACCCGATAACCCCGAACA
>Ga0137372_10005349_pt1 | contig 12536 bp, 11 predicted proteins | sample SagtaG_6_FD_104911 | JGI IMG/M metagenome (GOLD analysis project Ga0137372, IMG submission 104911) | Vadose zone soil microbial communities from Sagehorn Ranch, Mendocino, California, USA - Sage1_R_60_16 metaG | ecosystem: Environmental > Terrestrial > Soil > Vadose zone | place: USA...
CGACCAGGGGCTCTACCCGCACTGCATCAGCACCGATCTCACCGTGCCCGGCCGGATCAACACCGTGCACAGCATGACGGAGATGATGACGCGCTTCCTCGGCCTGGGCTTCACGCTGGCCCAGGTCGTCACGATGTGCACGGAGAATCCCGCGAAGGCCATCGGCGAGGGTCACCGCCTTGGCAGTCTCGCCCCGGGCCGCCAGGCGGACATCTCGGTGCTCGAGCTGCGCGACGGCGAGTGGGTGGTCTACGACGTGCTGGGCGCGAGCCTGCCGGTGACGCGCGCGGTGGTCCCGTACCTCACGGTCAAGAAGGGCCGGGTCTTCACGCCCGACTGGGGGCCGCGGCCATGGGGCTGGGAGCCCGACCGGGCGCTCCCGGCCGCCGTATCGGCCGGCGGCTGCTGCTAGCGCAAGCCCTTGGCCGAGGAAAACCTGAAGGTGTAGCGGGGGACGGCTCCGTCGAATTGAGGGTCAGCGGCGGCAACTGACAGAGGATCTCAGGTCAGGGGGACTCGGGATGAATCACGTCGTCGCGTTTGTCTTTATGATCACCATGGTCGTCGCGTCGATCAACACCGCAGCGGCCGCAGACAGCGCATCCGCGCCTGCGCCGAATGTCCAGAAGGCCGTGCTGGTCACGGGCGCGAGCACCGGGATCGGCCGCAAGATCACCGAGCGTCTGGCGAAAGAGGGCTACTTCGTCTACGCGGGCGCGCGCAAGGACCAGGACTTGAAGGACCTCGATGCCATCCCGAATGTCCGCTCGCTGCGGCTTGACGTGACGAGCGCCGGCGATATCGCCGCGGCCGTCGACACCGTGATGCGCGCGGGACGCGGTCTCTACGCGCTCGTCAACAACGCGGGCGTTGGCGTCGACGGCCGTCTGACTGACACGAAGGAAGAAGACTTCCACTTCCTGATGGACGTGAATCTCTATGGCCCGTATCGCGTCACCAAGGCATTCAGTCCCCTCATCGTCGCGTCGAAGGGGCGCATCACGACCATCGGATCGATTTCCGGAATCCTCACGGGCCCCAATTCCGGCCCGTACAGCATGAGCAAGCACGCCATCGAAGCCTTCGCGGACGTGTTGGCCGCCGAGATGGCGCCATTCGGGGTGCGGGTAAGCGTCGTCGAACCGGGGAACTACAATTCGGAGATCGCCAGGTCGGCGGCCAGACGAATGGGCGCAACGGGGTTTGGTGATCGCTCGCGGTTCAAGGAGCCCGACGAGGTGGCGGCCGTCGTGCTGCAAGCCCTGTCCGAAGCGAATCCCAAGCGCCGCTACATGATCACCCCGAACCAGCGCGAGGCCGAGATCACCATCCGCAAAGCCATCGAAGTGCTCGTGCAGCTCAACGAGGGGCAGCCGTACACCTACGATCGCGATGCGCTCGTAAACATGCTGGACGAGTCGCTCGCCACCGCCAGACCCAGGACGCCGGCCCCGATCGTTGCCACTCCGCCGGCGAAGGACTCGAAATAGAAGGTGAGCGGTCTCGCATCCGCTGACCCCTGCCGGCCCTGAGCGGGGCGACGCCTAACTCGAGCTCCACGAGAACGGCGCGAAGTGTCCGTTGATCTTGCCTGTCGTGTCGTCCCAGTTGATACCGAAGGCGTGCAGGTGGCCCCGGGAGGCCTTCGCGAGAGCGAGGCGCGTCGCGGCGGGGTGAGCGACGTTGTCGAGGTATATCGGTTCGGTCGGGCTCGCGCCGGGAATGCCCTCGACGGCGATGTCGAGCATGCCCCCGATCACCACCGCCCGGTGCATGCCGCTCCGCTCGATCCGGATCGGTTTCGCCTCGACTCCAGCAAAGGTGCCGACCAGCGGGCCCACGGCAGCCATGGGACCGCCGCCCTGCCCGCTTCCGATCGCGGTCAGCGCTTCGCGCTGGTCCGCCGTGGCTCTCTCGTCCACTATCAATCCAACCGTCCAGTTGCCTGCGATCATCGCCCCCGGGGTGTGGAGCAGCACGGCGAAGCTCAGGCCGTCGAGCGGGGTCGGGCCATACGAGCCGCGCTCCACGTGAAAAACGAGCCCGGCGTCGCAGTATCCCTGGGTCGGCCGCGCGGCGAGACCCGAGGTAGGACACGGGCAGACGGAGTCGCAACTGCACGCCTCGAAGTAATCACCGTCGATCTTCCACTGGGGACTCGCCATGGCGACCTTCCTCCAATACCGGGTGCGATCACATCGCGTGACCGCCCCGGAGCGCGGTCACGAGATCGGGGCGCAGGGCGACCGCCACGCCGAGGAGCAGAAGCGTCGCCCCGATGGCGCGGGCGATCCATTCTCCTCTTGGGAGCAGCTTCTCCGCCGCCACCGCCGCCGTGATGAGCAGGACCCACGCGAGGCCCATCGCGCCCGCGGCGACGAGGACCACCATGAGCGCCCAGCAGCAGCCGAGACAGTATACCGCGTGCGACCAGCCAAGAACGAGGCTGCCCCGGAGGCCCGCGCGCCAGTGGCCCAGCAGGAACCCGAGCGGGCTCCGGCATGCACGCAGGCACGCGTGCTTGAGAGGCGACAGTTGGAACGCGCCAGCGCCAAGAAGAATCACCGCGATACCGTAAGCGAAGAGGGTCGTGGGCAGTGCCATCAGGAGGGTGTGAGCGACGTACACCGGAGCCCCGAAGGCCGCCCACACCGCGAGATACACGAACGCGAAGACCGCGATGGGCACGCCTCTCCGGCCCGGCGCGGCCGCGCCCCGCTGCGTCGCGCCGTACAGACCGATCATCGGGAGCGCACTCGGGAGCATCATCGCGGTCATCATGATGCCCCAGCTCGCGACGAAGGCGACCCCGCCGGTCACCGTCATCGGCATGAACATGGTCATCATCATGTCCGGAACACCCAGGCTCGACCGGACGACGTCGATCCAGGCCGCCGCGGCGATCAGGAGCAGAATGACCGAAGTGACGACCGTGGCCCGATCGCGGACTGGCACGAGATACTCGCCGGAAGCCGGCATCTGTCGATCGGTGGGAAACACGACCGCAGTCTACGTGTCGCGCCGGGGCATGACAATGGGCGGGACGGCCTCGAGCCCGGAACCTCTGTGCCAAGAGGCCAGGTCTAGAGCGGAATCGCCAGCAGCGTGTCGACGCGGCTGCTGTCGCAGACCACGAGGCGCTCACGAAAGCGGAGCGCCCCTGCTTCCATCACGACGGCGTCGAGATACCGGCCGGTGGCGAAGAGGTCCATCCTGCCGTCGCGCATGATCCTCACGACGAGAAACGGCGTCTCCGTGCGCGTGCCGTCGGCCGCCTCGCCCCCAGATTTTCCCAAGATCGCCGGCTGCCCGATCACATGTCGGTAGGACTGGCGCTCGTAGATGTTCGCCTCGCGCAGGGCCGCCACCCGGTCGCGCAGCATGCCCTTGGAATCTGCCCACATGAGGCCGGCCGGAAGCCCCTGCCGGTGATTGTCGGCTGAGGTGATCGTGTAGAGGCATTCCTCGGCGAAGAATTCGGGCCAGTCCTCGAGGCGGTCGTCGTCGATGGCGCGCGCGTAGTCGGCGTTCAGCTGCGCGACCTGCGGCTGGAGGTGGAGCGCCGAGGGATCGGCGGGCGCCACCTCAGCCGTCCATGTAATGGCGATAGGCCTTCCAGAAGCCGCGCACCGAGGCTTCCGTGGCGCGCGTGTCGTCCGACTCGGCGCCCTCGCCGCCCATGTTGACGATGGAGACCTCGTCACCCGCGGCTGCCGCGCCGCGCTGGACGAACCCGCCGACGCAGCCGTCTTCCATGGACACGTAGCCCGCCGGGCCCACGAGGTTGAGCTGCTTGAGCCGACGCCGGTGCATCTCGGGATTGTCGTCCTCGAAGCCGACGTAGATCCAGTGCAGCTCCATGGCGCCCGGGCCCTTCGGCACCACCTGCCGCACGGCGAGGCAGTTCTGGATCTGCTGGAGCACGAACGTGGGAAACACCGTCAGGATCTGCAGCCGGATGTCGTCGCCGAACTCGTTGACGCTTTCCAGCAGGCTCGGATCCGCCAGCTTGTAGTCCTGCCGTTCCGAGCGGATGCCCTGCTCGCGGTAGGCCGCGCTCGAGCGGTCGTCGGCGCGATCGATCGTATAGCTCGCATGGTGCCCGCCGTCGGCGCTGACCACGACGCCTCCGCCCTGCGTGAGCCGCGTGATCCTGAACGTGCCGAAGAACGCGTGGAGCAGGCTCGCGTGGTAGGTGTCTTTCACGTTTTCCACGTAGAGCTTCCAGTTGTTCGGCAGCGCCTGGACGAATCGACCCAGGACGCGCATGCGCCTGCCGCCCAGCACGCGTGCGATGCGGCCGAGGATGGCCTCGCCCAGGTATTCCTCGATGGGCGGCGCTTCCTGCGACAGGCTCGCGAAGACCAGGCCGTGGAGCGTCGTGGTCCGGAGCTTTCGCGGGCCGTGCGCGGCCTTGGAAAACGAGGGCGGCATGCCGCCCCGGCCGTTGGAGCCCTTCTCGAACGCGATGCCGGTGAGATTGCCCTCGTGGTCGTAAGTCCACGCGTGGTAGACGCACTGGAAATTCTTCGCCGACCCGCAATCGTCCAGCGCGATCAGCGCGCCGCGGTGGGCGCAGCGGTTCTCGAACGCGCGGATCGCGCCGTCCTCGGGGCGGACCACGATCACCGGCATTTCACCGACGAACGTGGTCCGGAAGTCGCCGGGACGCGTCAGGTCGGACTCGAGGCAGACGAAGTTCCACGTGGGGCCCTCGAAGATGCGTCGCAGCTCCGCGTGGTAGTTCGCCTCGTCCTGGTAGACCCAGAAGGGCACCCGGGTGAGGGTTGCGCCGGGCCAGGCGCGCGCCGGATTCGTGGCGCCCATGCCTCTTCCCCGCGCCCTTACTTGACCAGGCTCTTGAGCGCCGTGAGCTGCTGCTGCAGATCTTTGAGCTGCGTCGCGTACTCGACCAGCTTGGACGACGGGACCTGGGGCTGCTGGAGGCCGCTCGTCACCGCGGTGGCCTTGGGCAGGAGGCCGTCGACCTGCTGCACCTGCGGCGGCGCGAGCTTGCCGCTGCTCTTGAGCGCGTTGAGATCGGACACCATGCCCGTGGCCTGCTGGAGCAGCGCGTCCTTCGAGGGCACCGCGGGCACGCCCGGCGCCGAGGGCATGCTGGGCATCGAGCCCGTGCCCGGCACCTGCACGCCGCGCTGGATTTGCGCGAGAGTGGTGAGGGCAGGCAGGAGAAGAAGCGAGAGAATCCAGGCGCCGACGAGAATGTGTTTCCGCATGGCTGGGCCTCCTTGAGGCTGTGAGAGACCCAGCGATTAGACCATGCGACTTCTGGACCCGCAACAGGGGCGGGCCCGCAACACGGGGCCGGCCCGGATTCCGCCGCCGGAGTCAGCGAGAAGCCGTCGCGTTTCGGATCATCAGGGTGTGGTATTCGAGGGCCGCGTCGAGCTCCCGGAAGCTGAAGGGCTTGGTGACGTAGTCGGCGGCGCCGAACTGCAGGGCCTCCTGCGCCGACTCGATCTCATTGACGGCCGTGACGATGATGACGCGCGAGCCAGGGGAGATCGTCCTGATACGCTGGAGCGTCTCCATGCCCCCGATGCCCGCCATCATGAGGTCGAGCAGGACGATGTCGGGACGGTACTCCGGCACCCGTGCGAGCGCCTCTTCGCCATCGGCGGCCTCGAGGACCTCGTAGCCTTTTTCCCGGCAGTGATCGGTGAGCAGCTTGCGCATCTCGATCTCATCGTCGGTCACGAGCACGCGCGCCCGGACGGGCGGCTTCCGGCCGGCGGCTTCGTTCGCCGCGACGGCGACGGGCGCGGCCGCTCCGGCAAGCGCGAGAGCGTCCAGAAGGTCCGAAAGGTTGAGTGGCTTGGTCAAGGCCGCCGTCACCGTCAGTCCCGATTCGCTGACGAGATCGAGCGCGCTGTCCATTCCGCTGATGAGGATCACGGCGATGTCCGGCTGCAGAGCCTTGATGCGCGCAAGCGCGCCGAGACCGCCCAGCTGCGGCATGAAGAGGTCCATGATCACGACCTGCGGCTTCGACTCTTTCACCTGGAGGAAGGCTTCCACGCCGTTGCCGGCCGTGAGGACTTCGTAGCCCTGAATGGTGAGGAAGTCCGTGAGGAGCTCCAACACCGACGGGTCGTCGTCCACACAGAGAACGCTCGGCAGCTGAGTATTCATCGAAGGATGTCCTCCTTGATAAAGAGGCTGGTGCATGCGACATGCCACGGGCGCCGCCGGGCGGCGCCGGGACTATCAGGCCGGAAAACCTCGACAATCCGGCGTTGATCAGACGGATTGCTGCCGCAATGCGCGCGATCGGGTGACCTTCCCTGTCACAGGTTTCGGGGCATAATCCGGGGGTGCAGCGGACCGCCGGGCAACTGCGTTTTTCACCTTCCGACCTGGGCGACTTCGTCGCCTGCGAGCACCTGACCCAGCTCGAGCTGGCCGTTGTCCTGCGCGAGGACACGCGTCCGAGCGGCGACAATGCCTTCGCCGCGTTGCTCCAGCGCAAGGGCGAGGCGCACGAGCGCGCGTATCTCGAGTCGTTGCGCGAGAGCGGCCACGCGGTGATCGAGGTCGGACTGGGCGAGACACACGACTGGGAGGCCGCGGCGCGCGCGACCGAGGAGGCGATGCGCGCCGGCGCGCAGTACATCTACCAGGCCGTCCTCGTGGACGGCGGCTGGCGCGGGATCGCGGATTTTCTCGAGCGGATCGATCGGCCATCATCGCTCGGCGCCTGGAGCTACCAGGTGCTCGACACGAAGCTGGCCCGCCATCCGCGGCCCGAGCACGCGCTCCAGCTATGCTTCTACAGCCACGCGCTCGGAGCAGTCCAGGGGCTCGAGCCCGAGGCCGCCTACGTCGTCCTCGGCACGCGGGAACGCTTCAGGATCCGGCTCGCCGACGTCTCCGCCTACTATCGGCGCGTGCGCCGGCGTTTCGAGTCCGCCGCCGCCAACCGCCCGCACACCGCGCCGTACCCCTGCGAGCACTGCGAGGTCTGCATCTTCCAGGACGCCTGCGAAGACCGGTGGGAGCGAGAGGACCATCTCCTTCGCGTCGCCAGTATCCGGCGCGATCAGATCGGAAAGCTCGCGGCCGGCGGAATCACGTCGCTGACTGCGCTCGCCGGCGCGCGTCCCGGGACCGCGATCCCGCGGCTTGCTCAGCAGACCTTTGAAGGCCTGCGCGAGCAGGCAGCGCTCCAGCACGAGAGCCGGCGCTCGGGGAAGGTCGAATACCGGGAGCGTCCCCTCGAGACCGGGCGTGGCTTCGCGATGCTCCCGCCCCGATCGCCGGGCGACATCATCCTGGACCTCGAGGGCAATCCATTCTTCGAGCCCGGGCGAGGGCTCGAGTATCTCTTCGGCGTCCTCACCCTCGACGGTGCCCAGCCGCGCTACCAAGCCTTCTGGGCGCACGACCGGGAAGGGGAGCGCCGCGCGCTCGAAGCGCTCGTCGACTTCATTCACCAAAGGCTGGCGCGCTACCCGGATCTTCACGTCTACCACTACGGCGCCTACGAGCCCGGCGCGATCAAGCGGCTGATGGGCGAGCACGCGACGTGCGAGGCGCAGGTGGACGATCTGCTCCGGCGCAAGGTCTTCGTCGATCTCTTCACGATCTTCCGCCAGGCCTGCCGGGCCGGAGGGCGGAGCTACTCGCTGAAAGACCTCGAGGCCCTGTTCGACTTCGTGCGTAGAGCGGCAGTCGTGTCCGCCAACGACGCCATGCTGGTCTATGAGCGCTGGGTGCAGGACAAGGACCCGCGGATCCTCGATGACATCGCCGGGTACAACGAGGATGACTGCCGGGCGACCCTGGGACTTCTCGACTGGCTCCACAAGGTGCGCCCGCCGGATCTGCCGTGGCCGGCACCGCCGGAGCCAAGCGCGCTCTCGGAGGAGACCGCTCAAGCAATCGACGCGCGCCAACGCCTCCGCGCGGAGCTCCTCGAAGGCGCCGAGCCGGGGAGCCCGCGCTGGCTCGCGGGCGAACTGCTCGAATACCACCGACGCGAGGCCCGCCCTGCGTGGTGGCGGTATCTCGAGCGGCTGGGGATGTCGGTCGAGGAGCTGGTCGAGGATCCAGAGTCCATCGGCGGTCTCGAGGACGCCGGCGTCCGGCCGGTGCGCGTGAAGAATTCTCTCGTGCACGCGCTGAAGTTTCCGCCGCAGGAGCACAAGTTGGGGCCAGGTGGGGCACACGACCCGCTGACCGGACGGAGCGCGGGCGAGATCCTCGAGATCGATGACGAGAAGGGAATCCTTCTGCTCCGTCGCGGCCCGAGTTTCGCCGGGACGCCGCCGCCCAGGGCGCTGATCGCGGAAGGGCCCTACAACGACCCGGAGCAGCGCAACGCGGTGCTTCGCGTGGCCGAGTCGATTCGCGCCGGCGATGGCCGCTACCCGGCGCTCCAGTCGATGCTCTCGCGCGACCTCCCGCGAGTGCGGGAGCGCAAGAGCGGCGCGACTCTCCAGACCACGGATCTCGAGGAGATGAAGGCGCTGGCGCTCGGACTCGACAGCAGCTACCTCTTCATACAGGGACCGCCGGGCTCGGGAAAGACCTGGACCGGCGACCGCCTCGTCGTTCACAGGCTGGCGCAGGGCAAGCGGGTCGGCGTCTCGGCGCAGAGCCACAAGGCTATCCACAACCTGCTCCGGGAGATCGAGAAGGTCGCCCTCGGACAAGGGGTGAAGTTCCGCGGTCTCAAGAAGTCGACCGGCGGCAATGACGAAAGCGAGTACACGGGCCCCTTCATCACGAGCCAGCCGGATGCGACGAAATTCGTCGAGGCGAGCCACCTCTTCGGCCTTCTCGCGGGCACGGCGTGGCTCTTCGCGCGCGAGGACCTCGACTCGACGCTCGATTGCCTGGTGATCGACGAGGCGGGCCAGATCTCGCTGGCGGATGCCCTCGCGCTGGGCACCTCGGCCCGCAACGTGATCCTGCTCGGCGACCCGCTCCAGCTCGCACAGGTCTCGCAAGGCGCGCATCCGGAGAGGACGGCCGCGTCAGTCCTGGAGCACCTGCTGGGAGATGCCCCGACGACTCCCGAGGATCGCGGCCTCTTCCTCGAGCGGAGCCATCGGATGCATCCGGACGTCTGCGATTTCATCTCCGAGATCGTCTACGCCGACAGGCTCCATGCCTCCGAGGAAGCGGCGCGCCGGACGACGGCCTTCGGCACCGGCATCCGATACCTGCCGGTGGAGCACGAGGGCAACCGCTCCGCGTCGGGAGAGGAAGTGTCGCGGATCGCGACGGAGATCGGGGCCATGCTGGGAGGCTCGTTCACGGACAAGGACGGGCAATCGCGCCCGCTCGGCCCGGGAGATTTCATGGTCGTCACGCCCTACAATGCCCAGGTGCGGCGCCTGCGCGCGGGCCTTCCGCAGGGGGTGCGCATCGGCACAGTCGACAAGTTCCAGGGACAGGAGGCTCCCGTCGTGTTCTTCTCGATGGCCACCTCCAGCGGCGAGGACGTGCCCCGGGATGTCGGCTTTCTCTTCTCGCGCAATCGTCTCAACGTGGCGATCTCGAGGGCGGAGTGCCTGGCGCTTCTCGTGTGCTCGCCGCGGCTCCTCGAGACGCGCTGCCACTCGATCGACGACATGATGCTGGTCAACGCCCTCTGTCGCCTCGTCGAGTACGCGGACACCCGCAAAGGCTAAAGGAGCCTGCCATGCCCGTCGGCTACAGGAGACACGGTCACATCGGGATCGTCACGCTGAGCCGCCCCAAGGCGCGCAACGCCTGGGGCGCGGACTTCAATGAAGGCATCGCCCGCCGCTTCGCCGCGATGGAGGACGACGACAAGATCCGCTGCGCGATCCTGACCGGCGACGAGGCCGGCGGCGCCTTCTCCGCGGGCGCAAACCTCAAGGATCCGAAGACGCACACGCTCGCCTCGGCCGCGGAGTTCATCAAGGGGCTTCCGAAGCGCCGCGACCGCGCCTTCGAGATCCTCGGGAACTTCCCGAAGCCCATCGTGGGCGCCGTCAACGGCTATGCTGTCGGCATCGGCTGCATCGTGACGTTCTGCTGCGACGTGCTGGTCGCCTCCGAGAAGGCGGAATGGCGCTTGCCGCAGGTGGCCCTTGGGATCCTGCCGGCCTATGGCGGCGCCGTGCGGCTGGCGCGCTGGGTGGGGCGCGGGAACGCGATGCGCCTGGCCCTGGGCTTTCCGCTTCCCGCCAGGGAAGCAGGCCGCATCGGTCTCGCGCAGTGGGTGGTGCCGCACGCGCGGCTCATGCCGAAGGCGCTCGAAGTAGCCGAGCGCCTCGCCGCCTTGCCCCCGCTGGCCGCGCGCCTGACGAAAGAGTCGCTCCTGCGCGGCCTCGACATCCCCAACCTGTCCGACGCCGCGCTCGCGGATCTCTATCGCTTCGCGACGCTCGAGCAGACCGAGGACAAGACCGAGGGGCACGCCGCGTGGCGCGAGAAGCGGCAGCCCAACTTTCGAGGGCGCTAAGGCTTCGTGTCGGTCGCGGCTTTTCCCCGGACCTTGACGCCGGCCCGCTTCTCGTAGAGGGCGATGACGCCGGCCATGTCGAAATCGCCGAAGCCCTCGACGTGCGCGGCTTCATACGCGTCGCGCACCGCCGCCGTCACCGGCAATGGCAGCCCGAGCGAGGCGGCGAGTCCCAGGCCGAGCCCCACGTCCTTGCGCGAGAGCGCGATGCCGAAATACGGCGTGAAGTCGCCGGCCAGCACCTTGGGGAAGCGCTTGAGGAAGTGATGGGAGCGCCCCCCGCTCGTCGAGAGGATGTCGAACAGGCGCTGCGGATCGAGGCCCGCGCGCACGCCGAGCACCATTGCTTCCGCCGCGATCGCGACATTACCCACGGACATGATGTTGTTGATGATCTTGATGACCTGGCCCGAGCCCAGCGGGCCGATGTGGTGGATCTCGCCGCCGAGGACGTTTAGCAGCGGCCGGCAGCGCTCGAGCACTTCCGAATCGCCTCCGATGAGGAAGATCAGCTTGCCGTTGCCGGCTTCGTCGGGGCCGCCGCTGACGGGTGCGTCGAGGCAGTCGATGCCGCGCGCCTTCGCGGCCTTCGCCACCTCGCGCCAGGTATCCGGATCGGTGGTGCTCAGGTCGATGAACACCATGCCGGCGCGCGAGCCCGCGAGAGCGCCGTCGTCGCCCAGGTAGGCGCGCCGCACCGTCGCGGGATCGGGCAGGCTCGACAGCACGAAGTCCGATTGCTCGGCGACCTTCAGAGGTGATGCGGCCAGCGACACGCCATCGGCCTTCGCGCGCGCCGCGCTCTTGGCGCTCGGGTCGTAGCCCGTCACGGCGAAGCCGCTCTGCGCCAGCCGTCGCGCCATCGGCCCGCCCATGGTGCCCAGCCCCAGGATTCCTATCCGCGGTTGCCCCGCCATATCAGATCCTCCTCTCGCCGGCCGTCACGCTTGCGTCCGTCTCGTGACTGGTGAAGCATATGTACCACCGGAGGCTCTCATGAAGATCGGCATCTTTCTCACGGGACAGCATCCGCCGGGCAGCGACATGGTCGCGGCCCTGGAGGATCAATACACGATGACGCGCCTGGCGCGGGACCGCGGCTGGGATGCGGTCGCGATGGGCCAGCACTATCTGAGCGAAGGCGTGAGCCAGCTCCAGCTGATTCCCGCGCTGGGGCGACTAGCCGCGGAGGCGGGTGAGATGACGGGGATCGCCGGCGTCCTCCTGGCGGGCCTCCACAACCCCGTGGAAGTGGCCGAGTGCATGGCGTCGCTCGACACGATCTGGCGGGGCCGCTTCGTCTTCGGCGTGGGGCTCGGCTATCGCGACGTCGAGTTCGATGCCTTCAAGGTGCCGCGCGGCCAGCGCGTCCGTCGCTTCGAGCAATGTCTCGAGGTGGTGAGAAGGCTCTGGACGGAGGAGAAGGTGACCTTCGAGAACGACGTCTGCGCGCTGTCAAACGTCACGATGACCTGCCGGCCCGTGCAAAAGCCGCATCCGCCCATCTGGATCGCGGCCAATAGCGACAAGGCCGTCCTGCGCGCCGCGCGCCTCGGCGACACACTCTTCATCAACCCGCACGCGACGATGGCCACCGTCATGCGCCAGATGCTGCTCTATCGGGCCGAGCTCGCGCGCGTCGGCAAGCCCTTTCCGAAGGTCCTGCCGTTCTTCAAGGAGATCTTCTGCGCCAAAGACAGGCGGACCGCGCTCGAGCTTGCCGGGCCGTACCTCGCGAGCAAGTACAAGACGTACGCCGCCTGGGGCCAGGACTCGGTGATGCCCGGGCACGAGTCGTTCAACCAGCCGCTCGAAGAGCTTCAGCGCGACCGGTTCGTGCTCGGAAGCCCCGACGAGTGCTACGAGCAGTTGAGACCGTGCTGGGAGGAGGTGGGTGCGAACTTCCTCATTCTCCGGACGCACTGGAGCGGTATGCCCGCGAGCCATTCGCTGGCGAGCATGCGTCTGATCAGCGACGAACTGCTGCCGGCGCTCCGGAAACTTCCCGCGGCCTAGGCGCCGCTGCTCTTGGCTGCGTGGGCGCCGGCCAGTCGGCCGAAGACCGCGCCCGACATGA
>Ga0137372_10005356_pt1 | contig 12526 bp, 11 predicted proteins | sample SagtaG_6_FD_104911 | JGI IMG/M metagenome (GOLD analysis project Ga0137372, IMG submission 104911) | Vadose zone soil microbial communities from Sagehorn Ranch, Mendocino, California, USA - Sage1_R_60_16 metaG | ecosystem: Environmental > Terrestrial > Soil > Vadose zone | place: USA...
GGACTGCGCACGCCGTCGAGCAGGTGGCGGCCGCCAAGCTCATCCGCCCGGACATGCGATACACCGGGCCGCAGGAGCGCGAGCTGCCGGCCTGAACGGCACCCCGCCGCGACCGCTGGGCCGCGCCGTAGCCCGAGCATTGCCATCAGGCGGCTGGCCTTCCATTCGCAAGCCGATTGTCAGCCGACTCGCGACTCCACGCTCCTCTGCGGCGGTCGATCCGGGTCGACCCCCAGGCCGTCGTCGACGACGCCGGACCCGGCTCCTCCGCCGGTGCGCCGGACCGCGACCAGCAGGCCGCCGCCGAGATAGACGCCAGCCGCGAGGACGAACGGGGCGGCCAGCCCGGCCTTCACGACCTGCGACGCGATCACGGGACCGACGATGCCGCCGAAGTACAGCGGGAGGTACACGAGATTCAGCGTCTGCGACCGTCGATCCGGGGCGACTTCCGTCGCGAGCAGGGAGAAGACCATCGGCGCCACGGTGGCGTACAGGGCGGCCGCGGCGAGCGCGATCAGCGCGAGGACGGGGATGGACGGTGCGGCCGGCATCAACAGTGACGCCACACCCGTGCCGAGCAGCGCAGCCACGAGAACCGGACGGTAGCCGAGTCGATCGCCCAGCCAGCCACCAGCGGGGCCGACCAGAGCGCCGAAGAGTGCGGCCGCCCCGATGACGAGCCCGATGGCGCTCGCTTCGCCGGCCGGACCATTGATCTGTGAGACGAGGACCGGCAGGTATGGCCGGGCCACCTGGTTCGCGACGAACGCCACGAAGAAGATGCCGAAGATCCGGCGCGTCGGAGGATCGGCGAGGACCCCCCGGATCGCCCCGAAGGCCAGGGCCAGCGTTGAGCCGGCCGGGATCACCTGTGGTCGGACCTCTCGCGAGCCCAGTGCCAGGAGGAGAGCGGTCCCGGTGGACAGCGAGGCGGACACCGCGAACATCGCCGGCAGTCCCCAGCGCAGGGTATCCACGATGATCCCGCCCAGGATGGGGCCGGCCGCGAAGCCGACCGGTCCCGAGCTCCCGAAAAGACCCAGTGCCATACCGATCCGTGCCCGGGGCGCAGAGTCTCGGATGGCCGCCAGCATGATGCCGGTGTTGCCGAGCTGGAAGCCAACGAGGAGGAGGCTGGCGGCGAGCTGCCACGGCTCGCGCGACAGCGCGATCGCCGTCAAGACGGTGGCCTCGACCAGCGCGCTTCGGATGATCACCGCCTTGCGGCTGTACTTGTCGGCCCATACGCCCCACAAAGGCACGAGGGGCATGCCGACGACGAAGATGAGCGCCCCGAACAGGCCGACGAACTGCAGACGATCCGGTTCGGCGATCCCCATCCCGCGGAGATATGACAGTAGAAAGTCGAAGATCTGACTCACGCCGAGACCCTCGACCGTGGAGGTCAACCAGAAGATCGCCTGGAGCACGCGCCAGTCCTGGCGCCGGGAATCGGAGGGCATGGACCCGGAGGTTATCCGAGTCCGGCGGCGCGAAGACTGCACGCGCGTCGCCCGGAGACGCCGCAGGCGGCACCCCGAGGTTGCGCGAGCCGCCTGCCGGATCCGCGAACGACATCCGTTCGTAGCCGCTGGCGTGGATGGCGGCGCTGGCAGCCGGCCGCGGCCGTCCTAGACTCCGCCCTGACAGGAGGCAGGCAATGGCGCATCTCTTCGCGCGGCTGGTGGCCGCCCAGGACCGCTGGGCGAGGCCATTCGGCGACTTCAATCATCGCTGGCTGACGGCCGTGTTCGGGCCAATTCGGCCGCTCAAGGACTTCCTCAACGGCACGTGGCTCGGCCACCCGCTCCACGCCGTCCTCACCGACGCGCCGATCGGGATCTTCACGGCGGTGATCGTCCTGGATGTCCTGGACCTGAGGATTGCCGCAGACGTGACCCTCGTCCTGGGCGTCCTGTCGATGGTCGCGGCCGCGCTGGCCGGCCTGGCCGACTATTCCGACACGGACGGCACACCGCGAACGCGGGCAACGCTGCACGCCACCCTCATGATCGTCGGGCTCCTCGTCTATCTGGCCAGTCTGGCCGTCCGGGCGAGCGGCCCCCTGGACCGGGTCGTGCCGGTATGGCTGTCGATCGTGGGGTTCGTCATCGTCTCGGCCGGTGCCTACGTCGGTGGCGATGTCGCGTACGTGTTCGGCAACATGGTCAATCGCCATGCCTTCCGCGGCGCCGGCACGAAGTGGCTCCGGATCGAGGGACCCGCCGACGGAGATCTCATGGCACTCCCGGAGGCCACTCCCACCAAGGTCAAGCTCGGGATCAACAACCTCGTCCTCATCCGGCAGGGCGAGGCGATCGTCGCGCTCCACGAGCAGTGCGCCCACGCCGGTGGGCCACTGTCCGAGGGGTCGGTCGTGGACGGCTGCATCGAGTGCCCATGGCACGGCTCGCGGTTCCGGCTGAGCGACGGGCACCTCCGGCGGGGCCCGGCCGTCTACGACCAGCCGACCTACGAGGTGCGTCGCGGCGAGGCCGGCTGGGAGGCACGCCGGGTCCAGGCCTGATCGGTGGCGCGGAACCGGCCTTCCGCGAGCTTCATACCGCATGATCGCGTCCGTGACCGTCTATTCCGAGATCGTCCTGCCCGATCCGTGCCTCGTCGTGCTCGTCGGCCCGGCCGGATCGGGCAAGACGACACTGGCGGCACGGCATTTTGCGCCGGACGAGATCCTCGCCTCGGACGCGTTCCGTGCCCGGCTGGGATCGGGAGAGGACGATCAAGCCGCATCCCGCCGGGCCTTCTCGGCCCTCCACGCCGCCGTCGCACGACGGCTTGTCGCGGGGCAGCTGACAGTGGTGGACGCGACAAGCGTCTGGCGCCGAGCCCGCGACGGTCTGCTCCGGCGGGCGCGCTGGGCGACCGTCCCGGCCGTCGCGCTGGTGCTGGACCTCCCGGAGGCGGACTGCCTGGCCGGGGACCGGCTCCGGCATGGCCGCCACGTCGAGCCCGGCGTGATCCACGAGCAGTGGCTCGCCCTCCAGGAGAGCCTGCGCGCTCCCGGCGGCCTCGCGGCGGAGGGCTTCGCTTCCGTCCATCGACTCGTCGCCCGATCCGAGGTCGACCGGCTCGTCATCCGGCGGCAGCCGGCGTCCTGAGTCACTCGCGCGAGACGCGGTCCCAACCGCGAGCCGTCAGAATGGCGGTCCGCACATCGCTGGAGGGACCGCTCAGATCATGAATCCCCGGAACTGGCGCATCATCGCGGTCGCCCTCGGCGGCACGGTCGCCCTGCTCGTGGGGATCCTGGCCGCGATGGTCCTCCTGCCGGGCGGCGCTGGCGGTGGCCTTGCCGGCGGTCCGGTGCCGGCGGCCAACGGGACCCCCAGCGGCGCTGCGCTGCCGTCCGTCATCGGCGGACCGGTCGGGCCGGGCTCGCCGTTCCCCGGCGGCTCGACGGCGGCATCGGCGGGTCCTCCGTCGGCGTCCACGTCGACGGCTCCGGCGTCGGCCGCGACGTCACCGGGTGGCAGCGCGGCGAACGGTGCCGGCGCGAGCCCTTCGAGCCCGGCAGACCCCGGAGCCGAGCCGACCGCGACGCTCACGTTCGTGGACCTCAAGCTCGATTCGAAGCGAGATCCGAAGGGCATGACTCGCGCGATCTCGTTCTCGACGGATGGCCCCGGCACGATTCAGGCCCAGTTCATCACCCACGCTCCGCAGGGCACGGCCCAGATGTGCCTGACGTCGGGGACCGCGCTGCGCGTCTGCAAGGAGATCTCCAATGGGACCGTTGTTGCCAAGGCGATCGCCGGCCACAACACCTGGACGGTCACCCTGCGTGGGACGGGGGTCTTCACGCCGGTCGCCGACGTGGTTCTGACGTTCCCGGCCATCAATCCGTCGGTCACGATCGCTCACGCGCGCCTGGACGGACGCGTCCTGGACAACTACAACGGGATCACCGCCCGGGTCGCGCCACGTGCCGACGGCAACCTCCGCCTGGTAGCGAGCTGGCCCCGAAATCTTCTCTACGAGATCGGGCTCGTGAACGAGACGAACGGTGCAGGCAACGTGGCGCTGCAGAAGCAAGGCCCCGCGATGCAGGTCGACCAGACCCTGGCGCTGACCGGCGGCGCGGCCTGGCGGCTCACCCTCAGGAGCCCCGCTGCCGGCCTGCGCGCGACGGAACTTACCGCGACGATCAGCTGGCCGTAGTGGGCCCGTCGACGACGATCAACTGGCCGCAATCGGCCCAAGCTCGGCTGGCCTGACGACCCGGCCGAACGGCTTCACCCGGACCTCCACCCATACCCCCGACCGCAGATAGACGTCGTCGCGGGCGATGGCCAGCGCGGCTTCCGCGCTCTCCGCCCTGACCATCACGAGGGCCGTCGACAGGTCCGTGTAGCCGCCCGCTTCCACGACGATGCCCCGATCGCGGAGGTCGGCGATCCGGGCCAGATGCTCCGGTCGCACGCGCGGTCGAAGGGCGGCCGCATCGGGGCCGTACGTCGCCTCGATGACGAAGATCGTTTCGACGGCGATGTCGGCCGGTATCTCGGTCGTCATCTCGCGCCGATCAGCGTCGCGCCGGTGCGCCGGACCGGGCGGATGCGCTGGCCGCCGGGTTCGCGGCCGTGCGGCCTGCGCTGGGCACCCCGTCCGCGGCGTCGTCCATCGACTCGGGCGCGGGCAGCTCGACCACCGCGTCGGCCGCCGCATCGTACCGGTCCGACGTCGTCAGGTAGATCACCTGGAAGTCGCCGGTCAGCTCGCGGAGGAGCTCGATGGCCCGCACGGCCCGAGCGTCGTCGAAGGTCACGAACGGGTCATCGAAGATGAGCGGTGGCCGGCGATCGGCGGTCACGAGGCGAACGAGCCCCAGGCGGGCCACCAGGTAGACCTGGTCCAGCGTGCCCTGGCTCAGCTCGCGGGCGTCGACCCAACCGCCCTTCTCGGGCGCGAAGACCGCGATGTCCAGCGTCCGGTCGTCGACCTTGACCCGGCGGTACCGGCCCCCGGAGACGCGGTCGAGGTCGGCGACCATCCGCTTCTCGAGGTAGCGCGTCGCCGTGCGCATCGTGGCCTGCTCGGCATGCTCGATCGCCGCGAGCGTCAGCTCGTAGATGCGAGCTCGGCGCTGCAGCGCGATCAGCTGCTCGCGCCACGCCGCCAATCGCTCTGACTCGGCGGCCACCTGCTCGGCATCCACCCTGTTGGCCTCGACCCGGGCGCGGGCGCCGGCCTCGTCGTCGCGGGCCCGCTCCACGGCTGCCTCCTGGTCGCGGACCTCGACCTCCAGTCGCTCGCGGGCGCGCGGCTCGCGGGCGATCGGCCCCAGCTCGTCCAGGGCGTGAGCCTTCTGGTCGATCTCCAGGGCCGCCGCATCACGAAGGGCCGGCAACGTGTCCGGCGGCTCCTTGCCGACCAGGCCATCCAGCTGCGCCCGGAGCCGATCGATGAGGGCGACGTGCGACTCCTCGGCCTCGAGCAGCGCCTCGGCCGTCGTGAGGTCCGGCAGCTCGAGCGTCGCCAGCTGGACCATCATGTCGCCCTCGGCCTCCTTGAGCTCCTGCTCGAGCTGCGACCGGCCGCGCAGCCGCCGGTCGATCTCGACCCCGGCGAGCTGGCGCTGCCGGCGGAGATCGAGCGCGAGGATTCGCTGGCGCCGGGCGTATACCGCCATGAGCGCCCCCAGGGCGATCAGGACGAAGCCGACCGGCAGCAGGAACGCCGAGTCGCGCGCGATGAGCTGGGACGCCGCTCCCAGGACGAAGCCCAGAACGATGACGACGAGGGCGGCGATCGCCGGTCCACGCCAGGTGGGCTCAGGCGCTTCCAGGTCGAAGTGGACCTCGACCTCACCTTGCAGCTTGGCCTTGAGCTCGCGAATGGTGGCGTCGAGCTCGCGCAGTCGGGTGACCATCTGCGACAGGACCGGCAGCGGGTTTGCCGACGGGTGGGAGGCGGTCTTCTTGTCGATGTCGTCCCGGACCTGGACCGCCGTCCGGTAGCGTTCGAAGCGGTCCTGCGCGGCCATCCGCTCGGCCGACAGGCGCTCCGCGTGACGGGCCTTCTCGAGCATCGAGCGGCGCTCGGCGAGGTCATGCTCGGCCGCCGCTCGGCGCTCGCGCGCGCCGGCGAGGGCGTCGCGGTCGCGCTCGAGCTCGGCGAGGGCGGCCTCGCCCTGCTCCACGAGGCCGCGCGTCCGTCCCACGGCCTCCTCGGCGACGCGCAGTCGGCCCGGATTCTTCTCGCCGCCACGGCCCAGGTCGCGAAGCGCCCGATCGATGCGCTTCTTCGCCGCCGATGTCCCCCGGTCGGCTCCGCTGATCGAGGCCTGGAGCCTGTCGCGAAGCGCTGACTCGTCGCGGGCGAGGTCGTCCATCTCGTGGTGGCGGACCGACGCGGTGGACCGGAAGAACGGCTCGGTCGGCAGGCCGGTCAGCTCGGCTAGGCGCAGGTCGGCCTCCGCCGGGTCGGTCGTGGACTCGTTTTCGACATCCAACCGGACCGTCCCCTTCGGGCCTCGAAATGACTTCTCCAGCCAGCCCGCCCGGACGGCGTCCTCGTCCTCGGAGGTGAATTCCAGGCGGATCCAGGGTCGGGCGTCCGGATCCGCATCCCAGGGGCGGAGGCCGTCGAGATCGGTGTTGGCGGACGTGGCCTTTCGGGTGAGGGCGAGCTCGAGGATGCGCTGGATCGTGGTCTTGCCCGCTTCGTTGGGCCCGCGGATGACGGTCATGCCAGAGGCAAGCTCGATGTCCAGGTCCCGATAGCGCCGGACGTCGCGAACCTGGAGCCTGGTGATCCTCACAGCGTCACCTCGTGACCCGTGAGCAGGAGCCGGCCCAGGCGCAGCGCATCACGAAGCTCCGCCGCCTCCACCGCCTTCTGGCCGGCCTCGAGCTCGGCGATCCGGCCCTCGACGTCGCGGATGAACGCGCCCAGGATCGTATCCGGCGGTGGCAGGACACCCTCCGACAGCGCCGGCGTCGACGCATCGCGAATCCGGATCTTGAGGAAGCGTGGAGCCAGGGCAGTCTCGATCTCGTCGACGTCCAGGTCGAGCTCGTCCGGCCGAACGCCGGTGATGCGGGCGTCGAGCACGACGTCGGGATCGGCCTTTCCGCCTAGCTTGTCGATGAAGGCCGGCTGGCTGCCGATCGAGGCCGCGTCGATGTCGACCTTCTCGAAGCGGGTGCGGCCCACCTGCCGAGGGTCGACGTTGACGGTCCGGACGCCGTTCGCCGCCTTGTCCAGGGTCACGAGCAGGACCTTGCCGGCCCGGTCCTGGTCCAGCGCGATCGGCTCCGGCGCGCCCGGGTACGCATAGATGACCCGACCCGCGCGGCCCTGCTGGGTGGAGTGCCAGTGGCCCAGGGCGAGGTAGTCGAGGCCGGAATGGGCAACCTCGTCGTTGGTGAACACGACCTCGTCGTGATCGGTCTTGTCGGGAATGAGGAGCGCGCCGTGAACCATGCCGATGCGCCACGTCCGTTTGTCCCCGTCCCCGGCCCGAAAGCCGGCCAGCGGGCTCTGCGGAGCACGCTTCGTCGGGAAGAGACGGCCGTAGACGGTCGCGTCCAGGACAGGAAAGTCCACCGCCGGGCGATCGGGGGTGAGCACGACGATGAGCTCGCTGTCCGCCGCGACCCCGGCCAGGGCCGCCAGGTCGTACGCCCGATAGATGGAGGCACGGTCGTAGACGTCGTGGGTGCCGGGCAGGATGACGGTCCGGATCGAGGCCAGCGCCAGCCGCTTGAGCTCGGCTGCGACACGTTCCACCGACCGGCGCGGCTGGGTGTTCGAGTCGAAGAGGTCGCCTGCGACGAGGAGCATGTCGACATGCTCGTCCAGGGCCAGCTTGACGGTCGTCTGGAAAGCGGCGAACTGGCGCTCTCGCTGGGCGGCGGCCACCTCGCCAAGATCCTTGTGGCGCGCTCCCAGGTGGACGTCCGCGGTATGGAGGAGTCGAAGCACGCGGGGCGGGTCTCCTGGTTTGGGCGGGTTGGGTGCGGTTCGGAGTGCCTTGGTGCCGCTCGGTACGGTTGGACCCGGTGGGGCTCGGTTTCGGACGGTTTCGCCGGCCGAGGCGACCCTCCGGCGCCGAACGGCGTTCGGTTCGACCGAAGGTTCAGGCCCTCACCCCGCGAGCCTGACCGGCATTGTGACAGGTTCGGCAGCCGGGCTGCCAGCGACCTGTCCGGGCGCCGCACGGGTCGACGTTTCGGGCTGGGCATGCCGCAGCCGGTTCCCCGATGCGGCGCGGTCAGATTCGCGCCATGTCTGGCGGCGTTCGACCTGCAATGTCCGTTTCGGGACTCGGTGCTATCCTGCCGGCCGAATGAACCGGTGCGCCCTGTTCAAGGGGTCCCCGACATCGGCATCTGGGGCGCGTGACACCGGCCTCTCCCGCCAGTCCGCGAGCCCCGACGCCGACGGTCCCCCCGGGTGCACCAACGACCACAGGCGCCTGGGAGGCCACTCGTGACATACACCGACCGAACGATCGTCTGCGTCGACTGCGGCGTTGAGTTCATCCACTCCGCCGCCGACCAGGAGTTCTACATCCAGAAGGGGTTCGCCTCGGATCCCAAGCGCTGCACGAGTTGCCGGGCCAGCCGCCGGGCGGCGCGCGAGGGCGGCTACGACCTCCACGACATCGGCGGCCCGCGGGGATACGAGCGGGGCGAGGATCGGCCGGCCCGCGAGTACTTCGCGGTGGTCTGCTCGTCCTGCGGCAACCAGGCGCAGGTGCCGTTCAAGCCACGGATGGATCGCCCGGTGTACTGCTCCGACTGCTTCCGGGCCGTCAAGCCCAGCTAGTCCGCCGCGGCGGCCGCCGGACAACCGCACCCATCACGCGACGCAACGAAGGCCGGTCGGGCCGCCTCCTCCATCCCAGATGGGCTGCGTCCCGTCCCGGCCTTCGCCACGAGATCGATCCGGTGCCGGCCGAAGCGACTCGTTGTCCATCCATACCGGATTGCGCCCGGAAAGGTTCAGACCGCCGGGACAGGATCGTCACCCGCTCACCGCTGCGGCTCGTCCTGGTCGGCCAGGCGGAAGACGTCGCCGGCCCGATGGCGCTCACGACGATGGCCCCGCCAGATCGTGACCCGCGAGCGTCCGTGAACCTGCCAGGCGCCATCCTGACCGACCAATGCGGTCTCTTCGTCGATGCCCAGAACGGCCGTGCCACGCGGCGCCTGGAACGCCATGATGGCGGCCATCGGCTCAGGGATTCGATCGTAGTTTGGAAACACAGTCACTCGATCCACGACCCCCAGCGCAGCCCGCCAGCGAAGCGGCCAGGGCAGCATCCGCCGTCGCAGATCCGTGATGTGGGCCGTGAGGACCATCGCTCCGGCGGAGCAACCGGCGAGGACCGCCCCTCGATAGTGGGCCGCCTGGGCCGCCGCCCACGCGTCCGTTCCGGCCAGGGCATCCAGGAGGTAGCCCGGCTTGCCACCCGAGAAGTAGATCAGATCGGCCTCGCCAAGTGCCTGGGCGTGGGCCCGGTCTGCGGCCGCGGCGCGGTCTCGGACCAGGACCGCCTCCACCTCCGCCCCCAGCCTGCTGAAATGCTCGATGCCCATCGCGGCCGAGCGCCGGAAGACGGCCTCGCCATCCGGAAAGGAGGCGGTCGGCACGATCGCGACGCGTGGATGAGCCCGGCCCGTCGCGGCGAGGAGATGCGCGTCGAACGCCGCCATCGCGTGAAGGAATTCGCCGGCGCCGATGAGCGCCACGGGTCCCGGCATGGACGGGAGTCTAGGCCCGGATCCACCGACCGGACGCGGCATATCGCCGCGCTGGTGGTTCAGGCCAAGGCGAAGCCGAGCACGGGTGCGAGCGCAACTGAATGATGCGGCAGTGAGCGGAGGCGCCAACGCGGCAATCGACTTCGGAGCGGATGAGATGCAAGTGTGGCTCGGTGGATCCGGGCTCGGTGTCTTGCCCGCGACCTTCCGCCGCGTCACCATGGCCCGGCCGGATCATGATTCCGGGCGGCAGGACGGAGGGCTTCATGACGGTCCGGCAGCGGTGGACCATGGTCGCCGCGATCCTCGGGTCGGGGATCGTCTTCCTCGACGGGACCGTGGTCAACGTCGCGCTCAAGAAGATCGGCGAGGATCTGCCGGCCTCCATCGTCGGCGTCCTGGAAGGCCAGACCTACGTCACGAGCGGCTACCTGGCGACCCTTGCGGCCCTCCTGATCCTGGCCGGTGCGCTCGCCGACTTCTACGGTCGGCGGCGGGTGTTCATGATCGGACTCGCCGGTTTCGGGTTGACCTCGATCATGTGCGGTCTGGCCCCGAACCTGGAGCTTCTGGTCGTCTTTCGGGTGCTCCAGGGAGCGACCGGCGCTCTCCTCGTGCCCGGCTCGCTCTCGATCATCACGGCGACGTTCGGAGGGCCTGCGCGATCGCGAGCGTTCGGCATCTGGGCCTCCGCCACGTCGGCGACGACGATCCTGGGTCCCATCGTCGGCGGCTTCCTCGTCGACACGATCTCCTGGCGGGCCGCGTTCCTCATCAACCTGCCACTCGTGGTGATCGCGCTCGTGGCGACCGCCCGGTTCATGGACGAGAGTCGCGACGAGTCGGCCAGCGGCCGCTTCGACTGGCTCGGCGCGATCGTCATCGCCATCGCCGTCGGGGGTCTGGCCTTCGGGGCGATCCGCGGCCAGGAGAAGCAATGGTCCGATTCGCTGGCCTTCATCGCCCTGGGCGTGGGCCTGGTGGCGGCTGTCGCCTTTCCGATTCTCATGGCCCGATCGCCGAACCCGCTCATGCCCCTCAGGCTGTTTCGGTCGCGAGAGTTCGCGGTCATCAACCTGTCCACGCTGCTCATCTACGGCGCCCTCTACGTCACCCTCGGGTTCCAGGGCCTGTTCCTCCAGGGGACGCTCGGGTACACGGCCTTCGCGGCCGGCACGATCGGCCTGCCGGTCGGGCTCATGCTGACGTTCCTCTCGACGCGCGTGGGATCCATCGCGGGTCGGATCGGCTCCCGGCCCTTCCTGTCGGTCGGGCCGGTGCTCATGGCGCTCGGTCTCCTCTGGCTGGCCCGCATCCCCTCGGCGTCGGCGCCCTGGCAGGCCTCGCTCGACAATCCGGCCAGCTTGACCCCGTCGGCCGGTTTCCTCGTCGACGTCCTTCCGGCCATGCTCCTGTTCGGACTCGGCATCACGTGCGTCGTGGCGCCGCTGACCACGACGCTGATGGGCTCGGTCCCGGTGCGCAACGCCGGCCTGGGATCGGCGATCAACAACGCGATCTCGCGGGTGGGCCAGCCGTTGCTGGCAGCGGTCCTGTTCATCGTGATCACCGGCTCGTACTACGCCACTCTCGCCAGCCGGGTGCCGGGCCTCGACACCGTTTCGCCGGAGGTCAGGCACGCGCTCTCGCCGCTGAACCCGCCCAGGACGAACGACCCGACCGCGGCCGCCGCGGCCCGCGATGCATCCACCGATGCGTTCCATCTGGCGATGCTCGTCGCGGCAGGCTTGCTCGCGGCGGGTGCGCTCGTGAACTGGTTCGGCATTCGCGAGCAGCGCCCGGCTCGGCAGGCGACCGGAGCTCGGCGAGCAGCCGAGCCGTCCGGCGTCGGCTCGGACATGACGCCCTGACCATTGCCCGTCCGAGCGTTCGTAGCGGGGTCTCGCGGAGCCTGCCGTGGCGCGGCACGCGAAAAGGCCTGTCACGGCCTTGCGCAGGTGGGTATGCTTCCCGTCGCGAGAGGTGATCGCGCGCCGTCGTTGCCCGACGGAAGTCCGCGGTCCGCAACGGAGGGTCGTCATGTCCGGTCCTGGAGACAGCGCACCGCCACCGCAGCAGCCCGCGGCGCCGCCGCCAGCATCCCCGCCCCCGCCGCCCGGTCCGTCGCAGCCGTCGGGCATGCCGGCCTGGACGAGCAACATCACATCGACCGCGCCAGTGGCGGGGCCGGCCGGCCTCTTCTACGCGGACGTGCCGAATCGGATCATCGCTTACATCATCGACGCGATCATCGTCGGCATCGTCAGCGCGATCGCCGGCGCGGTCCTGTTCGCGATCGTCGGCTCGCCGACCACGGCACGGACGGTCGCCGATCCGAACAGCATCCTCGGCGTCCGCTTCGAAACGAGCACGAACTACGTCTCCTCGCTCCTCTACGCCATCGTTGGCGCCGCGATCTCCGCCGGCTACTTCATCTACACGTGGACCGCGATGCGCGCCACCGTCGGGATGAGGGTCCTTGGGATGCAGGTCGGGAATGCTGCGGACGGAGCCACCCTGACCATGGAGCAGGGAGTCCGCCGCTGGCTCGCCCTCGGCGGCGTGTTCACGCTGGCGCAGACACTCAACCCGCTGCCGCTCCTCGGCGTCCTGCTCGGGCTGGCCGCGTTGATCTGGGTCATCGCCCTCATCGTGACCACCGCTCAGAGCCCCACCAAGCAGGGCCTCCACGACCAGTTCGCCGGCACGATCGTGGTCAAGGCGGCGCGCGCCGTCGGCTGACGGGAACCGACCGCCCGGACGACCCGGGCCGAAGCCTCGCCATCTGGACC
>Ga0137372_10005359_pt1 | contig 12521 bp, 12 predicted proteins | sample SagtaG_6_FD_104911 | JGI IMG/M metagenome (GOLD analysis project Ga0137372, IMG submission 104911) | Vadose zone soil microbial communities from Sagehorn Ranch, Mendocino, California, USA - Sage1_R_60_16 metaG | ecosystem: Environmental > Terrestrial > Soil > Vadose zone | place: USA...
ATCGACGAGATGGCCAAGTAGATGGTGGCACCGTCAAGATTGAACGAGTACCCGGTCGGCACCACGAGCCCGGTTGCGGCCGAGGAGTTGCCGGCGTTCTGCAGCTTCTTCATGATGCGCGGCATCACCGCCTCGGTGGACGCCGTACCGAGCGCCAGCATGAACTCCTCGCGGGTGTAGCGCAGGAACTTGAAGAGGTTCATCCCGACGTAGAAGCGCGCGATGCAGGCCAGGATCAGCGCGAACAGAACTGCCGCCAGATAGCAGCAGGCGATCAGCTTCCCGAACGTACCCAGCGATGAGATGCCGTACTGACCGATGATGAAGGCCATCGCGCCGAAGGCACCCACTGGGGCGACCTTCATGATGTAGCCGACCAATCGGAAGATGATGTGCGTCAGCTCATCGATGAACTGGAGCACGATCGGCGATCGCTTCTCGCCGAACTGCGCGAGCGCGATGCCGAACAGGCAGGAGAAGAAGAGCACCGCGAGCAGTTGGTTCGCGGCGAACGCGCCGATCACACTGCTCGGGATGATGCCGAGCAGGAAGTCCACTGCGTGCGGCAGCTGCGCGCCGCCGGTCTTCGCCTCGACCGCACCCGCGTCGAGTGTGGACGGGTCGACATTGAAACCAGCCCCCGGCTTGAAGACGTTGGCGACCACCAGGCCGAAGACGAGCGCGAAGGTGGTCACGACCTCGAAGTAGAGGATCGCCTTGAAACCGATCCGCCCGACCGCCTTGACGTCGCCGACCTTGGCGATGCCGGTCACCACGACACAGAAGATGAGCGGCGCGATCACCATCTTGATGAGCTTGATGAAAGCGTCCCCGAGCGGTTTCAGATCGGCGCCGAGGCCGGGCCAGAAATGGCCGACGGTGATGCCGGCGACAACAGCGACGAACACCTGGAAGAACAGCGACTTGTAGATCGGCCGGCGGACCGAGCGCCGGGAGGACTGGTCGGACTGGCCGGCCTGGAGTTGCTCCACCATGACGGGGCCTTTCTGCATACGGTGCGAGGGGAGGGACCGGGACGCGTACTTGCCGGCGGTGACCGACGCTTCGCCGTACTCGTCATGATTTCCGTTATGCGGAAATAGTATTCCGTTGATTGGTATACGTTGGTCCGCCTGACCACCCGCCGTCAAGGCCTAATTGCAGAAAGTTGACGTTGCCCGGCCTGTTCGCACTGGGGAAAGCCGACGGGGGCTGTCCGGGCTCTGCCCAGGACAGCCCCCGCGTGGTGTTGCTTAGTGGCAGGTGGTGGTGCCGCTGTCGGTGTAGGTCTTGCCGGCTTCGGGGACGAACTGCCAGTCGTAGCTGTTGGCGTGCAGCGTCAACTTGAGTACGCCGTACGTGTCGCTGTTGCGTGCCTGGCTGTTCGGCTGGATGGTGCCGAAGCTGTAGTGGCTGGCGCCGCCCATGCCGGCGACGAACTCACGGATGCCGAGTGCGTCGTCGAGTCCGCCGGTCGGGTTCTGCGGTGCGAAACGCTCGTACTGGTGGTTGTGGCCAGCGATGACGACATCAGCGTTGAAGTCGTACAGCGCCTGGAAGAGCGGCCTGGTCGCGGTCTCCGGCGCGTGGTTGGCGCCAGAGGTGAAGAGCGGCTTGTGCCAGTAGGCAACGGTGCACGGCTTGCTGCTCGCCGCGAGGTCAGCCCGCAGCCACTGCTCCTGCGCCGAGCCGGCGGACATGCTGACCTCGGAGTTCAGCGAGACCACGTGCCAGTTGCCCAGGTCGTAGGAGTAGTAGCCACGGCCGGACGGGCCGGCGGCCGCGCCGAAGTAGCTGTAGTACCCGGTGGCTCCCGACGTGTTGTAGTCACGGTTGCCCGGCGCCGGCTTGGTCCGCGCCTTGTGCCGGCCCCACGTCGGCTCGTAGTAGGTGTTGAACTCCGACAAAGTGCCACTGTCGTAGACGTTGTCGCCGGCCGTGAAAACGGTGCCCGGGATGTTGTCGAGCAGCGCAGCGGTGGCGGTGTCGCCGGAGCCGGAGTTCGAGATGTCGCCCGCGCCGACGAGCACGGGGTCGCCCGACGGCGGCGGTGTGGTGGTGGGTGGTGGCGTCGGGGCGGAGGTGTCGATCACGAGCTGGGGCGCGTTCGCGCCGCTCTCCCGCGAGTCGTAGTACGCACCGTCGTCCGCGTGGTCCTACCACGTCGTCGTACTCGACCAGGAACTCCACAAGAAGAAGGCGATCCCGGTACCGGGTCTACCCAACCGAGCCCGTGTCTCGGCCAGCGGTCGCATGGTGGCGTGGACCAGCTTCGTCGGCGGCGACTCCTACAACCACGGCGGCTTCTCCACCCGCACAGGCATCCTCGACACCCGCACCGGCGTGCTCGCGAGCACACTGGAGAAGTTCGCGGTGACGCGACAGGGTCGGCCTTACCAGGCCTCCGACCTCAACTTCTGGGGCGTCACCTTCACCGCCGACGACAACCGCTTCTACGCAACGATGTCGACGGCCGGCCGCCGGTACCTCGTCGAAGGCGACTTCGCCGCCAGAACCGTCCGCACCCTCAAGGAGAACGTCGAGTGTCCGTCGCTGTCACCCGACGGCACCCGCATCGCCTTCAAGGAGGCCATCGGCGCCGACCCCACCCGCGGCTGGCGTCTGTCCGTGCTCGACCTTGCCTCGATGCGGGTGACGCCGCTGGCCGAGCGCCGCAGCATCGACGACCAAGCAGCCTGGCTCGACAACACCGCGCTCGCCTACACAGTCCGAGACAGCAGCGGCAACCCGGCCGTCTGGTCCGTCCCCGCCAACGGCTCCGGCACCCCTCACCTACTAATCCCCGACGCCGACTCCCCCGCCCCCCTCGGCTGAATCCCTTGCAAATAGGGCGATGTCAGCTCAGCCAACGGGCCCAAGACGCACTTCGTTTCGAGCATGGTCGCCCTGCGCAGACGCACTCACGGAGGAGTGCAATGTCTGCTCAAGGATTGCGGAGCAACGCGCGAACGCGCCGGACCTCAGCACACGCTGTCGTGCCCCCGACTACCACCGATCTGCTGGGCTCGTCTACTTGTAGCGCCGCCAGAATTCGTTGGCACCGGATCTGAGAGTGGCTAGGCGGTGGGCGTGGACCTTCGCTATCTCGGGACGGTTGCGGAGGTCAGTGATCACGCTGGTGACTAGCACTAGTTCGCGGATTCTGCGGAGGACTGGCCACGAGGGAAGGGTCGTGACATCCAGGACGTAGGTGGTGGCTAGGGCTTCGTGGTCTTGGAGTGCGCCGAAGCGAAGGGCACTGACGGCGGCGACGACGAGATCGTACGCGAGGGGCCCGATGCTGGTGCCGTCGAAGTCGCAGAAGACGAAGCGGCCTGCGGGCTCTCGGAGGAGGTTGCCGATGTAGGCGTCGCCGTGGAGTAGGCCGACCTGAAGGTCCGGGAGTATGGATCGGTACTCGGCTTCGATTTCGGACCACTGCTGGGTCAGCCAGGTGTGGTCGTCAGCGGGGAGGCCGTCGGCCATGGCTAGTCTGCTCCGGGCGCTGCTGAAAGGGTCCCAGTGCCTCAGGCCGGGTGGCGGGGTGAGTTTGTGCCAGCCGAGGAGTGGCTGTGCAAGGTCGGCGCCGGTCCAGGCGGGGTTCCTGCCTTCGAGTGCTTCCCAAATCGTTGCCGAGTAGTTCTCAAAGAGGACGGGCTGTGTGAGGCCTGGGGCGAGTCTGACGGCGGGCGCATCTTTGTCCTGCAGCCAGGTAGCGATCTTGGCGACGTGGTTTGCGCGCTGACTCGCCAGATCGCCGGCGCCGAATCTGACCACGACACCTTGGCTCGGCAGGCGGTAGACCGCGTTGTTGGTGTACTTGATGAGTTCTGCGTCGTCGGCGACAAGGCCGGCTTCTTGGCAGATGCCTTTCAGGGCGTGCTTGAGCTTTTGGTCGAGTTCAACCGTCAGGTTGGTCATGCGGTCAGTGCCTTCAGCGCGGTCTTGCGGACGGATGCCAGTTGCTGCATGAGGTCCTTCGCGTCGGGGTTGTCGGACCAGTCGGACGCCGCAGTGGCGATCTCGGACAGACGGCCGATGCCGCGTCCGCTGCGAAGACTTTGGGTTTCACTGATCACTTCGTGGGCGACCTCGACGCCGGCATCGAACTCGTTCGTCCGCAGTAGGTTCGTTGAGAGGATGATGCGATCGAACGTCTGGCTGCGCTTCGATCTGTCAGGGCCTGATTCCTCGAGCGCCTGCTGCGCGAAAGCCACCACACGTACGGCGTACTCTCTGCTCTGCCTCGGGTCCTTTGCATACCCGGCGAGCGAGTTGTAGACCAGCGCCCTGTGTCCCGTGTAGTCGCCAGGCGTGAAGTAGAGGGTCGTCCAAGGCGATACGCGGCTCTTGTCGGCGCGGCCCATCTCGTGCTCTGCGCGGGCAAGAGCGTCTTGCACATGGTCGTGCTTGCCGAGCATTGCGTACGCGAGCGCTTCGTTCGCGTGGAGGCGAGCGACCTCGGCAGGATCGCCTGCGTCCTGGGCGGCCAACTGGCCGAGTTGCAGCAGTTTCAGGGCCTCAACCGGTTGCGCTTCCTGCATGCTCACACGGCCGAGGCGATACAGGATCGAGGACGCCAGCGACGGTTCATCGGCATCCTTGGCGAGGACAAGAGCGTTCATCAGATAGCGCCTTGCGGATGACTGGTCGCCGATGTCGTGGAACGACCAGCCAAGCATGCTGCTGAAGTCGGCGAGTGATACCTTCAGATCCCTATGCGTCCCAGCGTCCGCGGTGGAGTGGATCATCCGGCGGGCATAGCCATAGAACCCGCGGGCGGCATCGACGGCCGCTCCACCGCCGTAGCGCTGATCCAGCTTCCGCAGTTCGACGGTCATCGAGACGACCTGCTGGACATCGGACTCCGTGATGATCGGCGGTACGGCGGCCACGCCATTGGAGAATTCCGGTAGCCACTGCTTCGCCTCGTCGTTCACAGATCCGAAGGCGACGCTAGCGACTGCGCCGGCGAAGTTCTTCCGATCTTCGATCGTCAGGGCGCGTGATTGCAGGGTCTCTGGTTGGGACATGGCGCTGTAGGCCAAGCCCATCAGGCCGCGCGGGATCTCAAGCGCGTCGGCGATGCGCTCCAGAACGTCGTACGCCTTGACCTGGCGGCCGTTCAGGATCTCCGACACCTCGCCCTGGGACTGGTACGTGCGCGCGCCGATTTGTGTCTGGCTCCAGCCGTGCCGCTGCAGCCAGCGAAAGACCCCCGCTACGTCGCGAGACGCGAGAACGGGGCGCAACTCCGGGCGATCCCACCAGCCGGAGTCGAGCGGCGGCAGCGATGCCGTCATGGTCACTCCTTGTCGCTAGGCGGTTCTGCGAAGTTAGCCCGCGCGCATCCGACGAGTCTATCGGCGCGGCCGATAGGTCCTATGGATGAGCACTGCCCGTAGTGGACCGTCTCACCTGAAGGCCATCGTTTGGATACACACAGTGATCCACACGAGAACGCCACAGCCCGGCGCGTACCGCCCAGCCAGGAAGGACAACCATGACGACAGCGCTGTTCGTCGTGTCGTGCATCGCGGCAGGTCTGACGATCGCGATGCTGAACGACCTGCTTCGAGATGTCGGTGGCAGGAATGAGTGACGGTGAGGAAGCCGATCGGCTCCAGGTGCGGGTCTGGTTCGGCTCACACACGATCGCCGAGTACACCGGAGACAGCACCCACGCGCGACGCTACGCCGAGGCGATGCGACGGCGATTCCCAAGTCTCCGAGTCAGCGCCGAGCCGCTGCCGCGCAGAAGGCTCATACAGCGATGACAGCCATCTCGGCAGGTCCGGCTACCGACTATCGCAAGCGGGGCGACATCGTGCAGGCGTATGGCTACCTCCGGAAGCACTTCCTCATGACTGAGGCGGAACTGGCCAGGGCGCGGCACATCATCGTCGAGACGGCCCAGCGGCACGGCGTACGGCTGGCCGCGATCCACGTCGAGGAGATCGAGACATCTCCGGAGGCATTTCACGATCTGCTCGCCGCCGTGATGCGCGACGAACAGCGAATGATCATCGCTCCCGACATCCACCACTTCGAGGTCGCCGGCGAGCCTGCGGCCGTTGTGGAACGCCTCGAATCGAACGGCATCAAGATTGTCGTCGGCCAGTGACATCACGGTCTGAAAGGGTCGCGAGATGCCAGAGCTGTCGGCACTCGGCTTCATCTCGATGCAATTCATGAGAAACACCGGCGAGCTATTGGCGACTCATCGAAAGCTGGACGCATGTGCAACTGCCCGGGGATATCGGCTCAAGAAGGTGTACGTCCAGAATCTCGGACCTGCTGATGCTGTCTTCGACCTCCTTGGGTCGCTGCTGGAGTCCGACGGCCTACCACTCGTGATCCCGACGCTGCATCACCTGGCCATTCTCGGCAACCCACTACAGATACGCGATCACCTCAGCCGTAGCGACCATGAGGTGCTGATCGCCATCGAGCAGGCGGAGCGGACGTGCTGAGGGGACAACCTGTCGTTCTCCTCGAGTCCCCTGTTTTCCGCGTCCGTTCCGCCGTTCCACTGGGCCCGGCTCACCGGCGACCTCACTAGCCGGCAGGCCGATCCCACCGCGAAGGCTCTACCCGCTGGGCATCCCTTCACGCCGAGCGGGTACAGCCGCCGCCCTGCAGGAGAATCCGTTGGCGCGCTGATCGCTCCTACGGAGGTGCACGGCGTTGCGGTCTGGAAACTGTCCGGTGAACCATTCTGTGCCATCGGTCACCTGCACCGGGCGGTCGAGGCATCCGGGCTGCGGATTCGATAGCCGGGGTCAGGGTCAACTCATACTGCACAGGAGCTGAAGCCTCGGTCTCCGTTGACGATCACACCCGAACGTCGGCAGCCGCCGCCCACACGGTGACGCGATGGAGGCGGATCGGGATCATGCGAGTACCTTGATCCGGCGAGTCGACTCGGTGATCGCGGGAGGCGGCCCCACGCTGAGGGAGTCGAACAGCACGCGACCTCAGGAGCTCGCGTGCTTGGCTGGGATCGACGGCGTAGCACGCTACGAAGGAGCGCGCATAGCCGTTGCGTGGAGCAACTACTTCAGCTCGGCTGACCTGGAGTAGGGCAAGCCGCGAGTCACCGAGGCGTGAGCTTGATGACCCGCGCGCCTCCAGCCCATGCCGAATGCAGGTCCCGCTGGCTGGCGTTGCCGTCGTCATCCACGTGAACCTTGCTGAAGCGGGCGAAAGCCGGATTCGCGGCCGCCATGTGCGCGTATGCCGTGACGACGTCGGGTTCAGCGGTCAAAGTCCGGACGTCTGCCAGCCTGAGCTTTCCCCTGAGCCTCAAGGCCACAGGCTCACCCGTCCGAAGGTTTCGAGCCCAATCGAAACTCGTACCGATGAGAAGGTCATCACCTTGAGCCAGGTAGGAGACGGGCACCGTGTACCTGCGTCCTGACTTTCGACCCACTATGTACAGCGTGACCAGCCGGCTTCCGACCACCCGACAAAGGCCCGGAGTGCGCAGCAGACCGCGCACCACGAGATTGGCCAGTCCTTGCGCGCGCATGGTCCGTACGGCTGGGGCGCCCGACTTGTCACTCATTGCTGTGCGTCGCCACCGCTCGGACCGGAGGCAGCGCAGGCGGCTGGGTCGGATCGCCGGTTGGAACCATGCGCATCACGGCCTCCGGCATCGCGCCGACCGTGAAGGCGCGGACGGCCGGCCCAACGGACACGGTGACGAACGACGCCACGGGCGGCACCTCGGCGGGCAGCGGTATGAAGTACTCCCCTGCTTCAAAGTGGGACTCGATCACACGCATCGACGTGCTCGTCGGCTCGGGCGGCGCGAAAGAGGTGGCCCACCAGGCCTCGACGACCACCTGGGCCGGTTCTTGCAGGTTGAGCTGCACCGTTCTGTTCGTTGGGTCATATGCGACGCCGTGGTGGTCTCCCGCAGTCGACGTGACGCCTTCGACCTGGGCAGCGATGAGGCCTGCGATTCCGGCGAGCCCCTGCACGAAGCTGACGTGGCCGTTGACCTTCGAGATCTCTTCTTTCAGGTACTGCTTGGTGTGACGCGGCACCATGCCACCGAAGACGACGACATCGATCTTGGTGGTGTCGTACTCGGTCAGCACCTCGTCGAACTGGTTCGTTGCATCTGCGAGGAAGCCCTTGCTTCGCAGAATGCCGGCTGCGTCGAGGATCACGCTTGGGCTTCTGCCGATGACCAGAACCCGTTCGGTTCCGCTGGTGGTTGGTTCGTCCATGAGCTGTTCTCCTGGAGAGGGTTTTATGTTGGCTTGGCCAACATAGCCTATGTTGGCCGTGCCAACAACTGGTACCGTCTGCCTATGCCGATGGATCACCCGCCAAGCCGTACGCCGACGCGCGTCAAAGATCGTCCGACCTGGCTCATCAGCCGGACCTTCGCTCGCTCGTCAGGTCTCCTTGCCGCTGCGTTCGAGTCATCCGGCCGCGGTCTTCGCAGTTACCACTACCGCCTCTTGGCCGCGCTCGACGAGTGGGGGCCCGCGAGTCAGGCCGACCTGGGCCGTGGAACCGGAATTGATCGCAGTGACGTCACGGCGGCGCTGTCCGAGCTCGAGTCACGCCGGCTCGTCAAGCGGTCACCCGACCCCGAGCACCGTCGTCGAAACATCGTCACCCTCACCCCGGCCGGAGCCCAACAACTGCTGGAACTGGACAAGGTGGTCGAGGGTGTTCAGCAGCAAGTGCTGGAGCCTCTGACAGCAGCGCAGCGGCGTCAGTTCATCGCTTTGATGGTGAAGCTTCTCGCGGCCGACGACTAGGCCTGCCGTCAGGCTTCCTGGTCAGCTTCAGGGCTGGCGCGGGGTCTCCATCCGAATCGGCAGGGTCCGGTAGCCACGAAGAACCAGTCTGTCGCGGCGTGCAGGCGGCAGACCGGGGTTGGCCGAAAGGCCGGGGAACCGATCGATGAGGCGAGGGAAAGCGACGGATGCCTCGAGTCTGGCCAGGTTGTTGCCGATGCAGATGTGTGGACCGGCGCCGAAGCTGAGCGGTCTGCTGTCGGTACGGGCGGCGTGGAAGCGGTCCGCTGTAAACCGAAGTTACAACTCAGGTCACGTGATGCACAGCACGGACGGCGTACGATCCCTCCATGGGTGATTCCGCCGGCGCGGACGGCCGGACGCAGGCTTTGGCCGATCGGCTCTTCCAGGACGCCGCCGCGGCCCTGGAGCTCTACACCATCTACCTCGGCGAGCGGCTGGGCCTGTACCGCGCGCTCGTGGAGCAAGGTCCCGCCACCTCGTCAGAGCTGGCCGAACGCACCGGCACCACGGAGCGCTATGTGCGGGAGTGGCTCGAACATCACGCCGTCAGCGGCCTCATCGAGGTCGACGACGCCAGAGCGGAACCGGGAGTACGGCGGTACAGCCTGCCGCCCGAGCACATTCCGGTGCTGGCCGATCCGGACGACCTCCGCTACGAGGCTCACAAGGGCGTCGAGACCGCCCGCGCCGCGCGGGTGCTCCCGCAACTGGTCGAGGCGTTCAGGACCGGCGGCGCCCCGCCGCCCCTCCCCTGGGAACCCGAAGGACGCGCGGAGTTCAACCGCCCGATCTTCGTGAACCTGCTGGGCAAGGAGTGGCTTCCGGCGATCCCCGACATCGACCGCAGGCTGCGCGCCGCCGATCCGCCGGCGCGCCTGGCCGACGTGGCCTGCGGTACCGGGTGGGCGGCCATCGCCATCGCGCAGGCCTATCCTCGGGTCGCCGTGGACGGGTTCGACCTCGACCAGGACGCAGTCGCCGCGGCGCGCGAGCATGCTGGGACGGCCGGCCTTGCGGATCGCGTGACCTTCTCCGTCGCAGACGCCGCCGACCTGCCGAAGACGGCCGGCTACGACCTCGTGACGATCTTCGAGGCGCTGCACGACATGGCGCGGCCGGTCGAGGTCCTCCGGGGTGCGCGGAAGATGCTGGCGGCGGGTGGAACCGTCCTGGTCGCCGACGAGCTCGTCGAGGACGAGTTCACCGCGCCGGCCTCCGACCTGGAGCGGTACCACTACAGCTGGAGCGTGCTGTCCTGCCTGCCCGAAGCGATGGGAGATCCGCAAACGGCGGCCACCGGAGCGATGATGCGCCCGTCTCTGCTTCGCCGCTACGCCACGGATGCGGGCTTCAGGGACGTGCAGATCCTCCCGATCCAGACCGACTACTGGCGCTTCTACCGCCTGATCCCCTGATCCTCGCCGGAGACGGCGGCCGCTTTGGCGGTTAGGTAGCGCTGTTCTGGGAGGCTCGTCGTACGGCGGGCTGCGGCGAGGTAATGCTCATGCGCCTTCGCCAATTCCCCCGCACGCTCGAACAGATGCGCGCGTACGGCGTCCAGGCGGTGGGTCTCGGTGACGTTCTTGTCGTCGTCGAGCGTGGCGAGCAGCTCGAGCCCGGCCTGCGGACCCTCGACCTGGGCCAGCGCGATCGCGCGATTCAGCGTCACCATCGGGTTGGGCGACAACTTCTCCAGCAGCACATAGAGGCTGAGGATCTGCGGCCAGTCCGTCTCGTCGGCACTCGGCGCCTCGGCGTGGACCGCGGCGATCGCGGCCTGCACCTGATACGGACCGACCGCACCCCGGGCCAATGTGCGCAGGATGAGCGCGGCACCTTCCTCGATCTGCTGTCGATCCCAAAGACTCCGGTCCTGATCGTCGAGCGGAACCAGGCCACCATCGGCGGTCGTTCGCGCCGTACGACGGGAATCCGTCAGCAGCATCAACGCGAGCAGGCCCGCAACCTCGCCGTCGTCCGGCAGCAACTCGTGCAGCATGCGGGTCAGGCGAATCGCCTCGGTGGTCAGCTCGACGCGCTGCAGTTCCTCGCCGGAGGTGGCGGTGTAGCCCTCGTTGAAGATCAGGTACAGCACCTGCAGGACCACCCGCAGACGGTCCGCCCGCTCCTCCTCCGGCGGCATCACGAACCGGCTGCCGGCCGCCTTGATGCTCTTCTTCGCCCGGCTGATCCGCGGCGCCATCGTTGCCTCCGGCACCATAAACGCGCGGGCGATCTCTGCCGTCGTCAGACCACCGACCGCCCGCAACGTGAGCGCGACCTGCGACGCCGGCGTCACAGCTGGATGGCAGCAGAGGAACAGCAAGGTCAGCGTGTCGTCCGAGTCCGGCGTCGTGTCCACATCGGCGCCCGGGGCAACCAACTCCTCCGGCCCGGCCATAGCGGCAACCGAGTCCTCACGTCGCCGCCGCGCGTTCTCACTCCGGAACTGATCGGTCAGCCGCCGCGTGGCAACCGTGATCAACCAGCCGCGCGGATTCGCCGGAACCCCGTCCATCGGCCACTGCGTCGCGGCGGCGAGCAACGCTTCCTGTACGGCGTCCTCGCACAGATCGAACTGCCCGTGCCGCCGCGCCAGAAACCCCAACACCTGCGGCGCAAGCTCGCGCAGCAAACCCTCGACCTCGCTCACCAACACCTCCCGTCCGGCAGCCTACGCGTAGGACCAGCCGGACCAACCGTCCACCTGGATCGCGATCACCGGCCCGCGCGGCGGATCCCCGTCGTACTGCGGATACTTCGCCACCAGCAACTCGACCGCCTCCGGCGCCTCCGTCAACACCCGCGCGACCCCGTCGACCCGCACCCACCAGAGATGCGCCCAGTTCTCGTCGTACTCGTCGACCAGCACCGAGACCCGCTCGTTCTCCTCGATGTTCCGCAACCGCTTCAGCGCGGTGGTCGACTTCGGCTTCTGATCGATCCCGATGAACACCTCATCCCCATGCACCGCATAAGTCACCGGTACGACGTGCGGCCGCCGATCAGCCCCCACGGTCGCCAACCGCCCCACCCGCGCAGCAGCAACCCGAGCCCGACAAGTCCCCTCATCCAGTCGCACACCCCGAGCCTAACCACCAATTTCCGTGCCGCGGCGAGCCCGCCATCCCGCCGACCGTAAGCGAGCGCAATCCGTAGGCGTGGGAGGGGTTGCCCACTGAGATGGTGGTTTGCCCCCCGACATTTCCAGGGGGCAACCCTCCAGCTCGGTGGTTACCCCCTTGGATGGAGGGTTGCCCCGCGACGCGGCGGTGACAGGGTGGCAGGCGACGACGCGCGCGGTGTGGGCGGCGTCGACGGACTAAGGCCCCCCGGTGCCGTTGGGGCGGTCCACGTAGCGAGTGCGACCACCGTGCTGAACCCAAGAGCTTGCCGGCTGCATGGTCCTCACAGTCGTTGATCCAGTCCTCGCACTCGCACGGTGGCTTCAGTGGCGGGCGCGGGCACAGCGGCGAGTCGTGGAGGCGGCTGGGGTAACCGGTTGCTTGTGAGCCGCGATCCACGACTCGGCGGGTGAGCCGGGGCTGTGGGTCAGCGTTGGAGGTGGCGGAGGGTGGCGGTGGGGAGGGTGCGCGTTAGGGGGCCGAGGAAGGAGGCGTCGCGGAGGGCGGTGCGGGCGGCGAGGTGGCCGCAGGCGCCGTGGACGCCGCCGCCGGGGTGAATGGCGGAGCTGCCGAGGTAGAGGCCGGAGACGAAGGTGCGAGGGCTGCCGAGGCC
>Ga0137372_10005360_pt1 | contig 12518 bp, 15 predicted proteins | sample SagtaG_6_FD_104911 | JGI IMG/M metagenome (GOLD analysis project Ga0137372, IMG submission 104911) | Vadose zone soil microbial communities from Sagehorn Ranch, Mendocino, California, USA - Sage1_R_60_16 metaG | ecosystem: Environmental > Terrestrial > Soil > Vadose zone | place: USA...
ACCGACGTGGCTACAACAGCGGGCGTGCTGAATTACATTTGGCTTGCGCTGGTTTTGCTCGCGGTTGCCATCGGCGGCTGGAACGACCGGTTTAAAGAGGTAACCGAGGGCGCACTGGATGGCGCGAAAACCGCCGTCACGATTGCATTGGGGCTCATCGGCATCATGGCATTGTGGCTGGGAGTGATGCGTTTGGCCGAACGGGCCGGCATTGTCCAAAGGATTGCGCGCGGTCTGCGTCCCATCATGCGCCGGCTTTTTCCGGATGTTCCTCCTGAGCATCCCGCGATGGGTTCGATGGTCATGAATATGTCGGCGAACATGCTCGGCTTGGGCAATGCGGCTACGCCGCTGGGCTTGCGCGCTATGCGCGATCTGGAGTCGCTTAATCCACGGCCCGGTATGGCGACGAACGCGATGTGCACTTTTCTGGCAATTAATACAAGCTCTGTCCAATTGGTTCCCGTGACTGCGATTGCAATTCTGGCCGCGTCCGGATCGACGCGACCGACGGCAATTGTTGGCACGGCGCTGCTTGCGACACTTTGCGCAGCAAGCGTCGCGATCATCTCAGTGAAGCTCCTTGAGAAATTGCCGATTTTTCGGATCCCGCCGTCCGATCACAGAACGAAAATCGCGCAGGATTTTGAGAAAGCCGAAATTAAAGAAGAGGCCGGGACCAGCGATCCCCGCGACAGCAGCAGCGTCGCCCTGCAGGAACCGCCGAAAAGATTGTCCATCCTGGGTTTTATTGCATTGAGCGCGCTGGTAGTTCTCTTCATCGCCTTATTTATCCGCATGGTAGCGCCAACTTGGTTTGGGGTTCCAGTCGCCCCGGACGTCGCGGCGCAGAATGTCTTTGTCCGCAGTGTAAACGCTTTGTCGATCCTGGCGATACCGCTTCTCCTTAGCTTCTTTCCGCTCTACGCGGCGGCGCGCGGCATAAAAGTTTATGACGAGTTTGTCGAGGGTGCGAAAGAGGGTTTCGGAGTGATTCTAAAGATCATTCCGTTCCTGGTAACGATGCTGGTTGCGATTGGGATGTTTAAAGGCGCCGGCGGCATCGATTTGGTGAGTCGCCTGCTTTCACCGATTTTGACGCCGTTACAATTTCCAACCGACCTCCTCCCCCTGGCTTTGATGCGGCCGTTGAGCGGAAGCGCAACGCTCGCATTGCTCACGGACATTGTGCATCGCCTGGGGCCCGACAACATCGTTAGTCTGACGGCGGCGACGATTTATGGGAGCACGGAGACAACATTTTACGTTGCGGCGGTTTACTTTGGAGCCGTGGGAATAAGACAAACGCGGCATGCAATCCCGGCGGGTTTGCTGGCCGATCTCACGGGCGTGATCGCTTCCGTAATAATCTGCCGGGCGGTGCTGTAATGGTAGGCACGGACCGCCGGGCCGTCCGAGAGCGCGTGGATCCAGCAAACCCTAACGGCGCGCCCCTGCCACGGCGGGCAGGCTGTGGTCGCGCGCTACCAAATCGATAATTCATCATCCGCCAAATTTTTCCCTCGCCAGCCTATAACCTGATCTTTTATCGTGAGATTTTGCGCAAATGATTCAACGCGATTATCTCATCATCGGGAGCGGCATCGGAGGCGCGAGCGCCTGTGAAGGAATTCGCCGCCACGACAAGCGGGGCTCCGTTACGCTGATCGGTGCGGAAGCGTTTCCGCCTTACAAACGCTGGATTCTCTCGAAGAGTTTTCTACGCGAAAAGGACCCTCAGCTCAAAAAGCTGCAAGAATTCGATGAACGCTGGTACCACGCGCATAAGATCGAGACGCGATTCGGGACGGTCGTGACGCAGTTCAATATCGATCGACGCCTGGCCGTGCTGGCCAATGGCGAGAGCATTGAATTCAACAAAGCCTGCCTGGCGATGGGGAGCCGGCCGGTGCGACCGCCAGTCGCCGGAGTAGGTCTCGGTAATGTGATCTATCTGCGAAACGTTCGTGACGCGCTGGCGTTAAAGGAGATGGCGAATCTGGAGAAGAGCCTGATGGTCGTGGGCGGCGGGTTACTCGCATGTGAGGCGGCAGCGAGCTTACGAATGATGAAACTAAAGGTTGGTCTCATGCATCGTGATCCATATTTATTGAACCGCTACCTCGACGCTGAAACGGGCACCTGGCTTACGGACTATTTTGCGAAACACGGGGTGGCAATGTCGATGGGTGAAAGCCTCAATGGCTTCGAAGGCAAGACGATCCTGCGCAATATCCAGACAAAAAGTGGCAACCGGTTCCCCGTTAGTCTGGCCGTTGTCACCTGCGGCGCAGAACCGAATCTCGATCTCGTGCGCAACACGCCCCTGGCCGGGCCACATGGATCGCCCGTCACGGACTATCTCGAGACGGAAGAAAAGGGAATTTATGCAGTCGGCGACCTGGCATTTTATCCGGGCAGAATAATGGGCGGTGTGCGCCGTCAGACACACTGGGAGAACGCGCGCAAGCAAGGCTTGATTGCGGGGGCGAACATGACGGGCAAAAAACGCATTCGCTACGAGCAGATCCCCTATTTTTGGACGGAGATTTTCGATGTGCGGATGGATTTTGTCGGTGATTTCAGCGTCCTGCCAACTCGTGTCGATCTTCAAGGCACCTACGCGAAGAAAAATTTTGTCGCGCGCTATTATCAGGGGGAGAAGCTGCGTGGCGTCCTGCTGTGTCATCAACCTCCGCGCGAGGTGGAATCGGCCAGGACACAATTGCGCCACGCCCTCGGCAAATAAGCTGTAGCGGCGCTCTATGAGCGCCGAATCGTCAATGTCCGAAGCCTTCGGCGTCAATAGACATCGGCTGGGATTTCAAATGCCGAATTACTCACTCGCACCAGGTTCCAATCCCACGGCTTACCTGAGAGACGATGCCACTCCAGCTCGAAAGGCGCGGGCAGCGAATTGACGCGTTCGTCGAGCAAATCCATTACATCATTGTCGGCGCTATAGAGCATGATTTTGCTGGTCCATACCGCGCGTCGCGTTTCGACCTCTACACTGGGATTGGATGCGATGATCCTGGGACCGCGCACGTATCGGAAGCCTTCTCGCATTCGGTCCAGGAGGCGCGCTCGATCGTCGCCCCACTGATCCTGATAATCGCTCCCGATAAAATTGGCGACTGCCGCCCAGTCTTTGCGCTCAATCGCATGTAGAAAATTCTCCGTGTGACGACTTACCTGGCGCGCAGGCCGCCAGAGCCAAACGAGATATAGGCCGATGCAAAGCGCGATGGCCAGACCAACCAGGAATCCTCCACGGAACGATATCGACACAGATTGCGACTTTATTCTCTCCCACAGATTCTGCCATTTCGGCCCGCAGGATAAGCCGGAGGCGAATAAACGTTAAAGGTCACAGCCCGCTTCCGTGACCGATTCGTAAAACGATGTTTCACGCCGCTTGGAATTGTGATCACGTCACCCTGATTTAAGCTCAGGTGTTCATCGCCTACCTCGCCAATCAACTTGCCTTCCAAAATTAACAAAACCTGATCGCTATCCTCGTGTGCCTCGGCTTTTTGCCCAGCCGATTTCCCCGGAGCGAGCGTCATCATCGCAGTCTGACTCCGCCTGCTTGTTTGTAAGACTTCAAACCAATCCTTCGCCTCGTTGATGTTCCTCACGTTCATGACTCGAATCTAACCGCGACTAATGAATTTCGCCGTTCGTTGCATTTCATTCAGCCATCCTCGTCGTTCCGCAGAACGGACAGGCCTCGCGTACCTGCGAGAGGGTTCTCCTCCCTGGCAAATCCGATCCGCATCTATCCCGCGTCGCGCGCGTACCAATCTACTTTGCGCGTCACGTACATAACAACCGCCAGCACGATGAAGAGAGCGATTGCGCCCATAAGCAGCGCGTAATCCTGTTGCCGCAAGGTGATATAAAGAAAGGTGTAAACGCCAGCCAGGCCGGCGCCAATCATTAGAGTGCGCACGCCGCCGCCGAGAAAAAAGCGGCAATACCACGTAATCAACATTGTCGACGCAACTGCTGCGATCAAATAAGCCCAACCGAATCCGATAAATTCCGAGATCGACAACAGTAACAGATAAAACAGGCAAAGCGCCGCGCCCACCATCAAATACTGAAACGAATGAATTTTTTGGCGCGCTGTAACTTCGAAAAGGAAGAAAGTCGTAAAAATGAGCACGAGAAAAAGTACGCCGTACTTAATCGACCGTTCGACGTACCGGTATGCATCCAGGATCGACAAGAAATTCGCGCCGAATCTTGAGTCTGTTACCGACTGAACATTGAAACGTTCGTTCCCGCCACGACTTGTCCACGACTGTGGATAATCGCGCCCGTAATAAGAAACTCTCCAGGTCGCGTTAAATCCGTCCGATCGCACCGATCGTTCCGCCGGCAGAAACGAGCCGCGAAACGCCGGGTCGGGCCAGTTCGATTTCAAGGTCGCTTCATTTTGCACACCGAATGGCGCGAAGAAAACTCCGTCGCTGCCGTTGAAATCGAGCGGAATCGAAAATGTAATTTCACTCGCGATCGGCTGATCGCTGCCCAGCGATGCGGTCGCGCCGGTTGTGTAACCCGGCACTTGCGAACCCGGCAGCATCGGTCGTTTCGTTCCGCCCCAATCGAGCACGAGTCCTTCGCGCGTTCCGCGCAGATCGTTCACCGCGATCGTCACGAAGGCGTCCTCCATTGCACATCCTTCAGATCGATCTTGAGCGGGCCAAAATCGTGCGGCGCAAATTTTCCTGATAGCATCACCTGCGCGCGGAACACGGCCGCTTCATAAATACCGCGATGTAACGTCTGCGTCTCTACGTTGCCGTCGATCTTGAGCGATTCCGGCAGAAAATACGCGGTCCCGATTCCCGTCTCTTCAACCTCGCGCCGCTCCATTTTCCCGTCCGGCCCCGGCGTTTCCTTCACCGCTTTGAATTTGTATTGAAACGGAATACCCAGCACCGGCCCGATCACATTTTGTTCTCTCCCCCACGATGAAGTGATGTCGGCCACCGCCTCATTCCGCCGCGAAAGCCGATCGCTCAAGACGCCCGTAATCATTACGAGCGGAATCAACAATACCAGCACGAGAGCGCCGACCCCGAGCAATTTGATAATTGTGCTGTTCCGTCGGCTAAATGATGGCTGCGACTTCGGCAAGGGTGGCGGCGCTTGTGTTTCTGCCATGCCAGCAGAATGAGTGAGTTGATTGTATTCACGACGGCAATAGATGGTAAAACCAAGAATCGAAGTAACGCCCAGCTTTCCGTGCAGGGCAACACCGTTACCCTCCAGTTAGCTAAAGAGGCGACCGCCGAGCTGATCGGCGGCTCGCTCGAAGTCGCAGGCGGCGTAGATAAAACTTTCAAGCCCTGGACCTCGGCGGTGACCGCGCAAGACGATCGCACCCCCCTCGACGGCGATTACGACAACGCAGCAGGCGGCGATTTCGTGCTGCCCTTTACAGTTCCTCAATAATCACCTAAGCGAATCCATTCAGCGGGAATTGGCCGCTGGAGATGCATGTTAAAGAAGAAAAAAGAAATGAACAATTACGACATAAACAGGTATGACTCTCCTGCGAAAATGATGAGTGAAAGCTGAAGCAACGTGTGCCACAGAAAGCGATCCGCTCGTGCGAAGGAAGCGATGAAATTTCAGGCACTTTCAAATAATTAAGGCGAGAGTAACAACAGTATCAAGATAAAGCACCGCATCTGGAAGGTGCGGTAACACGTTATGTGAAAGGGAGGTAACCTATGCAGGTATCAGCAGAAATTAGGTGGTTTTGGAACAATGTTCCGCCACCCAAACTTGAGAAATGGTTCCGTAACCCGACCGATGACACTTGCGCTGCGGGAGGCGGACACACGCGCCCAGATGAATATCTCTGTGATCCTAATCAAAGCGAGTTGGGCCTCAAACGTCGCGGAGGAAAGACGGGTGTTGAAGTCAAGGGTCTCATAGTCGGAACATTTGGCCACGTGGCTGTGAATCCATTCGTAGGACCGATCGAACTCTGGACCAAGTGGACGTCCGAGGTGCTGGAGCTAAAGTTGGGTTCGACTGTTCCAATCGAGAAGATTCGCTGGCTTCGCAAGTTCGATACAACAAAACAGTTTCCCGAAGAGATACCAGTCGATAGCAAAGAGAAACCTCTCGGAGGGCGAGATCTCCCTGAGTTTGGCTGTAATGTCGAACTCACTCGGATTAAGCTTCGGAGTAATAGGATTTGGTGGACGCTTGGCTTCGAGTCGTTCGGCAAGATCGAAACCGTAGACAAAAGCCTCTACGCCGTTGCGGCGACGCTGGCGACGCGTCGGCCACCGGAGCTTGGAACAGGACTGCTAGCCAGCTATCCGGCCTGGTTAAAAGAACATGTCGTGCCACCCAGTGATAAGTGACCTAATCAATAACACTTCAAAGATATTTGCTGCGGTTCCAAACATCCCATGGAGTTTCAACTTAGGTTCATTATTTCTATAAAGGAGTGTTGTTATGAGTGATAGTGCTCGCGGAAAAGGACAGGCCGTATACAAGAAGCTGTTTGGCACGAAGAAGACGTTTGAGCGTGACCATACAGCCCTCGATGGATTTACCATTGACCACTTATTTGCTAATGTGTGGAGTCGCCCGAATTTGCAAATGCGTCAGCGTAGTATGATCACCGTGGCGTTACTCGCAGCGTCGGGAAGAGATCGCGAGTTAGAACGGCACATCGAGGGCGCACTTCATTTGGGGATTACCCGCGATGAGATTATCGAGATCATGATTCATGCGGCTCATTATGCCGGATGGCCGGCGGGTCATAATGGGCAGCGTATAGCTCAAGAGATGTTCAAGAGTTTCGACGAGATCGAGGCGGCGCATGAACCATCGAAGTGATGGCGCTCGACAAAGTGAGGCCAATTGGCAACCTTTCGCGTCAAGTGATGCGATCCTAACCGGCTTTGAGCCTGATTTCGTAGCTTTGCGGCGCTCCGCGATCTTGGTATAAGATCGCGTGATGCCACACGTCAGAGGCAAGGCGTCATTCCGGCCGAAGTCGCCTGCTCGCGAAACCTTTCGGAGTAGCTTTATGCGAACGTCTGGAGGAATCTCCTATTGGTAACATGACGCAGCTTTCTCCAACAAGTGTAAAGGACGCATTGCAAAGCACCGTGTCCATCGACACAATTCACGTCCAGGGCTGGGTGCGAACCCGGCGCGATTCGAAGGATTTTTCGTTTATCGAGCTGAACGATGGCTCCGGTCTGCGCAATCTTCAGATCATCGCGAAAAACACGCTGCCAAATTACGCGGCGTTGCAACGACTGACCACCGGCGCCTCCGTTAGCGTGCGCGGGGCGTTGGTCGCTTCCCAAGGTAAAGGACAGAAGTGGGAACTCGTCGCGGAGACGATCGACATTGTTGGAACCGCCGATGATTCCTATCCGCTCCAGAAAAAGGGTCACACCCCGGAGTTTCTCCGCGAGATCGCGCATCTGCGTCCTCGCTCGAATCTTTTTGGCTGCGTCTTTCGGGTGCGGAGCCGGCTCGCATTCGCCATTCACGAGTTCTTTCAGGAACGCGGTTTCGTTTACGTCCATACGCCGATCATCACTGGAAGCGATTGCGAAGGCGCAGGAGAATTGTTTCGCGTCACAACGATCGATTGCAAAAACCCGCCGCAGACGCAGGGCGGCGAGATCGATTTCGCCAGGGATTTCTTCGCGCGGCAGACTTATCTCACGGTAAGCGGGCAACTCGAAGCGGAAGCGTTCTCGCTAGCGTTGTCTAAGGTTTATACCTTCGGTCCGACATTCCGCGCCGAGAACTCGAACACTTCGCGGCACGCCAGCGAGTTCTGGATGATCGAGCCGGAGATGGCATTTTGCGACTTGAACGGCAACATGGATCTCGCCGAAGAGATTGTGAAGTATCTGATCCTGGACGTCCGCAAACATTGCCCGGAAGAGATGGAACTCTTCGCCAAGTTCGTGGACAAGGAATTGCTCGCGCGACTCGATTTCGTCATCGATCGGCTATTTCAACGGATCCCTTACATCAATGCTGTCGAGCTTTTGAAAGCCAGCGGTGAAAAGTTCGAGTTTCCCATCGACTACGGATTAAATTTGCAGTCGGAACACGAACGGTGGCTGACCGAGAAACACTTCAAGTGCCCGGTCACGGTTTTCAATTATCCGAAGGAAATCAAACCCTTTTACATGCGTTTGAATGATGACGGGAAGACAGTGACCGCGATGGATTTGCTGGTGCCGGGAATTGGCGAAATCGTCGGCGGCAGCCAGCGCGAAGAGCGCCTCGAAGTATTGGAGCAAAATATGCGCCGGCACAAAATGGATCCCGCCGATTACAAATGGTATCTCGATCTTCGGCGCTACGGTACGGTCCCACACTCCGGTTTCGGTCTCGGTTTCGAGCGGATGCTCATGTTCGTTACTGGCGTGTCGAACATCCGCGACGTTATCCCCTTCGCTCGAACGCCTGGCAGCGCCGAGTTCTAAAATCGACTTGGATTACTAACACGCGGCGACGGCCGTCCTCCAGAACAAGTCTGCACAAAAACTGAACCAAACTACGCTTGACAGTTCAGATGATAAGTGTATATACACGCATGTTGGATTCATCCACCTTGTTCGAAGCGTGCCGGACTTGCGCCTGTTCTGCGCTCCGCCGTGCCAGCCGGGCCGTTACTCAGCACTACGAGAGGCATTTCCGGGGGAGTGGTCTACGCGCCACGCAATTCACGATTTTGGCGACCCTCACACAGACGGGACCGCTCTCGATCTCCGAGCTATCGGATCAGCTCGGTCTTGACCGAACAACACTGTCGCGAAATTTGCGCTTGATCGAAGACAAAGGCTGGGTCTCTGCGCTTGGGCATGATGATCAACGCGTCCGGAAGATGGCGCTTACTCCCAAGGGGATAAAAAAGGCATCGGCTGCTTTGGCGTTTTGGAAGCGAGCCGATGCCAGCGTCGAGCCGATCTTACGGCGGTTCGGTCTACAGTCCCGTCCAATAGTCCGAGCCAGATAATTTTTTGCCAGACAGATGTATATACACGGATGATCGCAGTAATGATAAAAGGAATAACTTATGAACACTGATCTTATCGGTTCCATAGAATTAACGGCCTCGGCCGCCATCGTCATTGGGGCTTTGTCCATCGGATTCAGTTCCAATGCCACAACGCGACTTCGCGTCGCGGTTGGTCTCAGCCTTTGGTTCGTCCTCGTAGTAGTTTTGGCGGCAATGCGTGCCCTATATTACGAGCATGGACTAGGCGCGTCTGGCTTGGGTATCACGGTCGTGCTTCCCATCGCGGTCCTCTGCTTTGTGGTCGCGCGGGTACAGTCGTTGCGCGAAGGCTTCTATCGCGCGCCGTTATGGTTGCTGGTCGGCGTACACACCGTGCGTTTGCTCGGCATCAGTTTCATAATTCTCTATGCAGCTCATCGTTTGCCGGCGCCGTTTGCTCCGGTTGCGGGCTGGGGCGACATATTTGTAGGCGCAACTGCTTTGCCGGTGGCATGGCTCGCGTACCGCCGGCCCGCCAACGCTCGGCCGATCTTATGGATCTGGAATTTGGTCGGATTAGTTGACCTGATGGCCGCCATTGGATTGGGAGTAATTTCCTCGCCAGGTCCGCAGCGCCTGATCTTCGCTGAACCCAGCTCGGCCATCATGACAACTTTGCCGTGGCTCTTGATTCCCGGCTTTTTGGTTCCGCTCTTGTTCGCTGTTCACATCGGTATTTTCATTCGACTGGCGCAACGCCGGCTGATCTCTGACCTCTGATCGCTGATTTTTGGAGCTCTTCGCCTAGCGGCGGGCGAAAAGTCACGCCCATCAGCCCTTATTTTCTCTTATTCTCGTAAACTCGAGCTTGGGGCCGTTGGGCTCTCGCAAAATCATACGGTCGCCTGAGAATTCCATTTGATAAACGGTCTTGGCGAAGGGCGTCTCGATCTTAACTCGGTTGCGGTCGAGAGTGTACCTGCCTCGAGTGTTCGCGATCAGGAGAGCCCCATTTTTAGAAAATTCCCAAACGATTGCGTTTGCATCTTGCGACATTCGCCATTTACCAACGACGCGTTGGGAAGAACCTCCGCAACCGGCCATCGCACACAGCAAAACTGGCGAAGCGATTATCCCTAACCAGGACTTATATCGGGCAAAAATAGATTGCATGACGGTCGGGATTGTCTCTTCGGCGGGCGTGATCGGCGCGACATGCACTCTAGCGATTCGGTTAGATGCCATAAAGCCCTTCCTTGCTCCGTGGTTTCTCCGCATCCGCTCATCTCGGTCGGCTAGATTGGCGATCTATTGGTGCTTGCACCTCATCAGAGGCGAAACCGTAACTTTTGAGCGCTCACGATCGGTGGCTGCAGAATCACCAGCGCGGATGGTTTCACGGTAATTTCAATTTCGCTTGGGCTTTTCGACTTTTGCTTTTTCCGTGGCCAAGCTTCGTCATCGAGGTGAAGCGTCGATCCTTCCCAAATAATTCGTAATTGACGGAATCTTGGAATGGGCAGCGGAAATTTATGCTTTTTGCCTGCCAGCCGCGCTTCGAGATGCTCCATAAGAAGCGAACGATCGACTTCTCGCGCGCATACAAAATCAAGCTGACCATCTTTGGTTGCAGCCTGCGAGGCGAGGTACAGGGCGGGCCCGACTGAGCGAATGTTCATTGCTTCCCAAAGTACGTAGCGGTCGGAGATATCTTTGCCGTCGATGTCGATCTTCCACCGTTGTGCCGGGTAATCATGAAGCATCCGGTGCAGCAGCGAAACATGCCGCGCCATCTCCTGCTCCTTGGAAAGCTTTCTGATTTTCTTGCTTTTGTTTTTCGCGGCACGGACGTAATCCGCGAACAGACCGCCCCCGACAGCTTCGAAAAAGTACCGTGTGCCCCACGGCCTCGAGTCAAACCGATGTCGAAAGCGCGTCTTTTCCCGCCTTCGAGGCGCGCAATGATTTCTTCAGGCGAAGCGAGGAAACCGAGACTGCGCGCCAAATTATTGGCCGTACCCAGCGGGAGAACGCTCAATGGAATGCCGGTGTCGACGAGTCGAGAGGCTACTTTGACAACCGTGCCATCGCCGCCGGCGGCAAGAACGAGATCGGTGGGGGTTTTTAGAACTTTCTTGTAATCCTTTTTCTTGGTCGATTGATAAGTTGCGTGATGTCCTGCTTTGGCCAGCGCGGCCATCAACTCTTTCTTTCCATGCTTCGCGTCCCCGGCCTTGGGATTGTGCATCAAGGTGATTCGCATGCCCTTTTCTCCGCAAACTATTCGTCCAAAACCGATCCGACACGCGTTTCTTAGTAGGATGAAGATGAGAATTCTGATCTCAAACGACGACGGCATCTACAGCCCGGGCATCACCGCGCTGGCAAAAGTAGCGTCGCGTTTCGGCGAGGTCCGCATCGTCGCGCCCGATGTCGAGCAATCCTCAATGAGCCATGCTATCACCGCTTCACGGCCGCTTCGATACAAGCGAATTCGATTGGACGATTTTACGGCATATCGCGTCAACGGCACACCGGCCGATTGCGTTGCGCTCGGCACGCATCATTGGGGGCATGTCGATCTTGTTCTTTCCGGGATCAATCTCGGTCTGAATCTTGGCAACTCCTGCTGGCATTCCGGCACGTTGGCGGCCGCAAAGCAAGCCGCACTGCTCGGTGTCCGCGGCATTGCAATCAGCACATTCGTCAGTGAAAAGAAAGAGCCAGATTTCAACAAGCTCGAGCCATACGTCGCAAAGGTGCTCGAACTGCTGCTGGAAGAGAAAACGATATGCCTCGTCAATGTGAATTTGCCTGAAAAACCGCGCGGCATTCGTTGGACGCGCCAATCCGTGCGGCAATACGACGGCAAAGTTGTCCCCGGCAAGGATCCGATGGGCCGCCCGATGTACTGGTTTACCGTCACGCCGCTGGAAGGCGCGGAGGAAGGGACCGACCGCTGGGCGGTGGAGCACAACTGGGTCTCAGTCACGCCGCTGCGTCTCGATCTTACGTCGGAAAAAGATCTGGCTCGCGCTTTGGCACTTCCTCAGGCACCGCCGATTAGCGCGACCAATGGACGCAAGGCTACCGTACGGTCGCGCCAAAAAACGCAGAAGCGCAGGGTCGTTGAGTGAATCGTGTCCGGCAAGCAGATTACCAAGAATTGCCGGCGCGATTGCCGAACTCCCGTTTCGTCGCAGAACTAAGTTACTTCTTCGATTCGCGCTTGGAATCTTCCGGTTCCCTCGGCTCTTTTGATTCCTTGGGTTCTTTCTTCGACTCGCCGGGGCGATATTCCTCCTGCTCGGCGGCAGCGAAGGCTTTTTCCAGGCCGACCATGTCTTCACCGGGCCGGAGCGTATCGAAGGTTTCCGCCTCTTTGCGGAGTTGTTCCTCCGTGTAATTGGCCGCTTTGATCGAGAGGCCGATGCGGCGCTCGAGTTTGTCCACCTTAATGACGCGCGCTTCGACTTCCTGACCGAGCTTGAGCACGTCTTTCACT
>Ga0137372_10005363_pt1 | contig 12516 bp, 8 predicted proteins | sample SagtaG_6_FD_104911 | JGI IMG/M metagenome (GOLD analysis project Ga0137372, IMG submission 104911) | Vadose zone soil microbial communities from Sagehorn Ranch, Mendocino, California, USA - Sage1_R_60_16 metaG | ecosystem: Environmental > Terrestrial > Soil > Vadose zone | place: USA: California...
AGCGATCAAGAACGCGGGTGGCGTGGCCATAGCTGGAGGGTTTGTGTCTCCTGACGTGCTGCAAGAGTTGGAGCAAGACCTCGAGGCGGCGCAGCAGGGTGCCGGGCAGGAACAAGCAGCAACGAAAGCTGCTGAGTAGTATTTTAAAGAAGGAGAATACCTATGTTAAGAAGAAGAAGACCACTCTTGAGGACCGCTGCAGTAGGGGGCGTAGCCTATGCCGCTGGCCATCATATGGCCACGAAATCGGCAGCGCAACAGCAGCAAGAGGCCGATCAGAACGCACAGATTGCCGATCTGCAGCAGCAGCAGGACGCGCAACAGCAGCAGGCACCACCTCCAGCACAGCCAGTCTACCAGCAACCGGCACCACCTCCACCACAGGCTGCCGCACCAGCGCCGTCTGGCATGACTTCTGACAAAATTGAACAGTTGAAGCAGCTCGGATCGTTGCATGAGTCGGGGATCCTGACCGACGCCGAATTTGATGCCCAAAAGCAGAAGATTCTGAACAGCTAATAATCGGTCGGGATGGCTTGACAGTCGCTTTACAGTGATCGGCTATTATCCGGGCGACCACGAGGGTCGCCCGGTGCAATACGACGTCGATTTTCCAGTGCGTGTTAATTTCATGCTCGCTCAGGGCAAGCTTTGATTACTCGTGTGGAATAGACAGAACGAGATACTCTCATGTTACGGAGAAGGCAAGGAGGAAGCGAGCCGGGACGACGAGAAGGAGAAGGCAGTCATCGCTATCGCATGAGGCAAAAGCTGGTTTCATTCGGCGATCATTACCGCCGCCGGCGCCACCATCATCGGGGTGCCCTTTGCCATCCTCATCGGGGTGATTGTCTTCATCTTCGAGTTCGTGCCGCAAATTGGCGCCTATATCTCCGGCTTTATTGGCGTCTTGTTTGCGGCGACCCAGGGATGGGAAGTGGCGCTCATCTATGCGATCTTTGTCTCGCTAGTGCAGGGCGTCCTGGATGCGCAGGTACTGGCTCCGCGCATCCTGGGCCACGCCGTGGGTCTGCACCCGGTCGTCTCGCTCTTCGCGATGCTGATCTTCGGGTCGCTCTTTGGGCTGCTGGGGGCGATCCTGGCCATTCCGATCGCGGGAGTGGCGTCCGTCTTCGTGTATGCCTCCTGGAATGCCTGGCGAGAAAGTCATCCTGAGCAGTTCCCAGAAGAGAAGAAGGAAGAAGAGAAGCAAGGTGTGGATGCTCCAGAAGTGGGGATTGTGGAGACGTAGAGTTGTACCAGGATGCCAGCACTCACTTCGTCCGACATCGGTTAGATTTCTTCCCTATTGCTCTCCCGCCTGGAACCGTCTTGGAAAGCCCGTACGCCCTCCTCATCCGAGAGATAGATATGCTGCTTGCCGATTCTCTCAATGAGACCGCTGCGCTGGAGCACATCTCGCACCGGTGCCCGTACATTTGCGAGCAGCAGTTCGATACCCTTCGCTTTCAGCTCGGTTTGCAGGTCGGTCAACATCTCAATGCTGTCAATGTCAAGCCGGGCGCTCGCTTCGAGATCGATGAGCACGGCCCTTGGAGAGGGCTCGATCGTGCTCAGCAGGTTGCGGAACGTTGTGTTATTGGCAAAGAAGAACTGCACGTCGGGACGGATCATCAGCAGACCAGGGATCGCCTCGTTCTTGGGATACTGCTCGATGTCCCCGTACGCCTGTTTTCCCGGCACCTTGCCCAGCACCGCAACGGATGGTCGACTTGCCTGGTAGACTAAGATGAGTAACGAGAGAGCCACCGTGATCAGCAGCCCTGCCAGCACGCCCAACGTCAGTACCCCCAGCATGGCGGTCAACGCCTGTAAATGCTTCCAGGGAAAGCTTGCGGGATATTGAAAGTAGCTATTGCGATAAAAACTGACGTAGCTCGCACCACTTGTGCAGAGCGGTGTTCACTTCGCCGCAACAACACCTACTGGGGTGGCATAATTCGAGCGCAGGCGTACCCTCGCTTGTGGATACTGCATCTTGCAGCGCTTCCTCAGCGCGCTTCTTGCGCTCGGCCGACCACAAGCCGAACACGTTGCATGCAGGCAACATTGTTCTGAGGGTTCCATCGGCTCTGCTGTGTTTGTTTGGCTTCTGCACACCATGCCGAGCACCGTCACCATGTTCAAGCCTTTTCCCCCATTTCACCAGTTCGAGTGGCTGTCCCAGATTTCACCAGATCGGAGGGAAGAAGGAGTGCCGCGACCAGGCCAATGCATGCAAAGACGATCATCGTAATGAAGGCCAGGGTGTAGGTCTTGTCCTGCGTGACGAGTGTCGTGACCAACACCGAGCCCGCAATCGCCGTCCCCAGAGAGGATCCCAGATTCGAAACGCTGCGCGATAAGCCGGAGATCTCCCCCTGGTCTTTGTCGGGAAAGCTGGACTGCACGACGTTGACCGAGGAGGTCAGCATCACTCCCACTCCCAGACCTATCAATAGAAGGCCCGGAATGGAGGCGAGGCTGCTTGAAATGAGACGCCCTAAGAGCAGCAGCAGGATCATACCAACGATGGTTGAGACAAAGCCTTCCCAGATGAGGGTTTTTTGTGTAAACCTTTTCGCAAGACTGCCTGCCATGCCCCCTGTGATCAGGATGCCGATGGTGGTGGGGGTGAGCGCCAGGCCGGTTTGAATGGCGTTGTAATTGTGCACCTCTTGCAGGTAGACCGAGATCACGAAGAAGCTGCCCTGCAAGATGAACCATTGGATGAGTTGTGTCACTAACCCCAGGTTAGAGGTACGATTGCGGAACAGGCGTGTGGATAAGAGCGGATCTTTGCCAGCCCGTTCTCGGGATCGGATCCAGAAGAAGAACCCCACTAAAAAGAGGGCGCCGATGCCGACGAAAAGCCAGACCGGTGAGATGCCCCCCTGAGGGATGATCACGGTAGTGCCGATGGTAAAATTCTGGCTGGCCGTAACCCAGCCGTACGTTCCCGATAGCAGGATGCCAAGCACTACAAAGACAAGTCCGGCAGCCGAAAGGATCGTTCCAACGAAATCGAATTTCGGTCTGGCACCCTGTACCCCCGGATCATCGATGCGACGGCTGAGCACCATGATCAAGACCACAATCAGGACTTGCAAGATGAAAGAAGCGCGCCAGCTGATCGCAGTGGTAATGATGCCGCCGATGAGTGGTCCTGCTGCGGCCCCGATTCCGCCTGCTGCGCTGATGACGCCAAACGCTCTGGCACGTGTGGGCAGATCGAGAAAGGAGACCGTGCACAGAATATAGACGGGCGGGATCAGCAGAGCAGTGCCAACACCTTCCAGCAAGGAATAGCCGAACATCAAGAGGCCTATACCCTGGGAGAACGTCGCGATCAACGCTCCCAGGCCGTACACGGTGAGGCCGAGCATTAAACAGAATTTACGGCCCCAGATATCCGACAGCTTGCTGCCAGGGATCATCAACGCGGCCATGGTGAGGGTGAAAAAGGTGATCGTGATTTGAATAGCGTGCACATCTGTTCCCAGATCGGTGGCGATGCTGCTGATGGACACATTCATGGTAGTGGCGGCGTAAGAACAAACGAACTGGGCAAGCGCGAGCGGGAAAACGATCGGCCAGAAGCTGGTTGCGGCCTTCGTGACAGTATTTTGCATGGTTTGTATCTCCTGACTTCCTAGACTGACTGAACAGTATTCCTTCATATTCGCACACGCGTGATAAAAAGCTGTCACGCGCTTTTTTATGCATCATCGCAAAAGTTATTACTTCGTTGTGAGGGAGGTATTCATGATGATGAGTGCTCACCAAAGTATATCTTACCCTTTTACAGTATAGCAATGTATAGGACAGTGAGAGCCATATAGGGTGCTCTGCCACTGATTCCTCTGAAAGGACTATCATTTACCACACGAACCCGGCTACCTATTGGAAATACATCCTTCTCCAAGATATGTTGACCTCCGCTCATTATTTATAGGGGAGGTAGTTGGACAAGAGCCATTGCAGGCTCTTGTCCAACTACCTCCCCTTGAACCATGACGTACGATTTCTTAGCGTATTATGCAACACATAGCAGAGCTTGGTGACGAACGATAAACATTTCAGTGTTTGGAATAGAAGCAAGCGATACGCTCTGCACTACTCGCCGAATTCCGCGCGCAGCTGGTCTTCTTGCTCTTTGGACAGGTTGGTCTGGATGATCTCGAACTGCTGGCCCTTGACCGCCTCAGCCACCCTGTCCACCACGGCCCCACTCGACAACAGGAACAAGGCCGAGGTGCCCGGGGTGATCTTAGAACGGACCTGGTCGATGAAGCCCTGGTCGATGCCATAGTTCGCAAAGTGCCCCATCAAGGCACCCATCGCGGCTCCCATCGCCAGGCCTAAGAATGGGATGAAGAACAGCAAGCCGAACAGAAATCCCCAGAACGCACCACTCAGTGCGCCGGCCCCGGTCGTGGCGCCCTTGGAGAGCTGCCTGGTCTTGGGTTTACTGGCGCCTGCAGGCCAGCTGACAACAGCTCCATCATTGATCTGGATCAACTGCTGCTGTTGCAAGCCCTCAAGCGTATTCAGCATCGTATCGGCCCCCTCGGCCGTGGGAAACTTGAAAACGACTATCGTTGCCATGGGTACATACTCCTTTCGCGTTGTATTCATTCATATGTCGGTGAGATCGGCTCCAGAAGGTATACCCTCTGGAAAGTGGAACGAAGAGACTTCTCCAGGTTCGAGCTCGATAAAGCGGATAGGTTAGTTCCTCCTTTCTGATAGAATCCTGAAATTTCCTCAATGTTCGATCCGGTCAATTGACTCTCTATACTCTTGTGCATCCTGTCTCACCTTTCGGGTTCTCTTCATAAGAACGACTATAGTCGAAAATACAAGAGAAAGCTATTCCCCTTTGGGGATAGAATGGGGTAATTTGGAAACTGTAAAATACACTGGCGTATTCCGGGTCGGTGCAAGTTGCATCTGGGCACAATCTCAGGGCTCCCATTCCCCTCGGTATTCTTCAGGCTGCGGATCGCATCCTGCGTGAGACAAGATCGTGTTCCTCTTTTATGGCTCATTGTTCATAAAGCTCATAACAGGCACTGCTTCGTTGGCAAGACGGTTAGAGGTGCCTCTTGTTGCAACAATCGCTCCACGGCTTTCTCCCACGAGTCACAGCCGGTCGTGTGAGGCTTCCCCTAACGCTTGATCCAGGGCATAACAGGCACTGATCAAGGCGAGGTGCGTAAAGGCCTGGGGGAAGTTCCCAAACGCTTCACCAACAGGACCCACCTCCTCTGAGTACAAACCGAGGTGGTTGGCATAGGTCAGCATCTGCTCCAGGTTCTGCCTGGCTTCTTCCAGTCGCCCTGCGCGCGTCAAGGCCTCCACTAGCCAGAAACTACAGATGGAAAACGTTCCCTCAACACCTGCCAGACCATCATCTGCCGCTGTGTCCACACGGTAACGGTAGACGTGGGGTTCGTGCATTAATTCCCGCTGAATACGCTCGATGGTGTGCACGATGCGCGGATCGGTCTCAGATGTAAATCTGGTCAGCGAGATCAACAACGCGCTCGCATCGACCGCATCACTGCCATAGTACTGCACAAAACTCTGCTTTTCTTCACTCCACCCTTTGTCCATGATTTCCCGGTACATGGTATCGCGGGTGGCCCTCCATGCGTCGAGTGGCGCAGGCAGGCTCTGTTCTTGCGCCATACGGATGGCTCGATCAAAGGCCACCCAACACATCACGCGGGAGTGCACGAACGCTCTCTTCCCGCCACGCACCTCCCAGATACCCTCATCTCCACCCTGCCAGTTCTGCTCCAGCCAATTGAGGAGACGTAGTACATAGACCCAGCCACCATAGTAGATGCCCCTCTTGCGCATATACACGTAGATCCCATCCAGGAATTCACCGGTGATATCGAGTTGCAGTTGCGTGTAAGCGCCATTGCCAATGCGGACCGGGCGACTGTGACGGTAGCCCTCCAGGTGATCCAGGGTGATCTCGGTCATGTCGTGCCCCCCATGAATGGTGTACATCGTTTGCAGAGAGCCATTCTCCGTCAACTCCCCAGCCCGGGCCCGAAGCCAGCTCACAAACGCCTCTGCCTCCTCGTGGAAGCCGAGTGTGAGCAGGCTGTGGATGGTTAACGCGCTATCCCGCAGCCAGGTATAGCGGTAATCCCAGTTGCGTTCGCCCCCCATACTTTCCGGTAAACTCGTGGTTGGTGCGGCCACAATCGCGCCGGTTGGGCTATATGTCAAGAGTTTTAAGGCCAGGGCTGACCGCTTCACCATCTCACGCCACCGGCCCTGGTAGCGGCACTGCGCGAGCCAGGTGCGCCAATAGTGTTTTGTGTCGAGCAGTATCTGCTGATACGCTTCAGGCGAGAGGTGTGGTGGTTCACGCTCTTGATCGCCTGTGCTTTCTAAGAGAAAATAGGCCCATTGATCTTGCTGTAGAGTAAATGAGCCAACAACTCCGCCGTGGCCATCTTCCTGTAAGGGGATGGAAGAGAAGAGCCCCAGGCTCAGACTGGCACTCTGAATGACCGCTCCCCGCTCTGAAAGAGCAACGGTATGCGGATCGCGCGCGTAGTTAAACGACGGGCTACAGAGCAGCTCGAACGTCATTGAGCCACGCACGACGCGAACGGCGCGTATGATGCGGTGTCTCTTCGTGGTTTCCCTGGCAGGCTCGATCGGCATGAAATCGGTGATTTCACCGACGCCATCACGTGTGAGAAAACGTGTGATCAGGATATTGGTTTCTGGAAGATAGTACTGTTTTAGCGCCAACTCTGGCGTGTCCTGTGGTGCGATGCTGAAGAAACCGCCTTTTTCAGCATCGAGCAACGCCCCGAAGATGCTGGGTGCATCAAAAGAGGGGATGCAGCACCAATCGATTGTGCCATTGGTGCCAACAAGAGCAACCGTATGAAGATCACCGATGATCCCGTGGTCCTCAATTGGCAAGTACGCCGTTCCACGGGAGATGTTCCGCTTGTGTTCATTCGGCATGTGTTTTTCCTTTCGACTGCACTACGTTTGTGTTTAGAGGCAACGCTTTACCCTGCTTCCAGGTATTCGACCGAAAGAATTGGATACCCTATGTCATACAACGAATTGAGCACACCGATCAATGCGGATTGGTCTGCCACTCTACCCATCAGGATCGTCACCGCATATCGCTTTGGATCGCCTTCGTGCTCGATCGTCATGCCACCGCAGTAATCGGACCAGTTCTTGTCCAGGATACCCTGAATCCTGATCCGGTACACTGCAGGCTCTAATAGACTGACGCCCTGTCGGTATTTTTCCATTGTACCTTTCCATGGATCACTGGCACAACTCCTCGCGCTGGTTCAGAAAGCAAGCATCATCAGCATGCTGAAGGCAACGGTGCCACGCATAGGGTTGGCTTTTCTGAGGACAGCCTCCATACGATGGGAGAGCGAGTAAGACCCTCAGAACCAACCTCAACTGGTCACGCCGACTGTGAATTTCTCCTGGAATGACTATAGTCGAAGATATGTGCAGAAGCTATTCCCCATTGGGGATAGAATGGGGTAGTTTTCCTGCGGTGCGTGCACGATACGTCATTCCCAGTTATGTACGCGGATGCACCTATGGGGAGGAGACGAGCCACTTTATCACAACAAGTTACCATGTATACCAGACAAAGCTCGTCTCGCTCTGAGGAAGGTACCTTATTGGTGTTCAAACAGAGAGAGGTATACCTTTCATGCATCTTCAGCTCTCTGGGTCGCGGCTGCTACGAGATCAACCAGCACATCCCGGTTCTGCTTCTCCCTCTGGCCCCAGATATACAGCACGATAGTCAGCAAGCCGATGCAAGCCAGCGGCACGAAATGTGCCAGCTCAAACGTCAGCCGATCCAGGTGGTTGTTCTGGAGATAGACATCGCTCGGGATCAGCAAGAAATAGCAGGCAATGCCTACATACAGCACTGGCAAGAGGGTCACGATCCAGGCTCCCACCAGTCCTCCTGGCACCCGATACCCGCGAGGTACTGCCGGATATGTGTAGCGCAAGATCAGGAACGTGGGAAACATCAGCAGATACGCGAGTAAAGCGGTCGAGATCGCGACGCTCAGCACCTGAACAAAGAGTGCCTCGATACTCTGAGAGCCAAAGGCCGCCAGCAGCATGGATGCGACCACCGTCGCCGTCGCCACCATGCCGGAGAGGATCGCTGCGGCGGTGGGCGTCCCATGCGCGCGACTGATATGGCCTAAGCGCAGCGGTGCTGCTCGATCGAGTGCGGCGATGGCGTACGTCCGGCTCACAGCGATGAGTAACGTCGCGCCAGAGGCAAACAGCGAAGTCGCAAAGCCCAACGCGACCAGCCATCCCAGCACGGTCGCCAGAGGCGCGGGCAGGACACGATTGACCGTTTGAAAGGCATCGAGAAAGCTGCCGACGGCGCTTAGTTGATTGGAGGGCAAGGCGATCAGGATGGCCAGCAGAAAGAGGCTGTAGAGGATGACCACGATGATGCCCGCACGCAGAATAGCACGAGGCACATCACGCTGTGCATTAGCCATCTCTTCCGCAGCGTTGTTCTGCATCTCTGCTCCCAACCAGAGGACCACCACTATCGGCAGGATAGAACTGGCGATGAGCCCCCAATTGGCCGGGACCAGGTCAGCGACAGCCACATGGCTACCGTTGCCGGAGCCACTCACCACGAAAATGCCTACCAGGACCAGGAAGATGCCCAGCAGCGCCAGTTTGACAAAGAAGCCCACGGAGGAGATCCATTTGCCGCGGCGCAGCGAAATGATTGCGCCCACGGTAATGCCCCAGATGAAGAGAAAGGCAAGCGCGAGCTTGACAAGCACATCAGTCACTACGTGGCCACCAAAGAGATAGGCGGTGCTGCCAAACCAGAAGATCTTGAGCGCGGCGATCATAATTACCGCAGTTGAACCACCGATCAAGAGCGGGACGGTGATCCAGTAGAGAGTGGCTGCAAAGGCAGCATAGAGGCGCCCTCCTGCCAATTTGCACCACGCGTAGATTCCTCCCTCCTGGGGGAAGGTGCTGCCAAGTTCTGCTACCAGCAGTCCGTAGGGGAGAAAGAAGGTGACCGCTGAGATCACCAGCCAGGTGAATGCTTGAGTTCCATTTGCAGCAAAAGCACCGAGTGCATTAAGTCCAATGATGGAAACCACCGTATAGCAGATCATGTCAAAACGCCAGAGCCCTTTGCGCAGTTTCTTTTTCTCCGCGAGCGCTGCGGTGGTGGTGACTTCACTGAGGTGCGTTTCCATAAGAGAGATACTCCTTCATACTTTGATCTATCTCGTTATAGATGTACGTGCGGATCCTACGAGCGAAATCCATCATCAACGACTTCAACAATGTAGGTTGAGCTTGCTGTATTCGTTACGATGTGGAGTTTCACCAGTTCTAGCTAGCAGCCAGCAAACCGAGCGCTCTGGCGAGGGTGACGGCTGCGCGACGATTATTCACACTGAGCTTGCGGTAGACATGTTTCGTATGCAACTTGACCGTTTCGGTCGTGACCACCAGTTCGCGCGCAATCTCCTTGTTCGTGAGGTCTGTATCGAGCAGGTTCAAAATTTGCAGTTCGCGCCTGGTCAACGGTTCCAGGCCCTCTCGCACCAGCAGATCTTCCTTAGAACCGGCTTGCGCCGGTTCCTGGTCCATCGCTGCCAGGATGCCTAGTAGATAGGCATCCAGATTCTTGTCGACCTCATTGCGCGCTTTTCTGTGCTTGCGCAATTCGTGCAGCAATTTGGCCAGCGGAGCAAGATCGGCAAAGGTGCGGATGAACCCTCTGGGACGTGCCAATGCAAGCGCGCGTTCCAATACCTCTAGGGCTTCGGTCTCACGACCCTCCAGATCGTAGGCCCACGCTTGCAGAGCCAACACCTGGATCGTCTTGCGTGTATTGTGCATGGCTTTGACAAGCTGCAAGAGCTGGGTGAGGAGTACTTGCCCTTCGGCAATACTCATCTCATCACCTTTGGCAAGCAATAAGCGGACTTCGGTCACGGGTGGATCCTCCAGGAAGAACATCGGACCCCACACTTCTTGCTCCCCCGCCATCTCGAGCCACTGCGAGGCCTCCTCCACCTCGTTCTGTAACAGTGCCAATCGTGCACAGAAGGCAAAGGCTACCATCAGCTCGCGTATAGTGTGCTGCTCCTGCGCCAATTCGAGCAATCTGTGAGCCGTCTCTCGCGCCTGGATGCCCAACCCCTGAGCTTGATAGGTCAAGGCTAATCCGCACAGAGCGTCCTGCACCACCCAAAAGTGTGCCTGATGCTGGTTGGCGATGACCGCTGAGAAGTGATAGGCCGCTTCATCTAGCTGGTTTTGTTCGTAATGGACCAGCCCCAGCAACCAGGAGGCATAATTTTGACTGATCACTAGCTCGGCCTCACGGGCGATGTGCAGCAAATGGCGCGCGGTGTGTTCTACGTGAGGGAGTTTGCCCATCGCCAGAGACACGTACGCCTGCGCGAAAAGCAGTCGAGCAAAGCTGCTGAGCCCCGTTGCTTGTTCTCGTAGCGCTTGCTGCACTGCAGCAAGCGCTACCTCTTCATGCCCGGTCGCCTGGTTTGAGAGTACAAAGTAAAAGTTGGCGTGGCTGAACATATGCTCCTCACCTGGTGGGATCCATGCCAACGCGGAACGAGCGCTTTCCAGGCTCGCCTGTGTTTGTCCGGTAAAGAAGTGGAACAGGCTCCACAAGGTCGCCATCAATCCACGTAGCAGTCTGAAGGGCGGGTCATGTGGGTCGTGGGCATCACTCATATCCCGGTCGCCGCTTGCTAAAAGCTGCTGGGCAGCCGTCAGCAAGCGCGGCAGCTCTTGAAGCTGCCCGCGTGCCTGCGAGATCCACGCTCGCGCGGCCAGAAGGAAAGGGCTTCCCTGGATCTGTTCCTCTGGCAACAGACGCAGCCAGTGTTCCACCAGCGCCAACTGCTCCTGCTCGAATGCCTGAAAAAATTGCGCTTCCACCAGCTGCGTCGCCCTCGAGGCATCTCCCGCCAACAGTGCATGGCGGATCGCCTCCTCGATAAGACCCTGCCTGGCATACCACGTCCTCGCTCGCCGGTGCAGGGTGGCCAGCTCTTCCTGGCTACAGTGTGTTTGCAAGCGCTGCTGCAACAACCCCTGGAACAGGTGGTGAAAGCGATACCACCTCTGGCGCTTGTCGAGGGGGACCAGAAAGAGGTTCGCGCGCTCCAACCAGTCCAGGGTGGCTTGCACCTGTTCGTGTGAGATATCGCTTCCCATGACAGCGGCACACGACTCTGCACAGAACTGCTCGAGAATAGACGACCGTTCGAGCAACTCCTGCACCTCTTGCGCTTGCTGAGCGAGGATTTCCCCGACCAGGTAACTGCTGATAGAACGCGCAGCGTAGCCGTCGAGATGTTCCAGGAACGACGCGCGGTCAGAAGTACCGCGCAGCGAGAGCGCTGCCAGTCGCAGTGCCGCAATCCAGCCCTCCGTCCGTTCATCGAGCGCACCTGCTGTTTCGCGTGCCGCTTCGCTTCCCAGCATGCGCGTGAGAAAGGTTTCCGTTTCCTCCGGCGTAAAACGCAAGTCGGTTCCACGCAGTTCGTTCAGGCGACCCTTGGCCAGCCACCTGGCAACCGGCAGAGGCGGATCAGATCGACAGATGAGCACCAGGTGCAGTTGGAGAGGCAGATGCTCAACCAGCAGCTCAAGCAGGGTATGTACTTCGCGATTGTGAATACGGTGATAATCATCCAGCACCAGGATGACATCGTCAGGCACATCAGCCAGTTCATTGATAAGCAATGTAGCGATTTGATCAGGCGGCAGGATCCGCGGGGCCTTGAGGAGGGCGGTTGTGGCCTCAAACGCATCCGGAAAGGCCGTTTGCAGGGCGGCGGCAAGCGATTGAACGAAGACGGGCAGCTCGTTGTCGTGTTCATCCAGGGAAAGCCAGGCATTCGGGCGATCAATCGTCTGCACCCACTGGGCCAGCAGTGTCGACTTGCCAAAGCCGGCAGGGGCGCACACCAGGGTGATCTCGCCTCCGAGTGCCGCGTTTAAGCGCTCAATGAGGCGGGTCCGGGGGATGACATCGCTGCCGCTACGTGGTCGGTAGAGTTTTGTGCGGATCAAGGAGCTAAGGGAGCCACTACTGGCTGCAGTCATAGGGACAGGGAGCGTGGAAGCAGCGGGCCTGGCCGTGGATCGAGTGGTCGACCCAATGTGCGCGTGCGTGCCTGCGAGTCTTCGAGCCGCTGAATGCAGGTTTGATAGGTTGATTGCGAGTGAGGGTCCCAGCGAGACGGTCAAGACCTTTCCCATGCGCGTGCGGGACGCTTTCCATTCCGACTCACCATGATCGGTCCCGATTTTGCGTACAGTCATGGCACCCATATGATCGACAAAGAGAAACGAAGTATGCTCCTCTAGCCAGTCGTACCAGGAGGGGGATCCAACGTCGATCGGACCGCTCTCTCTTCCCAACTGGTATAACCGCCCACTTTTCAC
>Ga0137372_10005372_pt1 | contig 12511 bp, 13 predicted proteins | sample SagtaG_6_FD_104911 | JGI IMG/M metagenome (GOLD analysis project Ga0137372, IMG submission 104911) | Vadose zone soil microbial communities from Sagehorn Ranch, Mendocino, California, USA - Sage1_R_60_16 metaG | ecosystem: Environmental > Terrestrial > Soil > Vadose zone | place: USA...
GGATCAGCCGAGATTCCGAGTAATTCCGGAGCGTTCCCCTGAGGGGCGTTCCATTGATGGAGGCATCGACCCATCGCAATCCAGCAACGAGATCCTCGCGGCGGCAGCAACCGCGACGCCCGCACCAACCGCCGCATCAAGGCGCGTGAGGTGCGCGTCGTCGGCCCCGACGCCGAGCAGCTCGGAATCCTACCGATCGACCAGGCGCTGGCGCGTGCACAGGAGCTCGGGATGGACCTCGTCGAGGTCAGCCCGATGGCCAAGCCGCCCGTTTGCAAGATCATGGATTACGGGAGGTTCAAGTACACCGAGAAGAAGAAGCAGAACGAGGCCAAGAAGAAGCAGGTGGTGGTGCAGCTCAAGGAAGTGAAGCTGCGCCCCCGCACCGAGGAGCACGACTACAACGTGAAGATCGGGAAGATCCGCGAGTTCCTCCACGAGGCGAACAAGGCCCGCGTCACGGTCATGTTCCGCGGCCGCGAGATCACCCACCGCGAGCTCGGCCAGCGCGTCCTGCAGCGCGTGATCGAGGACGTGAAGGAAGTCGCGGTCATCGAGTCGGCGCCGCGCATGGAAGGGCGCCAGATGTTCATGATCCTCGCGCCGAACCCCAAGATGCTGCAGCGGCAGCGCGACCAGGCGAAGTCGGCCGCCGCGCTCGCGGCCTCGCCTGGCGGCGGCGCGCCCGCTCCGCGGCCGGCTGCGGCCGCCGCGGCGACTCCGCCGGCGGCGACCCCGGTCCCGGCGGCGCCGCCGCAGCCCGAGGCCCCGCCCACGGACGGCGCGGCACCGATCACCCGATAGGCCACACGCGGCGCCGCCCCTGCGGGCCGACATCACGGAGAGTCATCGACATGCCCAAGATGAAGACGAAGAGCGGCGCGAAGAAGCGATTCCAGGTGAAGAAGAGCGGCGCCGTGAAGTACCGCCGCGCGGGCGTCCGCCACCTCGCCACGTTCGGGAAGGCGAAGAAGCAGAAGGTGCAGCTCCGCGGGACGGGTCACCTGAACGACTCGGACGCAAAGAAGATCAAGGAGTGCTTCCCCTACAGCCGCTGAACGGCTGAAGCAGACCACAGCGCCCAAGCGGGGACTCGAAGCGCGGCCATCCGCCGCCTCCCGCCGGCAAGGAGAACGCAATGCGCGTCAAGAAGGGGTTCAAGGCTCGTCGCCGCCGTAATCGCGTCCTGAAGCTCGCCAAGGGCTTCCGCGGCCGGCGGAAGAACTGCTACAAGCGCGCGAACCAGGCGGTGGAGCGCGCCCTCAACTACTCCACCCGCGATCGCCGCCGCCGGCGGCGTGAGTTCCGCGCGCTCTGGATCACGCGCATCAACGCCTCGGCGCGGCTCAACGGCACGACCTACTCGCGCCTCGTCGCGGGCCTCCGCAAGGCGGGCGTCGCGCTCGACCGCAAGGTCCTCGCCGACCTCGCGCTGCTCGTCCCGGGCGACTTCGCCGCGGTGGTCAAGACCGCGAAGGCTTAGGCCGGCCGATGGCCGACCTGCTGAAGCAGCTCGAGAAGCTCGCGGAGTCGGCGCGCAAGGACGTCGCCGCCGCCTCCGACGAGCGCGCGCTGGAGGAGCTGCGGGTCCGTTTCCTCGGCAAGAAGGGCGAGATCTCCGCGGCGCTCCGCGGCATGGGTCAGCTCGCGGCCGAGGAGCGCCCGAAGATCGGCGAGGTCGCGAACCGCGTCCGGGACGAGGTGGAGGCGCTCCTCGCCGGCGCGCGCGACCGCCTCGCGGCGTCGAAGCTCGAGGCGGAGCTGCAGGGCCCGCCGGTGGACGTGACGCTGCCGGGGCGGCACCTCCTGCCGCGCGGCCACCGTCACCCCATCACCCGCGCCACCGAGGAGATCGCCGCCATCTTCTCGCGCCTCGGGTACGAGGTCGCGACGGGGCCGGAGATCGAGCTCGACTGGTACAACTTCGAGGCGCTCAACATCCCGGCGGATCACCCCGCTCGCGACATGCAGGACACCTTCTACGTGGGGGGGCCGCCTTTGCCGGCCCCCCCACACCCCCCGCTCGCTCCGGGGCAGGCTCATCCGGCTGGATTGCCGAACGTGGGGGGGATGCAGCCCCCCCCACACCCCCCCGCCGCCCCGGGGCCGCCTCATCCGGCTGCCCCTCCGCTGGTGGAAACGGAAAGCAACGTCGTGCTGCGCACGCACACGTCGCCGGTGCAGATCCGCGCCATGAAGCGCGCGGGCAAGCCGCCCATCCGCATCATCTGCCCCGGGCGCGTCTACCGCTCCGATTACGACCAGACGCACTCGCCCATGTTCCACCAGGTGGAGGGGCTGTGCGTGGACGCGGGCATCACCTTCGCCGACCTCAAGGGCACGCTCGCGGCGTTCGCGCGCGCCTACTTCGGGCCGGGCACCAAGACGCGCTTTCGCCCGAGCTACTTCCCGTTCGTCGAGCCGGGCGCCGAGGTGGATGTCTCCTGCTCCATCTGCGGCGGCACGGGTCGGATTCCCGTCGATCGAGCGGGGGGGCCTCATCCCCCCGGTACGAAACGCTGCGGCACGTGCAAGGAAACGGGCTGGCTGGAGGTGCTCGGCGCCGGGATGGTCCACCCCAAGGTGCTCGATAACGGCGGGGTGGATCCGAAGCAGGTCACCGGCTTCGCCTTCGGCATGGGCGTCGAGCGCCTCGCGATGCTCCGCTATGGCATCGACGACCTGCGCCTCTACTTCGAGAACGATCTCCGCTTCCTCCAGCAGTTCTGACCCCCGCCCATGCGCATCTCGTACAAGTGGCTCTCGGAGTACGTGGAGCTCCCGCCGGTCGAGGAGCTCGCGAAGCGCCTCACCGCCGTCGGACTCGAGGTCGAGGCGATCGAGCGCGTCGGCGCGAACCTCTCCGGCGTGGTCGCCGCGCGCATCGTCGCCTCCGAGCCTCACCCCAACGCCGAGAAGCTCTCCGTGACGCGCGTCGAGGCGGGGAAGGGCGAGCCGCTCCAGGTGGTCTGCGGCGCGAAGAACTACCAGGTGGGCGACGTCGTCCCGCTCGCCACCGTCGGCACGATGCTGCCCGGCGGCACGTCGATCGCGCAGGCGAAGCTGCGCGGTGTCGAGTCGTTCGGCATGCTCTGCTCGGCGAAGGAGCTCGGGCTCGACACCGACGCGAGCGGGCTCCTCATCCTGCCGCGCGACGTCCCGCCCGGCACGCCCATCGCGAAGGCGCTCGATCTCGAGGACGCGCTGCTCGAGGTGAACGTCACGCCCAACCGGCCCGATGCGCTCTCGCACATCGGCATCGCCCGCGAGGTCGCGGCGGCGCTCGGGAAGCCCGTCCGGTTCCCGCGCCCGGAGCTGGCCGAGGGCGGCGGCCCCGCGGCCGACGCGGTGCGCGTGCGCATCACGTCGCCGGAGAAGTGCCACCGCTACGCGGCCCGCGTCATCGAGGGCGTCCGGATCGGCCCCTCGCCCGGGTGGCTCTCGCGCCGCCTGGAGGCGTGCGGCGTTCGCTCCATCTCGAACGTGGTGGACGCGACGAACTTCGTCCTCCTCGAGCTCGGGCACCCGCTGCACGCCTTCGACCTCGACAAGGTGGCGGGCCGCGAGATCGTCGTCCGCACCGCGCGCCCCGGCGAGAAGCTCACCACGCTCGACGGGAAGGAGCGCGCGCTCGATCCCGACGACCTCCTCATCGCCGATCGCGACCGCGGCAGCGCGCTCGCAGGCGTCATGGGCGGCGGCGACTCGGAGATCGCCGCCGACACGACGCGGGTGCTCCTCGAGTCGGCCTGGTTCGCGCCTCCCACGGTCCGCCGCACCTCGAAGCGCCACGGCCTCAAGACGGAGGCGTCGTACCGGTTCGAGCGCGGCGCCGATCCCGGCATGGTCGTCCCGGCCGTCGACCGGTGCGCAGCGCTCATCGCGGAGCTCGCCGGCGGCACCGTCCGCGCCGGCGTGGTGGACGCGAACCCGCGCCCGTTCCGGCCGCTCGAGGTGCGGCTGCGCTGGGCGCGCCCGGCGCAGGTGCTCGGCATGGACGTCCCGCTCGAGGAGGCGCGGCGCACGCTCGCCGGGCTCGGGTTCGCGGAGCGCGCCGCGGACGGGGAGGGGGCCACCTTCGTCGTCCCGAGCTGGCGGCAGGACGTCTCGCTCGAGGAGGACCTCGTCGAGGAGAGCGTGCGCGCCCGCGGCTACGACGCGATCCCCGAGACGCTGCCACGCCTCGCGCAGGACACGCCGGCGCTCGCCGCCGAGGCGGAGGCAACCGCGCGCGTGCGCGGCGCGCTCGAGGCGGCCGGCTTCGCGGAGGCGGTGAACTTCAGCTTCGTCGCGCCGCGCGACCTCGCCGCGTTCGACCCGGCCGCGAGGCCCGTCGCCCTCATGAACCCCATCAGCGCCGACCTGGCGGTGATGCGCACGAGCATCATCCCCTCGCTCCTCAGGAACGCGGCGGCGAACCTGCGCCAGCGCGTCGAGGACGTGCGCCTGTACGAGATCGCGCGCTGCTACGGCGCGCAGCCCGGCCCGGGCGACGAGCCGGCCTCCGAGTGGAACGAGGTGGCGGGCGTGCTCTCCGGCCGGCGGAGCCCCGCCGGCTGGGCGGTGCCGTCCGACCCGGTCGACCTCTTCGACGCCAAGGCCGCGGTGGCGGGCGTGCTCGACGCGCTCGGGATCGCGGGGTTCCGCTGGGCCGCCCGGGCGGAGCCCTGGTCGCACCCTCGGTTCAGCGCCGCCGTGCTGGGCGAGCGGGACCTCGTCATGGGCACCCTCGGCGAGCTTCACCCGCGCGTCGCGGCCGCCTTCGAGCTGCCCCGCGGCGTGCTCGCGTTCCACCTCGATCTTGCCGCGCTGCTCGAGTACGCGCGTCTCGTCCCGCGCTACGTCCCCATCCCGCGCTTCCCGGCGGTGCTGCGCGACCTCGCGGTCGTGGTCGAGGAGCGCGTGCAGTTCGCGCAGGTCCTCGCGGCGGTGAAGGCGGAGCCGCTCGTGGAGGACGCGACGCTCTTCGACGTCTACCGCGGCGCCCCCATCCCGCCCGGCAGGAAGAACCTCGCGCTCGCGCTCCGCTACCGCGCGCCGGATCGCACGCTGACCGACGCCGAGGTGGACGCGGCGCACGCGCGCATCGTGCAGCGGCTCCGCGAGGATGCCGCCATCCGGGCCGAGCTGCGGGGCTGACCGATGGGTGGCGAGGCGCCAGCGCGCGCGGGTGGCCGCGGCGGGGTGGCGCTCGGGTTTGCCGTCGCGGCGCTCTTCGCGTCGTGGAACCCGATCGCGGCGCCGTTCGGTCTCGTCGTCGGCATCGTGGCCGCGGCGCTCGCCGCGCGCACCCTGAAGCAGGGCGCCCCTCGCCGGCGCGTCCCCGCCGCGGCGCTCGCCATGGGAATCCTCGCCGCGGTCGCGAGCGTCACCGTCCTGCTGCTCACCGCCGGCGCAGTCGGTGTCGAGCTGCCGGGCGAGCCCGTCGTGAAGGGTCGCACGCCGGCCCAGCTGAACCAGGTCCTCGCGGATGCAGCCGAGCGGACGCGTGCCCAGCGGGAGCGGGCCACGAGGGAGCTCGATCGCCTGGCGGTACCACGGCGCGACGGGGGATCGCCACCTGGCGCTTCGCACCGCGATGGCGGCCGGGGGGTGGAAGGCCAGCGCGAAGACAGTCCGTGACGGCGACGCGATGATTGTTTGACACGCCCCCGTCATTCAGCTAACAATCACCGCTACTTAGGGCGTCAGAACCCGAAGGGTCCTGCGAGGCGACCGTGACCAAGGCCGACATCATCGAGAGCGTCTACGAAAAGGTGGGCTTCTCCAAGAAGGAAGCGGCCGAGATCGTCGAGATGGTCTTCGACACGATCAAGGAAACGCTGGAGCGGGGCGAGAAGATCAAGATCTCCGGATTCGGGAACTTCATCGTGCGCGACAAGAAGTCTCGCGTCGGTCGCAATCCGCAGACCGGCGAGGAGATCGAGATAAGCGCCCGACGCGTGCTCACGTTCCGCCCGAGCCAGGTGCTGAAGAACGCGCTGAACGCGAGCGCGGAGGCGGCCGAGGCCGCGGCCCAGGCTGCTGCCGCGGCGGCGGCGGGCGGCACGCCGCCGACGACGTCGAACGGCCAGTAGCCGTCATTCTTGATGAGGGGCCGCCGAGAAGCTGCCGGCCCCCTCATTCCGTTCGCTCCGGGGCAGCCTCATCCGGCTGCCCCTGCGCTCGGCACCTGCGCGCCTACCTCTCGTCTCGCTCGCCGAGCAGCCGGTACAGCGTCTTCCGGTCGATCCCCAGGATCTCCGCGGCGCGCGTCTTGTTGCCGCCCGTCTCCTGCAGGACCTGGGCGGCGTAACGGCGCTCCAGCTCGGCGAGCGTCGGCCGATCCTGGACCACCACGCCCGCCGGCCCGGGCGCCGCGGGGGGCGCCCCACGCAGGTGCTCGGGCACGTCCTCGGGCAGGATCACGCCGGAGGGGTTCAGCGCGAGCGCCCGCGCCACCACGTTCTCGAGCTCGCGGACGTTGCCTGGCCAGTCGTACGCGACGAGGAGGTCGCGCGCCGCGGGCGAGATGGCGGCGCCCTCGGCGCGGCCGTGCTTCGCCGCGAAGTGCTCGGCGAGGAGCGGGATGTCCTCGCGGCGGTCGCGGAGGGGCGGGATTCGGATGGTGACGACCGCCAGCCGGTAGAAGAGGTCCTCCCGGAACCGGCCCTCCTTCACGGCCTGCGCCAGGTCCTTGTTGCTCGCCGCGACGACGCGCACGTCGACCGTGATGGGCTCGTTCGTGCCGACACGCCGGACCGTGCCCTCTTGCAACGCGCGGAGGAGGCGCGACTGGAGGTTCGATCCGACGTCTGCGATCTCGTCGAGGAAGAGCGTCCCCTGGTTGGCCTCCTCGAAGAGCCCGCGCCGCGTCGCCTGCGCGCCGGTGAAGGCGCCGCGCGCGTGGCCGAAGAGCTCCGACTCGAGCACGCCCTCCGCGATGGCGCCGCAGTCCACCGCCACGAAGGGGCGCGGCGCGCGCGGCGACGAGGCGTGGATGGCGCGCGCGACGAGCTCCTTGCCCGTCCCGCTCTCGCCCTCGATGAGGACCGTGGCGTCGGTGGCTGCCACGCGCGCGGCCGTCTTGTAGACGTGGAGCATCGCCTCGCTGCGGCCCACGACGTTCTCCAGGCGGTACTTCTCGTGGAGGTCGCGCCGGAGCGCGCGGTTCTCGAGCGCGAGCCGGCGCTGCTCGAGCGCGCGCGCCACCACGACCTTGATGGCGTCGACGTCGTACGGCTTCGAGATGTAGTCGAAGGCGCCGCGCCGGATGGCGTCCATGGCGCCGTCGATGTTCCCGAAGGCGGTGACGAGGATGACGGGCGTGTCGGCGGCGCGCGCGCGGAGGGCGTCCGTGAGCTGCAGGCCGTCCAATTCGCCCATGCGGATGTCCGACACGACGAGGTCGGGGGGCTCACCGTCGGCGGTGAGCCGCTCGAGGGCGTCGCGGCCGTCCGCGAGCGCCGTCACGCGGTGGCCCTCGCCGGCGAGGATGCGCGAGAGCAGCTCGCGGCTGGAGGTGTCGTCGTCGACGACGAAGATGCGGGCGGGAGGGTGCGTCACGGTTTCGTTCCTCGGGCGGGTTCTTGCTCTACGAGCCGGTCGCGCGCCACGCCGGCGCCGGGAAGTAGAGCGTGAACGCGGCGCCGTGTCCGGGCGAGCTCTCCACCTCGATGCGGCCCTTGAGCGCGGCCGCGATCTCGCGGCAGATGGCGAGCCCGAGCCCGGTGCCCTTCCCCTTCGGCTTCGTGGAGTAGAAGGGCTCGAAGATGTGCTTGCGGTCCTCGACCGCGATGCCTGGGCCCGAGTCCTCGACCGTGAGCGCCAGCAGGGCGCCTTCGCGGCGCGCCCGGACCGTGAGCCGCCCGCCGTGCGCCATCGCGTCGACGGCGTTGGCGATGAAGTTCGTGAGCACGTGCCGGACGAGCGACGGGTCGAGGGTGACCGTGCCCATCTCGGCGGGGACGTCGCGCCGCACCTCGATGCGCGCGCGCGCCTCCGCCGAGACCGTGAGCGAGAGCGCCTCGTCCAGCAGCGCGGCGATCTCGACCGGCTCCGGCGCGGGGGTCAGGGCGCGCGCCGAGTCGAGGAAGCGGCGGATGATGGAGGTCATCCGCTTCACCTCGCGGTCGATGACGTCGAGCTGCTCCTTCATCGCGGGCGGACAGGCCGGCGAGCGCGCCAGGAGCTGCACGTGGCCGCTGATGGCGTTGAGGGGGTTCCCGAGCTCGTGCGCGATGGTCCCCGAGAGCTGCCCGAGCGCGGCGAGCTGCTCCTTGGCGGTGAGATCGCGGCGCGCCTCGACGAGCAGGTCGTTCAGCTCGACCAGGGTCCGGTTCTTGCGCGCGAGGTCGGCGGTCGCGTCGTCGACCTTCTCCTGCAGCTCGCGGCTGAAGCCGCGGATGCGAGAGAGCATCGCGTCGAGGCCCCGCGCGACGATCCCGATCTCGTCCTGCCGCTCGGCGCCGGGGATGGCGGGCGGCACGCCCGCGCCGGACTCGACCTCGGCCATGACGTCCGAGAGCCTCGAGAGCGGCCGCGCCAGCATGCGGCCGAGGATGAGGGTGAAGGCGAGCGCGAGGACGACCGTGCTGCCGGCGGTGACCCACAGGAAGACCGTCCGCTCGCGATCCGCGATGTGATCGGCGTCTGCCACGAACGCCTCGATCCGGATGTTCGCGAGCGGGTGCCCGAACGGATCGGGGACCGGCTGGTCGACCTGCGCGACGCGGCCGTCACCCGAGTCGAGCAGCCGCGCCTGCGACTGGGCCGAGAAGACGAAGTCGCGCTGCTCGAAGGTGGTCTCGAGCCCGTTCTTGCCGAAGGTGATGCGGACGATGTCGTCCTTGCCCGGCCTGCGGATGGCGAGCTCGGCGAGGCGCAGCCCGCGGTGGCGCGCGACGGCCGCCGAGAGCCGGGCCGCGATGCGCGTCCGGTCCGACTCGCGCAGCTCGCGCGGGATGTCGATCTCCGAGAGCACGGAACGCGCCACCTCGACCGTCCGCTCGCGGATGCCCTCCTCGACCGCGCGCGCCGCGATCGACTCGCCGAGGTAAGCCGCGACCCCCATCGTGACCACCAGGATGGCGCCGAAGAGGGCGGTGATCTGGAGCCGCAGGGACAAGGCATCCCGAGCCTACCAGAGAAGCTCGAGCCACGCGGCCCGCGCGCGGCCGCCGAGCGCCGAGGCGTGGCGCTGGTTACCTTCCAGGGGTGCGCCGCAGCGTCTGCCGCCTCTCGGATCTCCCCGAGCGCCAGGGCTACCTGGTCGAGGTGGAGGGCGAGGCCATCGCGCTCTTCCGCGTCGAGGGCGAGGTGCACGCGATCGAGAACGCGTGCCCGCACCGTGACGGGCCGCTCGCCTTCGGTGACCTGCGCGGCGTGACGGTGTTCTGCCCCGTGCACGCCTGGGCGTTCGACGTGCGGACCGGGCGCTGCGACGATCCGCCGGGCGCGTGCGTGAGGACGTTCCGCGTCCACGTGGACGGCGACGACGTGCAGATCGAGCTATAACCCGGGAGCCCACATGTCCACGCGCGACTACACCGACCGGCATCGTGCCCGCCTCGACGTCGAGTTCTACTTCGCGGCCGCGCATCGCCTGCCGCGCTACGACGGCCCGTGCTTCCGGATGCACGGCCACAACTACCGCATGTTCGTGGCGGTGGAGGGCGAGACCGATCCGCACACCGGGATGATCGCGGACTTCGGACGCATCAAGGACGTCGTGCAGGAGCACGTCCTCTCGCGCACCGACCACCGCACGCTCAACGACATCCTCGAGAACCCCACGGCGGAGAACATCGCGCGCTGGGCCTTCGAGACGCTCGCCCCACACCTGCCCGGGCTCGCCGAGATCCGCCTGTACGAGATCCCGGACTGCTGCGTGACGTACAGGGGACCGCTTGGCGGGTAGGGCCCCGGCGCGCAAGGTGAAGCCGCTCCCTTCACCCGACCCGCGCGCGGCGGCGGCCGGCGCGATCGCGCGCTTCCTCGACGCGGTGGTCCCTCCGCGCGAGCGCCGCGACGCCGAGCTCGCCGCCACGCCCGCGCGCGTCGCCGAGGCCTGGCTCGACGACCTCCTCGACGGCTACGCGCAGGACCCCGCGGCGGTGCTGCGCGAGGCGATGCCGGCGCGCGGCAAGGACCTCGTGGCGGTGACCGGGATCGACTACCACTCGATGTGCCCGCACCACCTGCTGCCGTCGCGCGGCGTCGCGCACGTCGGCTACGTGCCCGGCGCGAAGGTCGTCGGCTTCGGGCAGCTGGCGCGGCTCGTCGACTGCTTCGCGCACCGGCTCGTGCTGGAGGAGGACCTGGCGCGCCAGGTGGCGGAGGCGCTCGTCGAGCACCTCGGCGCCCGCGGCGCGGCGTGCGTCCTCGACGCCGAACAGAGCTGCCTCAGCGTCCGGGGCGAGCGGCGCCGCGGCGCGCGGGCGCACGCGCAGTGCTTCGTGGGCATGCTCGACACCGAGCCGCGCCTCCAGGCGCGGTTCCTGGCGCTCGCCGCCGGCCGGAAGCGGGTCACGTCCCCCTCGCCGCGCCGAGCGAGGGGGGCGGGGAGAGGGGCGTGAGCCCAGGTCTCGAGGGGCGCACCGCGATCGTGACCGGCGGTGGCCGAGGCATCGGCGCCGCGGTGGCGGCGGCGCTCACGGCGGGCGGCGCCAGGGTGACCGTCTTCGCCCGCACCGCGCGCGACCTCGACGCCGTGGTGCGCGCGGGGGCCGCCGCGCTCGCCGTGACGGGCGACGTGTCGCGGGAGGACGACGTGGCGCGGCTCGTCGACGCGCACGCCCGCGCGCTGGGGCCGTGCGACGTGCTCGTGAACAACGCCGGGATCCTGGAGCGCGACCTCGTCGAGGAGCTGTCGCCCGCCCGCTGGCGCGCCGTGCTGGAGGTGAACCTCACCGGCGCCTTCCTCTGCGCGCGCGCCGTCGTCCCCGGGATGAAGGCGCGGCGGCGCGGGCGCATCGTGAACGTCGCGTCCCTGTCCGGCACGATCGGCACCGAGCGCGCCAGCGCCTACAACGCGTCGAAGTGGGGGCTCATCGGGCTCACCAAGTGCCTGGCGGAGGAGCTGAGGCCGCACGGCGTGCAGTGCCTGGCCGTGTCGCCCGGCAGCGTCGAGACCGAGATGCTCCGGAAGACGCCCTTCGCGCCGGAGATGACGCCCGCCGACGTGGCGCGCGTCGTGGCGTGGTGCGCCGGCGAGGCGCCGGACGCGATGACGGGCGGGAACGTGGAGGTGTACGGATGACGGGCGCGCGCGCGGTCGCGGCGGCGGTCGACGAGCTGAGGGCGGCGATCCCGCGCGAGCGCGTGAACGTCGACGCGGAGAAGCTCGAGGCGTACGGGCGCGACGAGTCGGGGCTGGGCGTGTTCCCGCCGGAGATCCTGGTCCTCGCCGAGAGCGCCGCCGACGTGCAGCACGTCTTCGCGGTCGCGACGCGCCACCGGCTGCCCGTCGTGCCGGTGGGAGCGCGCAGCGGCAAGTCGGGCGGGATCCTCGCCGTGGCCGGCGGGATCGCGCTCTCGCTGGAGCGGATGAGCCGCATCGTCGAGATCCGGCCCGAGGACCTGACCGCGCGCGTCCAACCGGGGATGATCACGGGCGCGTTCCAGGCGGAGGTGGAGAAGCACGGCCTCTTCTACCCGCCCGATCCCAACTCCGCGGACCTGTGCTCGCTCGGCGGGAACGTCGCCGAGAACGCGGGCGGGCCGCGCGCGCTCAAGTACGGCGTCACGCGCGAGTACGTCCTCGGGCTCGAGGTGGTGCTCCCGACCGGCGAGCTCGTCCGCACCGGCCGCCAGACCATCAAGGGCGTCGCGGGATACGACCTGACGGCGCTCCTCGTCGGCAGCGAGGGGACGCTCGGGATCGTCACCGAGATCACGGTGAAGCTCCTGCCCCGGCCGCGCCACGTCGCGACCGCCCTCGTCGTCTTCCGGACGGTCGAGGACGCGGCGCGCGCCATCTCGCGCGTCCTCGCCGCGGGCGTCATCCCGCGCTGCCTCGAGCTGCTCGACGACGTCTCGGTCGAGGCGTGCGCCAGGGGCGCGCCTTTCAAGTTCCCCGCGGGCGCCGGGGCGGCGGTGCTGGTCGAGACCGACGGGAACGACGAGGAGGGCGTGTTCGCGGAGATCGTGCGCGTGGCGGAGCTGGTGCAGGCCGACGCCGCCGGCGAGGTCATCGTCGCCCAGAACGAGGCGCAGCGGCGCGACATCTGGGAGACGCGGAAGTATCTGTCGGTGAACCTCAAGGCGCTCCACCCGCTGAAGCTCTCCGAGGACATCGCGGTCCCGCGCTCGAAGATCCCGGAGATGGTGCGGAGGACGCGCGAGATCGGCGCCAGGCACGGCTTCCTCGTGGCGACGTACGGGCACGCCGGCGACGGCAACCTCCACGCGAACGTGCTCTTCGATCGCGAGGAGGATCGCCCGCGCGTGGAGGCGGCGGTGGGGGAGGTGCTCCGCACGGCCGTCGACCTCGGCGGCACCATCACGGGGGAGCACGGCGTCGGCCTCGCCA
>Ga0137372_10005375_pt1 | contig 12506 bp, 9 predicted proteins | sample SagtaG_6_FD_104911 | JGI IMG/M metagenome (GOLD analysis project Ga0137372, IMG submission 104911) | Vadose zone soil microbial communities from Sagehorn Ranch, Mendocino, California, USA - Sage1_R_60_16 metaG | ecosystem: Environmental > Terrestrial > Soil > Vadose zone | place: USA: California...
CCGGCGCGCTTCCTCGCCGCGCGGGTCGAGCGCAAGGAGGTCTTCGTCTGCCGCTCGACCCAGGGCTGCGGCGGAAGCGGGAACTCGTGCCGCATCGACCGGCTCAAGACGGTGGTCGAGGGCCAGCGCCAGGCCTTCACCTGGGGCGGCGCGTGCTCCCTCTACGACAAGGGGACGCGCCAGCGGAAGCTCCCCGACGGCGCGCCCGACCCCTTCCGGGCGCGCTCCGAGGCGGTCGAGGCGCTCCTCGCGCGGCTCGGAAAGGAGGACGTCCCGGCGAAGCGCGTCGCGCTCGCCGAGGCGTTCCAGCTCAAGACGCTCTTCCCCTACTTCGCGACGCTCTTCCGCGCGCTCGGGCTCGACCTCGAGGTGGTTCGGCCCGACGGGCGCGAGGCGCTCCGCCGCGGCATCGAGGCGGCGCACATCCCGTTCTGCGCCCCGATGCAGCAGTTCCACGGCATCGCCGGCGCGATGGCGGACACGCGCGCCGACTTCCTGTTCCTGCCGATGCTCCGCGACCTCCCGCCGGTGAAGGACGAGAAGCACACCTGGCTCTGTCCCATCGTGCAGGGCGCGGTGGACGTGGTCGGGCTCGACCTCGCCGCCAGGCTCGACGGCCGCGTCCTCTCTCCCGTGCTGCGCACCGGGCCGGAGGGCTTCCTCGAGTCCGATCGCTTCCTCGAGGCCATCGAGGCGCTCGCCGCGGACGTCGGCGTCGCCGACCGGAAGCGCGTCCGCCATGCGCACGCCCTCGCGCGCGAGGAGCAGCTCCGCTTCGAGCGCCGGCTGGTCGAGATCGGCGAGGCCGCCCTCGAGCGCTGCCGGAAGGACGGGCTCCTGCCGGTGGTCGTCCTCGGCCGCGCCTACACGATCCACGACGACGTCCTGAACTCGAACGTCCCGGTGCTGCTGCGCGAGCAGGGCGCCGTCGCGATCCCGGTCGACTGCTACCCGGTCGCCGACGAGGCGCCGCTCGTCCCCGGCGCGTTCTGGTCGTACACGCAGCGCATCCTGCGCGCCGCGCACGAGGTGCGCCGCTCGCCCGGCGTCTACTCGATCTTCACGAGCAACTACGCCTGCGGGCCGGACAGCTTCACGCTCCACCACTACGCGCGCCTCATGCAGGGGAAGCCCTTCGCCATCATCGAGACCGACGGCCACGCCGGCGACGCGGGGACGAAGACGCGCGTCGAGGCGTTCCTCCACTGCGTGCGCGAGGACCTCCGCTCGGAGGCGAGCGCCGCCGCCGAGCCCGTCCCGCTGCTCGCGCTGGGCGCGCAGACGCTCCCGGCGATCGCGGCGGCCGGGAGCCGCGTGCTCGTCCCGCCCATGGGCCCCGAGGCGGAGGCGCTCGCCGCGGCGATGCGCGGGTACGGCGTCGAGGCCGAGGTCCTGCCGCGCGCGACCGCGGACACGATCCGCCTCGGCCGCAGGCACACGAGCGGCAAGGAATGCCTGCCCATGACGGTGACGCTCGGCTCGGTGCTCGAGCGCGTCGAGGCGGAGCCCGGGCGGCGCTTCACCTTCTTCATGCCGGGGTCGAACGGGCCCTGCCGCTTCGGCATGTACCGGCAGCTCCACCAGATGGTGGTGGACCGGCTCGGCTACGGCGACCGCGTCGGCATCTGGTCGCCGCCCGACTCCGACTACTTCGAGGACGTGCCGCCGGGGCTCGGCGCCATCGTGCTCGCGGGGTGCACCGCCTTCGGTCTCCTCGAGGATGCCCTCCGCGACGCGCGCCCCGTCGAGCGGGCGCCGGGCGCCGCCCGGGTCCTCCGCGACCGCTACGGGCGCGCCCTCTCGGCCATGCTCGAGCGCGCCGCCGCGGGTGACCTCTCGGCGAAGAGCGTCCTCCTGGAGGTGACGTCGGGCCGGCTCTACGGCGTCACCGACCTCCTCACGCGCTACGCCCGCGAGATGGGCGCGGTGAAGGACCGGCGTCCCCATCCCACCGTGCTGCTCGTGGGCGAGATCTACGTCCGCTCCGATCCCGCCTCGAACGGCTGGGCCGCCGACGAGCTGGAGAAGCGCGGCGTTCGCGTCCGCATCGAGCCGGTGGTCGAGTACCTCCAGTACTCGGAGTCGGTGCAGTTCCGGCGCGGCCTCAAGAAGGGGCCGAAGGACGCGCTGCAGGCGGGGCTCCGCGCCCGCGTGGTGGCGGTGCTGCAGCACGCGGTCTCCGGGCCGATGGGCTGGCCGGCGCACCCGCCCATCGACGAGGTCGTCGCGACCGCCTCGGAGTACATCCGGCCGGACATGGAGCACGAGGCCGTGCTCGCCATCGGGCTCCCCGTGCACGCGTGGCGCCGCGGCGAGATCGACGGCGTGGTGTGCGCGGGCCCGCTCGAGTGCATGCCCAACAAGCTCGTGGAGGCACAGCTCGTCCACGCGTCGCAGCGCGAGGGGCTCCTCTCGCTCACGCTCTCGCTCAACGGCGACCCCATCGACCCCGAGGTGCTGGACGAGTTCGCGTACGAGGTGAAGCAGCGCTTCGCCACGGCGCGCGGCCGGAAGACCGCATAGGATCAATCGGCCGGCGCGTTCCCCGCGCTGGGCCGGCTCGCCTCCCCGCGCGGGGAGCGCGCCGGGACAGGGCCGAGACGCGACCGCCATGGAGCCGCAGCCCCACGTTGGTCACGAGCCCACGGGCCACGAGCCCAGGCTCGCGCGGGAGCGGCGCCGCCTCGGCGGCGTCCTCGCCCCCGTCCTCACGCCCTTCCAGGCCGACCTCTCGCCCGATCCGCGCCGGTTCGCGAACCACTGCCGCTGGCTGCTCGCGCAGGGCTGCGCGGCGCTCGCGCCCTTCGGCACCACGAGCGAGGCGAACTCGCTCTCGATCGAGGAGCGGGAGCGGCTGCTCGAGTACCTGCTCGCGGACGGGGCCGATCCGGCGCGGCTCCTCCCGGGCACCGGCTGCTGCGCGCTCCCCGACACGGTGCGGCTCACCCGGCTCGCGACGCGCCACGGCTGCGCCGGGGTCCTGATGCTCCCGCCCTTCTACTACAAGGGCGTCACCGACGACGGGCTGTTCCGGAGCTTCGCCGAGGTCATCGAGCGCGTCGGCGACGCTCGACTGAGGGTGTACCTGTATCACATCCCGCCCGTGGCGCACGTCGGCATCGGCCCGAAGCTGGTCGAGCGGCTGCTCGCGGCCTACCCCGGGGTCGTGGCGGGGATGAAGGACAGCTCGGGCGACTGGCAGAACACGAAGGCGATGCTCGACGCGTTCGCGCGCTCCGGGTTCGACGTCTTCGTCGGGAGCGAGAAGTTCCTGCTCGCCGGCATGCGCAACGGCGGCGCCGGCTGCATCACGGCGTCGGCGAACGTCAACGCCGCCGCCATCGACCGGCTCTACCGCGAGTGGCGCTCACCTGACGCCGACCGCCTGCAGGAGGGGGTGAACGCCATCCGCGACGCCCTCGAGAAGGTCCCCGTCATCCCGGGGTTGAAGCAGGTGGTCGCGCACCACGCCGGCGACGCGGCCTGGCGCACCGTGCGGCCGCCCCTCGCGGACCTCGGGCCTGCCGCCACGGCGGCCCTCCTCGCAGACCTCGAGCTGCTCGGGTTCGCGATGCCGGGGCTGCGGTCCTGAACACCCGGAGATCGGGGCGCCGTTCCGAGGTCAACCGGCGAAGTGCTCCCGGACGAGCCGCTTCGCGAGGTCCATCGAGCTCGTGAACGCGGGCGAGATCGGGTTCAGCACGTGCACCGACTCGTCCTTCGCCTCGACGAGGAAGTCCATCACCAGCTCCTTCGTCCGCCAGTCGACGAGCTGCGGCCGGATCCCCACCTTCTGCGCGCGCAGGAAGTCGGCCGCATCGAAGCGCTTCACGAGCCGCGCGGCGTCGCGGTTGAACCATGCCGCCAGGTACTTCTTCGGCTCGGTCAGCGCGACGCTGCGGAACGTCGCGTTCGAGAAGAAGAGCGCGGCGTCGAGGCCGGCGATCGAGAGCGCCTCGCGGTCCATCCCCGAGAGCACGCCGTAGTTCTCGCGCCCGAAGGCGGGGATGGCGGTGGGACCCACGTAGACGTCGCCGTGGACGCTGCGAGTGAAGTGCACGCCGAGGAACGGGTTCCGGATGTCGGGCACCGGGTAGATGTTCCCGTTCACCTGGAACGACGCGCCGGGGCGGAGCTTGCGGTAGATGCCCTTGAACGGGATGAGCCGGTAGTCGCGGGCGAGCCCGAAGTGGCGCGCGACGCGGTCACAGTGGGCGCCGGCGGCGTTCACCAGGCGCCCGTAGGCGACGGGCCCCCCCGTCGTCGCCGCCACGCGCGCCGCGGCGAGGCCGGTGAAGGCGCGCCCGGTGAGGATCCGGACGCGGCCGCTCGCCTCCAGCTCGGCGCGCAGGCTCGCCAACACCGCCTTCGGGTCGACGATGGCCGTGTCGCGCGAGAAGAGCGCCCGTCCCGCGGTCCGCGCGAGGGGCTCGATCTCCGCGAGCTGCGCCTCGTCCACGAGCTCGACGCGAGCGCCGTTCGCGGTGGCGCGGCGGTGCAGCTCCTGCAGCGCCGGCAGCTCGCTCTCGTCACGCGCCACGACGACCTTGCCCGACTCGAGGATGGGCAGACCGCGCTCCTTGCAGTAGGCGCGCATCAGGCGGTTGCCGGCGAGGCACGACCTCGCCTTCATCGTGTCGGGCGCGTAGTAGATGCCGGCGTGGAGGACGCCGCTGTTCCGCCCCGAGGCGTGGAGCCCGAGCTCGGGCTCCTTCTCCAGGATCACGATGCCGTCGCGGCCCTGGGCGACGAGCTCCCGGGCGAAGGTGAGCCCGATGATGCCGCCTCCCACGACGAGGATCTCCGCGCGGTCCATGACCGATACCTACAACGGATCGCCCGCTCCGGGCGCGCTCATTCGAGCGCGAGCGCGCCCTCCGCCGAGGCCCCGGGCGCCGGGGGGATGCGAGCCGCGGCGGCGGCTCCGCCCGCCGCTTAGAGCAGCGAGAGGAGGACGCCATGACGAAGCACAGGATCGCCTTGCTCCCGGGGGACGGGATCGGGCGCGAGGTCGTCCCCGCCGCCGTCTCGGTGCTGGAGGCGGTCGCCCGCCGTCACGACCTCGAGCTCTCGTTCACCGAGCTCGACTGGAGCTGCGACCGCTACCTGAAGACGGGCAGCATGATGCCGGACGACGGCGTCGAGCAGGTCCGGCCCCATGACGCCATCCTCCTCGGCGCGGTCGGCTACCCGGGCGTGCCCGACCACGTCTCGCTGTGGGGGCTGCTCCTGCCGCTCCGGCGCGGGCTGCGCCAGTACGCCTGCGTCCGCCCGGTGAAGCTCCTCCCGGGCGTCGCGACCCCGCTCGCGAACCGCGCCGCGAAGGACATCGACTTCGTCATCGTCCGCGAGAACAACGAGGGCGAGTACTCGCGCATCGGCGGACGTCTCTACGAGGGAACGGACGAGGAGGTGGTGCTCCAGGAGAGCGTCTTCACCCGCCGGGGCGTCGATCGCATCCTCGAGTACGCCTTCAGGCTCGCCGAGGCGCGGCCGCGCCGGCACGTGACGTCCGCCACCAAGTCGAACGGCATCTTCCACACGCTGCCGTTCTGGGACGAGCGGTTCGCGGCGGCGGCGGCCCGACACCCGACGGTGCGCACGGCGCAGTTCCACGTGGACATCCTCGCCGCGCACCTCGTGCAGCACCCGGACTGGTTCGACGTGGTGGTGGGGTCGAACCTCTTCGGCGACATCCTCTCCGATCTCGGCGCCGCGGTCGCGGGCAGCATCGGGCTCGCGCCCTCGGGCAACATCAACCCGGAGCGCACCGCCCCCTCGATGTTCGAGCCGGTGCACGGCTCGGCGCCCGACATCGCGGGCAAGGGCATCGCGAACCCGATCGCGCAGGTGTGGGCGGCGGCGATGATGCTCGAGCACCTCGGGCACCCCGCTGCCGCGCGCGCCGTCGAGCGCGCCATCGAGACGGTGCTGGCCGACCCGGCCCTTCGCACGCGCGACCTCGGCGGTCGCGCCTCGACCGGCGAGGCGGCGGCGGCGCTCGCGCAGGCCGTCGCGTAGGGGCGCATGCGGGTCGCCGTCGTCGGCCACGTCGAGCACATCACGCTCGGGCGCGTCGCCGCGGTGCCGCGCGCGGGCGAGATCGCCCATCTCGAGGCGCCGCGGTGGTTCCCCGGCGGCGGCGGAGGCGTCGCCTTCTCGCAGCTCGTGCGGAGCGCGGCGGAGGTGCACCTCTACACGGCGCTCGGCGACGACGAGGCGGGCGCTGAGGTCGCGGCCGAGCTCGCGCGCACCACGGCGCGGATCCACGCGGCGGTCCGGACAGAGGCGCACACGCGGGACGTGGTGATGATCACGCCCGACGGCGAGCGCACCATCGTCGTCGTCGGAGAGCCGCTCCATCCGCGGGCGGCTGACCCGCTCCCGTGGGATCTCCTCGCCTCGTGCGACGCGGCCTACTTCACGGCGCAGGACCCGGCCGCGCTCCGCCTCGCGCGCGCGGCGCGGGTGCTCGTGGTCAGCGCGCGCCGGCGCGAGGCCCTCGTGCGCTCCGGCGTCCGCGCCGACGTGGTCGTGGGCAGCGTCCGGGACCCGCGCGAGCAGAGCGCGCTCCGAGACTATCCCGTCGTGCCGGGCGCGCTCGTCCTGACCGAGGGCGCCGCCGGAGGTCACGTCGAGACCGCCGCCGGGACGCTGCGCTTCCCCGCGCCGCCGGCCGTCGCCACGGCGGGCGGGAGCGCATACGGCGCGGGCGACAGCTTCGCGGGCGCCCTCACCTTCTACCTCGCGGCCGGGCTCGCCGTGCCGGAGGCCTGCGGACGCGCGGGCCCCCACGGCGCGGCCGTGCTGCGAGGCGTCGATCCGTGGGAGTCGCAGGTGGCGCTCGCGATGCCGTGATGGCGGGGTCGGGGCCGGGCCCCTCCCCGGGAAGCGGCATCCATTCGCCTGGAGCCCTCCAGATCGGGAGACGCTCATGCACTCACTGATGTACGGCCACGCCGCCGCCCTCGGTTATGATGCGCCACACCTTCGCAGGGAGAGTCCCATGGCGACCAAGCTCACCGGCCGCGAGATCCAGCTCGTCGCCCGCCCGCGCGGGCTCCCCACGCCGGCCGACTTCCGCAGGGCCACCGTGGAGGTGCGCGAGCCGGCGGCGGACGAGGTGGTGGTCCGGAACCTCTTCATGTCCGTCGACCCGTACATGCGCGGCCGGATGAACGAGGGCCGCTCGTACGTGCCGCCCTTCCGTGTCGGCGAGGCGCTCGACGGCGCGTCGGTGGGCGAGGTGCTCGCGTCGCGCTCGCCCGCGCTCTCGGTGGGCGACCTCGTCGTGAGCGGGCGCGGCGGATGGCGCGAGTACCACGTCGCGAGCGCGTCGGCGTACGAGCGCATCACGAGGTCGGTCGAGCCGCTCTCGATCCACCTGGGCGCCCTCGGGATGCCGGGCCTCACCGCGTACGTGGGGCTGCTCGACCTCGCGAAGCCGAAGGCGGGCGAGACGGTCTTCGTCTCGGGCGCCGCCGGCGCGGTGGGCGGGATGGTGGGTCAGCTCGCCAAGATCGCCGGGTGTCGCGTGGTGGGGAGCGCCGGCTCCCCGGAGAAGGCGGAGGGCGTCGTGCGTGAGCTCGGGTTCGACGCCGCCTTCGACTACCGGCAGGAGCCGCCCAAGCCCGCGCTCGAGCGCCTCTGCCCGGAGGGCGTCGACGTCTACTTCGACAACGTGGGCGGCGAGCACCTCGAGGCGGCGCTCGCGGCCATGAAGCCGTTCGGCCGGATCGTCGCCTGCGGCGCGATCTCCGCCTACAACGCGACGTCGCCCGCGCCCGGGCCGCGCAACCTCCCGCTCGTCATCGGCAAGCGCCTCACCATCCAGGGCTTCATCGTGTCGGACCACCTCGACCGCACCGGGGCGTTCCGCGCCGACGTCGGGCGGTGGCTCGCCGAGGGCAAGGTGAAGTCGCGCGAGACGGTCGTGAACGGGCTCGACCAGGCGCCGGCCGCCTTCATCTCCATGCTCCAGGGCGGGAATGTCGGGAAGATGGTCGTGAAGCTGGCCTGAATCAGGCGGCCACGGTGAGCCCGTACTCGACCGAGTCCACGAGCGCGCGCCAGCTCGCCTCGATGATGTTCGTGCTCGCGCCGACGGTGCTCCAGCGCTTGCCGCCCTTCTGCGTGTCGACGAGCACACGCGTGATGGCGGCGGTGCCGTTCGAGCTGTCGAGGATGCGGACCTTGTAGTCGATGAGGTGGAGCTCGGCGACCGCGGGGTAGTGCGGCAGGAGCGCCTTGCGCAGCGCCGCGTCGAGGGCGTCCACGGGCCCGTCGCCCTCGGCCGCGGTGTGCAGCACCTCGCCATTCACGCGCACCTTCACCATGGCCTCGGAGAAGATGCCGCGGCCGGTGCGGTGCTCGACGTTCACGAAGAAGTCCATGAGCTCGAAGGGCGCGCGGTACGCGGGGTCCTGCCGCTTCATCATCATCGCGACCGACGCCTCGGCCGCCTCGAACGAGAACCCCTTCGCCTCGAGCGCCTTGATCTCGGCGAGGACGCCGGCCACGTCGCCGCCGCTGCCGAGCGCGAGCCCGAGCTCCTCCGCCTTCGAGAGCAGGTTGCCGCGCCCGGAGAGCTCGCTCACCACGACGCGCATCTCGTTCCCGACCAGCGCCGGCTCGACGTGCTGGTACGAGACGGCGTTCCGGCGCATCGCGGCGACGTGGATGCCGCCCTTGTGCGCGAAGGCGGACTTGCCCACGTACGGCAGGTGCTCGTCGGGCGCGAGGTTCGCGACCTCGGCGACGAGGTGCGAGACCTCGTGCAGCGTCGCGAGCCGCCCCTCGGGGAGACAGCGCCCGCCCATCTTCAGCTCGATGGCCGGGATGATGGAGCACAGGTTCGCGTTGCCGCACCGCTCCCCGTAGCCGTTCACGGTCCCCTGGACCTGGACGGCGCCCGCATGGACCGCGGCGAGCGAGCTCGCGACCGCGCACTCGCTGTCGTTGTGCGCGTGGATGCCGAGGGGATGGTCGAGCTTCGCCTTCACCGCGCGCACCACCTCCCCGACCTGCCACGGCAGCGAGCCGCCGTTCGTGTCGCACAGGACGAGCGTCTCGGCGCCGCCGCGCACCGCCGCCCGGAGCGTCTCGAGCGCGTACGAGGGGTCGGCGCGCCACCCGTCGAAGAAGTGCTCCGCGTCGTAGACGACGCACCGGCCCTGCTCGCGCAGGAAGGCGAGGCTCTTCTCGATGATGCGCAGGTTGTCGTCGGGCGTGGTGCGCAGCACGTCGGTCACGTGGAGGAGCCACGTCTTTCCCACGACGGTGCACACCGGCGTCCTCGCATCGAGGAGCGCCTTGATGTTGGCGTCGTCCTCGGGCCCGCCGTTCACCCGGCACGTGGAGCCGAACGCGGCGACGCGCGCCGTCTGCCACGGGATGTCGCGCGCGCGCTCGAAGAACTCGGCGTCCTTCGGGTTCGAGCCCGGCCATCCTCCCTCGATGAACGCCACGCCCAGCGCGTCGAGGCGGCGCGCGATCCGGAGCTTGTCGTCGCAGGAGAGCGAGATGCCCTCGCGCTGGGTACCGTCGCGGAGCGTCGTGTCGTAGATCTGGATCATGGTGGTGGTGGCCCGGTCCAAGGCTCAGCCGCGCTTCGCGAGCTCGCCCATGAAGGCGACGAGCTCGTCGATCCACTCGGGCTGGACGGCGTTGTAGGTGGAGACGCGGATGCCGCCGACGGAGCGGTGGCCCTTGAGGCCGACCATCCCCTTCTTCTTCGCCTCGGCCACGAAGCGCTCCTCGTCCTGCTCGGTGGGGAGCCGGAAGACGACGTTCATGACCGAGCGGCTCTGCTTCTCGACGGGGCAGCGGTAGAACGCGGCGTTCGCGTCGATGGCGGCGTAGAGCTTGCCCGCCTTGGCGCGGTTGCGCGCCTCGATGGCCCCGAGACCACCGAGGCCCTTCAGCCACGCGAGCACGTTGCGGACCATGTAGATGCCGAACGTGGGCGGCGTGTTGTAGAGCGACTTGTTCTCGGCTGCGGTGCGGAGCTGGAAGATCTTGGGGATGTCCTTGCGGCCCTTCGCCACGAGGTCCTTCGAGACCACGACCACCACCACGCCGGAGGGCCCGATGTTCTTCTGCGCGCCGGCGTAGACGAGCCCGAAGCGCGTCACGTCGAGCTTCCGCCACAGGAAGTCGCTCGACATGTCGGCGACGAGCGGCACCTTGCCCGTCGACGGGAACGGCCGCGCCGTGTCGACCTCGTACTCGACGCCGTGGATGGTCTCGTTCGAGGTCACGTGCACGAACTCCGCCCCCGGGTCCACCTTCACCTCGGACGGGAGCGGCACGCGGGTGTAGCTCTTCTCCTTGCCCTCGCCGGCCCCGGTCGTGCAGGAGGCGCGCGCGGAGGCGCCGAGCATGGCGGTCGCGGCCTTGCCCTCCGAGAGGGCCTTCTCGCCCCAGGCGCCGCTCACCACGTACTCGGCCGTCTGCCCCTTCTCGACGAGGTTCATCGGCACCTGCGCGAAGAGCTGGGACGCGCCGCCTTGCAGGAAGAGCACCTCGTAGCTCTCCGGGATCCCGAGCAGCTCGCGCAGGAGCGCGATCGCCTCGTCGTGGACCGCCTCGTACTCCTTGCCGCGGTGGCTGTGCTCCATGACGGACATGCCGCTCTTCGCGAAGTCGAGCAGCTCGTCGCGGGCGCGCTCGAGCGCGGGGAGCGGGAGGGCTGCCGGGCCGGCGTTGAAGTTCTTCAAACGATTCATGGCGACCTCCGTCGAACCGAGAGCTCGCGACGCGAGCTGGCCCGCGGTGCACCCGTTCGGGACCGGCCCTCTTCGTCGTGCCGCGGACGTGGCGGATTGTACCGTACACGGCTCGGCCCGCCTATGGCTCCGGCCGGTATGCTCGCTCCGTAGCTCCTCCAGTTCCCGACCGAGGACGAGCGGGGGCGCCCCTTCACCGCTCGCCGTCGGGCATCGCGGCGCCTCGCGCCGGCGCCGCGCGGTCGACGAGCGCCGGCCCCGCGATGCTGCTCACGACGAGCCCAATCGCGACCGCCACCGCGGCGTACGTGAGCGGACGCGACGGCCTGGCGCGCCAGGCCCACCGCCGCTCCATCCGCCGCTGGAACCGCGGCAGCGCGACGTACTCCCTCCACGCCTCGTCGCGCAGCCGTCTCGCGCCCGCGGGGTCGCCCAGCCCGTTCACCGCCCGCGACAGGAGCCAGCGCCCGTGCACGGTGCCGGGCCGCTCCGCGACGAGCCGCTCCAGCGCTTCCCGCGCGCCCGCCAGGTTCCCGCTCGCGAGGCGCAGCTGGCCGAGCTCGAGGTCGATGGCGCCGAGGCGGAAGAGCGGGTCGCTGGCGCGGGCCGACGCGAGCGCGCGCTCCGCCTGCTCGTGGAACCCCGAGCGCGCCAGCGCCGAGCCGAGCGTGAAGGCGGTGTGAACGTCGTCATCGCCCGCCTCGACGCTGGGCCGGAGCGCGTCGATGGCCTGCCGCGGCCGGCCGGTGTCGACGAGGAGCTGCGCCAGCTCGAGCCGCGCGCGGCGGTCGTGCGGGTTCGCGAGGAGCGCCCGCCGCAGCGCGCCGGCGCGCCGCCACCGCCCCACCATCCGGAGCGGGTCGGGCAGGATCCGGAAGGTGAATCGATCGGTGGCCCACCAGAACGCGATGAGCGCGAGCGCCGAGAGCACGGGGCTCCCGGTCAGCGAGCTGAGCAGGTACCAGATGAGGAAGCGGGACATGAAAGTCCTTCACAGCTCGAGCCGCAGCCCCACGCGCTCGTGCAGGACATGGAGCCCGCGGCCGCCGAGCCGGACGTAGGTGTAGGCGGCGCCGAGATCGATCGCCAGCCAGCGTGCCGGGTGCCAAGCGCCTCCGGCCCACAGCTCGGGGAACGCGCCCAGGCGATCGACGCCGTCGACGTCGACGCCCCCGCCGGAAGAGCCGCTGTGGCTCCATCCATCGTGGTGGTGCCAGTCGGCGGCCGACCGGCCCGGCACGAGGAGCGGCGCCGCCGTCGTCCCGACGAGCGAGGGCAGCCCGAGCAGCGGCCGATCCGCGCCCGCCACGCCCAGCCGCACCGCGCCTCCGAGGTACGGGATCCAGCTCTGATCGGCCGCGTCGCGGAAGCGGTAGACGACACCCGGGGTGAGCCCCAGCATCGCCCACGCCGGTCCGTCGCCGCTCACCGCGGCGTCGAGCTGGATGCGGACGGCCCAGCGCGGGCCGGCGTCCACGAGGAGCGCCGAGACGAGCTCCAGGCCACCGCGCATGCCGCCGCCGGAGATGCCCTGCGCGGCGCCGATGGCGAGCGGCTCGAGGACGACGCCGAGCCCGAGCACGCCGGAGCGGCGCAGCGGCTCGGGCGGCGAGGGGGGGACGAGCTGGCCGAGTGCGAGCGCGAGGACGAGCGGAGCGCAGGTCATCCGCCCATCTGACCACGTTTACCGAAGGATCAGACTCACGTTTCGCGCCCTTTTCGACCGCCGCGGTGGGGGGTCTGGGGGGAGCTGCGCTCGCTCCCCCCAGCTGAGGTCGA
>Ga0137372_10005377_pt1 | contig 12506 bp, 9 predicted proteins | sample SagtaG_6_FD_104911 | JGI IMG/M metagenome (GOLD analysis project Ga0137372, IMG submission 104911) | Vadose zone soil microbial communities from Sagehorn Ranch, Mendocino, California, USA - Sage1_R_60_16 metaG | ecosystem: Environmental > Terrestrial > Soil > Vadose zone | place: USA: California...
AATGCGCGGTGGCTTGCGTTCAGTATTACGCTCAGTGGTTGTACCGGGAGGGCTGTCCCCGATCAAAGGTCTGATCCCATCTGCGGCAAAAGGAACATCCTCACCAATCAAATGGGCGGAATATGTTGTGGCTCGATCAATATGCACAACCGCAGTCTGCGCCTTTTCATCTAGCGAGATAATTGCTCCTTCCAGGTAGATAACCTCTGGTGCGCCCCAGTAAACGCGCTCTCCAATATGGAGAATCATAATTGCCTCTCCAATCCTTTCAAGAAACTATTACACTTTAGTATACGCGAAGATCAAAAATAAGTTCCATGTCTTGCTCGCCCTGGCCGAACTCGTCATGGCCCCGCCCACGCCCTGGTCCTCGGATCGCCAGCTAATAAGTGCTCCTCCTTCAGGGACATAATCATTTTTTGATGGCAGGTAGCTCGTAGTGGCAGGCCTTGCGTCTGCCGGGCGAGCGGGCGAAGCCTGCAAGGTGTCTGCTGGATCGCCCGTTATCTGAAAAGTATTGGCCCTTGTGACCACCGACGCATTGGGATGATTCCACGTGGGAAGAAGTGTTATTAATATATGTAAGGTAGATACTGATGAAAATACGCTAAAGTGTAACGAAACTCCTCCTCATTGTCGTACATAAAGAGATATGGTATCTTACTCCTGGTATTTTTGAAAGTCATTATCTGTGATGGTGCGCCCGCCGTCGATGGGCGCACAAGTTTAGTATGCGTTAAGGACTTATTAACACAACTATGCACGAGAAAAGTATACAAACCTTAGAATTCCCGAAAATACTGGCGAAGGTAGCCCACGAAGCTGCCTTTTCGGCCAGTAAAGATCTGGTGATGGAGCTTGCGCCCACGCCCGATCTGGAGCAGGCACGTCGTCGTCTTGCTTATACTACTGAAGCTTCACAGTTGATCGATCTGCACGCCGACGCGGGTGTGCGTGGCGCTCATGATATTCGTCCGCTGCTGGCTCGTGCTGCTCGTGATGGAGTCCTGACGCCCGCTGACCTCGTGGAAGTGCTGGACACGACGCGCAGCATGATCTATGTGGCACGCTTGCTGGATAAGCTCGATCCTGAGACTTTCCCGTTGTTACACATACTGGGACAGGATATTCCGCAGCGCCCACATATCGTACGTCGTATCGAGGAGACTGTCAGCGAAGAGGGCGAAGTACTGGATACGGCCAGTCCTGCTCTGCGTAAGATCCGCTTTGATATCCGCGGTGCCAATCAGCGCTTGCAGGAGCGTCTGCGCACCCTGGTCAACGAATTCGGCAACTCTTTGCAAGAACCAATTATCACGATTCGTAATGACCGCTATGTTGTTCCGGTTAAGTCCGAGAGCCGCAGCCATGTGCGCGGTATCGTTCATGATCAGTCGTCCAGCGGAGCCACTGTCTTTGTAGAACCGATGGTGGTCGTCGAATTGAATAATCGTGTGCGCGAATTGCAGATCGAGGAGCGGCAGGAGATCGAGCGTATCCTGCGTGTGCTCTCCTCTGAGATCGGGCGCGAAGCCGAGTCGCTCAAGGTAGGCGTTGAGTTGTTGGCCGAGTTTGATATGCACCTGGCAAAAGCTCGCTATGGTCGCATGACGCGTTCTAATGAGCCGCGCCTGAACGATCAGGGCCGCATCGATCTGCTCAATGCCCGTCATCCACTGCTCACTGGCAAGGTGGTCCCCATTAACTTCCACCTGGGGCGCGACTTCTTTATGGTCGTGATCACAGGTCCGAACACTGGTGGTAAGACTGTCGCTCTGAAGACTGTAGGCTTGCTTACCCTGATGGCTCAGGCGGGTCTACACATTCCGGTGGACCCTGAATCGGAGATCGCCATCTTTGAGGATGTCTTTGCCGATATTGGCGATGAGCAGAGCATCGAGCAGAGCTTAAGCACCTTCTCATCGCACCTGACGCGTATCGTCGAGATCTTGCGCCGTATCGATGAGGAACAGAAGCGTGGCGCGCCTGATATTCATGGCAAGATGGCGGAAACGCTTGTCAAAAAGCAGGTTAACGATCCACACATGCTGGTGCTCTTCGACGAGTTGGGCGCAGGCACCGATCCAAGCGAAGGATCGGCCCTGGCACGCGCCATCCTGGCCTACCTGCAGGTGCGCCATATCACTACCGTCGCCACGACGCACTACTCTGAACTTAAAGCCTTTGCCCATGAGCAGCCGGGTGTTGTCAATGCCTCGGTTGAGTTCAATATCGAAACGCTTTCGCCGACGTACAGGCTTAGTATCGGCCTGCCTGGTCGCAGTAATGCACTGGCCATCGCCAATCGCCTGGGCCTTGATGAGAGTATCATTGAGCGCTCGCGTGAGTTCCTGGGCAGCGCCGGTGTGCGTATGGAGAATCTGCTTGAAGGACTGCAATCCGAGCGTAAGGCCGCCGAGGATGAGCGCTTCAATCTCAGTATGGAGCGTGCCGAGGCCGAGTACCAGCGCCGTCAGCTTGAGGAAGAGCGGCACAAACTGGAAGAGCAGCGCGTGAAGATCCTCAATGAGGCGCGTGCACAGGCCAGACGCGAACTGGAAGATGTGCAGACGCAACTGGCAAAGGTCAAGGTTGATGTGAGCCGCATCAATCTGACCCGCGAACGCCTGGGTGAAGCACGTCAGATTGCGCGTAACCTGGAAGAGAAAGTTACAGCACTTCCAGAACCAATGCGTCCGAGGAGGAAGGAAGCCGAGCCGGAGCGTGCCGAAGGGCCGTTGCAGATCGGCGATACTGTACGTGTGCTCAGCTTTGGGCAAAACGCTGAACTGGTCGGTCTCTCAGCCGACCGCAGCGAGGCTGAAGTACAGATGGGCGCCTTACGCTTCCGCGTCAGCGTCGATAACATCGAGCGTCTGAGCAAGCGTAAAGCCGCTGCGGTGCAGGAGCGTCCCAATGTCATGCTCCCGCGCTACGAGGATCGTCCAGAGGTCGCCACGCAACTCGACATGCGTGGCTGGCGCGTCGAGCAGGCGCTTGAGGAACTGGAGACCTATCTGAACGATGCGGCGATGTCGGGTATGTCATCCGTGCGTATCGTGCATGGCAAGGGTACAGGCGCGTTACGAGCAGCCGTACGCGAACATCTTGCACACCACTCCCTCGTCAAATCGTACACGTCCGCACCTCCCCAGGAGGGTGGCGACGGCGTAACCATCGTAAAGTTGAGCGCATAACCTCTCAATACGAGCAGATATGAGTCATCCCGAACTTTTGAAAAAGTTCCCAAAATCAGGGGTGCAGGGTCCTCCCTGCCGGGGTTTGGGGACACCCCAAACCCCGGCAGAGGGCAGCCGCCCTCTGCACTCCCGCTGGCAAAGCAGGTTTGAGGAGCCGTTTCGGCTCCTCAAAATTGGGGATGAGTCATACCTCCATCGATGGAGTGAGGTAAGATTCAAACAATAGTAACAATGGACTAGCCATATTACCCTTGCATATGCTAATCTAGGCATGCGCAAGGGTCCTGTTTGTTTGGAACGGAACTTGCAGCAGGTTCGTGATATGAATCATAGGAATAATGCCGGGTGTATCTCCTCGGCTTTCGTTTATCTAGATATTAAAAATGGAGGATATGACTTTGAGCGAGAACGTATTTGACAGAGCAAGGGATTTTGGCGGACGCGGCTTCCATGCCGGGTTGAGCACGTTGGGCGATTTCCAGAAGTTTATCTTACGTGGGAATGTCGTTGACCTGGCCGTTGGTGTCGTGATCGGCGCTGCCTTTAATACCGTAGTCCAGGCTTTCGTCAAAGATATTATTAGCCCTCTTGTACCGGGTACAAATGGCTTGTTTAGCGCGGTTATACACCTACCTTATGGACCAGGTTTGCTGGTAGGTGACCTTCTCAACTCTATCCTTAGCTTTTTGATTATCGCTGCTGTAGTCTACTTCTTTGTTGTGAAACCAATCAATGCATTAGAGGCATCCTATGGTCGTCTCAAGCCGAAGCAGCCAGAGGCTCCCACGACTCGCGAGTGCCCCTTCTGCCTGAGTAATGTGCCTCTTAAGGCAACACGCTGCGCCTATTGTACGGCGCAATTGCCACCGGCTGATGCTCCATCTGCTCAGGTACGGTAACCATGTAGGGGCGAAGACCATGTAGAAGCAGCGGGCTTGTAAACCGCGCCCCTACCGGGGTTAATATTCTTATGCCTGCGTTGCTTGCATGCATGTGTAGGCTAGGGTATACTGCAAGCAGAAGGTACGAGATCTAGTAATGACCAGGGGCATGTCAGGCTACGTGTATTGACAGGCCCCTTGCCAGATTGTATACGGAGGAGAAGACTACCCATGTCGTCGACATCTGAGCCTGTACGCCTGGAAGATTGGATACGTGATATCCCAGATTTTCCACAAAAAGGCGTCCTGTTCAAGGATATTACTCCCTTGTTACAGGATGCAGCAACATTTCGCGCCGCCATGGAGCGCCTGGCTGCCCACTATTCAGGGGCGGGAATTCAAACGGTCGTGGGCATTGAGTCACGCGGCTTTATTTTTGGTGCTCCCCTGGCGTATCTGCTCAACTGTGGCTTCGTGCCTGTGCGCAAGTTCGGTAAGCTTCCCTCGCAGACGGTGAGCGTTGAATATGCGCTGGAATATGGTACGAACGTGGTCGAGGTCCACCGCGATGCGATCAAGCCCGGTGAGCGCGTCTTGATCGTTGACGACCTGCTGGCAACTGGTGGCACCGTGTCTGCCGCGATAGAACTGGTGGATAAACTCGGCGGACATATCGCAGGCATTGCCTTCCTGGTCGAACTGACCTTCCTCAAAGGTCGTGAGCAATTACAGGGCCACGATGTCTTTGCGCTGATCAAATATTAGCTAACATCCACGTGTAGGGGCATTTGTCGTGTAGGGGCGCGATTTATAAGCCCGCAAAACGCTATGATATTGGGGCGAAGCGGGCTTATAAATCGCGCCCCTACACAAATCGCGCCCCTACACAAATCGCGCCCCTACACAGGGAATGTTCCCCTACATACGTCGCTTTCCTATCCTATTCTTCCCAACCCAGCCACACTGTTTTTTCCTCGACTGGTACGGGATGGCGCTCAGCATATGGCATATTGGAATAGCCAACATACAAGAAGGCTACGATGGAGTCCTCCTGTGCCAGCCCGAGCCAGTGTTTGACGCGGGGATCATAAGCTGCATCTCCCGTACGCCATTGCGCTGCCAGCCCCATCTCTTCAATAGTGAGCAGCATATTCTCAACCGCCGCCGCTACTGCCTCGACATTCTCAATATCCAGCACCTTTGGTTGCGTAGCATGCTCTGACACCACCACGATCACAACCGGTGCACGCAACGGCTTGTTCTTCTCCTTATCAAGCATGGCCTGAGCCCTGTCGCTCGTTGTATCTTCCAGGCGTATAGCCAGTGAGGTCCGCATAATCTCGCCCAGCTCTGCACGTGCCTTGCCGCTCAGCACAAAGAATCTCCATGGCTCCACTTTATGATGATTAGGAGCATGCGTTGCGGCTTCCAGGATATGTTCGATCTGCTCACGATGTGGACGCTGCCCGCTTACCTTGCCAACGCTGCGTCGCCGTTTGATTGTCTCGAATACATTCATATGCTTTTCTACTTGTCTCTTCCTTAGTCTATTGTGGTCACTCCGTTACAGAATACTCTCGTGCAATTATCGCACACCACGTACAGCGATGTGCTGAGGATTCATTGATTATAGCAGATCACGCTCCCCGTAGAGGCAGGCCTTGCGTCTGCCGAGTGGATGGACCGAGTGCATTGCAGGCCACTCGGCAGACGCAAGGCCTGCCTCTACGGGGACCTATGCCAGGGATAAGGTTTCACCATTTTCTTGCGTCAGGTCCGTTTTTGTAACAATGCTCGTAAGGCCACGTAGAAATACATAGGACAAAGTATACAGAAAGAACATTACCATGTTTGATCAGCGCTCTCTTCATTATTATGATATGTATGGACCTTCCTATGGGTTCCCACTCGTTTTGTTGCACGCCGATGCCCTGACGCGGAAAATGTGGCAGCCACAGATTGATGCGCTGGCTAATGCATATCGCATCATCGTGCCAGATCTGCCTGGCCATGGTGCGCTGGCAAAATATACATTTCAGCTCTCGACTGCTGTACGGGAAGTTGCGCATGTCATCACCGAAGAAGTGAAGGGGCAGGCGTTGCTTATTGGTCTCTCACTCGGTGGCTTTGTCGCAATTGCACTTGCCCATGAGCATCCAGAGTTGCTAGCAGGACTGGTGCTCTCTGGCTGTAGCCTGGATACGCAAGGTATGAATGAAGCCATGCTCAAGATAAAAGGCACCCTGCTGGCAAAAAGTGCCGCACCCATTGAGCGCCTGTTGTCCAACGTCACCGAAAAAGCGCTGCGCAGGCTCTATCCAGCGCAGGCCGAGAATCCATTACTCAACGCGGGTGCCTACTGGAAAGGAGCTGGAGAGGCATGGCAGGAATGTGCTGGCAAAGACTTTCAGGCCATGTTGCATACCTACCAAGGACCTGTCCTGCTCCTGAATGGAGAAAATGACAAAAACAGCCGTAAGAGTGAAGAAGCATTGCTCTCAACAGCCACACACGGGAATATTCGTGTCCAGACCATCGAGGATGCTGGCCATATGTGTAACGTAGATCAACCTCAGACCTTTAACGACGCTATCCGCAACTTTGCCCAGGCCGATATGTATCATTCCTATCATTATGGCTATCAAGGAAACAAAGAGCCACCCCAACGTCAAACATATTATGTGGAGTTCGAGCCGCCACAGATCTCTGCTTCAGAAGAGATGCCTGAGGAGTAGGTGCGAAAATCTGCCTTTGCACCTTCTTCAGCGTTCTTGCTTCTGACCTTGTATGCCAGACAGCGTGTCATGGAAGTCCTCGCTATGAGCCTCGATACCGACAGGGCTATCCAAAAGTCGCTGTTAGGGGTCCGTAGAGGCATGCCTTGCGTGTGCCTCGTGCGTGGACCGAGGGCAGAGCAGGCCACGAGGCACACGCAAGGCATGCCTCTACGGGAATTTTTCAACCGCCCTGCGATACCGAATTGCTATCTTGTAAATTTATATCAAATATGGTATAAATTGAAGAAAGGAGACCGTCATGTATGGCTCCACCACCCAGCATGAAAAAGACCATTTTCAGAGGAGAGAATTAATGGAACAGGATTTTCTTGACGAGATGATTGAAGAATCAACAAAAAGGAATCCCAGGTTCCCTTCGTTAATGGAAGAAGCACGCCAGAGACGAATATTGCTAAAGAACTTAGCTGCTATGCGGGTCCACGCTCACATTTCGCAAGAAACAGTGGCGAAACGGGTAAGAACTTCACAGCCAGCTATTGCACGTCTAGAAGCTGGTGTTGTCGATCCGCGACTATCAACCATACAACGCTATGCAGCGAGCATTGGAAAGCGTGTAGAGTGGACATTGGTCGATGCCTGAATGCGTTAGTTACATAGAGACAGAGGAATATCAGCAATTGTGCCGTTATTCCTCTGTTTTTAATTGATTGAGGTTATCTATTTCGTAGTCTCTGCCTCCTTCAGCAAATTTCCCTCGAAGCCAATTGATGGCAAGAGCTGCGCCTGTGCCTGTGTGCTCAATGGTAGACCCCATAGCTTGATAAAGCCGAGCGCGGCGTTATGGTCGAACTGATCGCCACTATCGTAGGTCGCGAGTCCGATGCTATAAAGCGAATGCTCAGATTTGCGCCCAACGACCGAGCAGGCGCCACGCGAAAGCTTGACGCGTACCTCTCCTGTGACAAAACGTTGTGTGCTCTGTACATAGGCTGCAAGATCCTGATGCAGGGCGCTGTACCACTGCCCGTTGTAGATGAGGCGTGCATATTCGCCTGCAATAACCTCTTTGAAACGGCTCTGGTCACGGCTCAACGTCAGACTCTCCAGCGCCTTATGAGCAGTATGCAACACAGCAGCAGCGGGAGCTTCATAGACTTCGCGTGATTTGATGCCTACAAGTCTGTTCTCAATATGGTCGATGCGTCCGATGCCGTAGCTTCCTGCCAGTTTGTTGAGGGATTCGATCAGCGTGACGCCATCTATTTCCTGGTCGTTCAATCCGACTGGAATACCATTCTGGAAGGCAATCTCCAGGTAGGTAGGTTCTTTGATATCGCTTGTATCGGGATTGCTGGTCCAGGCGTAGACATCTTCCGGTGGCTCGGCCCAGGGATCTTCCAGGATACCGCATTCGATGCTGCGTCCCCACATGTTTTGATCCGTTGAGTAGGGGCTGGCATTGGTGGCCTGGATGGGGATACCATGCTCGGCTGCGTAGGCGATTTCGTTGTCGCGTGTCATGCTCCATTCTCTTACTGGTGCGATGATCTTGAGATCGGGTGCCAGTGTGTTAATGGAGACATCGAAGCGTACCTGGTCGTTGCCTTTTCCAGTGCAGCCATGCGCTACTGCCACTGCTCCCTCAGCGCGTGCTACTTCAACCAGCAACCTGGCTATCAGCGGACGTGCCAGCGCCGTTGCCAGAGGATACTGTCCCTCGTAGATTGCGCCAGCCTGCAATGCGGGCCACACAAAGTAGCGTGCAAAGTCGGCGCGACCGTCCACGACCAGCGATTTGACGGCACCGATCTGTGCGGCTTTGGCTGAGATAGCTTGCAGGTCGCGCTCATTGCCCACATCAATCGTCAAAGCAATCACGTCCAGATCATATTTCTCTTTGATCCAGCGGATAGCAACGGAGGTATCGAGACCACCTGAATAGGCAAGTACAACTGTTGACATATTATTCCTCTTCTTCCTCTGTCAGCCTGACGTGATAGGGGCCGATTAGATCTTTAATAGCTGCTTTAAAGGTACTGCTGCGCATTTTCCATACGCTCTGTTTTTCCTGTAGTCGTTGCTGCGCCTGTTCGAGTCCCAGGTTGCCCGCGCCTCCCAGGTGACTGCGAGCTTTCAGGCGTTCGACAAGCTGTTCCTGGCTTTCGACAGGTAGAGTTTTATGTCGATCCAGCAGGGCAGTTACTTCTGCTCCCACGATGCGGTAGGTATCGCGGAAGGGCATGCCGGTAGTCTGCGCCAGTTCGTAGGCGCGGTCGGCGGCGAACAATTCAAAGCTACAGGCGGCGATGGCACGTTCTCTATTGACCTTGATATTGCTGATAACCAGTGTGCAGATATCCAGGCTATCCTGTACCAGGTCCAGCGCTTCCATAAAGGGGCGCTTGGTCTCCTGGTAGTCCATATTGTAGCCTGAGGGGAGACCGCTGGTGATGCCCAGGATCTGCTGTTGTAGTGCCAGCATAGTCTGTGTGCGTGCGCGTACCAGTTCCATAATGTCCAGGTTGCGCTTCTGCGGCATAATGCTGCTGCCTGTACACAATTCCTGGGGAATCTGGAAGAAGCCATACTCGACGGTGGAGAAGAGCAGCGTATCCTGTGCTAGCTTGCTAAGGTCGAGCATAATCTGTGTCAGCGCCTGCACAATTGCGGCCTCTACCTTGCCACGGCTATTCTGCACGTAGATAACATTATTCTGCACACGCGAGAAACCAAGCGTGTCGGCAACAAACTGGCGGTCAATCGGAAGTGGGACGCCGTAGCCAGCAGCCGAACCAAGCGGCGACTGATCATTGAGTGCATAGGCTGCCGAGAGTAACTGCTCGTCATCCAGGAGCGCCTCCGCAAAGCTTGCGCTCCACAGTCCGAATGATGAGAGCATAGCCCGCTGCATATGTGTGTAGCCAGGCATCGGGATATCTTTATACGCCTCTGCGAACTCCAGTAGTGCGGAACACAGCGCAAAGAGCTTTGTGCTAACAGTGAGTAGCTCTTCTTTTCCATACAGGCGCAGATCTAACAGTACCTGGTCGTTGCGCGAGCGGGCCGTGTGAACCTTTTTGCCCGCCGGACCTGCCGCCGTGACCAGGAAATTCTCAACGCTGGTGTGAACATCTTCATCGGAGGGCAGCACTGTGAATTCGTGTGTGGCCTCCAGTTCTAAAATGCTGCATAGTGCCTGGTGCAGCGCCTGGTGCTCTTCTTCGCTCAAAACGCCGATCCGCTTAAGCATAGCGACATGTGCGAGCGAACCCCAGACATCGTGACGGATCAGGCGCACATCGAGGGCACTATTCTGTGCAGCCTCATAGCGCTCAACCTGAGCGTTCACACTATAGCCTTTTTGCCATAGTTTGGTCATAGCTTACATCTCCTTCAACGAAATGGAATATGGAAGGAGATGAGCACTAAAAAACTCCCATCCCTTCCTTGAACATTGAAGGGACGAGAGCGTAGGAGCTTCTATCTTGTCCTATCACACCCGTGGTGCCACCCTACTTGTCTTTCAAATATGCCTGCTATACAGCCTCGTAATGCAGGCGGAAAGACCTCTTTTTCACTGGTTGTCTGCTGCATGGGAACCACCCACCCGTCCTACTTGCTTTTGCTGTCCACCTGAAAGCTTTCTTCGGACGGCCACTCACGAATGCGTTCTGAGAGTGCATCTCCATTCCGAACTTCCACTCTACATCGGATCGCTGTTGGCTGCTACCCTCATACTCTTTCGCTCAACGCGGGTCAGTCTTCTAAGTTCTATTTCTTTTGTTACTCTTATAGGATAGCAGCAGAGAGAACGAATGTCAATTCGCTAACTGTCTATTTTGCGATGGACATTATGACCATGACCTGATGTATGAGCGTGTCGATCGAGAGACCTGTCCTCTGCAATGTGTAGAAACCAGAGAAAGAGCCAGAATATTATAGAGAGGATGATGTTTAATGCGCCAGGCAGCGTATCTAAGAGAAGAGACCATGTAGAAGGAATAATTCCCTTTGGTCTCCAATTTTGTCGATTCATATGTTTCCCAATCGTCATATATAATGAAGAAACGGAACAGTCCGTTCTTCCATACAGAACACAGGAGGATTGTCGACATGCGCTATGTGATGCTGATTTACGGGGTTGATGCTACCATTGCGCCAAGCCAGGCCGAACAAGAAGCCGAAATGGCCGCGTATAACGCGTTTAGTCATGAAGCTACTGAACGCGGTGTAATGCTGAGCGGGGAGGGACTCTATCCAACCAGTTCTGCTACAACCGTCCGTTTACGCGATGGGAAAGTACTTACGACCGATGGTCCCTTCGCCGAAACAAAAGAGCAACTGGGCGGCTTTTACCTGCTAAACTGCAAAGATATCGATGAGGCTATCGAGTTCGCTGCAAAAATTCCGGGAGCACACACAGGCTCCGTTGAAATTCGCCCTGTGATGGAGTGGCAATAGTTGGCTACGCAGGTTTCGCCACAGCATTTACGCAATCTGGCGGCGAACCATTGTTGGAGAATTATGCAAAGCCAACACATTCATCAGACGATAGAGCACACCTTTCGCCAGGAAGCAGGCCGGGTACGGGCTGCCTTACTTGGCAGTCTGCGTGATTTCGAACTCGTTGAGGATGCACTGCAAGAAGCATTTCTTGTAGCCATAGAACGTTGGCCTGTTGATGGTGTACCATCTAATCCACCTGCCTGGCTACTTACTACCGCACGGCGCAAAGCTATTGACCGCCTGCGCCGCGCGAACGTGCTTGTCCGCAAACAGGAGCAGCTCCAGGTGCTGCTTGAGCTGGAACAGCACGGCGATGCACCATCTTATGATGACCCATTTCCTGATGAGCGTCTAAAATTGATCTTTACCTGCTGCCATCCAGCGCTGAGTATGGAGGCACGGGTGGCCCTGACCCTGCATACACTGGGAGGTTTAACAACTTCAGAGATTGCCCACGCGTTCTTAGTTCCAGAACCAACAATGGCACAGCGCCTGGTGCGTGCCAAACGCAAGATACGCGATGCGGGTATCCCTTATGCCATACCGCCTGCCCACCAGTTGGCTGAGCGACTCGATGGGGTGCTTACCGTCCTCTACCTGATCTTCAATGCTGGTTACACAGCCAGCCTGGGCGACACTCTGATTCGTTATGATCTGTGTGCAGAGGCTATTCGTCTCAGTCGTGCCCTGGTCATGCTCCTGCCAGAAGAACCAGAGGTACTCGGTCTGACCGCTCTGATGCTGCTACATGATGCCCGTCGCGCCGCCAGAGTGAGTGCTCGGGGAGAGATGATCACGCTGGAAGAACAGGATCGTACCCTGTGGGACAAAGCTCAGATCGAGGAAGGAGTGGCACTATTGGAGCAGGCGCTCGCGACGCATCGTCCCGATTTCTACCAGATCCAGGCGGCCATCAGCGCTCTGCACGCGCAGGCTCTCCACGCCGAAGAAACCGATTGGCTGCAGATTGCCATGCTCTACGGCGAATTGATCAAAAGAAACAACTCGCTAGTGATCAGACTCAACTGGGCCGTCGCGCTCGCTATGGCAAGCGAGCCTGCTCGTGGCCTCTCTGTACTTGATGAATTGAATGCTAACGAAGGTTTACAACGCTATTACTTATTTCATTCCGCGCGTGCCGACCTCTTACGTCGCGCAGGAGACTGGCAAGCTGCCCACGA
>Ga0137372_10005378_pt1 | contig 12503 bp, 15 predicted proteins | sample SagtaG_6_FD_104911 | JGI IMG/M metagenome (GOLD analysis project Ga0137372, IMG submission 104911) | Vadose zone soil microbial communities from Sagehorn Ranch, Mendocino, California, USA - Sage1_R_60_16 metaG | ecosystem: Environmental > Terrestrial > Soil > Vadose zone | place: USA...
CGGCTGCCGCAGGCAGGATAGTCCGGGAGTGGCCGCGTCCGCAAGTCGCCCGACCGCTACCAGGAGAACGGCGCGAGACTCGCGCCCTCCCTCGCCCCCGCGGCCGAGGCCTGCCCGCGTGTCGATGCGGCCGGCGCCGCGGTGATGCTTGATCGTTCCCGCCGTCCCTCCTCCCGAGGCCGGGCCGCGTCGAACGAGGCGGACGCTTGACGCGGGAGGCCCGCCGGAGTATAGGCGGAGCCGGGTGGACTGCGATGCCGAGACGCGAGCGAGCAGGACGAGCCTGGCGAAGCGCGGCGCCGACCGTGGTCGCGCTCGTGGTCATCGTGGGCGGGTGGACGGCAATGGCCCGGCTCATGGCGAACCCGACTCTTCTGCCGAGCCCGCTGTCCGTGCTGCGGACGCTCGGCGATCTGGTCCGGTCGGGCGCGATCTTCGTGAACTCGGGCACCAGCCTCGGCCGCATCGCGTTCTCGTGGCTGCTGGCGGCCCTGGTGGCCATCCCGCTCGGCATCGCCATGGGCCGGAGCGAGCGGACGGACCGCTTCGTGCGGCCCTTCGTGGAGCTGTTCCGGCCCATCTCGCCCATCGCGTGGATCCCGCTGGCCATCCTCTGGTTCGGCATCGGCCTCTCCGGCAAGGTCTTCATCATCTTCATCGGCGGCTTCTTTCCGGTGCTCCTCAACACCATCGCCGGCGTCAAGGGTGTGCCGCCCATCCTCATCACCGCCGGGAAGACCTTCGGCTGCTCGGCGCTTCAGCTCACCACACGCGTCTGCATCCCGGCGGCGCTTCCGGCCATCGCCACCGGGCTCAGGATCTCGTTCGGGACCGCATGGATGACCATCATCTCGGCCGAGATGGTGGCCTCCAAGGCGGGACTCGGGCACATGATCATCGACGGCATGGAGATCCTGCGCTCCGACGTCGTCATCGTGGGGATGGCGGTGATCGGGCTCCTGGGATTCTTCTTCGACACGATCTTCCGCGGCATCGAGCAGTGGCTGTCCGACCGATGAAAGGAGACGGTATGCATCCTGCGCGCGCGTGGTCCCTTGCTCCGGCGCTCCTCGTCGCCCTCCTCGCCCTGCCCGCGGGCGCTGTCGCCCAGGGGGCCGCGCCCAAGGTGGTGCGGTTCGGCGTTCAGCCCTCGACGCAGCCGCCGTACATCGCCCGGGAGGCCGGCTTCTTCAAGGAGGTCGAGGACAGGTTCAAGACCAAGATCGAGTTCTTCACCTTTCCGTTCGGCGGACCCCAGAACAACGCCTTCGCCGCCGGCGAGCTGGACTTCTCCCAGGCGGGCATGGCGCCGTGCGCCGTGGCGATGCAGCGGGCGAAGGGCAAGCTGCTGCTCATCAATATCCTCGAGCAGACGGCCATCATCGCCCAGCCCGAGGTCCAGTCGGTGGCGGAGCTCAAGGGCAAGAAGGTCGCCCATCCGGGGCAGGGGTCCCAGCAGTACCCGCTCATCCTCCTGGCGCTGGACCGGGCCGGCGTCAAGCGCGACGACGTCGAGCTGATCCGGATGGACGCGGTGAACATGGCCACCGCGCTCGGGAAGAAGGAGATCGCCGCCTACATCGCGTGGGATCCCCACACGACCAAGGCGGTAGTGGCGGGGACCGGGAAGGTGCTCCTCCGCGTGGAGAAGCTGATGCCGCTCAAGGCGGGCCATTACCTCGGCGAGGGCGTCGTGGTCCGGGAGGATTTCCCCGCCAAGTATCCGGAGCTGACGCGGGCCGTCGTGCAGGCGCTGGTCAAGGCCAATGCGTTCATCGTCGACAAGCCCGACGAGGCGATCCGCATGTGGAGCCGGGCGCTCGGGCTCGACCAGAAGATCATCGAGTACTCGATCAAGAACCAGATGGCGATCTACATCAAGGACATGATGCCCGACATCCCGGCCCTCACGCAGTACTTCCAGTTCCTCAACAAGTACGAGATCACGAGCGTTCCGGACATCGACGCCTTCCTCAAGGACCGCGTGGACGCCTCCTATCTCTGAGGCGGGGACGGCCTCTCAAGGGTGATGATGGCTCGGCAGGGCGCGCGCGGCTCGCTCCGTATCGAGGACATGGGGTTCACCTACGTGAGCCCCCGGGGCGAGGCCGTGGTCGCCATCGAGCGCGTGGACCTGGACGTGGAGGCCGGGGAGTTCGTGTGCCTGCTGGGGCCGTCGGGCTGCGGGAAGACCACCCTGCTCCTGATCGTCGCCGGCCTTCTCCGTCCGAGCCGGGGCAAGGTGTTCCTGGACAGGACGCCGCTCGCGGAGGTGGACGGCCTCTACCGGCGCATCGGCGTGGTCTTCCAGGAGCACGCGCTGTTCCCGTGGCTGACGGTCCGCGACAACATCGAGTTCCCGTTGCGGATCCAGGGCTGGGCGCCCGACCGCCGCCGCGCCCAGGTCGACAAGTTCGTGGAGCTGGTGAAGCTCGGTTCCTGGGCGAAGAAGAAGCCCTCCCAGCTCTCCGGCGGGATGAAGCAGCGCGTGGGCATTGCCCGCGCGCTCTCCCTCGACCCTGAGCTCCTGCTGATGGACGAGCCGTTCGGCGCCCTGGACGCCCAGACGCGGTCGCTCATGCAGGAGGAGCTGCTGCGCATCTGGGAGCACGAGACCAAGACGGTCCTGTTCGTGACGCACTCGATCCCGGAGGCGATCTATCTCGCCGACCGCATCGTCGTCATGACCTCCCACCCCGGGCGCGTCACGGCCGTGATCGAGGTGAGCCAGCCGCGCCCGCGCGATGTCACGAGCGCGGAGTTCAACCGGGTGCAGCGGCAGGTGCTCGACCTCTTGGGCCCGGAGATCCGGAAGGCCGCCTCCGGTCCCGCCGGCGCGTCCTGAGGGCGCGGCCAAGGCGCCCCGCCGTCCCGGCGCCTTCGGCTCAGGCCGGCCCGCCGTCGGGGGCAAACGCCTCAGGTAAATGCTCTGATCGTGCTATTGCCGTCTCCCCATCGTCTGGGGCTGTCAGCGCGAGTGCCTGATGCAGCGGGAGGCCGATGTCTGAGACGCGCGCGGCGGCGGCGCCGAGGTGGAGAGGGCGACCTTCGCCGACCTGGGGGGGCCGGGCGCTGACGAGCTTCCGGATCCGCTCGAACGCCGCGCCCGCGGTGGGCGCAGGTGGCCGGGCCTGAACGATCGCGACCCCCGGAACCCGCCCGTGAGCGGTTGACAGATCGCTTTCTCGCGACGTAGAGTCCAGCCAACAATCCACGGCGGCGCCCAAGGAGGCCCCATGATCACACTCCGGGTCAATGGCGTGTCACGTACGGTCGACGCGGAGCCCGACACCCCGCTCCTCTACGTGCTGCGGAACGATCTCGCGCTGCACGGCCCCCGTTTCGGCTGCGGGCTCGCCCAGTGCGGCGCGTGCACGGTCATCATGGACGGGGCCGCCGTCCGCTCCTGCGTGACGCCCGCCGCGAGGGCGGCCGGCCGGAAGGTGACCACCCTCGAGGGCCTGGGATCGGTGGAGAAGCCGCATCCCGTCCAGCGAGCCTTCATCGAGGAGCAGGCGGTGCAGTGCGGCTACTGCATCAACGGCATGATCATGACGTCCAGGGCGCTGCTGGACAGGAAGCCCAACCCGAGCGACCGCGAGATCCGGCAGGCGCTGGCCGGCAACCTCTGTCGCTGCGGCACCCACCCGCGGATCATCCGTGCGGTCAAGCGGGCGGCCACCCTGATGGCGAAGGGAGGCTAGCCATGCGGAGCGTCCGGACGAGTCGCCGGGAATTCATCAAGCAGAGCGGCATCCTGATCGTCGGCGGGAGCCTCACCGGCCCCGCGACGCGCGCGCTCGCGCAGGTGGCCGGCTCGAGCGCGAAGAGCGTGGCCGCGGACGAGGTCGACGCCTTCCTGTCCATCGCGTCCGACGGAACGGTCAGCGTCTACACGGGGAAAGTGGACCTGGGGACCGGCATCCGGACGGCGCTCTCCCAGATCGCGGCGGAGGAGCTCGATGTTCCCGTCGCGCGGATCAAGCTCGTCGAGGGTGACACCGCGCTCACCCCCGATCAGGGACCGACCTGGGGCAGCCTGTCCGTGCAGGTGGGCGGCGCGCAGATCCGCCAGGCCGCTGCCACCGCCCGGAAGGCGCTGGTGGAGATGGCCGCGAAGCGGCTCGGCGTGGCGCCTAGCGAGCTGGAGGTGCAGTACGGCGTCATCCGCGTCAAGTCCGACGCGACGAAGAGCACGTCCTACAGCGAGCTGATCGGGGAGCGCGAGTTCCGGCTCAAGCTGGACAAGACGGCGCCCGTCAAGGACCCGGCGCGCTACGGGATCGTCGGCAAGTCCGCGGCGCGCGTGGACATCCCGGCCAAGGTCACCGGCCAGTTCACCTACATGCAGGACGTCCGCGTGCCGCGGATGCTCCACGGGCGCGTGGTGCGCCCACCCGCCATCGGCGCCACGCTCGTGAGCGTCGACGAAGGGTCGGTCAAGGACGTCAAGGGGCTGAACCGCGTGGTGCGTGTCGGCAACTTCCTCGGCGTCGTGGCCGAGACCGAGTGGGCAGCCGTCAAGGCCGCGCAGAAGCTCAAGGCGACCTGGTCCGCCTGGGAGGGCTTGCCGGAGATGGACAAGCTCTACCAGGTCGTGCGCAGCACGCCGGTGGCCAAGGACGAGGTCACGCTCGACGCCGGCGACCCGAAGTCGGCGCTCGGCGGCGCCGCCAAGACGCTGTCCGCCACCTACGAGTTCGCGATCCACACCCATGGCTCCATCGGCCCCTCGTGCGCCATCGCCGACGTGCGCGACGAACAGGTCACGGTCTGGTCCGCCTCCCAGGCTCCTCACTGGCTGCGACGGGAGCTGGCGGCCATGCTCGGGGTCTCGGACAGCAAGATCCGCGTGATCTACGTGGAGGGCTCGGGCTGCTACGGGCGCAATGGTCACGAGGACGCGGCCGCCGACGCGGTCGTGCTCTCGCGCGCGACCGGCCGGCCGGTACGCGTGCAGTGGATGCGGGCGGACGAGCACGGCTGGGATCCCAAGGGCCCGCCGACGCTGGCGGAGATCCGCGGCGGGCTGGACGCGAGCGGGAAGGTGATCGCCTGGGAATCGCAGTTCTGGATCCCCAAGCTCACGGCCATCACCGATGGCGTGCCGCTGATCGCCGCGACCCTGGCCGCCCTGCCCCACAAGCCAGCCCTCAACCCGGGCAATGTCTTCCAGAACTCCGCGCCCGGTTACACGCTGCCCAATGTCCACGCGGTGTGTCATCGGCTCGAGACGACGCCGTTCCGGCCGTCCTGGATCCGCACCCCGGGGCGAATGCAGAACACGTACGCCAACGAGACGTTCATGGACGAGCTGGCCCATGCCGCCGGCGCCGACCCGATCGAGTTCCGGCTCCGGCACCTGAACGACGCGCGCGGGATCGCGGTCCTCAGGGCGGCGGCCGCCCGCGCCAAGTGGGCCGCGCGCCCCTCGCCGAGGAGGCGCGCGACGGCGGCGTCCGCCGGCGCCGGGCGCGGCGTCTCCTACGTCAAGTACGAGAACGTCCGGACCTACGTGGCGGCGGTCGCCGAGGTCGAGGCGGATCGTCGCAGCGGCGCCGTCCGCGTCAGGCGCGTCGTGGTCGCGCACGACTGCGGGCTCGTCATCAACCCCGACGGTGTCCGGGCCCAGATCGAGGGGAATGTCATCCAGACGGTGAGCCGCACGCTGAAGGAAGAGCTCCGGTGGGACCGCTCGCGCGTGACGAGCGTGGACTGGGCGACCTACCCGATTCTCACGTTTCCGGAAGCGCCGGAGGTCGACATCGAGCTGATCAGCCGGCCGAGCGATCCGGCGTGGGGCGCGGGCGAGCCGGCGGCGGCGGTGATCCCGTCGGCGGTCTCCAACGCGGTGTTCGACGCCATCGGCGTGAGGCTCCGGACGGTGCCCTTCACGCCGGATCGGGTGACGGCGGCGGCGCGACGGCAGGCCTGAAGACGGTGAGGGTCGTGTCGACCGCGAGCCGTCCGTGGGAGACATGAAGGTGCCGCCGCGCGTGCTGGTGACGGGCATGAGCGGGCTCATCGGCGGGGCTCTTCGCCGGCGGCTCGAGGGCCACTACGAGCTCTCCGCGCTGAATCGCCGGTCCGTGGACGGCGTGGCGTGTCATCGGGCCGACATCGCCGATCTCGCCGCCATCGAGCCTGCCTTCCGGGGTATCGACGTGGTGGTGCACCTGGCGGCCGTCGCGCGCGGCGGCGCGCCGTGGGCCGAGGTGCTGGCTCACAACGTCATCGGCACCTACAACGTCTTCGAGGCCTCCCGCCGCGGGGGCGTCGGACGCGTCGTCTACGCGAGCAGCGGCGCCACCGTCAGCAACTGCGAGCGCGATTTCCCGTACAGCGCCCTCGCGGAGGGGCGCTACGACGACCTGAGCTCGTGGCCGACGCTCACCCACGAGACGCCGATCCGGCCCAATGGACTCTACGGGTGCAGCAAGGTCTGGGGGGAGGCCCTGGCGCGGCACTACGCGGACGCGTACGGGATGTCGATGATCTGCCTGCGCATCGGCGCCGTCAACCGGGAGGACCGGCCGACCACGCCGCGGCATTTCTCGGTCTGGTGCAGCCAGCGCGACGTGACGCAGATGGTCGAGCGGGCGATCGCCGCGCCCGCCGACGTCCGCTTCGGCGTGTTCTACGTCGTCTCCGACAACAAGTGGAGCTATCGCGATCTGGAGCACGCGCGCGCCGTGCTGGGCTACGCGCCGCAGGATCGCGCGGAGGATCATCGCGAGTAGCCGATGAAGACCCGGTGCGAGTGGGCGACCCGGAGCGCTCTCGAAGCTCGCTACCACGACACGGAGTGGGGCGTGCCGTCCCGCGACGATCGACATCTCTTCGAGATGCTCGTCCTGGAAGGGGCACAGGCGGGCCTGAGCTGGGACACCATCCTCAAGAAGCGCGACAACTACCGGCGGGCGTTCGCCGGGTTCGATCCGGCCAAGGTCGCCCGGTTCGACCGGCCCCGGCGCGAGCGGTTGCTTCGCGACCCCGGCATCGTGAGGAACCGCTTGAAGATCGAAGCCGCCGTCATCAACGCGAAGATGTTCCTCGCGGTCAAAGAGGAGCATGGGAGCTTCGCCACGTACGTCTGGCAGCTCGTCGATGGCGCGCCTATTCGAAACGCGTGGAGGACGCTCGAGGAGATCCCGGCCGAGACTCCCCGATCACGGCTCCTGAGCAAGGACCTGACCCGGCGTGGATTCAAGTTCGTCGGGCCGACCATCTGTTACGCGTTCATGCAGGCGGTGGGCCTCGTGAACGACCATGTGACCGGATGCTTCAGGTACCGCAAAGTGTAACGTGACGACGACCCGGTTGCGGCCGGCGCGACGAGGCGCCGGCTTCCCCGGACTGCCTGGCCAGAAGTTTTCCACAATTTTGAAGGACGTCGTCGATGTGTACAGTTCCCTGCGCGCCTCCCACCGCGCTACCTCCTCGTTTTCCCTGGCTTGTCCGGCTTGGCCCTGAGCTTGCAACCTTCACGGGCAGGAGGAGGTGGGGTAATGGGTGATGTGGGCCAGATCTGCCGGTGCGGTGCTGAGATGAAGTCACCCTCCGAGGAGCTTCGCTGCATCACGTGCGGTGCGGCCTGCTGCCCGACGTGCGCCTACGCCCCGGAGGCTGCCACGTACTGCACCCGGTGCGCCGAGTCGGTCCTCCACACCGAGACCATCCCGCGTGGCGCCTCGGTCCCGGTCAGCTGGATCTGGGCGGAGTCGCCCGACGCGGCGCGGCCCGATCGCCCGGCATCGGCCGACCAGGGCCACTGGATCATCCTCGTCGCGCGGGATCAACCCGATCTCCTCGCCCACCTGACGCGTGCCTTTGCCAGGGACAACAAGGTCGAGGTCATCATGGATCGCCGGAAGGATTACTCCCGCAATCCGCCCGGGATGGAAGATCGTCTTCGCACCCACGGCGCGGCGGTCATCAAGCGCAGGGCCGGGGACTGAGCGGTCGGCAACGGACGCCCTCAGCGAGGCCGCTGGGGAGCGCCGGGTTTCTCGTCGCTCAGCCGGATCTCCAGCGCTCCGTCGGGCCCCTTCAGCACGACGCGCTCCTCCTCGATCGCGTCGATGGTTTGGCCCGCCACGGTGTCTCCGACGCGATAGGCGGCGATGCCCCTGGTCGTCGGGTCCTCGATATAGGCGATCCAGCCGCGCTCGCCATAGATGACGCCGTAGAGGAGCGGTTTGACGGGGCCGACCGGTCCCGGCGCCGTTTCTCCCGGGGCGGGGGCGCTGGCGGAGGACCCGGAGCCGGGTGCTGGCGTCTGTGCCTGCGCGGCGCCGGCGATCAGGAGGGAGACGAGGACCACGGTCTTCGCGGGGAGGCCAACCGAGTTCACCATCGCTCGCCTCCGCTCACCTGGTCTGTGGATGCGCCGGCGTCTGCGCGCATCCGTGGCCGGGCTCTCGCATGGGGAAGCCGCGCTGCTTGCATCCCCTGGACGGAGTATATGCCCCGGCCTCTTCTCCGAACCGCAGCCACGCGCGTCGCGCCATGGAGATCGGAGAGAGGTCGACGGGAGAGGCGCCGCGCGCCCGGGAGGGCGCGCGGCCCTCCCGGTCAGCGCGCTGCCAGAAGAAGGACGGGCACGTCCGATCGGCGAAAGAGCTTGGCGACCACGCCACCCAGCATTCGCCGGAACCAGCCGCGGCGCCGCGCGGTCACGGCGATGAGGTCGGCGCCGAACGCGTCGGCCTCGAGGATGATTTCGCGCGACGGACTGCCGAATCGGACCACCGATTCAACGGGGACGCCTTCGAGCTCGGCCTCGGCCGTCTTCAGGTACTCGCGTCGATCGAACTCGATGCGCTCCATTTCCTGACTCGCATAGGCCACCAGCCGGCCGTCATCGGTGACGCGCTCGCGCGGGATCGGCGCGACGTGGAGCAGGCGTACGGTCGCGCCGTTGCTCCGGGCCATATCCGCGACGAGCGGCAGCACGGATTGGGCCGCGTCGCTCCGGTCGAGCGGCACCAGGATACGCTTGGCCATCACGATCACCTCCTTGCGCTCTTTAGAGGGAGCCGCGTGGGGCATGGATTCTTCCAGAATCCCCGTCGCTCTCCGCGCGATCTCAATCGTGGAGGTGACCCATGATGGCGATTGTTGCGATGCTCTTGACCGGCGCGCTGTTTCTCGGGCCGATCTTCTGGCGGATCTGGCTGGACCGGCAGGGCGCGAAGGCCGACGCGATCGGCGCGGACATCCGGGCCGCGGTCAACCACCAACTTCAGGGAGAGTCGCTGCTGGCGGTGCGGGTGACGCCACGGTCCCTCTGGCGTCCCGGGCGAATCGTGCTCTCGGTTCCCTCGGGCTATGAGTGGCTGGTCGAAGCGGCGTGGCCCGCCGTGACACGCGGCGCGCCGCCCGGCTACGAGGTCGTCTTCGGCGCGAGGGATGCGCGGACGGCTCGATCGCCGCACGGAGCCGAGGCTCGCGAGCTGCGCCGCGCGGCCTGACCCGCTGACCCGCCCGTTGCCTCCGCCGCCCTCCCGTCACCTGGTAGTGTCTCAGTTTGCGTAAAACTGAGGCACTACCAGTCACCCAGTCACCTTGGGTCCTTGACCACTCCGGTCGGGCCGACTAAGCTGGCTGGGAGCGTTTCGGACCAACCTCCGTCAGACCGGCGCCGCCGGCGCAACGATCTTCTGCGGAGGGGTGTCGGAGGGGGCCCTCGAGGCCGCCTCCGATCCACGCAGATCACCGCCAACGCGAGGGGAGGCAGACGGTGCGCGACAACACGCTGAAGTCGATCTGGGCCCGAGGAGAGGCGGTCGTCAACGGATGGCTGTCCATCCCCAGCGCCTTCTCCGCGGAAGTGATGGCCCACCAGGGATTCGACTCGCTCACCGTCGACATGCAGCACGGGGTGGTCGATTACCAGGTCGCGGTGACCATGCTCCAGGCGATCTCGACCACGGCCGTGATGCCGCTGGCGCGGGTGCCGTGGAACGACCCGGCGCGGCTGATGAAGATCCTGGATGCCGGTGTCTACGGCGTCATCTGCCCGATGATCAACACGCGGGCCGAGGCGGAGGCCCTGGTCCAGGCGTGCAAGTACCCCCCGCGCGGGTATCGGAGCTGGGGCCCCGTCCGCGCGTCCATCTATGCGGGCGCGGACTACGGGGACCACGCCAACGCCGACATCGTGGTCATGCCGATGATCGAGACCGCTCTGGCCCTGAAGAACCTGGACGAGATCTTGAGCGTGCCCGGCGTGGATGCCATCTATGTCGGCCCCGCCGACCTGAGCCTCGCCCTCGGCTGCAAGCCCCGCCTGGATCAGACCGATCCACCCGTCGTCGACGCGCAGCAGCAGATCGTCGAGGCGTGCAAGCGTCACGGCGTGATCGCCGGCATTCACAACGGGACCGCCGCGTACGCGCTCGAGATGATCGCCGCCGGCTACCAGTTCGTCACTCTCGCCAGCGATAGCCGCTTCCTCGCCGCCAAGGCGGCCGAAGAGGTGACCGCCGTCCGCAAGTCAGCCACCCGGGCCGGCAAGCTCCCGGCCTACTAGCCAGCTTAGCTCAGTGAGCGGGGTCGAGGGGCTCTTCGACGACGCCCTCCGGGCGCGGGCACACGCGCATCTCGCGGTGTTCGAGCGCCGCCCCGTCCCTCTCGACGGCCGCCGGCCGGCGGCGGTGGCGGTGGTCCTCCTGCCGGACGAGCGCGGGCAGGCGTGCTTTCTCATGACACGCCGGGCGAAGACGCTGAGAGCGCACGCGGGCCAGTGGGCGCTGCCCGGCGGCGGGATCGACGCCGGGGAGAGTCCGGAGGCGGCCGTTCGACGCGAGCTCCGGGAAGAGACCGGTCTCGCGCTCGGTCCCGACTCCGTCCTCGGGATGCTGGACGACTACCCGACGCGCTCGGGCTTCATCATCACGCCGGTCATCATGTGGAGCGGCGAGGCGGGCGAGCTGGCGGCCAACCCCGCCGAGGTCGCCGGACTCTACCGGGTGCCGCTCGCCGATCTCGAGAGGCCCGGCGTCCCGCGCCTCGTCACCATCCCAGAGAGCGAGCGGCCCGTGATCCAGCTCCCGCTCCTCGGCTCGCTGATCCACGCGCCCACTGCCGCCGTCGTCTACCAGATGCGTGAGGTGGTCCTCCACGGACGGCCCACCCGGGTGGACCATCTCGAGCAACCGGTCTGGGCTTGGCGCTGACTGACGTGCGTCTCGGATGATATAGTGCCTCGGCGGTCAGTGGGGCTCGCACGAGATCCCGTGGAGGAGGCGCGGATGCCGGCGCTCGAAGGTCGGGTGGCGATCGTGACGGGCGGCGGCAGCGGTATCGGCCGCGCGACGGCAAGGATGCTCGCCGAGGAAGGCGCGCAGGTGGTGATCGCGGGTCGCCGGAAGGCGCCGCTGGATGAGGTCGTCGCCGAGGTCGAGAAGGCGGGCGGCCGGTGCGCCGCGCGAGTGGCGGATCTCGGCAAGACCGGCGAGGCCGCCCTGCTGGCGCGGTGGACGCTCGAGCGCTACGGGCGCGTCGATGTCCTCGTGAACAACGCGGGCCACTCGAGCAAGGTCCGGAACATCCGGTACGTCGACGAGCGCGAGTGGGAGAGCGTGGTGGCCGTCAACCTCACCGGTGTCTACAAGCTCACCCAGGCCGTGTTGCCCGGCATGATCGAGCGTGGCGAGGGCACCATCGTCACCGTGTCCTCGCTGGCGGCGCTCCGGCCCGGGCTCATCGGCGGCGCCCCGTACGGAGTGGCCAAGGCGGGCGTGCGAAATCTCATGGGGCACATCCACACGGTGCTCCGCAACAAGGGGATCCGGGCGACCACGATCCTCCCCGCCGAGGTGGACACCCCCATCCTCGACAACCGCCCGCTGGTGCCGGATGCCGAGGCCCGCGCGAGCATGATGCAGGCCGAGGACGTGGCGCGGGCCATCCTGCTCTGCGTCACGCTTCCAGCGCGCACCGTGATCGAGGAGATCGTCATGAGCCCGACGATCCTGCGGGACCAGACCGCCGACATCGACGTGGCGCGCCGGCTGGGCGGGCCCGAGGGCGAGGGCTAGGAAGGAGAACATATGACCGATCAGATGTTCAGCATCATCGACGGCGGGCGCGTCGTCGCGATGGGCTACCAGGAGGGCGTCGACCTCGCGAAGCGCGCGGAGGCGGGCGGACGTCCGGTCGCGGTCGACCTCGAGGAGCGCGCGGCGTATCTGGGGGTGTCGGCGCCGGAGCGTGCCCGCCCGCTCGCCGCGCTCGAGGCGCCCGATTTCACGCTTCCCGCTCTCGACGGCCGGTTCCACTCGCTGGCGGAGCATCGCGGCAAGAAGGTGTTCCTGGTCGCCTATGCCTCCTGATGAGGTTGTCGTCTAGACCTGCCGGTCTGGCAGGCGATCTACGAGGAGCTGAGCGTCCAGGGGTTCGTGGTCATCACGGTCGCGCTCGACAGGAGTCCGGATGACGCGCGCCCGTGGATCGAGGCCGCGAAGCCAGCGCACCCGGCGCTGATCGATGTCCGGCAC
>Ga0137372_10005382_pt1 | contig 12499 bp, 11 predicted proteins | sample SagtaG_6_FD_104911 | JGI IMG/M metagenome (GOLD analysis project Ga0137372, IMG submission 104911) | Vadose zone soil microbial communities from Sagehorn Ranch, Mendocino, California, USA - Sage1_R_60_16 metaG | ecosystem: Environmental > Terrestrial > Soil > Vadose zone | place: USA...
AAGGCCGAATACCTGATCCTCACCAACCGCAAGATCCTCGCGGACCAGATGGAATTCCTGGTCCAGCACGTGTCCTCCCACAGTCGCGTCCTCACGCTGGCGGGCGCGGCGATCTAGCCGCGCGCCAGACCCTTGCTTGCCCGGGTGCCGTGCCGGATTTCTGGCGCAATTCGGGTTTTCACCTGCTCGAGCGAGCAGACGACGGGCGGCTTTCCGTCACGGACGATTTTCTTCGCGCCTACCTGATGCGTCCGGAGATCCGGCCCGTCGAGGAGTCCGGCCCGAACGAAGCCGCGCTGCACGAGGCCCTTCTCGAGGATCCGCGTCGCAGCGTGGTGGCGGCGGAGCTCAAGCGCATCGAGGACGCGGACGCCCGCGACAACTACCGCGTGCTGCTCGCTTTCTTCGGGAGGCTGAAACGCGCTGCGTGCCTGGAATCCTGCTACCTGGAGATTTTCTCCGGAGGGAGCGTCTCGGTCCCGCCGCTGTTCATCGACCAGCTGGCGCAGATCATCGTGCGCAGCATTCTCGAGGGTTGCGACGATCCGCTCGAGCCGCGCGCCGGAGAGCTTTTCTTCCGCGAGCAGAAGGCGAGCACCGACGACGGCACGGTGATGCTCGCCGACCTCGAAACCGTCGAGATGCACGCCTCGGGCGGGAGCCTCGGCGGCCTCGGCCGGTTGATCGTAGAGGCCCAAGCGCCGCTTGCGACCGTGAATCTCGATGTCCTCGACACTGAGAACGCGCAAAGCTATTGGCTGCGCGATCAGCGCCACGATTTCGTGATCAGCATGAACTTCGGGCGAGCCGCCAACAAGGCGTTCTGCCGCGTGATCGAAAAATGGATCCGGCATTTTTTCGGCGTTGCGGTAAGCGTCACGCCGCTGCGATCGATCGAGGACCGCAGCTGGGCGTGGCACATCGGTCTGGATGCCGAGTCAACCGCGCTCCTGAACGAGCTGTGGCGCGGGGAGGAGCTGGAGCAAGGACGATTCCGGCGCATGCTGGCGCTGTTCCGGCTCGATTTCGCCGATCCCGCGGCGATGCGCTCGGACATCGCGGGCAGGCCCGTCTATCTGGCTCTCTCGATGGACGACAGCAACGTGGTGCGGATGAAGCCGCAGAATCTTCTCCTCAATCTGCCGCTCGCCTCGCGCGCGTGAAGCGACACGCGGCACCCGCATACTGGAACCGGGCCAAGCGCGCGCTTGCCCGCCGCGACGCTGTGCTCGCGCGGATCATTCGGGATCATCCCCGCATCGCGCTCGAGCCTCGCGGCGAGCCGTTTTTCACCCTGGCGCGCTCGATCGTCGGCCAGCAGATATCGGTCAAGGCCGCGGCAAGCGTCTGGGCGCGCCTCGTTGCTCTCGCGCCGCGAATGCTCCCGCGGCAGGTGCTCCGGGCGGGATACCCGGAGCTGCTCGCCTGCGGGCTGTCCCGGCGCAAAGCCGAGTACATCGCCGACCTCGCCCGCCACTTTATCGACGGAAACCTGCGCGCCGCCGAGTGGGCCCAGATGGAGGACGAGGCCGTCGTCGCCGAGCTCGTGCAGGTCAGGGGCATAGGACGCTGGACTGCCGAGATGTTCCTGATGTTCAATCTGCTGCGGCCGGACGTGTTGCCGCTGGGCGATCTGGGGTTGCAGCGCGCGATTTGCCTCAGCTATTTCAAGGGGCGGCCTGTCTCGCTCCGAACCATGCGCCGGGTCGCGGCCGCCTGGACGCCTTGGCGCTCGGTTGCAACCTGGTATCTTTGGCGCAGCCTCGATCCGGTTCCTGTCGAGTACTGAGCCGGGCCGCCGGGGACCCAAGGGCGGGCCGGGCGATTCGGGTAAAATAGCGGGCTTTCCCGGGCTTTTCTCCCTATGAAAACGGCGTTCCTCGATTTCGAGCAGCCGATCGCCGAGCTCGAGGCGAAAATCGAAGAGCTGCGCTACGCGCAGGACGACTCGGCGGTCGACATCTCCGAGGAAATCCAGCGCCTGCAGAAAAAGAGCGCGGCGCTCACCAAGGAAATCTACGCAAAGCTCACGCCTTGGCAGGTGGCTCTGGTGGCGCGCCATCCGCAGCGGCCGTACACGCTCGACTACGTCCCGGCGCTGTTTGCCGATTTCGATGAGCTGCACGGCGACCGGGCCTTTGCCGACGACCCCTCCATCGTCGGGGGCCTTGCCCGTTTCAGCGGCCAGTCGGTGATGGTGATCGGCCACCAGAAGGGGCGCGACACCAAGGAGAAGATCCTCCGAAACTTCGGCATGCCCCGCCCCGAAGGCTATCGCAAGGCGATGCGGCTTATGCGGCTTGCCGAGAAGTTCGGCATTCCGGTCCTGAGCTTTGTCGACACGCCCGGCGCGTATCCGGGGATCGGCGCGGAAGAGCGCGGCCAGTCGGAGGCGATCGGCCGCAGCCTGTACGTGATGGCCGAGCTCAAGGTGCCGATCGTATGCACCGTCATCGGCGAGGGCGGCTCGGGCGGCGCGCTCGCCATCGCCGTGGGCGACGTGGTCATGATGCTGCAATACGCGACCTATTCGGTGATCTCCCCCGAGGGCTGCGCGTCGATCCTGTGGAAAAGCGCCGACAAGGCGCCGGAGGCCGCGGAGACCCTCGGCATCACCGCCGGCCGGCTGAAGACTCTCGGGCTGGTCGACAGGATCATCGCCGAGCCCCTCGGCGGCGCGCATCGCGATCCGGCGGCCATGGCTCAGGGCCTGAAGAAGGCTCTCACCGACGCGCTGCGCGCGGTCGCGGACAAGAGCCCGCAGGAACTCGTCGAGGAGCGTTTCGAGCGCCTGATGGGCTATGGAAAGTTCAAGGAACTCGAGCTCAAGTGAGCTGCCGGAGCGCGTGGCGGCGGCGCTTTCGCCGGCGGTTCCTCCGGGGGCGCACCTCGCGCTGGGTCTGTCGGGCGGCATAGATTCGGTAGCGCTCCTGTCGATTCTGCTGGAACTCGCGCCGGCGCTGCGGTTTTCGCTTCGCGCCGTTCATGTCAATCACGGCATCAGCCCGAACGCCGGCCGCTGGGCCGAGTTTTGCTCCGGTCTGTGCGGCAAGTCACGGGTTCCGCTGCAGCTGGAAACCGTGGACCTGAGCCCCTACCGCAGTTTCGGCCTGGAGGGCGCTGCGCGGCAGGCCCGCCACGAGGTGTTCGCGCGCCTGGAGGCCGATTTCGTCGTTCTCGCGCAGCATCGCGATGACCAGGCCGAAACCCTGCTGCTGCGGCTGCTGCGCGGCGCCGGCTTGCGCGGCCTTGCCGCGATGTCTCCCTCGAGGTCGCTTCCCGGGTCGCGCGCGCGGCTGCTGCGGCCGCTGCTCGAGGTCTCGCGCGCGGAGATCGAGGCCTACGCCCGCTTGCGGGGCCTCGATTGGATCGAGGATGAGAGCAACGCCGACACCGCCCGCCGGCGGAATTTTCTCCGACGCGAGGCGATCCCGCTGCTCGAGCGGCAATTTCCCGCGGCGAGCGCTACCATCGCGCGCGCAGCGGTCCACTTGGCGGAGGCGCGGGAGCTGCTCGAAGAGATGGCGAGGGCCGACCTGGAGCGCTGCGGCGACGGCGCCGCCGTGGAAATCCAGTCTCTGCGTCAGCTGGGCGAGGCTCGTGCCAAGAATCTCCTGCGCCATTGGTGCGAAGCGCGGGGTATCCAAGCTCTCGTCGCGGCGCGGATCAACGAGCTCATGCGCCAGCTGCGCGAGTCCCGGGCAGACGCCCGCGTCGGCCTGTCGGTGCCCGGCTGGAATTTTCTTCGCCACCGGGACAAGCTGTACCTCGAGCCTGCAGGAGAAAATGTCGGACCGGATTTCCGCGAGAGCTGGAGCGGCGAAAACGCGCTGCCGCTGCTTGCGCTCGGAGGAGTGCTGAAGTTCAAACCGGAAGAAGGGCGGGGGCTGAGCCTGGCGAAGCTGCGTCAGGCGCCGGTCACCGTGCGCGTGCGGCGGGGCGGAGAGCGATTGCGGCCGGATTCGCGCAGGCCGCGGCGCACGCTGAAGAATCTGTTTCAGGAGCGCGGCATTCCGCCGTGGCGCCGCGACCGCCTGCCCCTCGTTTACTGCGGCGAGGAGCTCGTTTCGGTGCCGGGCATCGGGGAGGCGTGCGAATTCCGGGCGGCGCCGGCGGAGGCGGGCCTCATCGTGACATGGGAGCCGTTCGGGTAGCAGCCGGGACGGCGACGCGCGTGGTCTGTGCCGCAAGGCGGGGAAAGACAGCGCGGATCAGAGTGCCGCGGCCGCCCGCCGGCGCGGCGAGATCGACTCTCCCGTTGTGCTGCTTCGCGATCTCCGCGACGATGGACAATCCGAGTCCGCAACCTTCGCCTCCCGTGGCAGCCACCCGGTAAAAGCGCTCGAAAACCTTTTCGCGCTCGGTCTCAGGTATCCCCGGCCCGTTGTCTTCGACTTCGAGCACGGATTCGCGGTCGCGCCCCTGTGTGCGAACCGTGACGCTGCCGCCCGCCTGCGTATAGGCGAGGGCGTTATCGAGCAGATTTGCGACCAGCTCGCGCAACAGAAGCGGCTCACCGAGGGTCCACGCATCCTCGAGCTCGAAGCCGAGGTCGATATCCTTGCTCAGAGCGTGCTGCACCCATTCGCGCACGTCGCGGCCGATGAGTTCATGGAGGTTTACGGGCTGCCCGCCCGCCGTTTCTCCGGGCTCCGCCCGCGCCAGGGTGAGCAGTTGATTGACGAGATGGCTGGTGCGCCCGGTTTCCCCGGCGATCATGTCCAGGAGCGACTTCAGCTCCACGGTCGAAGGCTGGCGGCGCGCGAGCTCCGCGTGAGTCTTCAGTCCCGCAAGCGGCGTGCGCAGCTGGTGCGCGGCGTTGGCGATGAAGCGCTGCTGCGATTCGATCGCCGCGTTCAGACGCGAGAGCAAGCTGTTGACTGCGCCGACAAGAGGCTGGACCTCCTGCGGCTGGTTCTCCCGAATCGCGCGCAGATCGCGCGGCGAGCGCGCGGCGATCTCTTCGCGCAGCCGATCGAGGGGCTTGAGCCCCTGGCCGATGCCGAACCAGAACAGCGCCACCGCCGCAACGGCGATCAGCAGCTGGGGCGCGGAAGAGGCTATCAGCAGCTCCAGCACGAGCTTGTCGCGCTTCACCAGCGTCTCGGCAACGTGGACGATCGCGGTGCCGTTGCCGACCGTAACGGCACGGGCGGCGACGCGCACCCGCTCGCCGTCGAAGTTGGCGTCGTAGAAGACATGCTCTTCGGGCGCCAAGCGCTCCGGCGGCGCCGGCAACCGCGGTGTTCCGGCTATCAGCTCGCCGCCGGGCCCGAGCACCTTGTAGTAGACGCGGTCCTCGGTATCGATACGCAGGGCCTCGATCGCAATCGAGGGAAGGTCGAGTTCGAGCCGGCCATCCATGGGGCGGATGTGGCTGGCAATCGCCAGCACCGGGTCGAGAAGCGCGCTGTCGTAGGCCTTGGTGGCCGCGTTGAAGGCGATGCGGTACGAAACGAAGCTTCCCGCCGCAACCAGCAACAGCAGCGGACCGACCAGCCAGTAGGTGAGGCGCTGTCGCAGGCTAGCGTTCATCCGGGTCTTCGACCATGTAACCGAAGCCTCGCACCGTGCGAATCCTGATTCCGGCGTCCTGGAGCTTGGAGCGCAGCCGCGAGATGTACACCTCGATGGCGTTGTGGGTGAGCGAGTCGTCCCAGCTGCACATCGCCTGAAGCATGTGCTCCTTGCTGACCACCTGCCCGACCCGCATGAGCAGGTATTCGAGCGCCGCCCACTCGCGCGGGGTGAGCTCGAGCGGATCCGACCCGATGCTCGCGCGTCGCCCGACGGTGTCGACGGTGAGGCGGCCGAAGTGCAGCTTGGGGCTCTTGACCGCCTGGCTGCGGCGCATGAGCGCCCGCGCGCGCGCTTCCAGCTCCGGCAGCGAGAACGGCTTGGTGACGTAGTCGTCGGCGCCGAGATCGAGGCCCCGCACGCGGTCCGCCTCGGCGTCGTGGGCGGTAAGAATCAGGATGCTCCCCGCGTGGCTTCCGCGGCGCAGCTGGCGCAACACGTCGAATCCGTCGATGCCCGGAAGGCCGAGGTCGAGCACGACCAGGTCGTAATGCTCCTCCGCGCAAGCCCGCAAGGCAAGCTCCCCCGTCTCAGCATGGTCCACGGCGTAGCCCGACTGTCGCAGCGTTCGTATCAGCCCATCGGCCAGCGCCTTGTCGTCCTCGACGATCAGAACTCGCATGACAAGTTGTCGAACCGGGTCGAGCTTCAGCATAGCACGCGGAGGGACCCCGGATTCTTGAGAGGAGTGCACGAACTTCACGGGGAAAAAGGAGCGTGGGAGCGCGATGCACCCCCACGCCACAGAGGAGGAAAGAGACTACGGCCTGCACTCTACGCGGCCGGCCTTGCAAAAACCTGATGGCAAACTGACAAGAGCCTGACGCCGTCCTTGGCTTTCCGGCAGCTTGGGAGCGGCGATCTGGGACCGATCGCGAACGGCAAGCTCGATTCCCGGCGAGGCGCGACACTCCGGCAAAAGCCTGATAAAATAAAAAGTTAGGCGTGTTTCTTGCCCTGCTTTCCGAATGCAAGCTGGAGATCCTGCATGGCGGTAGAGAGAACCCTGTCCATCGTCAAGCCAGACGCCGTGGCGAAGAACGCCATCGGACAGATCACCTCGCGCTTCGAGCGAGCCGGCCTGAAGATCGTCGCGGCGCGTATGCTGTACCTGTCGGAAAAGGAAGCCGAGGGCTTCTACTCGGTGCACCGCGAGCGCCCTTTTTTCCGCGATCTGGTTAAATTCATGGTTTCCGGCCCGATCATGGTGCAGGTGCTCGAGGGCGAAGACGCCATTTCCAGGAACCGCGAGCTGATGGGCGCGACCGATCCGAAAAAGGCCGGGAAGGGCACCATTCGCGCCGATTTCGCGGACAGCATAGACGCCAACGCCGTGCACGGCTCCGACGGGCCCGAAACCGCGCGCAGCGAGATCGCATACTTTTTCCCCGTCTCCGAGATCTATTCGCGCTAGGATGACTGTCAACCTCCTCGATCTGGATGGCGAGCAGCTCGCCGGGTTCGTCGCCGGCCTGGGCGAGAAGCCGTTCCGCGCGCGCCAGCTCAAGCGCTGGATGCACCGCTTCGGCGAATCGGACTTCGCGCGCATGAGCGACCTCGCGAAATCGCTGCGCGAAAAGCTCGCGCGGACCGCGAGTGTTTCGCCGCCGCGCATCGTCAACGACAGCATCGCCGGCGACGGCACGCGCAAGTGGCTGCTCGATGTCGGCAACGGCAACGCGATAGAGGCCGTGTTCATTCCAGAAACCAACCGGGGCACCCTGTGCATCTCCACCCAGGCGGGCTGCACCCTCGCCTGCCGGTTCTGCTCGACCGGCAGGCAGGGGTTCAACCGAAATCTTTCGGTGGCCGAGATCATCGGGCAGCTGTGGCTCGCCAACCGCGAGCTCGGCGCGATCCCGGGCGGCGGGCGCGTCATCGGCAACGTCGTGCTGATGGGAATGGGCGAGCCGCTGCTCAATTTCGACAACACCGTCGCGGCCTTGAAGCTGATGCTCGACGACGACGCCTACGGCCTTTCGCGACGACGCGTGACGCTGTCGACGTCCGGCATCGTGCCGATGATCGACCGCCTTCGCGACGAGTGCCCGGTGGCGCTCGCAGTGTCGCTGCATGCGCCGAGCGACGCGCTGCGCGACAAGCTCATGCCCATCAACCGCAAGTACCCCCTCGCCGAGCTGCTGGCGGCGTGCCGGCGCTACCTCGAGCGCGCGCCGCGAGACTTCATCACCTTCGAGTACGTCATGCTGGAGGGGGTGAACGACGGCGACGAGCACGCGCGCCAGCTTATCGACCTCGCTTTGCGGGTGCCGTGCAAGATCAACCTGATTCCGTTCAATCCGTTTCCGAACTCGGGCTTCGTGCGCTCGCCGCGACCGGTCATCGAGCGCTTCGGCGAGATGCTCAACGGCGCCGGGATCGTCACCACGACGCGCAAGACGCGCGGAGACGAGATCGACGCCGCCTGCGGGCAGCTCGCGGGGAAAATTCAGGACCGTACTCACAGGCCGGCGCGCCTGGAAGGCAGGACCTCTTGAGTCGCCCCTTGCGCGCCTTGAACGTGCTCGCCCTGGCGGCGGCGCTTTTCGGCTGCGCCGGAGGGCCGCTCTCGGGCGATCTGCCCGGCGAAACCGACAGCGGGGCGATCATCGGCGAGGTCGCCGGCGCCCGGGAGCGCGCGCGCATCCATACCGAGCTGGCGGGGTCGTACTACCAGAGGGGAAACCTCGGCGTGGCTCTCGCCGAAGCGCGCACCGCGATAGCCGCGGACTCGAGTTACGCGCCCGCCTACAATGTGCTCGGCCTGGTGTACAGCGACTTGCGCGAGAACGGCGAGGCGGAAGGGGCGTTCGAGCGCTCGCTCAGGCTGAATCCCAACGATCCGGACGCCAATCACAACTACGCCTGGTTTCTCTGCGAGAACAAGCGCGAAGAGGAAGCCATACGCTATTTCTTGCTGGCGATCCGCCACCCGCTCTACGCGACGCCGCAAAAATCCTACGCGATGGCGGCTACCTGCGCTCTGCGCAAGAACAACGAACGCGACGCCGAAGATTATCTCGAGCGCGCACTGAAGCTGGATCCGAATTATTATCCGGCCTTGATCAGTCTGGGGCGGATCAAGTACCGCAGGGGAGAGCTTGACGCCGCGCGCAACCTGGTGGGCCGTTACAACAAGCTTGCCGAGCCGACCGCGGAATCGTTGTGGCTCGCGCTGCGCATCGAGCGCAGACTGGGCGACAGCAGCGCGGTGACCGGCTACGCGAATCAGCTGCGCCGGCGCTTTCCCGGATCGAAGGAGTATCAGGAATTGCAAAAGGGAAGTTTCGAATGAGCGAGACGGCCGAACCGGTTGCACCGCCCGTCGACGCCGGGCCGGGACAAATGCTCGCGCAGCTGCGCGTCGAGCGCAAGCTGTCGATCGCCGACGTCGCGCAGCGCCTCAAATACGGCGCGCGCCAGATCGAAGCGCTCGAAGCCGAGGAGTTCGACAAGCTGCCGGGGGCGACTTTCGTCCGCGGGATGGTGCGCGGCTACGCCAAGCTGCTCGACACGGATCCGCAGCCGGTGCTCGACGCGCTCGATCAGCGATACATCCCCGCGGAGATCGACCTCGATCTGCGCGACAAGGGCATCCCCTTTGCGCGCAGCGGCAAAGGCGGCACCCGGGCTTATCTCTCACTTTCGGTCCTCGTCCTGATCGTCCTGGCCGGCGTGCTCTATGAGTGGCGTGCGGGCGCTTTTCCCTGGGTGAGGATCGCATCGGATACGCCGCCCCCGCCGCAAGAGCAGTCCACAGCCCGCGCTGCAGCAAAGCCTGCTGAGCAGCCCCCTGCGCAGCCTGTCGCGCAGCCCGCCGAAACGATAGCGCCCGCACCCGTTCCGAGCGCCGCGACAGAGTCCGCCGCGGCGCCGCAGCAACGGCCGTCTCGAAGCGAGGGGCGAATCCGGCTCGATTTCGACAGCGAATCCTGGGTCGAGATCAAGGAGCAGGACGGCAGGACGCTGATGTCGCAGCTCAATTCTCGCGGCACCCGGGCGGTCATTATCGGACGGCCGCCGCTGTCCCTGGTGATCGGCAACGCCGCGGCGGTGCGCCTCAGCTACAACGACAAGCCGGTCGATCTGAAACCCTATATCCAGGTCGAAGTCGCGCGGCTGACATTGGAGTAGGCGGCTCATGGTCAACATCCTGCGGCACAGGACACGTCAGGTCCGGGTCGGGCGCGCGCTGATCGGGGGCGACGCGCCGATCCTGGTGCAGTCCATGACCAACACCGATACCGCTGACGCCCAGAGCACGACGGCCCAGGTGGCCGAGCTCGCCCGCGCCGGCTCGGAAATCGTGCGTGTGACGGTGAACACGGCGGAGGCGGCGGCGCAGGTGCCCCGCATCCGCGAGCGGCTAGACGCCATGGGCTGCGATGTGCCTTTGGTGGGCGATTTTCATTTCAACGGCCACAGGCTGCTCGCCGAGCATCCCGATTGCGCCCGGTCGCTGGCGAAGTACCGCATCAACCCGGGCAATGTCGGCCGCGGCGCGAAGCGCGAGGAGCAGTTCGCTACCATGATCGAGATTGCGTGCCGCTTCGACAAGCCCGTGCGGATCGGGGTCAACTGGGGCAGCCTCGATCCGGAGCTGCTGGCGCGGCTCATGGACGAGAACGCACGGGCGCCTGAGCCGCTCGACTCCGACGCGGTGACCCGCGAAGCGCTGGTCGCCTCGGCGCTCGAATCCGCCGCCCGCGCGGAAAAGCTGGGACTTCCCGGAGATCACATCGTGCTCTCGTGCAAGGTGAGCGGCGTGCAGGACCTGATCGCCGTTTACCGGGAGCTTGCGCGCCGCTGCGATTATCCGCTGCATCTCGGGCTCACCGAGGCGGGGATGGGGACGAAAGGCATCGTGGCCTCCACCGCTGCGCTCGGAGTGCTGCTTCAGGAGGGAATCGGCGACACGATCCGCATTTCGCTCACGCCCGAGCCGGGCGGGGACCGCACGCGCGAGGTCGTGGTCGCGCAGGAAATCCTCCAGACCATGGGCCTGCGCTCGTTCTCGCCGATGGTGATCGCCTGCCCGGGCTGCGGCCGCACCACCAGCACCTATTTTCAGGAGCTCGCCGCGAAGATCCAGCGCTATCTCCGCGAGCGGATGCCGCAGTGGCGGGAGCGCTATCCGGGAGTCGAGGAGATGCAAGTCGCGGTCATGGGCTGCGTCGTCAACGGTCCCGGCGAGAGCAAGCGCGCTAATATCGGTATTTCTCTTCCCGGTTCGGGCGAGCGTCCGGTCGCCCCGGTATATGTGGACGGTGTGAAGACGGTGACTCTCAAGGGCGACACGATCGCCGAAGACTTCAAGCGTCTGGTGGACGATTACGTGGCTGCCGCCTACGCGGGTGACGGCGCGGCGCGTGCGCGGCTCGCCGCACCGGCGAAGAAGGGCCAGAGCGGCGATGCCGAAGCAGACGGCAACAACAAGACTATTCCCATCCGGGCAACTCACTGAATCTTTCAACGGCGGCTGGCGCTGCCGCCAAGAAGCTTCATGAACAAGAATATTCAGGCCATCCGCGGGATGAGCGATATCCTGCCGGAGGAGGCGAAATTTTGGACTTTTCTCGATAGCGCAGTCGCCGGTCTGTTCGCCGGCTACGGCTATGGGAATATGCGCTTGCCCGTGGTCGAGGCGACTCAGCTGTTCAGCCGCTCCATCGGCGAGGTCACCGACATCGTCGAGAAGGAGATGTACACCTTCCCCGACCGCAACGGCGACAGCCTCACGCTGCGCCCGGAAGCGACCGCCGGCATCGTGCGTGCGGCAATCGAGCATAGCTTGCTCTACGATGGGCCGAAGAAAGTTTGGACCAGCGGCCCGATGTTCCGTTATGAGCGGCCACAGAAGGGACGATATCGGCAATTCCATCAGGTCGACGTCGAGGCCCTGGGTTTCGCCGGGCCGGACGTCGATGCCGAGCAAATCGTCATGCTCGCCCGTTTGTGGAAGCAGCTCGGCATCGCCGACGTGGAACTGCATATCAACTCAATAGGCGACGCCGAAGCGCGGGCGCGGCACCGAGTCGATTTGGTGAAGTACTTCGAAGCGCACTTGGATCAATTGGACGAAGACGCCCGCCGCCGCCTGCACTCCAATCCGCTGCGCACGCTGGACAGCAAGAATCCCCGTCTCCAGGAGCTGGTGGAAGCCGCGCCGAAACTGGCCGACTATCTCGACGATGCCGCTCGTGAACACTTCACAGCGCTGCAGGCATTGCTCGACGCGGCCGGTATAGGCTTCGTGGTCGATCCGCGCCTGGTGCGCGGCTTCGACTACTATAACCGCACGGTGTTCGAGTGGATCACGACTCGCCTGGGATCGCAGGGAACTATAGCCGGCGGAGGGCGCTACGACGGGCTGATCGAACAGCTGGGCGGCAAGGCCGCGCCGGCCTGCGGCTTTGCCATGGGCGTGGAGCGCATCGTGCTGCTGATGAAGGAATACCAATTCGTCGCCCCGGCTCGCCCGGCAGACGCATATATTGTCTACGCCGGTGACGGGACCGCTGCGCCGGCGCTGCGCCTCGCCGAGAGCCTGCGCGATGTCGGTCTCATCGTGCTCATGCACGCCGGCGGCGGCAACTTCAAGACACAGATGAAGAAGGCCGACGCGAGCGGGGCGCGCTTTGCTATCATCATCGGCCCCGAAGAATTGGCTGCTGGTGAAATCAGCCTAAAGCCCTTGCGTGCGGCGGACCCCCAAGTGCGGATCGCACCCACACGCGTGGCCGGCATCATCCAACAGAGCGCTTGAGCGCTCGTCACAGGAACTCGGAACCTCATGGCGGCATACGATCTCGAAGAACAGGAACAGCTCGCCGAGCTGAAAGCCTGGTGGAAGGAGCACGGCGGCACGGTCATCCTCGGCGCGACCCTGGCGCTCGCCGCTTTCGGCGCGTGGAACGGCTGG
>Ga0137372_10005383_pt1 | contig 12497 bp, 12 predicted proteins | sample SagtaG_6_FD_104911 | JGI IMG/M metagenome (GOLD analysis project Ga0137372, IMG submission 104911) | Vadose zone soil microbial communities from Sagehorn Ranch, Mendocino, California, USA - Sage1_R_60_16 metaG | ecosystem: Environmental > Terrestrial > Soil > Vadose zone | place: USA...
CCCTATAAAGAGGCTGTGCTTCCCTTGGTAGATATAGTTGACCCCCTGGCGGCACGCATCGGGGCCGTCAATACAGTCGTTCATCGCGATGAGTATCTCTACGGCTATAATACCGATGCTCCCGGTTTATTGCGTGCGCTGGTAGAGCAGGGAGTTGGAAGGCAACTTGAGAATGCTGGCGTTTCACTTAAAGGCTATACCGCTGTGCTCCTTGGCGCGGGAGGAGCAGCGCGCAGCGCGGCTTTTGCGCTTGCCTCTGCATCGATTGATGCTCTCATTATCGTCAATCGCAACCTGGAGCGCGCTCAACAGCTTGCCGCTGAGGTCCATCAGGACAGTGCTTGCCAGGTTTTTAGCTTGAGCAATCCAGACTTTTTAATTCCCCGCTCTACATCGCTCATCATCAATGCAACCCCGGTAGGGATGCACGTTAGCAACAGCCAAGCGGGGTCCAGGGGCGCCGCCCCTGGCGGGGTTGCAGGGGTGTCCCCTGATTTCCCTCCTCCACTCGCCCCCGGAGGGGGGGTACCAAAAAACCTATACTTGGAAGGACAGGCGGCAGAGGAAGGACAAGTAGGGGAAGGAAGCCAGGGGGAAACAGAAGATGTCAGCCCGCTGCCGGCGGAAGTATTGGCGCGTTTTGATGCCGGTACATTTGTCCTGGATATGATTTATAATCCTGTACAGACACAATTACTCCGTCAAGCTCGTAATTTGGGCCTACGCGCTGCCAATGGACTGTCTATGCTCCTGCACCAGGGAGCATTGGCTTTTACTTTGTGGACAGGCCAACCTGCGCCACTTGAGATAATGCGTTCAACACTGCTGTAAAGGAGATAGTTATGAAGTTTGTCAGCTTTTCTACCACCGATATTCCCAGGCCACACCTCGGAATGATACAGGATAGCGAGGTTCTGGACGTTGACCTGGCTGCCCATGCCCTTACGATCATAGGGCCAGATCAGATGCTTGACCTTATTGAAGACTACGAAAAAGGGAAGCTGGTTTTACAAGCTATCCTGGACAAAGCTGCGGGACGACGTTTTAGTGAGGTCAAGACGTTTGCTTCGATTGGTGCAGTACACGATGTATCCGAGGTGCAACTTGCCGCACCCATTCCCCGGCCACGTAAAAATATTGTTTGCCTGGGCCTCAATTATGCTGACCATGCCAGGGAGTCGGACGAAGCCAGCGGGCGATCTACTACGACCCTGGAAGCTCCTATTTTTTTCACTAAGGCGCCTACCACCGTGAATGGCCCCTACGGCGATATCGTTATTGATCCAACCGTCTCCGAACAGGTCGACTGGGAGGCTGAACTGGCGGTAATTATTGGCAAGAAAGGCAAAAACATTCGCGAGGAGGACGCGCTTGAATATGTCTTTGGCTACACCGTGCTTAACGATGTTACGGCTCGCGACTTACAAAGTCGGCACAAACAGTTTTTTAAGGGGAAGAGTATTGACGGCTACTGCCCCATGGGTCCATGGATTATTACTGCTGATGAGATTGCCGACCCGCAACAGCTGCCAATACGCTTGCGCGTGAACGGTGTTACCAAGCAGGACTCGAATACAGGCATGATGATCTACTCTGTCCGGCAGATTATTGCCATTCTCTCTAGAGGCCTGACGTTAGAGCCGGGTGATATCATCGCTACCGGTACACCCAGTGGTGTCGGTTTCGCACGCAAACCGCCCGAATTTCTCAAGGCAGGCGACATCATGGAGACGGAGATCGAGGGCATTGGAACGATGAGGAATACAGTAATCTAAAGAATAAGCAAACAGGCAAGGGCCGCACCAAGTTATCCTGGCACCCACGAGGGATGCCACTACATTTTGCATACAGGTTCTTTAAATGTAGTGGCGCCCCTCGTGGGTGCCAGGTCTAGATTTACACCCTTACCTCTTCGCGTATCCACGCGGGCATATTCCCCCAGAGGTTGAGCGCCCTGGAACGTGTATGCCAGAGGCGGGGCGGGGATGTTACATCGTGATCGTAGTATTGTTGGAGTTCGCCAGAAAGCTCTATATGTATACCTTCGGCATCGGCCATACGCAAGAAAAGATCATTGCCGGCCCCATGCCGACCAGGTCCCCACAAAACAGGGGTCTGGCAGCGACTCAGATAGTCGGCCCACTTCAACAACTCCTGCCCATCAGTGATGCTATAGCCCACATGATCGATATCCATCTTTCCCTGCACGAGCATGATCGTGTGATGATCGCTATTGCAACGCAGCCAGGCGCATTCACGCAGCAGCCAATCCGAGATATCGAAACCCAGGGCCTCAGTATAAAACTCAACCATCATTTCTAGATGTAGAGTTTGTAGCCCTATATGTTGCAAGCGGTAAGGACGCAGCCCTGCTCGCAGTTCTCCTGCTATTGTAGGAGAGGGTGCCAGGGCATCATCAGGGGTAACCGAGATTTCAATGCGGTTGCCGTCGGGATCACTAAACCAGAGGGTATCACCCATCTCAGGTTGGCCATCACGCTCTTCCAGCTTGACTTCAATACCCGCTAAGTTGAGGCGAGCAGCAAGTGCAGCGAGTTCGGCATCTGTATCAACCTCGAAGGACAGGTGATGGAGATGAGTACGCTGAAACGGGTTACGTCCATTACCTGCGTTGGGGCGCCTGTCACTAAAGAGCCCTATGGTATGATGCTCGTCTCCAAGAGAGAGAAAGACGTTCGCATTCTCCAGGTCAACGTTTTGATCAAAAGTGTTATCAGACGTATTGCGCAGGTCGAATCCTAGAACCTGGCGATAGAAACGTGCCTGGGCCACTACATCACTTGCCCACAATCCAACGTGGGCCAGCCGCTTGACTTTGACCTTCTGTATCTGCTGCTCACTCATGGCAATCTCCTAAATATGGACTACCCCTCACTTCATGACTGATGTGTATGATACAGAGTAGTAGACAGGAGGTCAATGAAATTACCTAAAGGTCATATAGCTAGCTTCTCAGGTTTCCTCAGTTGTAGCCGCGGCGAAGGAATACTCAGCTTCACTTTGGGAAAGATCAACCGTCTCTAAAACGCGCACAAGTGGGGCAGCAGGCAGCGGGGTCTCTGGCGAACGCCGCCTCATCGGGGGAAATGATGAGCCTCTCAGCTCTCTTGAGAGTGGCGACTGCAAAGCAACTGGCCGGAACGTACGATGAAGTTTCAGCAGTAAATGTGGAGCAATGAGGAGGGTCATTACGGTAAGTATGGCGGAGGGAATTAAGAGTAGGTACTCCAAATGCAAGACCAGGGCGGCCACTATAATGCCGCCCACGAACATGGAAATAAGCATCAATGCCAGCGAAGTACCCATACGTAAAGTAGTCGCCAGCAAAACTCTCCTCTTTCCGCTCACAACTAGAGACCTCTGTCGCTGAGCAACTCTCCCTGTTGCCAGGCTTCGTCTCATATCGGCAGGCCATAAAGCGCTGCTCACTCCACTGGCATGGCGTCGGAAGCTTTGTAACTTCTTACTATCACCCCTACCCGGGTACCCCATACCTGGACTATCCATATTTCCGGTTACCTTCATGAACAGATTATCCTCTCGCGACACTGAAGTGCCGGCACAAAGACGGCTGCACTTCAGTGCTGGCGTGCAACACACCCTTCGCCTGTATACGCCTTGATGTAGTACAATACAACTATCAACCACTCTACAACATCCCGCCACCCATTGCCAGTAAATCACCCTATTTCACTACTATCTGCGCATATTCCAATACTACCCCACCTATGCAGGCACGGCACAATGAGTCCATACGCAGATAAAATAGCGACTCCCCAGCCCTCTCTACCACATCCACCACATCCACCACATCCCACCATACAATAAGATGATCGACCAGCAAAAGTTGTATTGCATCCCCCCACGCCTTCAAGGCATATCCAACCACCCATCCACCTATCATCCCCCAGGACCCGCTGTATTGCACAACGTCATGCCCTGGTTGTGTCTGCACACCGGCACTTCACTATCGCGAAAGGGAAAGCATCGTTAAAGCTGTTCTGAAGAAATCCGCAAAGCAGTTACCTCCTGGAGAAACGCTCTTTCCACTTTACCCCACTTCCGCATGACTCTGTGTGGTCACAACTTCATCTTACTGCATCGATGTCTGCTTCTGGTTATGAAGAGATGATGGTTTAGTTAAGAAAAGGTCAAAACAATAGGTGAGTTCTTAACCATTTATAGATTTCTTTCTATATTAGCCTTCACCCTCCCTTTCTACTTCGACTCTTATCTTGCCACGCAGGCCGGTCACGGCGGTTGTATGTGCCGGCGGATCCCATTCAAATGCAACCTTCTGTCGCTTGATGGGGACATTTGCATGTAGCTTATCCCAGCGGTCCTCGCGAGCCATAGTAAGCTCGACATTCTGCTCGTCTATATCCAGACGACGCGAGATCACCGCGAGGAGATCAGCTTTAATCAACTCCAGCACCTCTGGATTGATTTTCATACGATCCTGTACCAACACGACCTTCAAGCGTTCCCTGGCAAGCTCTCCCGGCGTGGGTTTCTTGCGACCTGACATAAATTGAAAAAGACCCATAGCGTGTGCCCCTTTTCAGGATGGCTAAGAACGTACCTGCCTCTCCGCCAGTGCTGGACCAAACCCAACAAAGCGTCGCAGCCTCTCAAAAAGTGATGGCGCTTCCATAATCTCGTTGAGGGGAATTTCTTCACCCAAGATGCGCTGGGCGGCATTGAGGAATGAGCGGCCAGCGCGTGAGCGTCTTTCGTAGACGATAGGTTCGCCCTTATTGGTGGCAACAATGATCAGTTCATCTTCGGGCACAATACCCAGAAGGTCTATGCCGAGCACTTCCAGGACATCTGCTACATCCATCATGTCGCCCCGCTTCACCATTTCAGGACGTAGCCGGTTGAGGATCAGGCGCGGCTCGGGCTTGCCCGCGGCTTCTACAAGACCAATGATGCGGTCGGCATCTCGGACTGAAGCCATCTCGGGATTGGCTACGATGACAATCTCGTCCGCACCGACAATCGCGTTACGAAAGCCTTGCTCAATACCGGCAGGGGAATCAATGACCACAAAGTCAAACTCCTGGCGTAGTTGTTGGCAGAGCTGCTCCATCTGGACACTGGTGACAGCGTTTTTATCGCGTGTTTGGGCGGCAGGCAACAGGTAGAGTTCGGGCAGGCGCTTATCTTTGATGAGTGCTTGCCGCAAGCGGCATTGCCCTTCAACAACATCGACAAGGTCATAGACGATACGATTCTCCAGTCCCATGACGGCATCGAGGTTACGCAGGCCGATATCAGAGTCCACAACGGCGACCCTTTTTCCCTGCATAGCCAGAGCAGTACCAAGATTCGCTGTGGTTGTGGTTTTGCCAACACCACCCTTCCCTGATGTGATGGTTATCACCCGGCTGTCCATAAAGTACGCTCCATCATATAAGACAACTGTTTCATAACGCTGTCTGAGACAGTGTATACGCGACCTCGAGGGTCGTTTCTACTGATACGAACTACCAACTCTAAAAGTGTCTTTAAGTTAAAAAACCGCCTTGTATCCACTATTTTCGTGGTGGATGCCCATTGACCCAGGTCTCAACCACAATCCGGCCATTTCTGATCGCCGCAACCTCTGGACGCGGCTGTACATCTGTTCCTTCAGGTGGCCGTGAGAGCAGGTGGGCGATACGCAACTGCACCGGAGTCAGGTGCAGCGCACAGACGCAAGCGCTTTCATTGTTGGGATACCCCGCGTGGACCATCCCGCGCAGCACTCCCCACACGATGATATCTCCACCCGCGACTATTTCAGCACCGGGATTGACATCGCCTACTACGATGATATTGCTGGTATGATGAATGGCTTGTCCAGAACGGATGGTGCGTCGTAAGAAGAGGGTGTCAGCTATTTCTCGCAGATCACGTTGATCCTGCACCGTCTCATCCAGATTTCCTGTACTTACAGGTGTACCGGGAGCAAGAGCAGGAGAGGAAGGCACCTGGGTCTCAGCGTCTTTACGCACGACAGTGATTTGTTCTAAGGACGTCACCGACATTTGATAGTGTGCCAGGAGATTTTCAAGTTGGGTACGTTCGCTTCCACGGAGCAAGCGACGACTGGTGTCAACTGCCAGGGAAGCGCCACGGAAAAAGCCAGGGGCTTCTGCAAGCCGATCAGAAAGTGCCTTGAGCAATTCGCTAAAAGGGGTCTCTGGCTCTAATGTCAAAAGCAAGCCATTGCGGGTACCCTTTATCGCAATATATCCTTGCACAGACTGCTTCTCCTCTCTGCCCAGTCTGCTTTGTTCTTCGGAAGCATCTCTTTCCGAAGTATCCTCCGTCTCCATAAAATCCCCTATTTCACTACTGGGAGCAGATCTGTATCTAGTAATGCTGTTGCCCAATGGAATGGGCCATACAACATGCATCCTAACAACATACAGTATAAGCTGACAGGTAGCAAAACGCAATAGCTCTAGGCATTCTGTAGTGTTTTTGCGTGGAGGGGCTGCCCCTCCACGCAAAAACACTACAGGATAGTACCCTTGTAGGCGCCAGGGGCACATGCATACAATATGAATAGAGTGACAACGGATGATGCCGCTGGCGCATCCCTTTGTTCGTGCTCTTCGCCGCTTGCGCTGAGGAATCCTGAGGTCGCCAGCCATATCAAACAGTGGGGGCAATACTCACGTACATGTTGCGGCTGCGCCGCAAATAGTCCTTTTCTACAAGTTTGTGTGTGTTTTGCGTGCGCGCCAGCGCAAGCAAAACACACACAAACTTGTACTACAACTTGTGGTCGCCGCAGGCGACCCGCCTGTACGAGGATATTGCCCCTACAGTATCAAAAGATAGGATGGTTATGCACAATGGCTGACTTTATGAGCTTCCCTACTGCTCGCGAACGCGTGCTCACCTCTGGAGATACCACTATCGGCATCATTCCCGATATCTGCCTGGTCTCGCATTTCCAGGTGGGCCCATGGCAGGTACTCTACCGGCCAGCCGAGACAGGTAACGTCAAACGGTGGGGCTTGCCACTCATGATCCCCAACTTCTCCCGCCTCAAGGACGGTATCTTTAAGGACAAAAACACCACGCTCCCTATCCATGGCTTTGGTCGCAATCTGCCCTGGACAGTAACCGCGCAGGAGAGCACGCGCCTGAGTATGCAGTTGAGCAGCAGCGATGCAACCCGCCCGGACTATCCTTACGAGTTTACGTTCACCGCAACCATTGCCGCCGGCCAGGGAACGCTAACCTATACCCTGACCATGGAGAACCACAGCGCCGAAGATATGCCTATTGCCCCGGGCTTTCATCCCTATTTTACTGTAGCTCAGCAGGATAAGGCGCAGCTTGTCACCTCTGGCCTACCAGGCTTTGAGGCCAGGGCCATTGACTGGGACGCCAATCCGCCTGATAATGCCAACCCATTCCCGCATCATGTCACTATCCAGGTGCCCCACGGCGGCACATTGATAATTGAGGAACTGCCGGTTGACAACAATTATGCCCTGGCCAATATGCAGGTCTGGTCGGAGCCCCCTACGAAACCCGATCATGCCTTTGTCTGCTTTGAGCCAACTGTCGGCAGCGAAGATGCCCTTAACCGTCCTGCCGACCGCCTGACGATTGCGCCGCACAGCTCGCGGCAGATTGTATTGCAATTGACGGCTAAGCCAACATCCACACTTTCACCTGGCTAAACACATACCTGCCATCATGAAGTTTTTACGCGTGGTAGTAGAGCATGATGTGATAGGACCCCGAGATTCCGGCAAAAAGTGCCGTTTGTTGATCCCCTGTTCATCTACGAAAACTTGCCGATGTAGTAAGTAATGTATTGGTCTTTTTAGCCCTATGCAGAACGCTGTCCCGTCTTGATGCTACCTATGATGGTGTTGACTTCGGGAGACATTTCTTCACATGGAGCAGCACCACCATCCGGTAGATACCATCAACAAGAGCTTTCAGAAGAATCGAGGTCCTACATTATGCGAGTCCGAAGTATATCTGTTAGCCTTATAATACCCCTTATGACTCTATGTATGCTTATCGGCTTCAATCTTCTACCGCCGCTGATGGCGCACGCGGCATCAAAACCACGGCCTCAACCGGCGAAAGATAGCCTTCAGATCCTGCCCAAAAAGCTGGCTAAACAGTCGACTATACCCGCCAATACAATATCTCTCTATGAGTCCACAACCAACGCCGTCACGATGTACAATCAAGGCTGTCGTGCCGCCCATGGAGCGCCTGGATTGATTATTCTTGATTGGGGCCAACCTGTTTATTTAGGTAACAACACCTACGGCACCTACGACTTTGGTGGGCATGACGATTCGGATACCGCCATCCTGCATGCCGTTGCCAACTTCGCTCAAGGGGTCTGGTCGTGCCGCACCAGTTCCACGAACATCGCTATCGGTATTGGTGAAAGTAACTATTACTCTGGTAATTCACTCCCCCTCACAACCGCCGCGTGGTATGCCGATGGTCAGCAATGGGGCAATCTGGTCAACACTGTGCAAAGCTTTATCTCAAACAATCACTACACTGTCGTGGGTTCCAACGGAGCCGGCGACCTGGAGGTGGAGTGGGAGAACTTTGCACTGACGAGCAGCATGGTCAATGGGTACAACAGCGTCACCCGGCACGCCTACTTCGATTTCGGAGACGATTCACCTGGATGGTGGTCCAACTACCAGGTATGGTACGTGGCGTATGGAGCAACGGATAATTTCCCCCTACCTGAGATCTACTACAATGCTGATGCAACATACGACTGGGAGCCTCTGGCCGTATGGGCTTGCAAGTACGAAGGCGGTCCCATCTACTTCAAAGGGACTATGTCCGAGAACGCATCCGGCACCAACTCTCCCGCCCAGGCATTTATTGATATGTACAATGCTGAAGCTTCGAATAGTTGCACAGCTAGAGACCTGCCCGGGATGATTTTCTCAACCGAGATTTTTTGGGCATAGGGCTACCATACAAACGCCTGCAAGCGAGTGTGATCTATCCTTAATCCTTCACAGTCGCTTGCAGGTGCCAGTTCCTCTGGTTCCCCTCACAGTGTCACTCGAAGAGGTGGTATTGAAAAGGTTGAATGTACCATGCAGAAACGAATTCATAAAAAGCGCCGTACAAAGCGTGTAACTGATCTGAACAGGCCTTCTCGACTCCAATGGAGATGGATGATTGTTGGGTTTGCTGTGGTCATCGCCGGTGTGACGCTGGTAGTATTCGCCCATACACTGGCAAGTCGCCAGCAGCAGAAATCAACAGATGGAAGCAAGATGCAAGTCGCCAGTACTTCTGCTCCACTACTTACTCCTATGAATACACCTGATGCACAGCAAACAACCCAGGTAGGCGTCTTCTCGCTCTCTTCAGGAGGGCCCATTCCTGTTCCAGCGAATGTCCTCCATCCCAACAATATAGCGCGTGTTGTTGTCAATAACGTGCTAACATCGATCTATGCAGGCTCCATGACGCGGGCACCCGAGATAGGAGCGCTTGCCATACTCCAGGAAAATCTTGTTACTGGACAGGAGAGCCTCCATATCTACCAAACACCCCAGCCCATTGGTGCATTGACAATTCTTGCCCTGCATAACAATATCTTGACGTTCTCCGCTCCAAAGGCACACGGCACCTTCGATCTCAAGACCGATCAATTCCAGTTCTGAATAAGATATTGAAGCCTTAGCCGCTTCCAGCAAATCCGTGCATTTCAAACACCCATAGGATATAATAGAATAGTTACCAAAAATAGCTCATATATCTTCTTTGGCAACGGCAGGAATACTTTCCTCGAGTCTGGGAACTCGGGTATACCTGCCGGGAAACCAGAAAGCAGGTTACCTTGATGGATAAACAACCGGCCAATATACATTGGCTACAAAATAATAATAACAAATCACCTCAGCGGCAACAAAATCAGCTGGGCCCTGGTGGCCGTCCGAACGGACAAACTCCGCAGCGCAGCCCGGGCATAAATCGCTGGTTACTTATCATTGTCCTGGTGATGCTCGGTATATATGCGTATTCGTTCTTGAATCCGGCTAATACTTCCAATACTTCCAATCGTGATGAACTCACTTACAGTACCTTCTACTCTCAAATCAATGACGGCAACATCAAAACCGCTGTTTTTAATGGGCAGACCGATATTACTGGACAATTTCAACATCCTGTTGGTCAGTATACACAATATCATGTCATACAATTGCCTAACGGTGATAACCAGCTGCCGCAACTGCTTTTATCAAAAGGCGCCGTTGTTATCTCTCAGCCGCCTCAGGATAATAGTTTCTGGCTCAATCTGCTTATTGCGCTGATCCCATGGGTGCTTGTCATCGGCCTCTTCGTCTTTTTGACACGTCGAGCAGGCCAGGGGCAACAGGGCATTTTCAGTTTTGGCAAAAGCCGGGCCAAGCTCATCCTTGAAGACCGGCCAACTACCACTTTCGCTGATGTTGCGGGTGTGGATGAGTCAAAGTATGAACTGCAAGAAGTTGTCGAGTTTTTGAAAACGCCGCAGAAGTTTCAACGCTTAGGAGGCAAAATTCCTCGCGGTGTCTTGCTGGTTGGCCCTCCGGGAACAGGTAAAACATTACTGGCAAGAGCGGTAGCCGGTGAGGCAGGCGTACCATTCTACTCCATGTCGGGTTCCGAATTTGTGGAAGTGCTGGTCGGCGTTGGCGCAAGCCGTGTACGTGATCTTTTCGATCAAGCAAAAAAAGCTGCACCCAGTATCATTTTCATCGATGAGATCGATGCTGTTGGAAGACAGCGCGGCACAAGTATTAACTCCAACGATGAGCGCGAGCAGACGCTAAACCAGTTGCTGGTGGAAATGGACGGTTTTGACACCCATCAGGCCGTTGTAGTTATCGGCGCTACCAACCGGCCTGATGGACTCGACATAGCCTTGCTGCGGCCAGGTCGCTTTGATCGACGGGTTACCGTGGATCGACCCGATTGGAACGGGCGACTGGCTATTCTCAAGATTCACTCACGCGACGTACCATTGGGTCCTGACGTAGATTTACTCACGATCGCTCGTTCTACTCCTGGCATGGTTGGTGCAGACCTGGCAAATCTAGTGAATGAAGCAGCCCTCCTGGCCGCTCGCCGTAACCTGGATCGTGTGACGCAAAAATGCTTTACCGAAGCCCTGGACAAAATCCTCCTTGGAGCCGAGCGCCCATTAGTGCTCAGTGAAGAAGATTTGAAGGTGGTGGCATATCACGAGGGTGGTCATGCATTAACGGGCCTGCTCTCAGAACATGCGGACCCGGTGACTAAGGTTACCATTGTACCGCGTGGCCAGGCCCTGGGCGTGACTATGTCGACGCCACTAGATGATCGCTATAACTACTCGAAAGAGTATCTGCTGGCGCAGATTGTTACTGCTCTTGGCGGGCGTGCTTCTGAACAGGTGGCTATCGGGCACATTACTACGGGTGCCGAGAATGACCTGCAGCGGGTAACGGCTATCGCCCGCCAGATGGTGATTCGATGGGGTATGAGCGAACGACTCGGCACCATCTCCTTTAGCGAGCGTTCCAGTCCCTTTATGGGCGTGAATGATAGCGTTGCTCCTTCCGATTATAGTGAGACGACCGCCGAGGCGATTGATGATGAGGTTGAGCGCATTGTAAATACGTGCTATGCTCGCGCTGTTGAACTCTTGACAACGCATCGCCCCACGTTGGATCGTATTGCCCAGGAATTACGCCGTCATGAAGTCATCGATGCTAGTCAATTGAAGGAGATTATGGAGGAGACAGGCGCCGTTATTGCTTCACCGCAAACTTCCTCTAGGGGCACTCCGCAAGTGATTGCTCCACCACCGCCTACTCCTCCTATTAAGCCAGAAGTAAATAACACTGGCACCGAATAAGGGTCTCCATACTTAGCAACTTAAGCAAAAGAGCGAGGTAAAAGACATGGCAAAAACAATGAACACGGCAGATACTACTCCTTCATCCCCTGATGGGACAAAGAAACAACGCAAAAAGCAGGCCAAACGAGAAGCTAAGGCGATGCTCAAGCTAGAACAGTCTCGCAAAGATGTGCAGAAAGCAGAGCAGAAAGTCGCCAGGGCACAAGCACAACTTGAGGCTAGCAGAACACGTTTACGTAAGCTGGAAGCAGAAGTAGAGAAGATGCAAACATCACACTCTGATTCAAGGGCAGACACAATCGGCACAAGCCAGCAAGCATCCACTCAAACTGGTACAGAGGATTATGCCTATATCTCTACTCCAACTAACCAGATGACCCCTTTAGCGCCAGTAGAAGGTCGTACAGACGTTCTTCAAGATGAGTCAAACTCTTCAGGCTCAGCAGTGAACAATGGAAATACTTCTCAAGAGGAGGAAGAGGAAGTTCCTCACGATGGTGCAGAAGCAGAAGATGTACACGAGGGCACAGGCCAGTAGGACCATAGTACAGGACAAACCCGCTTGAAAGTCCACCTTCAA
>Ga0137372_10005385_pt1 | contig 12495 bp, 12 predicted proteins | sample SagtaG_6_FD_104911 | JGI IMG/M metagenome (GOLD analysis project Ga0137372, IMG submission 104911) | Vadose zone soil microbial communities from Sagehorn Ranch, Mendocino, California, USA - Sage1_R_60_16 metaG | ecosystem: Environmental > Terrestrial > Soil > Vadose zone | place: USA...
AGCAGGCCCTTTCTGCAGGCGCAACCTGATCGTTCCTGATGGCGACGCAAAACATAAATGTTCGCCATCAAAGTAGCAGGATGGAGCAGGGAAGTCAATGAGTCAAATTAATAGATATGTTCATTCAAATAAACGCAAGTTATGCAAGGAGCCCCAGTCCGTATGTGCGCCACTCTCACACATCCAGCGCGGGAAAAGTGATCCGCGCACCGCAGGCATCCCCGTTTGTCTTAAGACATCTAAACGGTGTGGTTCAGGCCACCCCGAAGAGAAGCAATCTGAGGAGACTACATGAGAGAAGGCATTGGTGTGCTGGTCATAGGCGGGGGGCCTGCCGGGTTGGCTGCGGCTATTGCGGCGCGGGGAAAAGGTTTTCAGGTAACGCTCGTCGACGCCGCCAAGCCCCCTATCGACAAAGCGTGTGGCGAAGGGCTGATGCCGAATACGCTCGCAGCACTAAGTGAGTTAGGCGTTGCACTCGGGTCGGGTGACGGGAAGGTCTTTCGGGGGGTCCGTTTTATCGGCGGACCCAGTGTTGTGGAAGCGAGCTTTCCGGCCATTACCGGCATTGGGGTTCGTCGAACGGTCCTGCACCAGAGGATGGTGGATCGAGCACAGGGATGCGGAGTGTCTCTGCTGTGGAACACACCTGTTTCGGGCCTGACCCAAGAAGGCGCCATCCTTGGTAGAGAGGTTATGAGGGCAAAATGGGTCATTGGGGCGGACGGGATGCAGTCAAGGGTGAGGCACTGGAGCGGTCTGGATTTGAATTCGCGGCAACCGGTCCGTTTTGCCCAAAGACGGCACTATCGGGTGAAAGCATGGACGGACTACGTGGAGATTCATTGGGGCAAAAACATGCAGGCGTACGTCACGCCGCTGAAGAACGACGAGACTTGCGTCGTGCTGATATCGCGCAATCCGCGGTTGCGCCTCGAGGAAGCATGGCGGGAATTTCCGGGGTTAGCCGGCGGTCTCCTGAATGCGGAACTCAGCAGCGCGGAACGAGGCGCGGTCACACGAATGTGCGAACTAAAAAGGGTCTGCCACGGAAATGTGGCGCTGACCGGAGACGCCTCGGGCAGCGTAGATGCCATCACCGGGGAAGGTCTTTGCCTGAGCTTCCGCCAAGCGATGGCGCTCGCCGACGCAATGGCAACGGAGAAGCTTGACAGCTACCAGCAGGCGCACCGCCGGCTTGCCAGGCGGCCGCACCGTATGGGCCGTTTGCTCCTCCTGCTCGACCGGTATCCAGCATTGAGAAGGCGCGCCATGCGAGGTTTGGCCAAGGATCCTGAGTTATTTGCACGCCTTCTGGCTGTGCACCTGGGAGAGGCCTCGCCGAAATTTCTGGCCGCAACCGGTGTGCGCCTGGGTTGGCAATTCTTGGCAGCGTGAATGGAAAAATGGAAAAGGTGATTGATGAATCTGCATCGAAACCGTCTGGCAGCGATTTTCTATTTTTCGGTCGTACTGGTCATAACACTTTTGGTGCTAAGCGCATTGCCACAGCACGCTGCGCCAAGAGTGCCCGCCAGCGATGTCGTCTTTGCGCTGGACGTTGCTCAGAGTAAGGTGTACTGGTCGTTAGGAACCACCTTCCACACCGTACACGGGTCATTCGCGTTGAAGAAAGGAACACTGCGGCTGGACCCGGCGACCGGCAAGGCCAGCGGAGAAATCATCGTGGATGCTGCAAGCGGAAAGAGCGGCAACGATTCACGCGACAAGAAAATGCACAAAGAAGTTCTCGAGAGCGGGCGCTACGCCGAAGTGATATTTCGGCCGGACCGCGTGGAGGGGAAAATTGCGCCCCAAGGAACTTCCACCGTGCAGGTCCACGGCATTCTGGTGCTGCACGGCAGCGAGCATGAGTTGACCGTGCCTGTTCAAGCAGAGCTGGCGGCGAACCATTGGACGGGCAACGGGAAGTTTAGCGTCCCTTTCATTGATTGGGGCTTGAAAAACCCGAGCAACTTTTTCAACAAGGTCAACCACGCGGTGGAAATCGACCTGGAATTAAAAGGGAGTTTGCAAGGCCCCGTAACGCCATAACGCGATCTACTCTTCCGACTCCTGAGTCACAATATGGATATCCACGGCGGGTGACTCGCGTAAGAACCGGTGCACGGTTCGATGCAGCACAGACTCATTTTCTCGAAGAGCCCAAATTAGGTCGGAAGGCAGCCTAGATAGGGAGGCGGAGGAGGGCCTTGCAGCCGCGGCCATCAGAGCGGTTCATCAACGTTAATTCGCCGCCGTGAGCTTCCGCGATCTGGCGGCTCAGAACGAGACCGATGCCGGAGCCACCCGGCTTCGTGGTAAAGAAGGGAACGAAAAGGTTGGTGGTGTTCGGAAGGCCCGGACCCTCGTCCACAACCCACACCTCGAGTTGTCCGCCGTGCCGGGACCAGCCCACTTGAACGGCGCCGCGGGTTTCGAGCGTCGCATCTGCGGCATTACGAACCAAGTTGATCAGCAACTGTTCCAGTTGGTCCGCGTCAGCCGAGATCACAACGTTAGGACCACTCACGATGCTGACTTTCACTCGGGTCTCGAGTTTTACGGTCCGCCCGATCCATTCCGAAACATTTACAGGTAGCAGCTTCGGCTGCGGCAAGCGTGCCAGTTGCGCGTATGCAGCCATGAAGCGCCCCAGCGCCTCAGTGCGGGAGCGAATGATGCCAAGGCCCTGCCGGAGATCATCCAGAATCGCGGCGGAAGATTCGCTCTGCAATTCCGCGGACTTCGCGGCGCTGATAAGCCCGCTCTCGAGGCCTTGTGCGACGGACTGAATGGGGGCGAGGGAGTTATTCAATTCATGCCCAAGAACGCGAATGAGGCGCTGCCACGCTTTGCGCTCTTCATCACGGAGCGTGCGGCTTAGATCGCTTAGCACGACCAGGTGATGAGGCAGACCGCCCTGGCGGAACGAGCCGCGGCGCAGCCCCCAGCGCCCCGAACCCCCAGGAAAAGTCAACTCCATGGTGCGTGCGGGCTCGCCGTCCAGGCAAGCGCTGAGCCCCAATTCTTCGGCGGTAAATCCAAGAAGACGCTCCTGGGGGCGTCCCAGCAAGCGTTCCCCGGCGCGATTGACAAGCCGCAGTTTGGTATCGTTGTCGAAGGTGAAGATGGCCAGGTCAATTTCCTCCAAGACGGTGCGCAGGAGAGCGGCGGCTTCCAGTGCGCCCAGGCGCTGCTCCCGCAACGTTTCGCTGAGCGCATTCACTTCAATCATGACTTCGCCCATGGCGTCTTCGCTGCTTGCGCCGCGGGCTCGGAGCGAGAAATCTTCTTCGCGCAAGGCGGCCAGGAGATTCGAAAGTGTTTGCAGGGAAAAGACCACGCGATTGCGAACAGAGAAAGCAAAACCCAGCCAAAGGGAAACAATGAAGAATGTCAGTGTCCAGACCGTTCCGGAAGAATAGTTTCCGCCCCAGAGGAAGATCAAGGCGATGAGCGAACCTGGAACGCCAGCAGCCAGCGCGAGGAGCTGGATGCGGCGCTCGTAAGTCAGTTGCTTCATTCCAGCCCGTGTTTTTGCAGCCGGCGATACATGGCGCTGCGGCTCAATCCCAAAGCCTTGGCCGCCTGGCTGACATTTCCTTCGTGGCGCGAGAGTGTGCGCTGGATGAGATAGCGTTCCACCTCGTCGAGGCTCATCTCCTCGAGCTTGGCGGAGGCGCCAGCGGACTGCGCGCGCAATCCGAGGTCTGCCGCGCGGACGGAGGGGCCAGGCGAGAGAAGCACACCGCGTTCAACTGCGTGATCGAGCTCGCGAACGTTCCCCGGCCAGGGATGTTCATGAAGAGCCTTGCTGGCCGCGGAGTCGAAGCTGGAAATATTTTTGCGATAGCGCTGCGCGTAACCGTGGAGAAAATGGTGCGCCAGGAGATCGATATCCTCGCGGCGGTCACGCAGGGGAGGGAGATGGATTTCAATGGTATTCAGGCGAAAGAGGAGATCTTGGCGAAATCGGCCGGCGGCGGCTTCGGTGTTGACGTCGGCGTTGGTGGCCGCGAGAACTCTCACATTGACGCGCCGCGTCGTGGACGAGCCCACGCGCTCGAGATCCCCGGTTTCCAGGACGCGCAAGAGTTTCGCCTGCAAGTTGAGCGGGACGTTGGCGATTTCGTCCAGAAACAGCGTGCTGCTGTCCGCGAGTTCGAACCGCCCAACGCGGTCGGAACGCGCATCGGTGAAGGCGCCCTTGACGTGACCGAAGAGCTCGCTTTCGAAAACGCCTTCGGAGAGACCGCCGGCATTCACGGTTACCATTGGCTTCGACGCGCGCGCCGACAAAGCATGAAGGGTTCGAGCGACAACTTCCTTGCCCGTGCCGTGCTCGCCGGTGATCAAAACGTTGGCATCCGAAGGGCCAATTTGCCCAATCAGCTCGAGGACAGGAGCCATGGCGGGAGATTTCGCGAGAAACGTGGGGCGGGATTCGGCGCGCAGGATGCGGTTTTCCGCTTCGAGACGCGATGCCTGCCGCAAGGCCTGGCGTAAATCAATCTGTGTGCGCAGGATGGAGAGCAGGCGGGTGTTCTCCCAGGGCTTTTGGACAAAATCGCGGGCGCCGCGGCGCATCGCTTCGACGGCAACCTCGATGCTGCTCCACGCGGTCATCACCACGACGGGCAATGTGCTGTCTAGCATTTGGATGCGCGTGAGCAGGTCGAGTCCCTCCTGGCCCGATGTCGTGTCTCGCGCGTAATTGAGGTCCATCAGGACCGCGTCAAATTCACGGGATTCGATGGCGCTCAGGGCCTCGGCAGGAGAGGCCACGGCCTGGGTTTCATAACCTTCGCGTTTCAGGAGCAAGCGCAGAGCGTCGCGGATGTCCGCCTGGTCGTCCGCCAGGAGAACTCGGTATAGTTGAGGGCTAGTCGTTTTCATCCGAATGGCATTGCGAAGTTTATCCTACTGCCGTTTACCAGGTGCAGCGAGAAGCGCTCGAACCGCAAAGTCCATCGGCACACTTCATTCGTACCGAAGCGCGACGAGCGGATCGACACGCGTAGCGCGTCGCGCCGGAATGTAACATGCCAGCAAGGCGATGCTCACAAGGAGCAGCGTTAGGACCGCCACGGCCGTAAAGCCTGGGCTTTTTCCCAACATGCGCAAGGCATAGCGGAGATCCTGAAAAAAAGTCGTCACCATTTGATTCCTCCGCGAATAAGGCAATTACCCGATTAAGCGGGTCGTGCCGCGCTCGCACCAGCGCCCGCCGTCGCGCTTTCACCTACGACCCAGCCGTCCTTCAGTTGGATAATTCGGTTTCCATACGCCGCATTTCTTTCCGAGTGGGTGACCTGAATAATCGTCGTGCCGGCCTCATTCAGCCTTTTGAAGAGTTGCATGATCTCGTCGCCTTGAGCCGAGTGGAGGTTCCCGGTCGGTTCGTCGGCGAGGATCAGCTTTGGATTCATGATTACCGCGCGGGCTACGCCCACAAGCTGCTGCTGGCCGCCCGAAAGCTGGTTCGGAAACAAGTCTTTCTTGCCCACGATGTTGAAACGGTCGAGCGTGTCACAAACCAAGCTCACGCGCTCCTTGCGCGGCACGTTCTTGTAGGAAAGCGGCACCTCAAGGTTTTCGAATACCGTCAAATTGTCGATCAAGTGATAGCTCTGGAAGACAAAACCCATGTTTGCTTTGTGCAGTTCGTTGCGCTTTTTTACGTTCAGTTTGTGGACGGCCTCTCCGTGAAAATAAAATTCGCCGGTCCACGCGCCGTCCAGCATGCCGATGATGCTCAGCAGAGTGGACTTTCCTGCCCCGGAAGGCCCCATGATGGTGACAAACTCCGCCGGCTGGATGTCCAGGTTAATCCGGCGAAGCAGGAAAAATTTGTTCGGGCCCGCTTCAACGGCTTTTTCCAAATTCCGCAGCTGAATCAATGCTTCCACGCTGTCTCCTTCTGTTTTTTGTTTTCAGACCGCTGTCAGCAACCGCAGCACTTAGACATCTAGACCAACTTCATCCTTCGCGCAAGGCTTCCGACGGATGCAGATGAGTGGCACGCTATGCTTCGCTGCTGCCTGCGAGGTTGAAGCCGGCCGCCGTAGAGATGGTTATCGACTCGGACCACTGGCAGTGCACTCTCGAATAATCGAGCTGTCGGAAGGTGAAATTGGTTTCGCTCCCGCAGCCCGCGGGCTTCAGGCTCCTACGCGGGCTTCCTGTGTTTCTTCCACGATTCGGCCGTCGAAGAGGTGAATGGTGCGCTCCGCGAAGTTGGCGTAGCGCTGGTCGTGCGTGACCATGCAGATGGTTGCCCCATTGCGGTGCAGATCGCGCAGCAGTTCCATGACCGCTTCTCCATTCTTGGAGTCGAGGTTTCCGGTGGGCTCATCGGCCATCAGAATGAGTGGATCCCCCACCAGCGCGCGCGCCACGGCCACGCGCTGCTGCTGGCCGCCGGATAGCTGCGACGGATAATGGCGCAGGCGGTGCGCCATGCCGACGCGCTCGAGCGCGTGCTGCACTTTTTGCTTCCGCTCGGCCGCGCCGGTGCCACGGTACGTCAATGGAAGTTCCACGTTCTCATAAACTGTCAGGTCGCCGATCAAATTGAACGCCTGGAAGATGAATCCAATTTCGCGATTGCGGATTCGCGTCCGCTCGCTGATGGAGAGCTTCGCCACCGGCTGTGCGTTCAGCCAGTAATTCCCCTCTGTGGGCGAATCGAGCAGCCCGAGAATCGAAAGCAGCGTCGATTTGCCGCAGCCGGAAGGTCCGGCGATCGAGATGTATTGGCCCCTCTTGATCTCCAGGTGAATCTCCGACAAGGCGTGCGTCTCCACTTCATCGGTGTAAAAGACTTTCTTTACGCCTTCCATCTTGATGAGCGTTCCATTTGCGTCTGCCATTTTTTCTCCTTCATTCGGAATCTGATCGAACTGAACTCTTTTCTCCGCGAAAATGGAGCGTTTATTCGTACCGCAGCGCGACGATCGGATCGATCCGTGTGGCCCGCCGCGAAGGTACATAGCACGCGAAGCAAGCTACCACCGCGATGACGCTGAGCGATACTAGGTAAACTGCCACATCGCCCGCGTGCACGCCGAAGAGCAGCGATTCGCTCAGCCGCGCCAGCCCGTAGGCCAAAGGCAATCCGACGATCGCTCCGGCAAGCACCATCCATCCGACTTCTTTGAACACCAGTCCGCGCACATGGCCGCTCGCCGCGCCGAGGGCCACGCGGATGCCAATCTCGCGCGTGCGCTGCACCACCAGATATGCGAGCACGCCGTAAATCCCCAGCGCTGCGAGCAGCGCCGCCAGTCCTCCGAATGCCACCGAGAGACCGGCGATCACGCGCTCCGCGAAGAGATCCTCGTCCACCACGCGGCGAACCGTCTTCAGTTCGTACATGGGCAGGTTCGCGTCCGACTGCCGGACGGCGTCCCGCAGTTCGTTCGCGATCAGCAAGGGGTCTTGCTGGCTCCGCACGTAAAAGCTCATCCCAAAGAGCTTCCCGAATTGCGAATAGGGAAGGAAGAAATACGACCGGTCCGCTGCGCGGACATGATCTTCTTTGGCATTCTTCACCACGCCAACGATTTCAACGTCCGGCTTGGTTCCGGGACCGCCCAGCGCGAAATGCACGCCGATCGGGTTTCTCTTCGGGAAAAAGGCCTTCACCATCGCTTCATTGATAATCGCCACTTTCGCGCTCGTCGCCGTGTCCCCGGCGTTGAATTCCCGCCCCGAGAGCAGTGGTACTCTCATCGTTGAAAAATAGTTCGGGCTGATCGCGTCATAGTTCACGTGCTGCTCATCGCTATTCAGGTTTTCGCGTCCTTCCACCGTGATATTTGCGCCCATATCCGAGCCTGTCAGCACGGGAATCTGCGATGAGCCCACCCCCAGCACTCCCGGCAGCCCCGCCAGCCGCTCCCTCACCTGGTCGACGAGGGCGATGGTCCTCGGCGTGTCATAGCCACTCAGTTGCGGCGAAATTGAAAACGTGATCAGGTTCTCCGTGCTGATTCCGAGTTGCTGGTTCCGCAGGTTCCATAATGTCCGGGCAAAAAGCCCTGCTCCTGCCAGCAGCAGCACGGTAAAAGCCACTTGACCGGCGACAAGAAACTTGCGGAATCGCACGTGGCCCGGCCCTGCAGACGAGGTCGAGCCTTGGTCCTTCAGCATCTGCGAGATCCCGGTCCGCGCGACTCGCCAGGCCGGGATCAGGCCGAAAAGGAGTGCCGACGCCACTGTCGCCACCACGGCGAATCCCAGGACGTTTCCATCCACCTTCGAGTTGAGCCCCTGCACCCCACCTTCTGTAACGACGGCTTGGGTCAAAATGTTCATTAACCACACGCCCAGGACCAGTCCCAGGCCTCCCCCTCCCAGGGCGCAAAGAAAGCTTTCCACCATCAACTGCCGCATCATCCGCCCCTGAGTAGCGCCCAGCGCCGAGCGAATGGCGAACTCTCTCTGTCTCGCTGCCGCCTTGGCCAGCAGCAGGTTTGCCACGTTCGTGCACGCGATCAGCAGCACCAGCCCCACCATCGCGAACAGCGCCATTAACGCCGGCCCAGAGTCCTTCTGAAGAACCGTCCGGCCTTGCGCCCCGGGATACAGAACGATCTTCTTGTTCAGGAATGCCTGGCGTTCTTTCGCGTCCAGGTGTTTGAGGCTCGCGATTTGCTGCTCCAGCAGTGGGGGATAATCCGTGTTGATCCCCGCCTGCGCCTGTTCCACAGACACGCCCGCCTTGCGCCGCGCGAACACTGCCAAAAACGAATCGTTCCAGTCGTCCAATCCACTGCGGATGGGCGTCATCTGCCCCTTCATCGTCATGGGCACGAAAATGTCTGGCGTCTGCCCCACTTGTATGCCGCTGAAGCCCGCCTGCGCCACGCCGACGATGGTCATTTCGGTGTTGTTCACAAGAATCGGGTGATTCAGCACGCCAGCGTCGCCGCCAAAATGCTGCGTCCAATACGCATGACTCAAGACCAAAATCGGATGCGCCCCTTGGATGTCGTCGTCGGCAGGCGTCAGCACCCGCCCAAGCGCCGGCCGCACTCCAAGCACATCGAAGTAATTTCCGGTCACGAGCTCGCCCGAGCCACGGTCCGTCTGGCCGCGGCTCGCTATGTTAGCCGCAAACTGGAATCGCGCCAGCACACCATCGAAAACCGACGCGTTCTTCGCCAGGCCCTTATAAAGCGGGTAAGAGAAGATCTCTGAGTCGTCGCCGTCGCTCCACACATGCCCGCGTTTTGGCCCTGGCGACTTCAGCATCACCAACTCTTCCGGGTTGCGGACCGGCAGCCGCCTCAGCAGCACTTGGTTCAAAAGCGAAAAGATGGCCGTGTTCGCGCCAATTCCCAGCGCAAGAGTCAGAACGGCGATCGCCGTGAATCCCGGATTCTTCCCGAGCATCCGCAGGCCGTAGCGCACGTCCTGCCAGACCGTGTGCATTCGTTCCCTCCTCAAAACATTCGGCTAGAAAAACCAAAACTACTTCAGCCGGATTCGGTCATAGTTGTCCCATTGGGACATGTCGGAGAGAATCACTTTGTCTCCCACCTTCAATCCTTCCACCACTTCGATGGTGTTCACCGAACTCCGCCCCAGCTTTACATTGACGCGCACGGCTTCCGATCCGTCATCAATGATCTTGAAGATTCCGATCGTGCTGTCTGCCTGGCCATGGACCGGTCGGCCCACGTAAAGCACATCCTTCAGATTCTCGAGCGTGACCGTGCCGTCCACACTCAAGTCCGGTCGCGCTCCCTGCGGCAGAGGGTCTGTGATGGTCACGTCCACAGTCACCGTCCCGTTCTGTACCGAGGGATCGATTCGGGAAACGTGGCCGTTCACCACTCCGTTCCGCGTATCGATCGTTGCCTTCTGCCCGATGGTCACGTCCTTCGCTTGCGTCTCCGCAATCTTGATTTCCGCTTTGAGTTTCTTGGGGTCAGCAACGCGCGCCAGGTTTGTACCTGGTGTCACATGCTGCCCCACCTCCACCGGCACGAGCTGCAATACGCCATTGATGCCCGCCCGAACATGCAGCGCATCCACTTGGCTCTTCTTCAGTTGATAAAGGGCCTTCTGTTCATCGATTTTTGCCTGCTGCGCGGCAAGTCGCGCTTTCGCGGAATCCGCGGCCACTTTCGTGCGTTCGCCCTCAAGCTGCACGCGAATTGCCAGTTGTTCTTCCCTCACTCTGGAGAGATTCCTGATGTGGTCAGACCCGATGCCCTCTTTGAACAGCTTTTCGTCTACGTCATGTTGCAAGCGGGCCTGCTCGAAATCACTGCGCACGGCGGCTTCGTTCGCCTTTTGGTTCATCAGATCGCTGTCCACTTGCACCTTAAGGTTGGCGTAGTCCGCTTCCGCGCCTTTGAGCTGGTATTCCGCGTCCAGCGCCTCTCGCTGCAATGTCGGGTCACTCAGTTCCATAATGATGGAATCCGGCTTGACGATAGCCCCCGGACGCAATACCCAGCGTTCCACTCGCGAGTCCGTCTGCGCCGGGATCCAGCGAATCTCCTCGGGAACCAGCGTCCCCAATCCGCGCACCTCTCGTAGCATGGGCCCGCGCTTCACCTCGTCCGGCCAAATGGTGGCGCGGTCCACCGATGGTGCGGCGGGCCGCAACCGAGAAAGCCCGTAGGTCACTCCTGCCATCAGGATGATTGCCACGGTGCCGTAAGCAATTCGCCGAATTTTCTTGGCGCGAGCGTTGGATGGTCTTTGTATGTCCATGGTCAATGTCGCTTTCTAGAGCGCAACTCACCTGCCCCGCGTGGCCTATTATAAGTCTCAGAGCTTCAATTGGTTACCACCCATTCTTGATGGAAGAGCTTTCCATTTTGACCGGAAATGGGATTGTCCGTCCCACCTTCGGACAAGCGTGCCGCCCTTCCACCTTCGGTTTTGTAGAGACGTTCCACACGAATCCCTTTCAGCATTTCATTCACCCCTTGAATCCCGTCTAATCCATCCAGCGCTATTACAACATCCCAAATCTTCTTGGAATCTACGTTTTTGGAGTGCCCATCGAAGAACTCCTCTTCGCCGGAACGGGAGGGGCGATCTGGAGCGTCGCGTATGAATATGTGCAAGGATATCGCCTCACCCCCGCGCCACCTCTCTGATTTGTGTGCTCTGCACGGGTAAGTCCGGCGCTGGCGGCTCACTTCGTTCGCCCTTGACTGCGTCTTCGCTGCGGGAATGATCCATCTATGAGAGGCTTGGGCCTCTCCTCGCGGTACCTCGGCTCTGTCGCCGCGCGCAGACGCTCAGAGCGGAGGAAGGCCCAGGGATCGCAGACGACTATCCAACAGTCGCTGATCGATATAAACGTTGTGCGTCAGCAATTGCCGAAAGACGCTCTGAAGATCCGTCAAATAGCGTCGTAGGTAAAAGGTTTCAAGCAAACCGACGCTGCCCAGAATTTCGAGGCCTTCCGCCTGTGCCAACTTGCGCGCTCTGTAATCGTCGATCAGCAGAGGGCTCGCACCGAGTTCTTTACCCAGGAGGATTGTGCTCATCTCTCCTGGACCCAGACCATATCTTTGTTGGGCAGGGAGCAGGTCGGCTGGACTCCGAAGTCGCTGTACTTCAATCCATTCTGCTTTTGAAACCTCCGATGCTCCTGGTAGGCCAGCTCCAGCGATGACAACTTCATAGTGAACTTCAGCGGAGATGTAAAGACGTGGAAAAAGTCGATTGAGGAGGTCAAAACAGCCAAGCTTGGTCAGAATAACCAGCGGCGATGAATCAGCTACGACGGTCACGCTTTGAGACGGTCAGCAGTCTGGCGTTCTTCTTCCAGGTCCTCAAAGCTGTACCGTAGCGGGGGGACACCGTGCTTCGCCGCGAAATCCATGAAAGCCGCCAGCGGCGTCTCGCACAGCTCAGCAGCGCGTCCCAGCGAGACCTTATCCTCGCGATAAAGTTCGAGCGCCAGCAATCGAGCGGCTTCCTGGGAGAGGTTTCTCTCCTCCAGATTTGCTGCCCTCAGAAGTGCCGAGGGCAAGTCAACGCGCACAGTCTGCATACCTCAAAATTACCGCATCCGTGACAGCTTGTCATGCGATTTCCCCCGAGCCACACGTCTACGGGCCACCCCTTCAGCGTCTCAACTCCGTGCGGGCGAATCTCTCCATCCCACAGCACTAGGAGCTTTCCACCGGAACGCTGCGAGCCTTGATTCGAGCGGCGGGAATGACGGTTGAAGAATTTCTAGCACTTCTCTGAAGGCACCGCGCGGCCCACCCGCTGATTTCGACGAGTGTCGAAGGACTTTTCGAGAAACTGTCAGAAGCCGCGCGGCTTGATAGGCCCAACCCCATCGAGTGCGCCACCCAATTCATCACGGACGGCCAACTCCCGATTAGACGTGTCGGCTCAGACGGTCGATGCAACACCATCTGGTATAAAGCTGATTTCAAAGGTGGTGTTTATGAGGCCAGGGAAACGGTTCGGGCTTTCGGCGGAGCAGAAGAACGACGTGTGGCGTCG
>Ga0137372_10005390_pt1 | contig 12484 bp, 11 predicted proteins | sample SagtaG_6_FD_104911 | JGI IMG/M metagenome (GOLD analysis project Ga0137372, IMG submission 104911) | Vadose zone soil microbial communities from Sagehorn Ranch, Mendocino, California, USA - Sage1_R_60_16 metaG | ecosystem: Environmental > Terrestrial > Soil > Vadose zone | place: USA...
GCCCCACCGGAGGTAGCACCCTAATCATTTCGGGGCTTCGCCCCTGAGTTGGGGCATAGCCCCTGATTCCATCAACTCTAGCCGGAAGGGCACAGCCAGGCACCGCCCTTCCGCACATCGGGCGGCACAGCCGTGAACCGGAGTTTCCACACAGTCTCTATCGCTCCCGGTTCCGTATTCGTCAACCCACGGCGCCAGACTGTTGCGTCGTGGCCGTGTTCTCCCTCGCAATTAAGCGGTTGCAGAAATTCACTTAAACTCCCGAAACTCTAAAGGAGACTCACGCTCATCGCGTCAATCGATATATCAACACGGCGGCCCGTTTGATTTGTCTTGGCAACGTGTCCAGATCGGCATACTCGCCACGAGCGTGTGCACCTCCGCCGGTTGCGCCTAAACCGTCGAGTCCCGGGATCAAGTGCGCAACGTACGAAACGTCGCCGGCACCTCTTTCGCCGGGATCAAGTGCTTCAATTTTTCCAAAACCAAGATCCTGACTAACTGTGTCGAGCTGTTTCAGCAATTGGTAGTTACCCTCGGCTGGAGGCATGGAGGGAATGCCCTCGTAAAAAGTAATTTTCGCCGAAGTGCCGGGCAAGCTCTTGGCGACGATTTCACGCATCTTTGCACGCGCCGCTTCCTTCTGCTCGGCAGTTATGAAGCGCAGATCCCCACGCACGATCACCTTCGCCGGAACTACGTTTGTCTTTCCTCGCGTTGTAAGGTTCTGCTCTTTGACTTCGACTTCCGTTCCCCCTGAGATCACCGATGGATTGAAAGTCAGATACTGTTCGCCGCGGACGGTTTCGTAAAACTGATTGAGAATGCGCGCCGCCTCAAAGATGGCGCCGTTTCCCATGCTCTTCTTGAAGATTGCCGAGGAGTGTCCGGTCCTCGCAGTAACTTCGAGCAGCCAGTCGCTACTGCCGCGCCGCGCCACTGTAGCGATGTTGCTGCCGCCGTTTTCAAAACTCAATGCCAGATCGCTGCGTTTAGCGGCGGCGATCATATCGCCGCGACTAACCTCTACCGGATCTCCCGAGTCTTCCTCATCACCAGTGAGCAACACAATAACGCTCGCGTCTTTGAGCGTGCCCGTATCGTGAAGCGCTTTCAAGGCAAAATACAAAACGACATCGCCTGCCTTCATATCTGACGACCCGGTGCCGAATGCTTTATTACCGTCACGTCGAAATTTCTCGCCACTGAGCACAGTATCGAGGTGACCGAGCAGCAAAACACGTTTACCCTTACTGCCACTCTTTTCCGCCAGCAAATGCCCCGCGCGTTTCATCTCCGGAGGCATGATGATCCATTTAGTAGTGAACCCCAGCGATTCAAACGCGACTTTAAAGACCGCGCCAACCTGCCTGACGCCGGTGAGGTTTTCGGTAGGGCTTTCAATGTTGACAGTTTTCTCCAACATGGCGATGGCCTCGCCGCTGTGCGCGTCGATGTAGTCGATAAGGTTCTTTTCGTCGGGCGAGATCTTTTGTGCGTAGTTCGAGGCGGAAGCAAGAATTACGAATACAAAAGCGAGGGCAATTCCCTGAACCGTTCGTCCCCACGCTTGCTCGCGGCGTCGGGTGGTAATCGTTCGTACTATTTTCACGTAGTTCTCCTCTCCCGGAAGGATTTGCGGTGCAAGTAACGAGCCTCGCTGCACAAAAAAATCTTCAACAGTCCGGCAGCGGACGAGTGATAAATAGCGCAGCACTTAAGTGCTGGGATGTCGAAACATGACAGTTGGCAGTCCGTGAAAACGGACGGTTGCTCTTATCATTGAACTGTTCGCGGACGCTGACGTGCCGTTAGAAATATCGACTCACGGAGTTGGAAAAGGGAAACTGAATTCCAAGTCGGTAATGATCGCGCTTAGGTTGAATAGTGACAACTGCTGTTTTGATGGCAGTCATACATCGAATGGATCTTTGTCAGTCAGATATGCAAGCAAGTCCTGCTTGTTGGGGCGCGTCGCGAGCCATGCGCGTACTCGTTCGATCTCGGCGTAATCATGCGGGCCGAATCTCGAGATATAGATTCGCTCCAGGCGTTTCTTCCGCGCCTCTTTTTCCGCCGCGTCCTGCCAGAACGAGGTGAACATCGAATTCAGGTCATCATGAAGATTGCGTTCCCGCAAAGCCTCCCACTCATTCCTGTCCAGCCAGACGCCTTTGCAACCTTCGCAATGGTCGATTGTAAAACTGAAACCATGTCCGACGAGATACTTGACCGTACGGAAGCGACACTCAGGGCAGTCGATATGAATGCCGGGTTCGACAAGTGACAAGCCGCTGTCCTGGTCTGACCGCTCCGGCAGGTTGGGCCCGTGTTGCTCCAGCCACTTCCAATACTGCGCCCCTCTGAGCCAATTTCCCCGGCACTCAGGGCACTTAAAAAATGTGAGACCCGGCTCCAGGTCCGTCGCCCGTAAGTCAGGCGACTTGCAGACCGGACACTTCATGATCACCTTTTCTTTCATCTCAATTGACCTGGAACTCATTCCTTTACCTTCTTTACAAGTAGAAAACGAGTAACTCAATTCGAGGTCGTATTTCTGAATCTAACTGCTTGCCGTCTCAGCACTCCCGGCATTCTCCGTCTGCTGCGTGGCTCTGCCGCCTGATGTGCGGAAGGTCTGTGATCTTCCGTGAGATGCCCACCTTCCACTCGGGGCTATGCCCCGGTATTGGGCGCAGCCCCGGAACCTTTAAGAGCAATTCCGGTGGGGCAGAGCCGCCACCGCACATCAGACGGCACAGCCGCGCAGTCCCAATACGTCAAGATTGAGATGATAAACCCACTTTCGTGCTCATGAAACGTTTGAGAGCTTTTAGGTCTCTCTTCTTAAGTTCGCACTAAGTCCTCAGCCAGGCTTGTTCACTCAGGTCTATTTGGAATTGGCGGTGAGGTAATCATTGATAAACTCATCCACCTGACCAGCAAGGTAACTGCGAACAGCATCCAGCTTTTCCTTTCCTACGAAGGCCGTTCCCCGTATGGTCCAGGTTGCTGCAGCAAACGCCGGGGATTTCTCAAGACGATAGAGATACACGCCTTGCCATAATTCGACGCCCATATGCACAGCATAAAGATTCTCCAGAACATCATCACCCTTCACGGCATCAACCGTCACGCGAAGGACGGTTGGGCCGTCCGCTTTGTTCGCTTCCCCTTCGGAAAATACTTTAATTCCTGCCTTACGCAAGCGGAGTTCAATGTCCATCTGGATCTGACGAGCGGCCAAACCATCACGCTCAAGCTCCGGATTCAGCTTTTCGACAACGACATGAAATCCGTGAAGGCCTTTAAGAGTTTCCTTACCTCTGGAACCCTGTGCTGCAGCGTTTACACTGATAGACAAAGAAATAAGAACAAGTAGAGCCCTCTTCATTACAATCCTCCTTTTGAGTCGAAGGCGATCCGAACAAACCCCCATACGTGAAGAATACCTTCCGCAAAGGCTCACGGCCCAAAAAGAATTAAGACCGTCGAAACGGGAGAGAGTATCAGAATCATGAGGTTGCGAACCAGGTTCCTTGGGTTCTCTGGTAGTGGGTCAGTTTGAATTCAGTGAGGAAGCTAATTTACAGAACCGAGCGCGGTAGCGCCGGATCCTAAAAGCAACGTTCAGTACTAAGTGGTCCTGTATGCTTACAATTATTACTAAAGTAGACTCCAACATCCGGCGCTACCGCGCTCGGTTCTGTAAGCGCCTCCGCTAACCCCAAACTGAGCCAATACCTGGGTCTCTTATTTATTCATGCCATCGCTGGCCGAAATGTTTCTCCACAGCGCCAGACGGTTTCCATCCGGATCATAGACGCGAATGTATTGTGCATTCTCCGAAACGATCTCAATTTCTCCTTCACACTCGCAGCCGAGTTGTGGAATTCGCTGAAGGTAGGATTCGAATTCGTCTATCAGAATGTAAATGAGGTAGGCATCACCCTGGCTGAAAGAGTCGCGCTTTTGAAATCCACCGCCGACGCCTGACGGAGGCTCAAATCCCAGATAGGTGGGAAGTTCCTTTGGCTGCGTCGCTTAAGCGCTACGCTTGAGTCGGTTCTTTGATGCGGCACTTCGAGGGGCTTTGCTGCGGGCCGCTGACTTAGCAGTGTCGGCGAGCAGGTGGGGCGCGCGATTCACGGATTCGGTGTCTGGAAAGACATTCGCGAGCTCGGGGTCGATCAGCACGAGATTGGTGCCGGCTTTTGCTTCTCGATAATACTTGCCACGAACTCCGCCTTTCAGTTGAGAGAGATCGTATTCCGATCTCAAGTCGTCATTGTTTTTTTTCGCCGATGCTTTCTTCATACTGTTTACGCTCCCGTTTCGTTGCCTTCCGACCCACTAATGAGTCGAGTTCGTTTGTCTCGCCGCGTGTGGGAAAGAAAAACTACCCTCTGTCTTGTGGACCGGTCAATCGTGATTCCTCTGTTCTCCTCGTCAGAATGGTCAGGGTCAGGATAACTCACCGCAAAAGGATCGAGAAAGACTGTCGCTGCTTCTTCAAAAGAAACACCGTGCTTGCGCATGTTCGCCTTAGCTTTTTTTGAATCCCACTCATAAATCACTTCTTCAGTTTACCTCAATCGATGCGGAGACTTCGATGAATGCTCGGGCGCAAACTAACTGTTCTGATATATCTCCCCACCCGCCGCAACAAACTCTTCAGCCTTCTCTTTCATTCCCACTCCGAGCGCCGCCTCTTCATCGATCTGTTTTTGCGCAGCGTACTCTCGCACATCCTGCGTGATCTTCATGGAGCAGAAGTGTGGGCCGCACATGGAACAAAAATGCGCGAGCTTGGCGCCTTCCTGTGGCAGCGTCTCATCGTGATACTCGCGTGCAACTTCCGGATCGAGCGAGAGGTTGAACTGATCTTCCCAGCGAAACTCGAAGCGCGCCTTGGATAACGCGTTGTCGCGATACTGCGCACCGGGATGGCCTTTGGCGAGATCCGCGGCGTGGGCCGCGATCTTGTAAGCGATGACGCCGTCTTTGACGTCTTTCTTATTGGGCAGGCCGAGGTGTTCTTTTGGAGTAACGTAACAAAGCATCGCGGTGCCGTACCAGCCAATCATTGCCGCGCCGATTGCGGAGGTGATGTGATCGTAGCCAGGACCGATGTCGGTCGTGAGTGGACCAAGCGTATAAAACGGAGCTTCCTGACAAGTTTCGAGCTGCTTGTCCATGTTCTCTTTAATCAAATGCATGGGCACGTGGCCCGGACCTTCGATCATCACTTGGCAGTCATGCTCCCAGGCAATCCTTGTCAACTCGCCAAGCGTTTCGAGTTCGGCAAACTGCGCTTCATCGTTAGCGTCGGCAATCGAGCCGGGACGCAAACCATCGCCGAGCGAAAAGGAAACGTCATAAGCAGCCATGATCTCGCAGATCTCGCGAAAGCGCGTGTAAAGAAAACTCTCCTGGTGATGAGCGAGACACCACTTAGCCATGATTGAACCACCTCTGCTAACGATTCCCGTAGTGCGCTTTGCAGTTAATGGAATATAAGGAAGCCGCACGCCCGCATGAATCGTGAAGTAGTCAACGCCCTGTTCGGCTTGTTCGATCAGAGTGTCGCGGAATATCTCCCAGGTCAGGTCCTCAGCTTTGCCGCCGACTTTTTCCAGCGCCTGATAAATAGGAACAGTGCCGATGGGCACCGGTGAGTTGCGAATGATCCACTCGCGGGTCGCATGAATATTCTTACCCGTTGATAAGTCCATGACGGTGTCCGAGCCACACTTAATCGACCAGCGCATCTTTTCAACTTCATCGTCGATCGACGACAACACTGCTGAATTGCCGATGTTCGCATTGATCTTTACGAGGAAGTTGCGGCCGATGATCATCGGCTCGCTTTCGGGGTGATTGATGTTTGCGGGAATGATCGCTCGGCCGCGAGCGACTTCATCGCGTACGAATTCAGGAGTGACGTATTCAGGGAGCGCCGCTCCGAATGATTGACCGCGGTGTTGGTGACGCAAGGAATCGCGGGGAGCCTCTTCCGTATCTCTGTCGGCAGGATGTTTACGCTCCCAGCCAAGGTTTTCACGGATGGCGATGAATTCCATCTCGGGCGTAATGACTCCACTGCGTGCATAGTGCATCTGCGTCACGCAATGGCCCGGCTTAGCGCGCAGCGGCGTGTGGCGAAGCGCGGGAAAATCTTCAAGCCGGCCTTTCTCTTTTTGGCGCGCCTGATTGGCAGCGTCAAAAGTCAGATAGCCATCGTCGATCGGTTGCAAGTCGCGGCCTTGATATTCTTCAACGTCGCCGCGCGCGAGAATCCAATGGCGGCGCAGCGTCGGCAAACCCTCACGCACATCACAACGCACAGACGGATCGCCCCATGGCCCACTCGTGTCGTAGACGCGCACCGGCGGATTGTCTTCCAAAGTGTTATTGAAACTACGCGTCTGGTTTTGCGAGATCTCGCGAAAGGGTACGCGCACGCCGGGCTGCTTGCCATCGACGTAGATGCGACATGAATTCGGCAACGCCTTGTCACTGTTACCCGACATGGTTTCGTTCTCAGCTGGTTTGATTGCGGCACTCATTGGAACTCCTTATTGGTGCGCCGGTCGCGTTCGCTGCCGGTTCTGTCTTCTGTCGCCCGCTTCGCGGGCTCAAGTTCAATTAGAAATGCTGATCCCCGGGTTCCGCTTCGCTTCACCCGGGACTATTTTCTGCCGTCGGCTTAGCCGACTTGTTGCGTGATTCAATCCACGATGTCAAAACCGATAGGAATTTGCCATCCTCTTTCGCATTGCTGGATCAAAGACCGAAGTACAAAGATCCAAGGCTCAAAACAAAAACCGCTCCACCCTGATCAAACGGACGGAACGGTCATTGGATAACTGTTTCTCCCTTCGACGGTGCTAACCGTATCAGGTTCAAGGGGTCTCACTCGAAGCGACTCTCAGCCGCGCGTCTTTTAAAAACGAACGCGGCTCCCCCGAAAGCGGTCTAAATTGTCAAATCCAAGTGGCAATTCTAAATCTGTTCGGCAACGCGTGCAATGGCGCGACTGACATGCCACAATTGCTTTCCCTATGCGGGCTAAGGCTCAGTATTAATCCAACCTGAAAGAAAGAACAACATGGCGGTAGCAGAAGGCCAACGATTTGTCGATTTCAATTTGCAGAACCAGGACGGTAAGACTGTGAAGTTAGACGATTTCGCGGGCAGGTGGCTGGTGCTGTACGTTTATCCGAAAGATGATACGCCGGGTTGCACTATTCAAGGAAAATCATTCACAGCCTCGAAACAGGACTTCGACGACGCGAACATCGCGGTGGTAGGCGTCAGCGCGGACGACGTGGCTTCGCACAAAGACTTCTGCAACAAGTTTGCGTTCACGATAGACTTACTTGCCGATCCGAATCAGGAACTGCTGAAAGCGGCGGGGGTGGGACAGAGCGAATACAAAGGCACGATGTATTGGGACCGCACTTCTTTTGTGATTGATCCGGAAGGCCGGCTGCGCCGGATCTATCTAAAAGTAAATCCCGAAGGCCACGAGCAGCTGCTGTTGAACGACATTAGAGAAATGCAACAGGTTGTCTGAACCTTTCGTTGACAAAAGGCATTCGGGGTCATTTAACAACGTAAAAAACGTATGGCTCGTTCGTCAGGAGCACAGTGCATTGGGAGCAAGGCCGGTCTCTGCTGAGCACCATCGCGCCGGAGGGAAGGGCGAAATCGCGGTCGACACGAACAAACTCCGTTTGCTCCATTCTTTTTTCAGTCGCATACCACAAGGCTTCCACATATGACGGCTGGCCCGAACCATCAATCAGGTAGATTGGTCGGTTAGGAAATACAATCGCCTGGTCGAAGATTTCTTGATAAGCCACGTCAAAATAGTCTCGACGTTTTGGCCCTTCGCGATGAAAAACCCATTGGAAGTACGCTGCCTGCAAAGCTGCCAGGACCACCACTGAAATCAGCGCGATCCGCCGCTTGCGGTGATTAGCATGCCGGGACCCCTCAAATGCTGAAATCTCGTTGCGTTCCTGCGTGCGCCACCCGTCGAGCAGCCATGTAATGGCCGGAATGGTGATCACAAGAAGGAAGATTGGCAGCGCAATTAGTCGTAACGTATGAAACTGGTCGATTGAAATGGCTCCGGGAAGAATTGAGATAGCCAGGCCGAACACCACGAAGAGCCACCACCGATCGCGGCGATGTTTGATTAGCACCACGACTATTCCCATCAGCGATAACACCAGCGCGCCGACCAGGAAGCTCCCAAGTGAGCCTGGTACATGATGGCGTGGATTTGGATCACCCTCAATCAGCCATTGCCAAACATTAAGCTCGTGCAAATAACGCGACAAGAATTTGGCTGGAACTTCCGAGAGAGGAGTAGAAGGCTGAATGTAGGAAACTTCATAAAAACGCTTAGTTAGCGCCCCCGGATGGTCGCGTCCAAAAACTACAAGAGGTATTAGCGACAGGGCATAGAGAACAATTGTTAATAGAGCTCCGGCCAAACGGCGTCGATTGGTGGCGAAAAGCAACAAACCAAGGGCGAGAAGTGGGGCGAGGATCCTTCCACTTGAGTAGCTGTAGGTCAGCAGCGTTAGGGACGCGGCGATCTTCACGGAATCAACAGGGCGCCATAGTGTTCGCGTATGCGCAGTGTGGACCGCTAGCAGAAACAAAACGAGGAAAAGAGGAAACAAGAATGTTTCGATGACGAGCCTGCTGACTTCAAACAACCACGGCGTGATTACAGCAATGAGCGCTACCGTCAGACCGACCATCCTCTTACCGGAAACTCGCCGGGCCAACACTCCCAGTAGCACCGCGGCAGAAAAGACCGAAACAGAACTCACCAGTCTTGCAAGCCGAGTACTAGGGTTAAGTAGTGAGAAAACCCCTGCCAGAAGATAGATCTGAGTGGGACTTGCGTATTGGATGTGGGAGCCGTAATACAGTTGACACATGAGCGGCCAGTGCACGCCCGTCTCGTTTGCTCCGGACTTTGCAATCAGGTAAGCGTTGTAAGAAATCCCTGCTTCATCAATAAAGAACCCTGGCGGGTTGTGAGTGAGACCTGTTACATACAGGGCGAGAACGAGGGTAGCGACCAATAAGAGCGCCAAACCTATCGGGTGATCTCTGATAAACTTTCGAAACACGGCATTTTGTGATCGATCCTGAGCCCCCTTGGTCAGAGTCGTAAGCGCACTCGCTAACAGGATTGTGCGAGCGCGAGGCGTTGGATTGGCGCAACTCAGTTGCCGATTAGCGACGCCAGCCGCCGCATCACCTTTGGCTCAACCACCGATGAAACTCATGCTTCGTGAGGGCGCGACAAACTGAGGATCGTTGATGTAGTGGCGTGGCTCTTTCTTCATCACGACACTTTCGATGAAATCGATAATTTCTGAGCGCGTTGCGCCAGTACGAACGATATCGCGTAGCGAGTGTTCGACAGTTGAAAAAAGGCAGGTGCGAATCTGGCCGTCGGCGGTGAGCCTTATGCGCGAGCAAGCGCCACAGAATGGTTCAGTCACAGGCGCGATGATTCCAATCTCACCTGGTGCGCCGTCAGCAAAGCGATAGCGCGAAGAAGTTTCCGAACCACGGGCGACGTCGATCGAAGATAGGGGAAACTTTTCATTAATGCGCTCGCGAATCTCACGTCCGGATACCACATCCGCACGCGACCACTCGTGGCCCGCGTCAAGCGGCATAAACTCGATGAAGCGCATCTTCACGTTGTTTTCGCGAGCAAAAGCGGCGAAGTCCTGAACCTCGTCTTCGTTGTGGCCGCGCACGATGACCGCGTTAATTTTGATTGGCTCCAGACCTGATTGTTTTGCCGCGGCGATTCCCTGCAGCACGCGGTCCAATACATCGACGCCAGTCATCTGCTTGAAGGTGTCGCGCTTCAAACTATCAAGGCTGATGGTAATGCGATCCAGTCCTGCGTCTTTCAAGCTCTGCGCACGATCGGGTAAGAAGTAGCCGTTGGTCGTTAGGGCGAGATCACGAAGCCCTTTTGGTTTTAGCTCCGCAAGTTTTTGGATGATTGTCTCAATGTCGCGCCGCATCATCGGCTCGCCGCCGGTCAAGCGAATCTTCTCGATGCCAAGCGAAACGAAAATATCGCAAACGTATTCAATCTCCTCATACGAAAGCATCTGCTCTTTCGGCGCTATGGGCGGCTCGCCGTGGGGCAGACAGTAGAAGCAGCGAAAATTACAACGGTCAGTCAGCGACACGCGCAAATCGCGGATCGGGCGGTTGTATGAATCTTTGAGATTTACAGGCATCTGACGAGAATGATACTCGTCTCATAATAGAGTTTCAAAACTACAACGTTCCAACTCGGCAACTATATAAGGCCGAAAGCTCGCGAAGCGTAGGGTTTACGGGAAGAAAAATCACGATGATATAACCTACCTGGCCTTCGCGTAGTATCGTCCGTTCCAGCGATACACAACCCGTCGAAGTCTGCGGCCATTGTCATCGACCGGTCCCTGCTCGTCGTCTTCATAAGCGCTGAAAGTCGCAGCTAAGCGACTCCGGCGAATAACGCCCAACTCACCGGCATTCTTCGGTAACCCGAAATCTGCCGGCTCACCAAAGAGCATCGCCGAATAGATCTCATTGCTCAGTTTCTTTCCGTCTCTGAAAAGATACTTTGGCACTGCCTTGCCGGTATTTTTATCGACACGGAAGTAGTAGTAGGTCAGTCCGGGCGGCATGCTGTTGCTTGTTTCGACCTCGATTATTTCTTCTTCGTTCAACTGCGCGAAGGCGACCCCTACCGAGTTGTCCACGCGTGAGTAGTAACCATCCAGCAGTTCGCTGACAACGACTCCCCCTTTATTACGATTGAGCAGAAATGCAATCGAGCCGTTGTAACCGATTTGATAGCAGGGGTCGGAGATGAGCACCAGACGCAACCGCTGATTACCAAACAATTGAAACTGATAATCGCCACTGTGGAGTTTGTCCTTTTCTTCAGCGGTGAGAGAGCCGGGGCTGCCTCGGAAATCACATATGTTTAGAGCGTCAACGCTCGTTTGCCACCAGCGCGGATCATCGAACGCCAGTTTATCGACGAGTTCATTTATCGCTGATCTTCGCTCCGGAAGTCTCAGGAGTTTGTCATCAGAATCAATCAACCCCTCGGGACAGTCGTAGATCAGCTTCGGAAGGGGTTTGAGCGCGGCATAAACATCCTCACGACAAACCGAAGTGTGCGCTTGCTTTTGAGCGACAGTTTGGCTCGAGACAATAGTGAGCAAGGTGACTAATGCCATGAAGGAATGCTTTATTGTTTGCATCGTCTATCGTCGTCCGCCGTTTTTTCCTGATTAGCTCGCTTCATTATCGACCCGCCAGCCATCGTGCCGCATTGCCTACGTATGTCTTGATGTCTTCCAGCGCCTGAGGGTTTTGTTTGTAACCGTTACCCGGTGGTTCCATCAGAAAACTCGGACAACCCATTTCGGTGTCCCAGTTGTAGTCTGCAAAGTGATGAAAACTTGATTCGGCGATGCCACGTCCCAGCTGGTTACCGTGTGTATTGGTCGAGCTTTCGAAAGCCACCACGAGATTAAAGGGACGTCCCGTGACTTTGCTTTGCCCGACTGCAACCACGTGCGCATGCTCTTCACCTTCCGGCACACCGACTGCTCCTTCGTGCGGATGAGCGGGGAAAAACTGGACAACGCCGGTCGGCGAATTTGGATTTCGCAGCAGTTCATGAGGAGTTACTGCGGTTATGGTTTGATAATCCCCATTTGCGCCGGAATGATAGTTGGGCCATGAGATCGAAGTAGTGTACGGATCATCGCGAACATGCCGGGAAGGATCCGGCTCGGGATGTTGGGAGTGAAAAAAGTGAGCGCGTCCAATGCCGCCCAGAGTGCAAAGCGAAGTGCCGAGGTCCTGGTGATCGCGCGTAGCCATGATGCCGCCGCCGCGCTGTCGAAAACGAGTGATGCCCTGGCAGTCTGTGACGGTCAAACCATCACCCTGATCAATCGCAAATAGCCACAACTCGTTAAAATCTGTGGTATCCAGCGTGCTGAGCACCGAATCGTTACCGGCTGCGTCTGAATCACGATCGCGAGTGGTCACCTCGCAGAGCGGCCTTCCGGACTCGTCTTTCAGCGCAGCCAGTTCATCTCGCAGCAGAGAGAACCGGCCGATATTCCAGTCGTCTGCAGCAAAGGGAATAGTGGTCTGCATTAGAATGCGAATCGGACTAGTCATACGCTTCCTTTCAAGCTCTGCCGGTTTTAGCGTCGGGACCAGCTCCGCCTAACAGAATTCTCCTGGGGGTTTGAGGGAAGATTAGTGCAAGCACGTCAAGTCGCGCAATGAGAACTACTGCCAGGTGAGATTTGATCGGTAGTGACGCAAGGTAGAATGAGCCATTCAAGCGAGAGCAGGTTTTTGCTTCGCTGAATCAATAACGCTGACGGGTCAGCTACCAGCGCGCGGC
>Ga0137372_10005400_pt1 | contig 12476 bp, 16 predicted proteins | sample SagtaG_6_FD_104911 | JGI IMG/M metagenome (GOLD analysis project Ga0137372, IMG submission 104911) | Vadose zone soil microbial communities from Sagehorn Ranch, Mendocino, California, USA - Sage1_R_60_16 metaG | ecosystem: Environmental > Terrestrial > Soil > Vadose zone | place: USA...
CCGCGAGGATCGTAGTGTCCTCTTTCACCTGCTCGACAAGCGCATCGAGCGCTTCAGTAAATTTTTGCTGGATTTGCTCGTTCCCCATGTGTGGTATTTGAAAATGGCGAAGAGACGCTGACCAAACATAAGTATCGTACTCGTCAGATTAATCCGTAGAGTTCTAAATCGAACCAGACGACATGGGTACGGTACCGGGAGCGGTAGCGACCGGGCGCCCATCGAAACGCCCTCTCAGCAAGGCGCCCGGTCGCTACCGCTCCCGGTACTGTACCGCAGCGTCATTACGTTTTGTCTTGAGGTCTGCCATAGGGCCTCTAATAGGCCGGAAGTAGAGCGCACTCAATATAAGCAGGCTAAAGGAGTTGTTACACATCCAGACGATCCTCATATGGCGTCACCTCTCCATGCTCGATGAATCGCCTGAGCAGTCTGAGGTACATAGCCCAGCAATAGCACGAAACATGGTAATGTTCGTTCGCCTCGGGCCAGCCCAAGTGATGAAACCGCACTTGAGTCACGCCATCTTTTTCGTCTAAATGAAAGCCCACGCGCGTTTCCAGCCAGTCTTCCTGAGCGCTGGTCACCCTGAATTCAAACTCGATGTCCGGAACACATCGAGATACCACCGCGCGCCAATCGTATTCTTGGCCAAACCAGAGTTCGTATTCCGCCCCTTCCACGGGTTTTCCCGCCGAGCGCTTTGTCCACCAGGCGTCGAGACCGTCCGGCGTTGAGATTGCTTGAAACACCTTCTGACGCGATGCTTTGATCGGAAAGTGATGAATTATATCGGCCATCATTCCTCCTTCATTGCCGGGCCTTACTTTCTCTTATCCGGCGGAAAGGTCTTGAGGATGTGCTTGACGGAACCCTTGATGAGTTTCTTGAGTGTCGGCAGGTGAACATCCGAGAGCCGCTTGATGTAGACGCATGCCTTACCACACGAATGTTTGCCGAGCTGAGCCATCAGGTCGTCGTAGCCTTCGAAGCCAGGCCAGATGTAGAGAGTGATATTCTGTTTGCGTGGGGAAAATGCGGCCAGCATCCAATCGTTCTCGCGACCGCTGCCGTATTTGTAGCGAAAACTGCCGAAACCAACAATGCTGGAACCCCACATCTGCGGCTTGGCCTTCGTGGCTTTCTGCATGATGTCTGCTATCGCCCAGCAGTCGTTGCGGACCTGTTCGTCTTTGATGGCGTCGAGAAAGTCGCCGACGGACGCGTCATTGCGCTTTGTCTTAAGTTCAGCCATAGAAACCTCCATTCTCAACTTTGCCGTTCGCCAAGACAGTAACAAAGGCCGTCCGGGGCCACGACGAAAAAGACTTTCCAAGAAGTGTCCCCGTGTCGATCAATTCGGAAGTCCGCTTCTTCCTTTTCTAAACCATTCGACTTCAATTCCGCGAAGGCGGTTTCGACGTCGTCCACCTCGAAGAAACATCCTTCCTGCGTCGGATCGCCTCCGTTCTCCGCCAGCCCGATTTGGATACCGTCTCGCGCGAGAATAACCGACTTATGCGGCGCGTCTTGTCGTGATACGACGCGGAAGCCGAACACTTTTTCGTAGTACGGAATCGCCGCGTCGACGTTCTGAACCGGAAGGTTCATGGCGTCGTCGGCGTAGGGCGATGCGTTTCTGAATACTGCTTTCATCGTCGCCTCCTGTAGACGATAAGGACGTTCATTTCACAAGACGCCAACTCCCGGCCCACTCCTTGAGGACGCGAGCCATCTCGACGAACACATCTTCATCGCTCTTGCGAGAGCGTTTGAGAATGCGGAAGCCGTGGTCGGCGGTGTCCAGAAGGTGGAGTGTTGCGTGTTTGCCGAGTTTTTTGCAGACGGGTTGTAGAAGGTCGAGGTTCGCCATCTCGTCGCGCGTGCCGCTGAGAAAGAGCATCGGGACCGTGACCGCGCTGAGATGGTCCGCGCGCTTCGTGTCAGGCTTGCCAGGCTGATGCAACGGGAAGGAGAAAAAGACCAGACCGTCTACGTTCTCGAGTGGCGCCTCCGAGGCCGCCGTGGAAGTCATGCGCCCGCCGAAGGAGTGGCCACCAGCCAGAAGGCGCAGGTCGGGGGCGGCCTTGTGCGCCGCCGCGACCGCTGAGCGAACGGTCGCTGTGCAGACCCCCTGCGAGTCGCGTCCCGCTCCGTGCTCCATGTAAGGAAAGTTATAGCGAAAGGTTGCGATCCCTGCTTCGGCCATCCGCTCCGCAACGGTCTGGAGTGTGGAATGCCGCATGTTCGTGCTGGCTCCATGGCCGAGGACAAGCATATGGCTCGCGTCGGCAGGTCGAATCAGCAAGGCGGAGACTTCTCCCTTTTCCGGTGTGGCAAGGATTTTCATCTCTTTTGTTTTGTGAGCCATCTTGAGGTCTCCTCAGAAAATAACCACGTAGGCGCCGAATTTATTCGTCACGTTATTGTCACGTGACGAATAAATTCGGCGCCTACGTGGCGCGTTTTCATTGTTTCACGACATGAAGGCTCCACAGTATTGCTTACTGGCCAGACTGGGCGCCAGATTCTTGCCTCTCAAGGATGTCGTCTCGTTTATAGCACAGTTGTTCAACCCATCAAACGATAAAATTCGGCGGATTACCTATTTCATTTTCAAGGCGACGAAGGTCATATCATCATCCGCGGCTTTGCCGGCCGCCCAGTCTTCGCCCGTTTGCAGCAAGCGGTCGATGACGGCCTGCGGCGCGGCATGCGCATTGGCCAGCAACGACTCTTTGCTGCGGTCGTAGCCGAACATTTCGCCCGCCGCGTTGAACCGTTCGGGCAAACCGTCGCTAAGCAGACGCGCAATGGTTTGCCAGCTGAAAGTCAGTTCCCGGCCGTCACGCTCGACGGTCATCGCATAGCGCGAGCCCGGCGGCAGGCGGTATTCGTCACCGAGCGCATCCGCGTGCTCCGCCACCTTCACGCCATTGATAGCGATAATTTTGTCGCCCGGGCGCAAATCTTTCGCCGGACTTTGCGTGTCTATGCGGGTAATGTGAAACCTGCCGTACGAACCTGAACCGTGCCAGCCCCGATCGCTGCCGGGCGGGTAAAACCAGATGTAGAAGCTCGCAGCGCAATAGACCGACAGCAAGGCGAAGAAGGCGACGCCGAAAATGAGCCGAACCTGTTTGCTTGTCATAGGCTAAACATATTAACCCTCACTTTCGCGCCGCCGCCAGCGCGTCGCGGATCGCCTTGATGACGAGTTCCGGCTCATCGATTTGGACGTGATGGCCGCTGTGTTCGGCAATGATCAGCTTCCCGTTTCGCGACATCGCCGCCATGGCCGCATGCTCCCGCCTGTGCTCCGCTTCGAAGGCCTTCCCGTCGGAACCCTCTTCTTCCGACTTTCCACGGGTCAGGACGATCAGGGGCATGTCGCCGAGCGGATGTTCGCTCTTCGCCCGCTCGGCCCGCAAACCCGCGAGCTCTTCGTGCTCGAACGGGTTGACGGCGGCGGCGACGTGCCCCACCTGCGCGAGCGCCCAGGCGCGCATAAGCTGCGCGTCGGGCGGCAGCTTGTCGCGTGGAGGTTCGTTCGGGCTCTGCGCGAGCTTCTGTGCGCCGGCCTTCATTTGGCTTAAGGCGTCCGGCGGAATGTCGCTCACTCGTAATGGGCCGGAGACCTTCACCGCCGGAATTGGCGCCCCCTTCACGAGGTCCGCCGAACGCGCCAGTTTGCCATCGAGCAACATGCGCCACGGATTGTCGGCGCCCGCCTCGACGAGAACCATTCCGGCGACGTCCGCCGGATAAGTTGAAGCATAGAGACGAACCAGCCAGCCGCCGTAGGAATGACCCACAAGCACAAGGGGCGGTTTCACGGCGCCTTTGTCGAGTAACGTGTGAAGCTCATAGACGATCTGGCGCAGGGTGCGCGGGTGTGGACCGAGATCGCTCCACCCATCGCCTGCGCGGTCGTAGGAGCAGACGCGCGCGAATTTGGAGACGTCCGGTTGGACCAGGCTCCACTCCACCGAGAAATCGCCGACGCCCGCTTCGAGGATCACGGTCGGTTGTGAAGCGCGGGCTTCGCCTGTGCAATTTAGATGCAGTCGCCACCCGCCGACATCAACGAGCTTGCCGGGCGGAGGAAAAGGAGGAGGCGCAGCTTGATCCTGAGCCACAACGTTTGTGGCCGAGAGCGCGAACGACACTAGCGCCATCACCCACGCCAGCGCCGCCGAAGACGAAGACGTAAGAGGTTTCATTACTTCCCGGAATCGAGATGCCAGCCGGCATTGACCAATTCATTTCCACGGCGGACAAAGATTTCCGTACCGCGGCCGCTCATCGTCGCGCGTTTCCCCTTCACTTCGGTTTCACAGAGGTAGGTAGTGTAAACGATGATGGCGGGACCGTATATCTGCATTTCTGTTTTCGGGAACTCCAGTCTCATCAATTTCCCGTCGCCGTCGGCAAATCTTTTCGCTCCGGCGAGGATCGCCGCCTTGTTAGACCATTCGCTCGAACCATCGTCGATGGCGATCGCCTCGTCCGGAATCAGTCTTTCCAATGCGGCCCGATCATTGGTGAAATAGGCTTTCCAAACGGCTTCTCGCGCGGCTAATACTTCTTCGCGAATCTGCGGCGTTACGGTCGCCGGCTTTGATATCTGTTCCAGACGCCAGTCAGGATCGATCACCGTATGAGACGCGGCCTGAATCCAGCTCCCTTTCCGTTTGGCGTAGACGTCCATTATGCGGAATCGCCGCATCGTGACTGTAGCGCCGCCGATGTTCCTTTCGAAGTCTCCGAAAAATGAAGCCACCGCCAACTCGGGGCCATAAAAATGTACGTCGAAGTTACCGACCCGATAGCGCGTGCCGGCGGGGAAGTAAGGAATCGTTTTTGGCGCGTCGGCGGGTCTCGGCCACTCGATGCCGTTGGCCCTCATGTATTCGTCAATGCCTTTGATCGGAACGCGAGAGCCTTCCAGAAACCCTCGCCAATCATCCGAATGCGTCTTATGAATCTTGCCAATGTCGCCGTCGATAAACGCCTGGAAGATGCTCTCTATGTGCGCGCGGATGGCCGCCGCATCAGCCGCGCGATCTTCCTGGGTTTCTACAGTCACAGCTTTTGCGACGGGGCCGGCGGCAGGCCTAACGGCCGCGAATAGGGCGACGCCAAGAATGAACGACAAGAGAGAAAAGATTGAAATCCGCAGAATCATCGTCGTAACCTCCCGAAGTCAGATATTGAGGCTTTGATCGTCGTTTCGGTCATAGGCGGAAGACTGTAGAAATCATCCACTCTTATTTTCCTCTCCTACATTTTCCTGTTTCGGTTTTGACAACAGGAAAATGTAGGAGAGGAAAATAAGGATCGATAGTTCCTCAAATCGTTCACTGTGGCTGAAAGGACGATCGGCGCCACGTACTCTAAGTCGTGGGCAGTTTCACGACAACTATGAATACGCGAGCGGCGTGTCCGCTGACGCGAACGGTCGTCAATCATACGAGCGTACATCGCCGCTCTTGCCTCCAGGTTCCGCCTGCAATACTTTGACCGGGTGCGAATCTCTCAAGGTCTTCAACCCCGACTTCTTCGACCATGGATGCTGGTTTCGGCCGCCTGGATTCTGCCCGCCGGGTTCGCCGCCATCAATCGGATCGCCCAGACGCATATCAGCGGGTGGGACCCGGTGACCGTGCGCGATCTGCTGTTTGAGAGCGGCGATTGGTTTCTCTACGCCTTTCTCACTCCGGCGGTCTTCGCGATCTCGCAACGCCTGCCGCTGGTAAGGCCGCATCTTACGCGGCGCGCTGTGTCGCATCTCGTGATCTCTTTACTGTTCTGCGTCGCCTGGGCGACGTGCGGCAAGTTCCTGAAATGGGCGCTGATGTTGTTGCTCGATCTGAACGCTCTGCGCGCGGCGATGCAGGACGATCAGTTTTACCATAAGGCCGGCTTGGACTGGCTGAGCTGGATATTCATCACGTTGCCGTTCGGCGTCGCCGTCTATCTCTGCGTCGTCGGCGTTGAGCATGCCGTTCGTTACTTCGTCGAAGCGCGCGAGCGCGACGCGCAGTTAGCCCGTCTTTCCGAACAGCTCTCGAACGCGCGCTTCGCCGCGCTTCAGGCGCAGGTGAATCCTCACTTCCTCTTCAACACGCTCAATACTATCGCCGTGTTCGTGCGTGACAACGACCGCCAGGCCGCCGTGCGCATCGTCGAGCAGTTGAGCGAAGTGTTGCGAACGACGCTGAGCAGACATCGTATGAATGAAGTTCCCCTCGGAGAAGAGCTTGAACTCGTCCGGCAGTACGTCGCCATAGAAGAGGCGCGATTCTCCGACCGGCTGCGGCCCGAATTCGACATAGAAGATTCGCTCTTGTCCGCCGCGACTCCCAGCTTCGCGCTGCAGCATTTAGTGGAAAACGCGATTCGTCATGGCATTGCGAGACGCCCAGACGCGGGCCGCCTGGTCATCGCCGCGCGGCGCGACGGCGACACGCTCGAAATCTCAGTCATGGACGATGGGGTGGGCGTTGACGCCGACCTCATCATGCCTGAAGGCCACGGCGTCGAAAACACGCGAGAGCGATTGCGCGCCTTGTACGGCGGGCGCGCCTCGCTCGAGATAACTAGACGCGCGGAAGGCGGTACAATCGCTACGCTGAGAACGCCATATCATGAGATGGTCCCGTAGTCGAGCCCCGTAGTCGAACCATGAAGCAAGTTGGGTGGAGAGTCTTGATCGTCGATGACGAGCCCGCCGCGCGCCGGGGCGTGCGACAACTGTTGGCGGCGTTTCCGGAGTTCGCCGTCGCCGGAGAATGTCGCAACGGCGCAGAGGCGCTAGCGGCGCTGGACGCGTCGGCGCCTGACGTGGTCTTCCTAGACATTCAGATGCCGGGCATAGACGGCTTTGAAGTGATCCGCCGCCGAACCGTAGAGCGGATGCCGGAGGTGGTGTTTCTTACGGCCTTCGATCAGTTCGCCCTTCGCGCATTCGATGCCGAAGCGCTCGACTACCTAGTAAAGCCCGTCAGCGAGGCGCGATTCGCCGCCACGATGAAGCGGCTGATGAAACGACTGCGTTCGTCGGCGACAGCGGCGCGCGACGAGAACATCGTGGTCACGACGTCTAGAGGCGCGACGGTGCTCAACGTAGGCGAGATTGACTGGATCGAAGCGGCTGGCAATTACTCGCAATTATGGGTCGGTCCGCGCAGCTACTTCCTGCGCGAATCGCTTCAATCGTTGGAAGAGCGCGTGCGCAAGCACGGTTTCGTTCGCGCTCATCGGCGCGCGCTGGTTCGGCTCGACGGCGTGCGAGAGTTGACACGAGACAGCGCGGGCGCGCTGGTCGCGGCGCTCGACTGCGGCGCGCGCATCCCGGTCTCACGACGCCGAAGCGCGGCCTTCGCGGCGGCGGTGCGGCGGCTCGGCAAGGCGAGCGCTTCTGATTGATGATCTACTATTGATCAAGCGGTGATTGCGCGGTTCTCAATCCGTCTGCGCGCCTACATGCTCCCGCGCATTGCGGTGGGATTAGGCGCGGATTTCTTGAGGCTTGAGAACTTTAACTTCACTCTCAATCCGGCCTTCCAGCTTGTCTTTTTCGACCGCCAGATCATAGGCGGATTGCATGGCCAGTTCCGGCTGGTAGCGCAACATCAAGCGGACGAATTCCTCGTGGCCGTTTCCCGCAGCCTCCTTGAGGGCTTCGGGATCGGCGGCCAGCGCCGGGTCAGCCGCGAACAAGGCCGCCGCTGTTTGTACGTCGCCGTAATGCGCGAGAACCGGCGCCGAGCGCATAGGCAGGCGCGCCGCCATATCCTCATAGTTAAAAGCGCAACCCTTTGTCACCGGGATGTTCCAGACGGCGCCGTAAGCGGCAAGCAGGTCAATTATCCGCAAGTCGCCGTTCATGATGGCTATAAACACGGCGTCGGCGGAGCTTTCGACCTCAGGATTCGGATAAGCGCCACGTTCGAGCAGCAGCTTCGCGATCTCGTAGTGTCCGTTGGCGACCGCCGAATAGAGCGCGTGGCCGTGCGGCGCGATGCCCTCTTCGGGGAGATTCGGATCGGCGCCGTGATCGAGGAGCAGCTTGACAATCTCGATGTGTCCGCCGGCGGCGGCGTTTTTGAGCGGCGCTCCGCAACCCAGGTAATACGAGCCGTAGTCCGAGACGCGATTCGCTCGCAGTGGATCTTGATCGAGCAGCTCTCGGACACGCTCCAGATCCCCCTTGACTGCGGCCATCCCGATATCCACGTATGCGCCGCGCGCAACGAGGCGCCTGTACACATCATCAGGCTTGGTCACGACATCCTTGGGCACGTCGCGCCAGCCGCGAAAATGGTAATCGCCGTTGGTGAGATGAATCGGCCGCGCGCCATCCTGGCGCTGCGCGTTGATGTCCGCCCCGCGCGCCAGCAAATCGTCGATGATGTCGATCTGTCGCGTCATCACGGCCCAATGAATCGGCTGGCTGGATCTTCCGTCTCCGGCGTGTAGTAGCTCGGGCGCTTCGTCGAGCAGTTGTCGAACCTTCGCCGGGTCGCGTTCGCGAATCGCCGCGGCGACGGCTTCTCCTTTCGAAGAGGCGCCGTGCAGGCTGGCAAACTTGCTCTCCAGCAGCCTCTCCATCTCGACATACTCGCGGTCGCGGGCGACTTGGAGGACGTCCCCTAGAGCAAGCGGATCGGCGCCGTGGTCAAGGAGGAATGCCGCGACTTCAATATGGTTCTCTCGCACCGCGAAGGACAACGGCGTACGATATTCATAATGGGAACGCGCGAGTGATGGGTCTTTATCGAGCAGCCTCTTGACGACCTCCAGGTCTCCCGTGATGCAAGCGCAGAACATCTCCCAGACATCGGCGCCGATCCCTGGCGACCACATCCACGGTTTCTTTTGCTTCAGCGCCTCGGGCCGGATCAGACGCTGAACCTTCTCGGCGAACTTGGGATCGCTTGACGGGCGCGCCGCGTTCAGTTTTTCCTCGATGTGTCCCATGTGTTTCCTCAATCGTTTGCGCGCCGAATAGAGCCTGGTCTTGACCGCATTGGCCGTGATGCTCAGGAATTCGGCGATCACCGCTTGCGAGTGTTCGCCCATATAATAAAGCAATACGACCGCGCGCTCCGCTTCAGACAAGGCTGCAATCGCCTTCCAGACGGAAGCCCTGGTTTCCTGCAGTTCCAAGATCTCGTGCGGCGAAGGTTCGGGAGAAGCTACTTCCAGAGCGGCGTCCAACGTGGCGACCGGATGACGATTGCGTCGCGTCATCCGGTCGCAGTGTTTGAAGATGATGGTTCGAAACCACGCGGCGAAGGCCGCAGGCTCGCGCAGAGCCGACAACTCTCGATACGCCTCGACGAAAGCTTCCTGCGCGGCGTCCTCGGCAAGGTGATAATCCCTGAGGATCGCAGTGGCGTAAGCCACCGCGATGTCCTGATACGCGCGGACCAATTCCGCGAAGGCGAGATCGTCGCCAGCTTGGGCCGCGCGCACTAATGAGGCGATCTTCTCCTTATCCGGCAAACATCCTCCATGAACAAAGACCCAGGTCGGAGAAGAATAGTGTGAAAGGTTATGCCTGCGCCATCTGTATCAGATTACTGCATGTGTCTTCAAATACAGCGATGGTCACCGGCCCCATTTGGGTCGGCGCCGTCTTGAAGACCACGCCCAGCTTCTTCATTCTTTCGTACTCTTTCTGAATGTCATCGACGGCAAATGACGTTAAAGGTATTCCCGCCTCAAATAGCGCTTTCTGGTAAGTCCTGGCCGGTGGAAATCCCATCGGCTCCAGCAACAATTCCACATCGCCCGGCCCGTCAGGCGAGACAACTGTGAGCCACCTGGCTTCCCCCATTGGTATGTCGTTCTTTTTAACGAAGCCCAGAACTTCAGTGTAGAACTTAAGGGCCTTGTCCTGGTCGTCTACCATGACGCTGGTCAGTTTTATCTTCATCTGCGGTCCTCGAAAGATAAAGTTTGTCGTTTCAGAATCAAATCTTTACACGTGCTGATCGACGAGGATTTGATTTCCATCCGGGTCCATAACGACGAAGCTGGCCGGTCCCGTAGCGCTCTCGTCCGCCTCCTGTTGAAACTGCACTCCCTGGGCCTTCAACTGGCGCTGCAACTCGCGGATGTCTGTGAAAGTGGCCAGCTTCTGGGCGTTGCTGTCCCAGCCCGGGTTGAAGGTGAGGATGTTCTTCTCAAACATTCCTTGAAACAGCCCGATTACATGATCGCCGTTCTTCATGATCAGCCAGTTCTGCGAAGCATCCCCGGCGAAGACCTTGAAACCGAACTTCTCGTAAAAGGCCCTCGAAGTCCCGAGATCCTTGACGGCCAGGCTGATCGAAAACGCGCCTAGTTCCATACTTTGCTCCTTTCTATACTGTAGCGATAGACATCCATATTCAGGCCGGAAGAAACTCTTTTTTCCTCAATACCGCGGCGCTGATCAAGGTGATGATTATTCCCACCGGTAGAATTTCCATCAGGGTTATGCCGAAACGAATCGCCGGATTGCCGTACATTCTCTTGAATTTTTTGTCTTTCTGATCGATTTCAGCGGCTGAAGCGCCTTTCTCCTTCATCTTGATGACCTGGCATTCGGCATAATAATCAAGAAAGGCCGCCGCACTGGCGGGGCGAGCCTGCATGTAAGTCTCCCAGGTAATCGCGTACATGAGCGATGCGATCAATGCAATGAGCAGTCCCACTTGAAATCCTTTCCAAAAGTTGATCGCGCCCTTCTGATAATTGTCGCGGTACGATTTGATCCCGAAAAAGATCATCGACAGCGCAATGACCATCGTGGCGTAGCCGATCAACTCGCTAGCGACAATATTCCTCGCTTTTTCCCAAATCGCCATGCCGATGACCAGGAAAACTGAAATAACGGCCCCGGCCAGCAAGCCGAAAGTTAGAGTCACTTTTCGCATAGTTTTTCTCCTAGTGAGCGCATGTAGACGCTTTTATGGCGGTTTGCAAATGCGTGTATGGGACGGCAAGCGGTACGGTACGGGGAGCATAAGCGACCTGAGCATCGATCAGGAGGTCTCCTGATCGATGCTCAGGTCGCTTATGCTCCCCGTACCGTACCGCAGATCGCGCCACTTTCCCGTACACGCAATCGCCAACTGATCTAAATTAACACACGTGAGATTGGTACAGTACCGCGCGCGTAAGCAAGCGGCTGACCTATGAGACAGCCGCTTGCTTACGCGCGCGGTACTGTATGAGCGGCTGAAATATAAGCGGAAGCGGGGCGCGAACGCATCAGCCGAAAGTGTGATTTTGAAGGCGGAGGGGAAAAATCACCTGAAAGTTTAGGGCAATAACCCGAATTCTTTCGCCCGCCGGACGGCTTGAGTGCGCCGGCGCGCGTCCAGTTTCATAAAAAGGTTAGAGGAATGGGTTTTTACGGTGTTGAGCGAGACGAAAAGTTTGTCGGCGATCTCCTGGTTGGACAGCCCTTGAGCTATCAGTTCCAGCACTTCGTACTCGCGCTTGCTGATGCCCAGCCGCTGAAGCTCCGGCTCGTTGAGTTTAAAGTCCGGGTTTGCGATGACGACTTTTCTGCGCGTGAGCCTCAGTCCCGCCCACACGCCTAGCCCGGCAAATAAGATGGCCACCACGCCGAGGTAAAACTCCAGCGAAAGGTCGCGGACAAAGAAGCGGTATTCGATGAACTTCAAAATTCCGGTCAACGCCGCCAAAGCGATGGCGTAGATGAGGATGGTCTTGCGCATCCCTGTCACTCTTCGTCCTCTGAAAACTCCGTCTCCTCAGGCGTATCCGTGTAACTCTCGAACATGAGCTTATAGCCGTCCGGGTCTGAGAGCGAAGTGACCCACATCCCGTTTCCCACAAATGGCCTCGAGGCTTGAATCCCGCGTGATCTGAGCTCGCGATAGAGCGCCAGGGCGTCTTCACAGATGAAGCAAATCGAGACGCCCTCGCCCAATTTCCCTTCGGGTACGTTGGCGTGATGTCCTTCTTTCCAGAACTCCTGCAACATCAGCGCCGCGCCTCCACGCTCGAGCCAACACCAGCGGAGTTTGCCGTCGTCTACCCATCGATTGGTCATCTCGAAACCGAGGCCGTCAACATAATAGCGGACGGAATCTTCGATGTTCGAGACCCCGAAAAACGGCACAGCCTGCTTCACGTTAGGTTCTGTCTTCGGTTCGGATTTCATTTCATCTTTCTTCGCGCAGGATACTCCACCCATAAACGCTTCGTTTTGGGTGGAGAGGAATGCGCCGCCCCTTTCTCAAGTAAAACAGTTGTGGCATATTGCGCTGATGGGTGTTCACCTGTCGATTAAGGCCAAATTGGTCCTTGCCGCTGGCGCCGGGAAAGAACTCAAGTCCGCCATGGAAGAGTTCAATCGCGCCTGCAACACCCTTTCCGAACTCGCCTTTCAGCGAGATTTGCATCGTAAATACGACATCCATCACGAAGGCTATCGCCTGATCCGAAAA